>ERZ1027061.226-NODE-226-length-25413-cov-4.363514_pt1 | contig 25413 bp, 21 predicted proteins | sample MGYA00519283_ERZ1027061 | MGnify/ENA primary metagenome ERZ1027061 (study PRJEB26926, sample SAMN06164849) | human gut metagenome | biome: ENVO:00009003; feature: ENVO:2100002; material: ENVO:00002003 | host: Homo sapiens | place: USA | collected 2012 ... | reverse complement strand
CCTTATCGTCGGCAGCGTCAGATGTGTATAAGAGACAGTGTATGAGCTGCGGTGGAGATGAATGTCAGGAGATAGTACCTTCACTGAATCCGATAATTTGTGTGAATTGTGGATCACAGATACCATACACAGAATATCAGTCGGCAGGAAGGTGTCCAGCGTGTGGTACATATCAGCTTAGAGATGATAAGGTAACATATCCGTATGGTGCAGATGTGGTTCTGCCATTCAAGATTTCTAAGCATGAGGCTGAGGAAAAACTTAAAAATGAATTTGGTAAAAAATTGTTCGTGCCGGGATCATTCCTTTCACAGAAGACTCTGGAGAATCTCAGGGGTGTATATGTTCCATTTTGGCTGTATGACTATGATTCAAAAGTAGACTATCAGGCGATAGGAACAAAGGTGAGAACGTGGACATCAGGAGATAAGAGATATACAGAGACATCATATTTTGATGTGGCCAGGGTACTTCACGTCAATTATCAGGGAATACCGGTGGATGCATCTATAGCCATGGAGGATGGAATCATGGATTTGATGGAACCGTATAATTATTCGGAACTAGAAAAACATGACAACAAATTTCTATCCGGATTTGAGGCTGAGACTTACAACATGTCGCCTGATCAGATCGAATCAAGAGCAAGGGCAAAAGCAGACAAGGCAAACCGTGGCTGGATACACGAATATACAAGTGGATACAGCTCACTCACCAATGAGAGATTTTCGAGTAATAACAGGCAGACTGGAACAAAATTTGCACTCATGCCTGTCTGGATATATGAGTACAGATTCCAGAACCAAAATTATAAATTCTATGTGAATGGACAGACTGGGAAATGCATAGGAACACCTCCGAGGAGCATAGGAAAAGCGGTTGGACTCACGGCACTTGTCTTGGGGTCTGTGTTTATTGGACTCGATGGATTATCTTTGTTATTGGGGGTGCTGTAAATGAATAAGACGTTGAAAAAATTTCTGGTGGCAATGTTTGTCATACTTGGACTTGGTATAGTTTTTATTACAATGTACTTTGTAAAATCAAGTGCAAATCTAAAGCATGATCCGAGAAACAATGAAGAGTGTAAGACGAATGACAGATTGTTTGATTATGCAGATAAGCTAACGGATTCGGAGGAGAAGACTCTCCTTGCAGATATAGAGGCTCTTGAGAATAAGGTGGGTATGGATTTTGTCATATTCATTGTGGACAACAGTACGGATCTATCTGATATAGGTTTCTATAATATTGGTGACAGCTGGCAGCTGGCAAGTGATCTTTGTGATTATTACAGATTTGGCTGGGAAAAGTGGCCTGAGGGAAGCTATCTCGATGGGTATGATACGAGTACCAGTGTGGTAATCGTAGCTAACTGGGAGACTGGTGATCTGGGATACTCCACAGGAGGAAAGGCAAGAGACAGGATAAGCAACTCAAAGGCTCAGAGTATTGTCGATTACGGCTGCAAGATACTCAGAGATGATCCGGTTGGCGGATTTGAGAGAATCATAAACAGAACGCAGAAAGCGATGGCAAGCGGTGGTCATGGGATAAATTTTCTGTCACCACTTATATGTTTCATCGTCTCGCTTGTCCTGGCAATAATCTTCTTCTGTATCAATTACTCAAAGAAAGCAGGAAAGGATACAACAACAGCGTCCACATACAGTGAAGGAAAAGCTCAAATACTTGACAGAAGAGATATATTTATACGAAAGGAAGTTCACAGTGTCACGATACAGTCATCATCAGACAGCTCAGGCGGTTCAAGCGGTGGCGGTGGTGGTCATGGCGGAGCCAGTGGACATTTTTAAATAACTTGGAGATACTATGTTTAAGAACAAAAAGTTTGAATTGTACCTTTTAAAAAACAGAATACCAGGGGTTGCCATAGCGATAGCTATGGCAGTGATCATGGTTGTAATGGCAGGACGCTTTGAACTGTTTAACAGATTGAATAGTAAGTCTTATAGAACTCTTGACGAGATAGAGAACATATCTGAACTGCATGGAAGTGATGTAAAGATAACTGTCGATAGGGCAGATTATCTAGGGTATGACTATTTTGTAGATTCGGAGAGACAAGGAAGTTATTATATCTGTCAGCAGGATGGAAGATATGCCATCCTGCTGCTCAAGAGCAAAGATGATGTAGTATTAAATTATGCGATAAAGGGAAGGATGGTAGCCGGCGGTGATGAATATTCATCAATAGTTGATGGTATAACGGCAGATATGGGAATCACATCGGATCAGCTTGAATCAAGGCTGTATCCTATGATAATAAGTGAAGTTGACTTCCCGGGAATATACTACAATATGATGCTGCTGGTTTTGATACTTGCAGTTCTCTGGGCTGTATATATAATAGCGAGATGTATATATGATGTGTGCCGTCCTTGGAAGATATCAAGGATAAATGCGGCACTTGGAAAGAATGCAGACAGGCAGACTATACAGGATATAGATTCTCAGCTCAGACATGAACTATACTATGATCAGTATGGTGTAGCGATCACGGACAAATATTTTGTATGTCATGGGATGTGGCACACGGATGTAGTTGCGCTTGAGACTATAGAGTCATTTAAGAAACTAAGAACGTCTTCAAACATAGGATCGGGTAAGAAGAAAATATACAAATTGCTCATGGTGGATGTCGATGGAGTGACATATGAACAGGATTTTAGATCAGAAAAGGATATAGATGAGGCTTTGTCATATTTATCTGCATAGACCACAAAAAATGGGATGCCAAAAACTTAATCAAGTTTTTGGCATCCCATTTTTGTGGCATGTCGCTGGAGCTGATACAGCACCTATTTTATACATCCAGCTTGTCCTGTTCCTCAAGAACGGAAGGATCCTCAGAAGTGTCAGAAAGCCCCATATACTCATCGCCTATAACGTCACTGTTTTTGGAATCTGCAGCCTGTGCGACAGCACCAGTCGCCTCTGCTATGACATCTTCTGTCTCTGCAGCAGCCTCAGTTACAGCTTTTGCAGTATCTTCCTCTGATACTTCGGAGGCTATATCGACGGATGCAGATGTTTCAGTGTCAGATGCCTCAAGATCCGACTGACCGTGGAGAGTAAAGTATTCACGGTCGGGGTCATCTGTATGATCCATTTTGTCCTTTATTGTGTCTTTGATCTTATCGTATTTGTCTGATACAGTGTCCTTTGCTTTTTTCACGGTGTCTGATTCTTTTACCTTTTTGTAGGTGTCCTTGATGGTTTCTTTTGCTTTATGAGCTGACTCGGAATCCTTCACTTTGCGATAGGTGTCGGTGACTGCTGAGGCAGCTTTTTTGACATTCTCGTTTTCCTTGATCTTCTTAACAGTGTCAGATTCCTTAACTTTGTGATAAGAATCTGATGCGGCAGCCTTTGCCTTTTTTATAGTGTCATTTGACTCTACGGTCTGATATGCTTTTGTTGTCTTGAGTTTGTCCCTGAAAAGGTAGCATACACTTCCTGCTGCAGCGAGAGTGAGAGCTAATTTGGTAAAATTCTTCATATAGATATCCCCTTTCTTAATGTATATAGTTTATCCATTTATTCTAATATGTATTCGTATTATTTGCAACAATTCTAATATTAATATAGTGAGTAAATATTGTGAAAAATGTCTAAACTTTCAGAGTTTATAAATGTTTTTAAGGAAGATCATAGACATTTAATATTTGCGTATCATATATGGTGTATGATATATTCAATCGTAGTGCAAAGCATGATGATAATTTATCAACGCTTATGGTATTTATTGCACATCGTGTGATCTATTTTAAACGAAAGGGTGTTTGTTATATGGAGAAATTTAGAGATCAGCTGGATGGACTGAAAAAAGAAATAAAGGATCTGGAAGGCAGATCCTCAACATATTCAGGGATAAGATTTGTGGCATTTATTGCTGCAGCTGCTGGACTGGTCATAGGAATATATGACAACAGAGGACTGTTTGTCGCAGTGGGAATGGTATTCACGGCGGCTTTTATAGCAATGGTGTTCATACATGGAAAACTCAGTGAGAAACTTGAATACAAAAAGGCTGAGGCTGAGGTGCTTGGGAGATATGTGGATAGGTTTAGTGATGATTGGAAAAAGTTTGAGGAAGATGGCGGCGAATATCTGGAAAATGGTGATCTGGCTGCAAAGGATATGGATCTGCTGGGACCAAATTCTCTTTTCCAGTTTATATGTACAGCTGGAACTGAGGAAGGGCGCAGAAGTCTGGCAAAGAGCATTAAGGATCCGGAGTATGACATAGAAAAGATAAGCAGGCGTCAGGAGGCGATAAAGGAGCTGGGAAGAAAGTATGGTTTTTCTCTTGCATTTGAGACTCTCGGAGTTAAGACAGGGATGGGAAAGAAAAAGAAATACACTGCGGACGAATTTGTTGCATATTGCCACAGCGAAGCTCATATCCCCGTGGTGTTCAATGTGCTAAGATTTGTGTTTCCGCTTGTCACAGTTATACTGTTTGTGCTAGGGGTTATCGGAAGAGTCAACATCGGATGGACACTTGTATCTTTTTTTGCTGTATTGCTTTTTTCCTGGTTGTTTTCAGGTGTTGCGGGACAGGCTGTTATGCCGATGATATCATTTGGATATGTGCTTGATGATTATATAAATATGTTTGAGCTTATATCCAGGGAAGAGTTTGACAGTGAACTGCTCCGCGGTATCAAAAGAAACCTGTCACAGGATTCGGGGGCTCTTGCTGCCATAAAGAAACTTAGAACTATAAGTGCTGCGTTCAACATAAGATATAATCCGATAGTTCACCAGATACTCTGCGGTCTTACCATGTGGGATTTTCATATTGGCAGGATGATGGATAGGTGGAAGATGAGAAATGGACAGGATGTTGAGGGCTGGATAAAGGCAGTGTCCGATATGGAGGAATTGATGTCATTTGCGGTTCTGACGAGGACAAGAAAGGTTTCATATCCTAAGGTGGGGGATGGAAAGAATGTCCATGTGAACGCCAGAGGATTGAGGCATCCGCTCATATCCCCGGAGATTGTTGTTGAAAATGATGCGAATTTCAAGGGCGGTGCTGCAATAATAACAGGAAGCAACATGTCGGGAAAGACCACATTTCTTAGAACTTTGGGAATAAATCTCGTGCTTGCCTATGCGGGAGCTCCTGTGTGTGCCGAATACATGGAGGCTGATATTATGAAGATATTTACATCCATGAGGGTAACTGATGATGTGAGCAATGGTATCTCAACATTTTATGCCGAGATACTCAGGATAAAGACAATGGTGGAATACAGAAAAGAAAACAAACCAATGTTGTGCTTAATAGATGAGATATTTAAGGGGACAAATTCGGCGGACAGGATAGTAGGAGCAACTCAGGTTATAAAGAAACTCGCGGCTCCAAATTCAATGACACTTGTCTCTACCCATGATTTTGAACTCTGTGATCTTAAGGCAGATGACGGAACTCCTGCAGTGAACTATCACTTTGAGGAATATTATGAGGGGGATCAGCTAAAGTTTGATTACAAAAAGAAAGATGGAAGATGTACTACCACGAATGCCATGGCCATACTGCATATGGCTGGTCTTGCCTGAAAATGAACAGCGCTGTAAAAATGCACAAAAATGCGAAAAATATTAGTGCTTAAATTTTTGAGTAATTATGCACAATGACAATTATCAGTAATAACCAAAAACTTTGTTGAATGATTTTACCAAATATGATATATTTGGAGTAGTGATTTGATGGGGAAAACCATAATGATCGTACATTAAAAGAAACGTGAAAAGGTACGTGTAAACAAAAGGAGGTTGACATATTATGTTACCAGCAAATATAGGACAGGCAGGGGATAATGCATTATCGATTGCAGCATCTAGCAATAAGGGAACACTTATACGTTATCTGAATGATCAGGTGGAGGATGGATTTTATACACTGGTTATAGACAGTTTAAAGGATTCCAATTTTGATCTGTCGACCATGACGGTTGATGATGAGGTTCGTGCACAGTGTACAAAATTGTATGAGCTTGCTGAATTCGTAGATTTCAATATAAAGGCAACTGGTCATTATGCGATTGAGGAGTGGATAGAGCCACTGTTCAGGTTTGTATATGGAGATATAGATCCAACTGACATTGATACGCCTGTATCGGCCACAGGTGTGTACAGATACAGCGTATGGCTGCTTTACTTACTGCAGCTCGAGAAGATTCCAGAGTGTATGAAACTTATCGGGGATAAGATAGCACCTCTTCTTATCAACATATCATACCAGATACTTGAGGATGATGACAGACCTAAGAACTTTGACAAGGCACTGCTCGGCTACTTAGACCTCATAAATGTGGTTATGGAGATGGATATATCAGCTGATGATATCGCATCAGATTCATATATCAATAATCTTGAAGTTCTCTATGATTATGTTATTGAAGATGCTCATGCACCGAATGATTACAAGATACAGTTATCTATAAATCTGTTCTCGATATATATTGCTAACAAGCAGTATGAGAAGGCATTCCAGTTCTATGGACTGAATGCAGAGTATATACCTATAGATAATCTGTCAGTATACTCAAACTTCAAGGAGCTCATTAAGAATGTCACAAGCACAGAGGCTGCAAAGATACTCAGCAGCAAGGTGGCATCAGAGATATCCAAACAAGAGGTATACAACAAGAGGATTGATTCACTCCTCAATGAGACATGTGGATTTACGAAGAAGGTATATCAGTCTATCGAGAATGAACCTGAAGTAAAGAAAGTTCTTCAGACACTGGGTTCGGGTGCGCAGCTTAGCGGACGTCAGAACATACCTGAGGGAGCATATGAGTACAATAAGCTTTTTATAGAGTGTGGAATAAAGGCATATGTCAACTCAGATATAACGCAGAAGTCATACGAGGAGAAATATGAGAGCCTGGAGATCCTCTCAAAGGCACTCAATGTCCTGTTTGAGGGATACAGTCTTTATGAGGTATCCAACAAGATTGAGGATCAGTACATAGAGCTCACATGGTGCTGCAATTTCCTGAATGCCAATCCATCTATGCTCAAGGCATTCTTCAGCGTAAAGGAAAAGATTAAGGTATTCGATGTAAGAAAGAAGTCTATAGTAGAGAAGAATAACAAGAACAAAGAAGTTTACTCGATGCTTGACAACAGGCAGAAGATCCTGCTGTTCATGGCAGCGGAGGATATGGTTGTCAATGGATTGAATAGTACAAAGAAGATGGTACTTGCATCAAGCTACGATGTCAACACTGCAAAGAAGTATCTTCATGACACATATGTGAGAACAACTCTTCCAGAAAAGTATAAGGAGGAGAATGAGCAGGGCGGTGGTGGTCTGTTCGGAAAGAAACAGCAGGCTATGCCTCCAGATCTCGTATCACTTTGCAAGGCGGCTGTTGTTGAGGAAATGCTGTGTAAGTCAGAGTTCCTTTATCATCAGCATACACTCAAGGGACAGGATAAGCCAACACCAGAGGAGATGACATATTCAGTAGCATGCCTTATCAAGTGTATCAACCACATGATAAACAAAAAGAGCAAGGCGGCAGCAGCACCGAATAAGAAGGTCATCATTACCAAGACAGGTAAAGTTATAGAGCTTAACGATGAGTCAGGACAGGCACCGGAGAAACAGGAGTCAGGAATCATAGAAGCTATTGAGAATATAGTTGTTCAGCTCAAGGATAAGAGCGATAGCAATGTAAAGTATGTAAAGGATTATATTGAGGATCTTTTGAATACTCTCATGAAGTACAATTGGGATATGAATGTACAGCTTGACGAGTTCTCAGGAGAGGAACTTAGGAACAAGGCATTTACAGTTATCAAGAAACTGAATTACGACCTCCTCAGATAATTTTGTGGGAGACGATAGGAACCATCGGATTGGATACACGTCCATTACGATGGTTCTTTTGTGTTTGGGGCGAAGAACATGCCTGGAGCTTAGGGGATAAGTTAGTACTGGAAAAAGTTGATACTATATGCTAGAATATGTTGGATTTGAAAAAAGATAAATTCAGGAGGATTAGAAATGGCAAAATTCATTAAGACACCGGTAAAAGGTATGTGTGATCAGCTCCCGGCTGATATGAGGCTTAGAGAGCATGTACTTTCAATGATAAAGACAAGTTATTCCAGATTTGGATTTACACAGATAGAGACTCCTGTTATGGAACATATAGAGAACCTTACAAGTAAGCAGGGAGGAGACAATGAAAAACTCATCTTCAAGGTTATGAAGAGGGGGGCAGATCTTCAAAGAGCCATAGATGCTGGGAAGGGAGAACTTGCTGACAGTGGACTCAGATATGACCTGACACTTCCACTCTCAAGATACTATGCTAATAACAAGGAGCAGCTGCCAAGTCCATTTAAGGCACTTCAGATAGGTTCAGTATTCCGTGCAGATCAGCCGCAGAAGGGCAGATTTAGAATGTTCACGCAGTGTGATATAGATATACTTGGAGACAGTACGAATTTGGCTGAGATTGAACTTGTGGCAGCAACATCGGACATGCTCTCAAGAATCTTTTCAGAGGTCGGAATAACAGGTTTTACTATCCATATCAACGACAGACAAATACTTCGTGGAGCAGCAAAGAATGCAGGATTTGTGGAGGATGATATAGCATCCATACTTATAAGCCTTGACAAGTATGACAAGATTGGACTTGAAGGAATAAGGGCAGAGCTCACGGAAAACGGATATGATCCAGTTATGGTTGACAAGTATCTTGAGATATATAAGAATCTTGGGGATATGAGCTGTGCAGATTTCTGTAAGGATATAAATGAGGACTGCCTTGATCCAAAGGTGGTTTCAAATATGGACGAGATAATATCAAGTGCGAAGACTATGGTTGCAGATGGTGTTAAGATCGTATTTGATCCAACCCTTGTAAGAGGAATGGGATATTATACTGGACCTATATTTGAGGTAACTATAGATGATTATAATTTCTCCATCGCAGGCGGAGGAAGATATGACAAGATGGTTGGCAATTTCTGCGGACAGGATGTTCCTGCCACGGGATTCTCGATTGGTTTTGAGAGAATCATCACGATACTCAAGGATAAACTGGAGAATGGTTATAAGATAGATGCGGACAATGTTGCGATCCTAATTCATAAAGATGTAACTCTTGATAAAAAACTTGAGATATTCAAGGAAGCAAAGGAACTCCGTCAGGCGGGAAGAACGGTGACTATTCAGATGATGAGAAAGAATATGAAACAGCAGATAGGCATGCTCGAGGCAGAGGGCTACTCTGAGTTCAAGAAGGTTTACAATGACTGATGTTGAAAGTGCACCAGGTTTGCATGTTTCCATAGGACCGACAAGCTATATAATATAACATATAAAATGGTCTGACGCTCTATCGACTTGATGTCTTTAGAACGCAGCCCATTTTTTGTTGTTTATTCACTAGGTAATCTTTACCTCACTATGCCGTGTCTCTTTTTGAAGTAGAAGATAAAAGGTTTTTCAATGATCCTCTTCAATGTTATCTGGAACTCCTCATGGCTGGTATCTATTGGTTTCACTAGTATGGTGTGTATGCCCAGACTTGCACTGCCGATAATATCTGTATATATTTGATCACCAACCGCCATGGTGTTTTCAACTGTACAGTTGATTTCTTTCATTGCGCGCAAATAACCTTTTTTTGATGGCTTTCCTGCTTTGTATATATAGTTTACTTTCATCTTCTTGTTAAAGGCGGCGACTCTGGGTTCCTTGTTGTTGGAGACCAAGCAGATCTTGAAACCTATGGATTTCAGGTGTTCCATGAGTTGTATGGCTCTGGATGTAGCTGGCTCGTTGTGACGCACAAGTGTATTGTCTATGTCAAATAAAATTCCTCTGTACCCCATATCATAATATTTTTTGAAATCTATTTTGTAAGTAGATGAATAATATTCATCAGGCAAAAACTTTATCATATAGAAACCTCCGTTACATATAACGATGTCTGATTGCGATTGCGTGTGTACTTGACATTCATTATAGTATATCATAAGTGTATTGGCAGGGGTATATGCACTTAATAAAATTATAAAATACTTTATCCTCGCACTTTCATGTTTTTAATTTTTCTCAAAACATGTATAATAAAAAACAGATATAAGGAAGAGGTATGTTCAACATATCTGATTTTATGACAATGGGCGTTTTGTGGGTGAGATGTTCTTGGATTGGAGAGGGTTGTTATACAAAGGGAATTTGTTATAAGAAAGAAAAAAAATAAATATTTTCTCGATGTGATAAGCCCGTATGAGGCGTTGTACAGTTCTGTGTTTGGAGTTCAGGCAGACACTTTATCATATTCACAGGAGGGAATGTGTCGGAGGATGTTTGATGAGCTTATAAACAAGCTTAACTATAAAGAGAGAACGGTTATAAGTAACCTGTATGGATACGGACATGATGAGAGGAGCGTTTCCGAGATAGCGGCGGAACTTGGCACAGACCAGAGTGAGGTGGAGACCCTAAAGATCAGTGCTCTGGACAGACTCAGGGATCCTGATAATTACAAGTATCTTGAGAAGAGATGGTATTCGGGGAATGACATAGTGAACACGAGGTATGAGTTTGACTATAGGGGGAAACTTCGGTCCGAGCTTCTGATGTATCTGTCCGGACAGAAGAACAATATCAATTTTATTTTGGCTATAATGAAGAGAAACAATATATCAGTCAAGAGGGTGTACAGAGATGTGATATTGCCTGATGGTGCTCGGCGATTCGAGACATCCTTTTCGGGCAAAAATGGTATCGATGATACGATAAAGGCTCTTAGAGCTTTTAAGATATCGGCAAATCCTGTGGAGAACAGAAGAAAGGTAAAGACTCAGCGGGGCAATATAGAGACTGTGATCATAACACAGGACGGAGTGGAGCAGGCGTATAAATACAGTGGACTCAGTGATGAGTCAGTGGCTGATTGTGTCTGCCGTGTACTTACAGGCGGCGGAGATGGATATGGATGCATTCTTGATTTTAACATATCAGATGGACTTATGGGACTTTTGCTCATGAAAGGGTATCTGTATATAGAGAGTTTGGTTGAGGATAGTGAGAGCATATACAGTTGTCTTATGAGTGCCGGTTTTGAGATGCAGGCTGATGAGTTTGCAAAGTTTGTCGATAAGGCAGAGGTATACATAGCAGACAAGACACATTCGCCCCTGACATTTGTGGTTGTTCCACAGGCTGTTGCACAGAGGATATGTGATGATGATCCGGTCGATTATCATGAATTGCTGTTTAGCGCAGAGGCGGCAGACAAGGAATTTGCGGGTATGCTCATAAGAAATGCAAAAAAAGAATTTGCGGATTTCTCGGGGCTTATAGTGTCAGATGCGGCAAGACGTGTGTTTAAACTCAAAATAAGTTAGGAGGAGAAATAAATGGGGTTGGTTGCAGTTAATATCGTCAGTCTGATTATGTTTGGACTGGTTATAGTGATGTTTGTACTTGCAGACAGCATAGCCGGCATCGCGGTAGGTATATTGCTGAGCGTAATATGGCTGGTCTTTACCATAGCAGCGAATGTACATATACTGAAGGGAAGACGTTCAACTGAAAAGCTTAAGGACAGTGCAAAAGGACATTTGTTTGACGCGCAGATAGAAAGACTCAACAGACAGTATGAGAGTATAATGTCCAGGGAGGAATATTTTCAGGAGAATGTGGAGGAAGGCAGTGGTGTAAGAAATCTGTATGAGGATATAAAAGAGCAGGCACAGAGCAATATGGACAGTGCCATAGGATTCATACAGACGTATGATTACTATACAAGACCACAGCCTGTATATCTGGATAACCTGTGCAGACAGGGCGATGAGCTGGTCAGAAAGTTTAATATATTGGTTGAGAAACTGGTAGATATAGACACCAATCTCAGCACTCTGGATATGAAATATGTGGATGATGTCATAGAGTGCATGAACAATATGAAACAAGAGTCACAAAAAGTATAAGGGAGTAATAGGAGGACAAGATGGATAAGAGGACAAAAGGGATAGTAGCAGTGGGAGTGCTGGTGATAGTGGCAATGATAGCGATAATCGTAGGTGTGGTTGCCAAGAAAGCCGGAAACATGACAGGCGGCGAAGATGACTGGTCGACATCAAAGAGTGATATGACACTGGATGAGTTATACAATAAGGTGGATGTAAGCAACGCGACACCTGTTAAGGGCACGGTTATGCTTGACACACCTGATCTGTATGAGGAGCTTCCGGATATAGACAAGTATCCTCTGGCTGTACAGGGAAACGGTGATATCGACGTGGAGATATTTACATCTGGTGAGAAAGCTGGCAGCGACAACGATTCATGGCTTATAGATGTTGCCGGCAAGTTTAACTCTTCTGATGTGAAGACCTCCGGCGGCAAGAGTGTGTCCATGAGTGTGCGTTCAGTGCCGTCGGGAACAGCGGCTGACTATATCATATCAGGCAAATATCTCCCGGATCTCTACACACCAAGCAACACACTGTTTGGCGAGTATGCGATATCAAACAATGGCAATCTGGAGCTTTATACGGACAGGCTTGTGGGCAATACAGCCGGCATTCTTGTGAAGAAAGACAGCGGTTATACCACTGCGGATGAAGTCATAAAGGCAGTTCAGGACAATAAGATAACGATGGGATACACCAATCCGCAGACCAGTGCCACAGGTCTTAATCTTCTGTTGACATTGCTTCAGGGCGGAGAGGAGAATTTCACCAAGTTCAATGAGAATATACCATATGTTGCATATACGACACAGCAGATGAGAGACAGTGCATCAAATGGAACACTTGATGCCATGCTCTCGGAATATCAGGCATATATAAATGACACGAATCTGACATCGATGTATGATTTCATAGCGTTTGGTGTACGGCACGACAATCCGGCATATTTATGCAACAAGGCTGGCAAGACTGATGCTGAGCTTGAGGCTATAGATCTTGTTGTGAAGTACTGTAAGAACGATGATATGCAAAAGATAGCCACCAAGAAGGGCTTCAATGCGAATGATGACTATACGTCTCCTGATGAGTTCTCAGGGTCTCTGGTAACACAGGGGCTTAAGACATATAAGAAGACAAAGGATAATGGCAGGGATATCATAGCAGTATTTGTGGCTGACTGCAGCGGCTCCATGGATGGAGATCCGATGAATCAGCTCAAGAACAGTCTGACAAATGGTGCTCAGTACATTAATGACAATAACTATGTAGGCCTGGTGAGCTATTCAAGTTCAGTTACCATAGAAGTGCCTATAGCACAGTTTGACCTCAATCAGAGATCATATTTTCAGGGGGCTGTGAATAACCTTATTGCATCGGGTGGTACAGCGTCATATGATGCAGTAGTTACAGCTATGAAGATGATAACGGAGGCAAAGGAGCAGCACCCGGATGCAAAATGTATGTTGTTCCTTTTAAGCGATGGATATGCAAATATCGGATTCTCTATGGACGAGATAACAAGTGCGCTTAGAACTTCGAATATACCGGTTTATACTATTGGTTACGGTGGTGATGCTGATACAGGCGAGCTTGCAAAGCTGTCGGGGATAAACGAGGCTGCATCGATAAATGCCGACAGTGATGATATTATCTATAAGATAAAGAGTTTATTTAATTCACAGCTTTAAAAAACTGTTGCAATCCGAGTACATATGGAATACAATATAAGCGTTTTAAAAAAGCTTGGCTTGACAACAATTAAATATGATGAAAGATCTTCGGGGGTGAGTGCAATTCTCCACCGACGGTGTTGGGGATATTCCCCTGAGTCCGTGAGCCGTATGGCATGATCCGGTGTGATTCCGGAACCGACAGTATAGTCTGGATGAGAGAAGTATTAGATATAGTATTATATATTCAGAAAAGTATCAGTGATCTGATCTTTATATGCGTTGGCATGTAGCAGCATGGTCAGAGATCTGATGAAAAAACCTCGGAGAAATTCTTCGAGGTTTTTTTGTGTGGTGAATAGTTGCCGGTATGAGCCAGTCTAGTTGTAGGAAGGTGAGCAGATGGTAAATGATCGGATATTAGATGATCAGATAGATGATGAGTTTGATCCAGTGTATATGAGGCGCGCTATAGAGCTTGCAAAGAGAGGAACTGGCGCGGTGAATCCGAATCCTCTGGTGGGAGCGGTCATAGTCAAGGATGGACGGATCATAGGCGAGGGATATCATGTGAGATACGGCGAGCTGCATGCAGAGCGAGCGGCATTTGCTAGTTTGAAAGATCCTGTGGAGGCAGAGGGAGCTGTCATGTATGTGACACTGGAGCCTTGCTGCCACTTCGGAAAGCAGCCGCCGTGTGTAGATGCGATCATAGAACACAAGATCAGAAAGGTGTATTGTGGGTCTGATGATCCAAATGCCATGGTGGCAGGGAAGGGATTTAAAAGACTTCGGGATGCCGGAATAGAGGTACACCCACACTGTCTTAAGGATGAGTGTGATGCGATAAATGACATATTCTTCAAGTATATAGTTGATAAGAAACCGTATGTGACTATGAAGTACGCCATGACTATGGATGGAAGGATAGCAACCCATACAGGTGCCAGCAAGTGGATAACCGGAGAGCAGTCCAGAGCATATGTGATGGAGCTTAGGAACAGGCACAAAGGTATAATGGCAGGTATAGGAACCGTGCTCGCGGATGATCCGATGCTCACATGTCGAATAGACGATGGCGAGGTTCGGGATAATGACAATATAAGGAATCCGATAAGAATAATATGTGACAGTAAGCTCAGGATTCCGGAGAATTCACAGATAGTAGAGACCGCTGGGGACATAGAGACGGCTGTCGTAACCACGGCAGATGGTGCATTTGACACAGCGAAATGTGAAAGACTCAGAGCGAAGGGAATCAACATCATAGAGACAAACAGTGCAGACGGTCATGTGGATCTGAGACAGCTTATGACGATACTTGGAGAGAAAGGCATAGACGGAATACTGCTGGAGGGCGGCGGAGAACTCAACTACAGCATGGTATCAGATGGTCTTGTGGACGAGGCGTGTGTGTTCATAGCTCCGAAGATATTTGGCGGCGAAGGCAAGTTCAGTCCGGTATCTGGAACAGGCGTGGATGTGCCTGCGGATGCACATATGTTTAGTCTGGCTGAGGTGAGAAGATTTGGCGAAGATGTGATGCTCAGATACAAGAAGTCAGAGAAAAGAGGTCGTACATGTTCACAGGAATAGTAGAAGAGATAGGAACGATCAGGAAAATAGATAAAGGTGTCAGCTCCTGCAGCATAACTGTGCAGGCGGATAAAGTCCTTCAGGGAAGTCAGGTGGGCGACAGCATTGCTGTAAATGGTGTGTGCCTTACTGCAACCAGCATATCAGGAAATATATTCACAGCGGATGTAATGCCGGAGACACTGAGAAGAAGCGGACTTGGGCAGCTGACTGGCGGCAGCAGAGTAAATCTTGAGAGGGCTATGGCTGCCGGTGGAAGATTTGGCGGACATATAGTGTCCGGACATATAGACGGAATCGGAACGATCAGAGAAGTCAAGAGGGAGGACAATGCGGTCTGGGTGACCATAGACTGTTCTCCGAAGATCCTCAGATATATCATAGAGAAGGGGTCTATAGCGATAGATGGCATCAGCCTTACAGTGGCATATGTGGATGATATTTGTTTTAAAGTGTCTATAATTCCGCATACAGCAGGGGAGACTACCCTCTTAGATGGCAAGCCGGGTAAGATAGTGAATCTTGAAAATGATGTGGTAGGCAAATACGTTGAAAAGCTTCTGCAGCCGTACAAAGGCGGCGGTGATGCAGGGGGTTCAGATAGATCAGGATTTGATATGAAATTCCTGGCAGAAAATGGTTTTATATAAATCCAGAATTATAGGAGGTAAAGCGATGGGTTTTGAATTTAACTCGATAGAAGAGATCGCAGCAGATCTCGCGGCGGGAAAGCCGGTTGTAATGCTTGACAATGAGGACAGAGAGAACGAGGGCGATGTGATCTGTGCAGCAGAATTTGCCACCACAGAGAATGTCAACTTCATGGCAAAGTGGGCGAGAGGTCTCATATGCATGCCTATGGATGCGTCGTTTGCTGACAAACTAAATCTTCCACAGATGTGCATAACGAACACAGACAACCACTGTACAGCGTTTTCTGTGTCGGTCGATCATGTGGATACCACCACAGGTATTTCAGCCGAGGAGAGAGGCTATACGGCACGAAAATTCGTAGAAGACGATGCAAAGCCAGGTGACTTCAGAAGGCCGGGACACATGTTCCCTCTCCAGGCTGTCGCTGGCGGTGTTATAGAGAGAAATGGTCATACTGAGGCGACGGTTGATCTCATGAAGGCAGCAGGACTCAAGCCTTGTGGATTGTGCTGTGAGATCATGAAGGATGACGGAACCATGGCGAGAAAAGATGACCTTGTGGAATTTGCAAAAGTTCACGGCCTGAAGATCTCGACAATAGAGAAACTTATTCAGTACAGAAAAGAGCATGAGGTATTTGTAGAGTGTGTGGCAAAGGCAAAGCTGCCTACAAAGTATGGTGAGTTCACGATCTGCGGATACATCAACAAGCTGAACGGTGAGCATCATGTGGCACTCACGATGGGCGATATAGCAGATGGCAAGCCGGTTCTCTGCCGAGTACACAGCGAGTGTCTGACAGGAGACTGCTTTGGCTCGATGAAGTGCGACTGCGGTCAGCAGCTTGACTCAGCAATGAAGGCTATAGCGAAGGAAGGCAGAGGAGTTCTTCTGTACATGCGACAGGAGGGAAGGGGCATAGGACTTATCAACAAGATAAAGGCATATGCACTTCAGGATCAGGGACTTGACACTGTTGAGGCAAACCTCAAGCTCGGTTTCCCTGATGACGCAAGAGATTACACCATAGGAACACAGATACTTGTGGATCTCGGAATAAGACAGATCAGACTTCTCACCAACAATCCACTTAAGGTATATGGTCTTGCGGGATACAACCTTGAGATAGTGGAGAGAGTTCCGATAGAGATAGAGCCAACAAAGTTTGACGCATTTTACCTCAAGACAAAGAAAGAGAAAATGGGTCATATGTTAAATGATGTTTAAATTTTCATAAGGAGGAAAAAATCAGATGAATAAGGTAGAAGGAAAGTTAGTAGCAAATGGAGCAAAGATAGGTATAGTTGCAGCGAGATTTAATGAGTTCATAGTTTCAAAGCTTGTGAGCGGAGCAGAGGATGCGCTCCTCCGTCATGACGTGAATGCGGATGATATCACAGTTGCCTGGGTTCCGGGTGCATTTGAGATACCTGTAATTGCAAAGAAAATGGCTGCAAGTGGAAAGTATGATGCGGTTATCTGCCTTGGCGCAGTTATCCGTGGTGCTACAAGCCACTATGATTATGTGTGTAATGAGGTTTCAAAGGGTGTTGCATCAGTGTCGCTTGAGACTGGCGTACCTGTAATGTTCGGTGTTGTGACAACAGAAAATATTGAGCAGGCTATCGAGCGTGCAGGAACAAAGGCTGGCAACAAGGGATATGACTGCGCTATGGGAGCACTTGAGATGATCGACCTTATGAAACAGCTGTAATGCAGACGGTAAAAAATGCGGTACAATACAGCATGCTGATGTGTGTGTAGGTTATTGCGCTTACGCGCGAAAACTTAATGCGTACAGAATATACAGGCACGTGTAGCATATACATGTGCCTGTAAATATATGACAGGATGGATATGATATATGAATAGTATAGACAGGAAGATATTATTCTTTGATATAGATGGCACCCTTATCACTGAGGATGGGAGAAGATATTTCCCGGAGAGTGCGAAGAAAGCTTTGGCACAGGCGAGGGCAAATGGACATCTGGTTTTTATCAATACGGGCAGGGTATACTGCAACGTAACTGATGAGATAAGATCAGCCGGATTCGATGGCTTTGTATGTGGCTGTGGGACTTCGATATACTATGATGGAAAAGAACTGTTTCACAATGATGTCAGCAAGGATGTGTGCAGAGATATAGCATATGCCTGCCGAAGATACGACATGTATGGAATGTATGAGCACCGGGATAAGGTGTATGTGGACGGACAGAATATGGATAATGACCTGCTTGCGGAGATGGTGAAATATTTCCGCGCAAATGGAATATATGTGGGAGAAGATGTGGATTCAGATGATTTTGAGTTCGATAAGTTCTGCTGCTGGTTTGCCAAAGACAATAAAAATGTGCCGGAATTTCGTGAATACGTATCGGCCAATTTTGATTATATAGATAGGAGCAGTATTTTTTGCGAGATCGTGCCGAAAGGATTTAGCAAGGCAACAGGAATACAGTACCTGCTGGACTACTTTGATATACCGCTTGAGAACGCATATGCATTTGGTGATGGCAACAATGACGCACCTATGTTATTATATTGTCCAAACAGCATAATCATGATGAAAGGTCCGGAGGAACTTAAAAAGCAGGTCATGATGGTCACGGATGATGCGGAGAACGATGGAATATATAATGCCATGGTTAAGCTGGGAATCATATAGTTTAAGAGATTTAGGAGATTAGAGATTGATGGAAGAACAGGAAGAGTACAAGAAGGTTACACTGATAGACCAGCTGTCCATAGCAGTCAGCAGCCCGAAGAATTACAAACATCTCACGAAACTGAAGACTAGCCGGCTTGTATGGTTTGTAGTCATACTTTCATTTCTGCTTGCCTTTATTGAGTTTGGCATAGATGCCATATTCTGGGTGAGTAAGGTTGGAGGGTTCAGAAATCTTGCAGAAAAAGTGATACCTGCATTTACCTACGAGGATGGAAGATTGAGCATAGAGAGAGATATACAGATTGCTGTTGGAAATGGCAACTTATATATAAACACAGACAGTGCTGACGTAAATCTGGATGATATGGAAACTGATGGATCATATGTAGTTATTGGCAGTGAAAATGTCACCATAGGAATAGTTACCGGTGGAAAGGGATATGAATACATGGTGACTCCTATAAAGTATTTCCTGCTCCCTGACGGATTTAACAACAATTCTCTGGCGTCATGCGCACCACTGTTTTATATGTATATAATCATAATGTTCATATTTGTGATGATAGGCTGTGCGGGCAGACAGCTGCTCCTGGCATTGTTGTTCAGCATAGTTGGAAATACATTTGCAAAGAATCTGAACGCTCGACTTTCATATGGAAAGGTATTTACGATATGTGTATATGCACAGACTCTTGCCATGTTCATAATGTCGGTGAATAACGCAGTGGATTATATGATACCTTCGTTCTTTATGTGGATGGTAGCTATGATAATATCCATGGTGTTTATGAACAGGGCGATCATGGCGCATGTGAGCGGAGATATACCTCCAGGGGATATATTCTGATAAATATAAATCGCATCTAAAGAGGTGGATAAGATATGGAGATAGAGAGAAAATTTCTTGTGGCTGATATCCCGTTTGAACTTGCCGGGTATCAGGTGAAACATATGGAGCAGCTCTATGTGTCAACGAGACCGGTCATAAGGATACGGAGAAGTGACGGTACGAGAATACTCACAGTGAAGTCGAAGGGATTGCTGTCGAGACAGGAATTTGAGATGGAACTGGATGAGAAGGAGTATAATAATCTGAGGGCGAAGGCCGAGGGAAATGTGATAGAAAAGGACAGATATATAATTCCTGTTACGGATACGGATGGCAGCTGCGGAGATCGGTCGACTGACGAACAGCTAAAGATAGAGCTGGATGTTTTTCATGGAAGATTTCAGGGACTTATATATGCCGAGGTAGAGTTCCCATCGGAGGAGATTGCGCGGACATTTTCTGCACCAAATTGGTTTTTCAGAGATGTCACAGGTGATGGCGTATATCAGAACAGCGCACTCAGCGGTATGGATGAGAGTGATATAGAGAAGTTTATAGAGGATGCATATAGATAATAGGAGATCAAAAGGAGGAACGGATCATGAAGGCGAGAATATTATTTGCAACCGGATATGAGGAGGTTGAGGCGCTCACTGTGGTGGATCTGCTGAGAAGAGTGGGAATAGAGTGTTCTATGGTAGCGGCAGATGATGCCGACGCAGTGACAGGTGCGCACGGTATATGTGTAAAAATGGATGAGAAACTGTCCGAGATCAGTGATGAGTGTGACATAGTCATACTTCCTGGAGGAATACCTGGGGTTCCAAATCTCAAGGCAAATCCAAAGGTTGAGGCTCTCGTGAAAAAGCAGAACGACAGGGGAGCATATGTTGCGGCTATATGTGCAGGACCTACGGCCCTCGGAGCATTTGGCGTGCTTGCTGACAAGACGGCTACATGTTATCCGGGATGTGAGGGACAGCTTATGGCTAAGGAACACAGAATGGATACAGTTGTCGTTGATGGCAATGTCATAACCAGCAGAGGTGTGGGAACCGCCATAGATTTTGCACTCAAGATCGTAGAGGTCATGATCGACAAGAAGACAGCTGATGATCTTGCCGAGAAGATAGTATATAAGAGATAGTTTATACAGGGACAGATAATGAATATAAGAATATCAGTTAGAAGTCTTGTGGAATTCATATTCCGCAGCGGTGACATAAGTGATAGCAGTAGTGGGACTCTGCCTGTGGAGGCGATGAATGCGGGGAGCCGGATTCACAGAAAGCTCCAAAAACGGGCAGGGTCCTATTATGATTCCGAGGTCGCGCTGAAAATAACATCGGAGCGAGGCAGTCACACCATAACTGTCGAGGGCAGGGCGGATGGAATCATAGACAGACTCAGGGATAACGTTTCTGAGAAAAATAAAATATCAGACGATGCGGAAGATGAATGGGCAGATACACAGACGTCAACGGATGATCCGGGGCATGTTCAAGATATGGTACGGGGATATGAGGTCGATTTTGGCGATGGTGAATTAATGATTGACGAGATCAAGGGGATTTACAGGAATCTGGATGATGTGGATGCCCCTCTCAAGGTTCATGTAGCTCAGGCTATGTGTTATGCATATATATATGCCAGGGAAAAGCATTATAGTGAAATGGATGTCAGGATAAGTTATGTAAATCTGGAGAGTGAGAAAGAGAAATTTTTCCGCAGAAAATATACATTTTTATATTTGCATGAATGGTTTGAGTATATGCTGGATAAGTTAGTTAGATGGCTTGATCTGGTGGAGACCCACAAGAATGTTCGGAATACAACCATATCTGACATGGAATTTCCATTTGAATACCGAAAGGGACAGAAGGAGATGGCATTCTATGTCTACAGGGCGATAGAGGAGAACAGGCATCTGTATGTCCAGGCACCCACGGGAATAGGCAAAACCATGGCAGCGATATATCCGACAGTCAAATCATTTGTTCAGGGAAAAGTGGATAAGCTTTTCTATCTGACGGCAAAGACCATTGCACATACAGTTGCCAGAGGGGCAATACAGATGCTAATGGACCGAGGCCTGGAGTTTAAGACCGTAATACTCACAGCAAAGGAGAAGATATGTCTCCAGGATGAGATGGACTGTAGTCCGGCACTCTGTCCATTTGCGCATGGGCATTTCGACAGGGTGAATGAGGCTTTGTATGAGCTTGTGGCAAATGAGAGCGTGATCGATCGTGAGGTGGTAAGACGATACGCTCAGCGATACCAGGTATGTCCTTTTGAGCTTAGTCTGGATGCCAGTCTGTTTGCAGATGCGGTGATATGTGATTACAACTATGTCTTTGATCCGAGGGCGAGTCTCAAAAGATTTTTTGCCGGCGAGGGAAATGCAGCTGGAAACTATGTATTTCTTGTAGATGAGGCTCACAACCTGGTTGACAGAGCATCATCAATGTACAGTGCTCAGCTCATAAAGGAGGACTTTCTGGAACTGAGAAAGCTTACGGCTAAATATGGCGGTAGGCTTTCGAAATATCTTGGCAGCTGCAACCGGGAGCTGCTTGTGTTAAAAAAAGAGGTGCCAAATGATGGGTATGCTGTTTTGTCAGGCATTGCAGGATTGCATTTAAAGCTGCTGGGACTGCATGACGCTCTGTCAGTTTTTCTCGAGGAACACACACAGATACCGGAGAGAAAGGAAGTGTTGAACTTTTATTTCAACCTTACATCATTTCTCAACATTGCTGAGATGATAGATGAGAACTATGTAATATATGATGAGATACTTCCAGATGGGCGGTTTATGGTAAAGTTGTACTGTGTAAAGCCTGCTGCGAATATAAGCACATGTCTTGACAAGGGGCTTGCGTCAGTGTTCTTTTCTGCCACCATACTTCCGATAAGATATTACATGGAGATGTTGTCAGACTGCCCTGATGATCAGGCTATATACATCAGGTCGCCATTTGCACAGGAGAACCGCAGGATACTCATAGCAAATGATGTTACAACCAGATATACGAGGAGAACCGATGAACAGTACGGAAATATATACAGCTATATTGAAAGCATTGTGAGTGCTAAGAAAGGCAATTACATGGTATTCTTTCCATCGTATGCTATGCTCGAACGTGTGCTTGCTTTTGCGGCAGATATGGAGCCGATTCATCAGGTTAGGGTGATAGCGCAGACTCCGTATATGGATGAGTCGGACAGAGAGGAGTTTCTCCGCACATTTGAGATGAAACAGAATGTGCTGGCATTTTGCATAATGGGAGGGATATTTTCTGAGGGGATAGACCTGACAGGCGAAAAGCTGGTGGGAGCTATAGTGGTAGGTCCAGGACTTCCGCAGGTGTGTACAGAGAGAAAACTCATGATGGACTATTTTGACCGTAGGGATGGGACTGATGATCTGCGGACGGATAGTGACGGATTCAGATATGCTTATCAATATCCGGGGATAAACAAGGTATTTCAGGCTGCGGGCAGAGTGATAAGAACTGAGGATGATCAGGGGGTGATCCTTCTGCTTGATGAGAGATTTGCAACGAGAAGGTATAGCGATCTGTTCCCGGTGGAGTGGAGTGACTACGAAATCTGCAACAGAAGGAATGTCGATGACAAGCTGGCTGATTTCTGGAAGGATAAAAATAATGATAATTAATGTACAAAAATAATATACAGTGATATAATGGGCAATATCGTGGGAGTCAGCCTCCTTACGATGCTGCAGATGCTGTGTACCGCAAGCGATGCGTCAGCTCGAACTATGGTGTGAAATCACGCTGAGAATAAAAAAGGGGATAATGATGGTAGATATAACTGTAAAGAATATATTGGAAGCCACCGGCGGAGTCTTGCTGTGTGGAGATGAGAATACTGTACTCACAGATATCTGTATCAATTCAAAGGAAGCAAAAGAGGGAGATCTGTTCGTGCCGATCATAGGTTCAAGGACGGATGGACATAGATTTATAGAGTCGGCTCTCCAGGTAGCAGCGGCTACGCTCACATCTGAGCACGACAATATAGTTGTGTCTGACAAGGCATATATACGCGTTGACGATACCGTGAAAGCCCTTCAGGCAATTGGAAAGTATATAAGAAACAGATACGATATGCCGGTTGTTGCAGTCACAGGAAGTGTGGGAAAGACGACAACGAGAGAGATGATAACGGCGGCAGTCAGCACCGGAATGAAGTGTTTTCATACCGAGGGCAATTATAACTCAGTGTATGGTGAGCCGATCACAGTATCGAGGATGACAGATGAATATGATGCGGCGGTACTCGAACTGGGAATAGGCGAGCCCGGAGAGATGGATATCCTGACTGATATTGCGCAGCCGGACATATGTGTTGTGACTACTATAGGTGTCGCACATATAGAGTATATGGGTTCTCTTGAGAATACACGCAAGGAAAAACTCAGCATAATCAAGGGCATGGGTGATAATGGGACGCTGTATATAAATGGAGATGATCCAATGCTGTATGCTGTAAAGGATGAGATACCTTGCAAGGTATATACATATGGCTGCGGCGAAGGAATGGATTTCAGAGCAACAAATATCCGTATGGAGGATGGCTACTCTGTATATGATATGGTACACGGAGACGATGTAGTCACAGTAAAGGTTGGAGTGATGGGGCTTCACAATGTCCGCAACTCCCTTGTAGCCATGGCAGTGTCACACCAGCTCGGAGTGCCATATGAGAAATCGTCAAAGGCCTTTGAGAACTTCAGGGGACTCAGACAGAAGGTTATCAAGCTCCCAGGCAAATATACGATCATAGATGACACATACAATGCAAGTCCTGACTCAATGAAGGCAAGTACTGATGTGCTCTGTGACATGAAGTGCGAGGGCAAGAAATATATCGTGCTCGGTGATATGCTTGAGCTTGGCGAAAAAAGTGATGAGTATCACTATGAGGTGGGCGAGTATCTGAGAGATAAGAAGATAGATGAGGTTATCGTCATAGGAGAACATGCTCAGAAGATAAAAGCGGCTCTTGATGAATGTGATACGAAGTATGCAAAGACAGTGTCATTTACCGATACGGAAGAGATTGCAATATATCTTATGGCTCTGATGAAACCGGAAGATATCGTACTTTTGAAGGCATCCAATGGAATGAATTTGAGTGAAGTGGTTAATATTCTTACTAATTAGTATAAGTATTTGTGCAAAATAACAAAAGCGGTCACGGATATATAATAATCGGTGATCGCTTTTTTGTGTAATGTGTTGCGGTTTGCTGAAAATCAATTCTCAAAACACTACAAAAGGGAGAAAAGAATTTGGTTATATTGAAAAAAGAATAAAAATGGAGTAAACTCAACCTAGCTTGAAAATAAATACATAAGATTATATAGATACTTTTTAATTGGGAGGATGAAATCATGGCTACAGCAAAGAAAGCAGATGAGACAAAGAAGGTAACTAAGGCAACACCTGCAGCAGCACTTGCTAAGGTTGAGGCAGCTAAGAAAGAGGAAGCCGCTAAGAAGACAGCAGCTACAGCAGCAAAGACAGCTCCAGCTACAGCAGCAAAGGCAGCTCCAGTAAAGAAAGAGGAGCCAAAAGCAGCTGAGGTTAAGGCAGCACCTGCAAAGAAGGCAGCTCCAGCTAAGAAGGCACCTGCAAAGAAGGCAGCTCCAGTTAAGACAACTGAGAAGGTATTTGTAGAGTTCGCTGGTGGACAGATAGAGATGTCAGCAATCGTTGACAAGGCAAAGGAAGCTCTTGGCAATAAGACAGTTAAGGAATTGAACGTATATTATCAGCCAGAAACAGGCATGGTATATTATACAGCTGATGGAGAATCAGGTTCTTACAGTCTTTAATCTATAGATGTTTGTTTTGAGACGGGGCATCCGGTCATGTATTGACCGGATGCCCTTTTGTGCATTCTACAAGCGGAATGCGAATGGCACCGCTAAATAGAAAAGCTGTCTCTTATACACATCTGACGCT
>ERZ1027061.225-NODE-225-length-25454-cov-5.404780_pt1 | contig 25454 bp, 18 predicted proteins | sample MGYA00519283_ERZ1027061 | MGnify/ENA primary metagenome ERZ1027061 (study PRJEB26926, sample SAMN06164849) | human gut metagenome | biome: ENVO:00009003; feature: ENVO:2100002; material: ENVO:00002003 | host: Homo sapiens | place: USA | collected 2012 ... | reverse complement strand
AGAGCACTCGGCTGTTAACCGAGGGGTTGTAGGTTCGAGCCCTACTCGGGGAGCTTAATTAAATATGGTGCGATAGCCAAGTGGTAAGGCCCCGGTCTGCAACACCGTCATCGCCGGTTCAAATCCGGCTCGCACCTCTTATAAAACCTTGTTATCGAATGATAACAAGGTTTTTTTTGTCAAAATGCACTGATATTCAAAATGATACTATGCAGTGTGACTATACAAAATCTTGAATATGCCTATTTAGTTTGGTATACTGTAGAAGTATTATTGGCTTTTTTGTGGGAGGTTAGGGTATGACTCAAGCTTTAAGAGAATATAAGAAGATAGAATACAAATTGGATCAGGTTACACCGATTAACAAGTATGAATTAAACGCTTATAATGTGCCATTTGCAGGCAATACAAGTATGTGCAGGGAGATATTTGTAAAGGGTGAGAGAAAGCTGGAGTTCTCTATAGACGGAGACATGAGTTTTCAGCAGATAATGCAGAAACCAGTATTTCGTGATGAATTGGTAGAGTACATATTCAGCATAAGCAAACAGCTCGTGTCAATAATACAGAATGGACTTGCCTTTGATAAGATAGTGTGGGATAGCAATTATATGTTCGTGAGGCTGAGTGACTTTAGTATCCAGCTTCTTTATCTACCACTGGACAGCAGATTTGAATCTAGGAATATAGGTGAGTTTATAAAAGGGTTGTTGTCAGGATTTGTGTTTGCACATACTCCTGCTATAGAGTGTGCAAATCAGATAGTTGATTACTTTAATGATCACAGAGAGTTTGATGCTTTTCATTTTAATGAATTTGTGTCAGAACTCAGAAAATCTAGCCAGTTGTTGATAATCCAGGGAAAAAATGGACGCAGTGAAATCCTCCCTGAAGTAAATGACAGCAACAGCAAAGAGATGGCTATACAGAAGGCTGAGGAGGCTGCAAAGAGAGCTGAGACTGCCAGAATAAATGCTGAGAATGAGGCAAAGAGACAGATACAGGAGGCAAAGTATCAGGCCGAGATTGCGAGACAGGCTGAGGAGAGCAGGATGAAGGCGGAGGCTGCCAGGGTAGAGGCTGAGATATGGAGACAGAAGATAGCGGCAGAGGCAAGAGATTTTGAGAGAACCGCCATACTCGTTACACAGGAAAATCAAGATGATAGTGATCTCTCATATGATGACGCAGAGAGAATGCGTGTGGAGGAGATGCTTAAAAATGCGATGGAGGAGAGAGAAAGAGCAGAAAAAGCATCCTCGCAATATGCAGATGAGATAAGACGAGCAAGAGAACAGGAAATGCACGCTGAGGAAGCGAGAATGCAGGCTGAGTTCGCAGCGAAGAAAAATGAGGAGGAGGCAAGACGTCAGGCAGATCTTGCAAGACGTCAGGCTGAGGAGATAAAGAGGCTGAGTGAACAGGAAGGTGAGGAACCGCCTACTACATTATTCAGCAACAGAACTATTATAAGTGGTAACATTCCTACACTTATGAGAAAAAATACAGGTGAGAAAGTTCAGATAACCAAGCAGGTATTCTGTATAGGAAAAGCAGATCAGGGTGTGGATTATAAGGTTTCCGGCAATAAGTCAATAAGCAGGAGACATGCTTATATAACCAGTATAAATGGAATAAATTACCTCAGAGACAACAATTCAACTAATCATACTTTCCTTAATGGAACACAGGTATACAGTAATGTTGATGTACCTATACCAGACAACAGTGTGATAAGGCTCTCAAATGAGGAGTTTATATTCAGAACAAATTCGTAAGTAGGCTAAAGGTCAGGATGGAGGAGATATTATGTATTGTGATAATTGTGGATGTGAATTGGGGGAGAATAGTACAAAATGTCCAGTGTGTGGAAAAGAATTTCCTATGATGAACCCGATTCAGGAAGATGAAGAAGGCACCACGGTCCTCACATCATCCCAGCAGGAGCATGCCGGCACAGAAGAAACTTTAGGGCAGCCGAATGCACAGATTCCAGGAGCAGGAATTTCTCCGGATCAATCTGATCTGATGATAAGAAAAAAAGGTGATAAAAAGGGTATGAGCAAGGGGGCAAAGGCTGCTCTCATAATAATACCTATACTTATAGTTATAGCAATCGCTGTACTTGCTGTGATATATGTACCAAAGTTCAGAAAATATAATGAAGCTGAGGATCTTATGACACAGGGAAAGGTTGAGGAGGCTGTAACTTTGTACAAGGATCTCGGAAACTTTAAAGATTCATACAGCAAGGGAAATGGAGAGGCTTACTACAAATATGCTGCAGATCTTGAAAAAGAAGGAAGAAATCTTGAGGCTGCAGAGTACTATAAAAAATCTGCCAACAGTATGAAAGCAGCAGAAGATCTTGGAGAGTCAAATGATAAGGAGTCAGATGGAATAGACAGCTCAGATGCATTTGACAAGGCAGATCAGTGTTATTATAATGCCGGAATGGATCAGATGAACGCAGCGTCCTATGATTCAGCTATAGAGGCATTTAAGAATGCGGGAACATATAAGGATTCATCTGATAAGGTGATAGAGTGTACATACAAGAAAGCGCAGGCTCTTATAGGTTCAAAGGATTACGATGGAGCAATAGAGATACTTTCAACTATAGAGGATTACAGCGATGTAAAGAATCTTCTGGCTCAGTGTTATTACAACAAAGGCTCAGAACTTTTGAAGGCTGGAAAGTATGATGATGCATATGAGATGTACACAAAGTCAGAGTACGATGACTATAAGAAAAAAGCTGGAGAGTGTATTTACCGGAAGGCTGGTGAATATTACAAGAAGAAGGATTACAAGAATGCACTAAAGAGTTATGAGAAGGTCGACTCAAGCTACAAGAATTGTGTGGCAGAGAAGGACAAGTGTTATATTGCACTGGCAGGACAGGAGTATGACAACAAGAATTATCAGGGTGCGATAGATTATTACAACAAAGTTGAAAAAACTGATGTATCCAAGAGTATTGTGAAAGCAAAGCTTGCGTATATAAGTGCAAACAAGAACGCTTCAAATGAAACCACAATGACATATATAGGAGAACTGAGATATGCCGGAAACGAGAAGGCACAGAAGGTATTTTCAGAGCTTGTAAAATGGGATATAGAGTCATTTGTAAATAATGGTGAAAAGGATATGGAGAAAAAGTCCAACAGCATAACAGCAAAGGCTGGCACGGATATATATATCCACACTTCATTTGGATTTTCCGGTACTGATTCTATGAAGATAAGCGGATATGTTGTGTATGCAGATGGAAATAAATCAGACACCATAAACTTTTCCGACAATGTTGTAGATGGATGGTCTTCATGGGTCAAGTTAAGCGGTGATGGAATTCCAAAGGGAGTTACATACCTTTATCTTGTAAATGAATACACCAAAAATATAATAGAGGTTTATCCATTTACTGTAAAGTAGGTGATGAAATGATAAAAAGACCGGAACTCCTGGCATTGGAGTTTTACAAATCACGACCTTTTAAGGGAAGTGACAAGGGAATACGATACATGATACAGAAAGATACAGTACCGGTTGAGAGTGAAGACGGAGAAAAAGAGGGGGACGACTCCGAAGAAAAAGAAACAAAAACCGTTTTGACTGCATTTATATGGCCGGAGCCATTTTGTTTTGAAGTTACACCTGATGAGGAGAAGGGTTCAAAGCAATTTGAATTTTCTGAAGAAGGATTGTGTGAGGCAATAGACTGGTTGAATGAGAATCATGACGCGTATGCATACAAAAAAAAGTAGGAAAGTAATAAAAAAAATAATTGGAATAATTGCGGCTGTCATCATATTGATGGCAGCTGTTGTTGCTATTATACTGTTTCATTTTCTGCGAAAGCCTCAGGTTAAACTTGTTGAGGCAATGTCCAAGACCATAAGTTCTGCCCAGAATTCAGAGTTGAATAAGAAATATGGAACATATGATATGGGACAGAAAATGATAAAAGGGGATATGAATTTCTCATTTGAGGACACAGGTGGGGAGACAGGTGACAAAACAGTGCAGATAGAACTTAAGAGATCTGCAGAAAGTCATAAATTCCTGGCAGAGACAACCATTGATGACAAGAGTTTCAAACTGTTTGTAAACAAAAAGACGTCTCTCATATATATAGACAATATGGCGGTAAGGATAAATTATGCCGACAACCTGATCACCAACATGAGTAATTCATCTGTTACTTCATTCCTTGGTCTGGAAAATGAGACAGTCTATGCATTTGGAAGTGCATATGAGAGCTGTATGAGACTTGCAGCAAATAATTATCTGGACAAGAATGGAAAAGATATAAATTCAGACGTGATAGAAAAGACTCTGAAGTACTTCCTTAATATGGAAGGAAGTTATGAGGGTACTAAAAATTTCACAGTGGGTGATAAATCAGAAAAATGTAAGTTATATTCAGTTGTTTTTGATGTAAATGATTTTTATGATTATCTTGATGAATGCTTTGGATCCCACGAACTGGATCTGCAGGATGTGTATGAGTCTCTCAGCAAGTATATGCCTGACATAGAGACCATTGACAACACTGCTGTTATGGTACATGATATAAAACAATTTGTGGATGACATTTTGAATGGCAAGAATATAACATTTTATTTTGCCATAAACAGGGACAATGAACTTGTGACATTGTATGCGGATGATATTTCAGATCAGAATGTAAGTTTTTATCTGAATTTCTATGGAAATAAATATATTGCAGAATCATACGAGTTGTCAGTGAATATGGATGGTGAGGATAAGAGATCATTTGTATTTTCAAAGACTGATATGACAGATGGTGACGGCACGGGTGTTTCATACAGAGCAAATATAAGTTCAGATGGAGTGCTGGATGATATATCCGGTGGTCTTGATGTGGTATTCTCGGGAGATATGGCAGAGATAAATCTGAAAATAGGGGATGCGGGAATAGACAAAAGAGCATCGATAATCAAACATGAAAAGGGAAACAGCCTGGATTTTGAGTGGAAAGAAAATGGAGAGGGCATTCTTCATATAGGATGCGACACTGATGATATCAGTAAACCGGAGTACAGTGAGAGTATAGATTTGTTTGACACAGACATTATCAGTGTGTATAAATTTATGAAGAAGATAGTGAAAGAAAACTGACATACATTTAAAATATATTTGATATTATATGGAGATTTGTGATGAGTGATACAGCTGTAGCAAACAACGCAGGAAAAAACAAATACACCTCAGGTACAATATATAAGATCATTATAGCCATTACATTTTTGATTGCATTTGGACTTATAATGGTGGCAAGTACTTCTGATGTTGAGGAAGTTTCTAAGAATTTTAGGGAACACATCATATATATAGCGATAGGTATAGGAGCAGTGGTCTTACTTGCATATGTTCCATACAGTGCATTTAAAAAACTTGCATGGGTAGCGTATGGAATATCGTTAGTACTTATATTATGCCTGTTGAATAAATCCTGGGGAGTCGAGGTAAATGGAGCCACAAGATGGCTAAAGTTTCCTGGTCTTCCGCAGTTTCAGGTGGCAGATATAGTAAAGACTTGTATGATAGTGTTTATAGCGGCGTTTATAAGTAGTAAGTGGCGTGAGATGGATAAGGTAAGAACTGTAGCAGCACTGTGGCTGATAGTTGGATTTCAGGCAGGTTTGTTGTATAAGATCTCAAATAATCTTAGTTCATGTCTTGTCATTCTCGGAATATGCTATCTCTGTACATTCATAACGAGTAAGAACTGGAAGTTCCATCTCATAGTACTCGGAGTAGTCATAGTTATCGCATGTGGTCTGCTTGGATATGTGGTTACACATTTGCCGACTCAGGAGGAGCTTGACAACAATGACAACTTCCGTTTTGAGAGAATCCTTGGATGGCTTTACACGGATAAGTATGAGCTAAATTCAGGATATCAGGTAAAACAGTCACTCTATGCTATAGGAAGCGGTTCACTTCTGGGCAAGGGACTTGGCGGAGGAACACAGAAACTTGGTAAGATACCAGAGGCACAGAATGATATGATCTTTGCCATAGTGTGTGAGGAGCTGGGACTTGTCGGAGTTATACTTCTATTCCTTATGTATGGGTATCTCATATATCAGCTGTATGTGATAGTGAAGGAATCTTCAAATGTATTTGGAAGTGTTCTTGTAATTGGAACTATGGTACATTTTATATGTCAGATAATAATAAACGTATGTGTAGCTACAAATTTATTCCCAAACACGGGTGTTTCTCTTCCGTTTATAAGTTCAGGAGGTTCAGCACTTATAACCACCATGGCTGAGTGCGGACTGTGCATAGGGGTGCGCAGGCAGCAAACGAGGAGAATGTACCAGAAGTACGCAGCAGAGTAGAAATTTAGTCAGATACAGATAAGAAACAAATTGACGTATTCAGCAGATGTTGGATATAAGGATATGATGTAGAGGAGAGGTATATGAGAAAAATCAGAGAGATAGCCATTGTAACAGCGGCGGCAGTATTGATGACTATGTGTCCTGTGAATATAGCAGGACAGGGTTCAGATCAGAACAATTCAAAATATACAGCATATGCCGCTGAGAGCGAGAATGCAGAGCTTGCAACAGCCACTGACTCTGTGGATAAAAACGGCTGGTATGTGGAAGATGGAAAGAAATATTATTATTTAAATGGTGAAAAAGTAAAAGACAGGCTGTTAGATCTTGAGGAAATCTCAGATGGAAATACATATGAGAATGTGTATTATCTTAATTCTGACGGTTCAGTTTTTGAAGGTGGACTTAAGAGGATAGACGGAATCCTTTATTATTTTGATTCCAGTTCAGAGACATTTCCTGGGGCAGCAATCAGCGGCTGGAAGACAGTAAGCAACAGAAAATACTATTTTCTGAGTGACAAAAAGGCTGCAAAAGGTGTGACAATCATAGGAACAAAGAAGTATTTCTTTGGATTGGAGAATAATGTACTTCAAGGTGGACTTAAAAGTACCGATGATGGATACATGTATTTTTCAAAACAGACTGGTGTGGCTGAGACGAACAAAGTAGTGAACGGAATGTATTTTGACAGTGAGGGATATGCAGTTAAAAATACATTTGTGACTATAAAAAACAAAACATACTACTATGGATCTAATTACAAGGTTGTGACCGGAACAAAGAAGATAGGAAATTACTATTATTATTTTGATTCAAATGGGGCGATGTATAAGAATGTTTGGTATCAGACAAAGTATGGCAGGTATTATTTTGGCACAAACGGACGAGCACTCACAGGAATACACAGAATAAGCGGATACCTGTTTTGTTTCAATGATAATTGCAGGTTAGTGAAGAACACCTGGAAAAACGTAAAGGACAGAACGTACTACTTCGGTTCAAGTGGAAAAGGTATGACAGGTTTCAGAAAGATAGGAAATTATTACTACTATTTTGGAACTAATGGAATAATGGCAAAGAATAGATTTGTGAAGATTTCTGGAAAAATCTATTATTTTGGAGTAAACGGCAGGGCATATAAGGGTATAAAGAAGATAAAAGGCAAGACCTATAATTTTTCTGAGAAATATTATCTGGTCGGAGCTATAAAGAAGATAAAAGGTAAGCTGTATCTCTTTGATGAGAGAGGCGTGCTCGTGACAAAGAGTGGATGGCATACATCTAGAAAAGGCAATAAGTATGCTATAAAAAAGGATGGAAGCCTCTACACAGGATATAGAAAATTCAGCAGTGGAATTTATTATTTCAGTAAAGACAATGGATGCATGTACAGGAACAAATGGGCATATGTAAATGGATATAAGTTCTACTTTGGCAAGGATGGAAAAAGACTCACTGATGTTGAATCTGTCATCGGGGCACAGGATACATATGAGATAAAGGTTAACAAGACTACAAATGTGGTTACTATATATGCAAAGGATGGCAATAAAGGCTATATAATCCCAGTCAAGGCATTTGTGTGCTCAGGCGGAGACAGCACACCTTTAGGCACCTTCTATATTCCGGCAAAATGGAGATGGCTGTCACTCGTAGGTGATTGCTATGGACAGTGGAATACGCTGATAACATATGAGGAAAGTATATTGTTCCATTCTGTTTATTACGATGAGATGGACGCAGATACGCTGTCAGTTGACGCATACAACAAGCTTGGAACTACCTGCTCCCACGGATGCATAAGGCTTAAAGCAGGCGATGCAAAGTGGATATATGACAATTGTTCATTGGGAACAAAGATCACTATATTTGAGAGCAATGCAGAGGGACCTTTCCCAAAGCCGTCTTTTGTTAAGCTTGGAAAGAATCATACGTGGGATCCTACAGACCCGAACATGGCATACAAATGTAAGGCGCGAGGATGTCATAAGGGAATAGCGTGGTGATATTAATGGAATATAAAAAAGAATTTATCAAAGCCGCATATGTCATTCTGGCATTTGTAATGGCAATCTGCGTTATGTGTACTTTGTCCGGATGTGGGAAAGATGACAGTGTGAATGAGGAGACTACCCAGGCGGTCATAAACGGTGAAGTAAAGTCGGCGGAGGATTTTGCACAGATAGGTGTGTATATAAATGTCGGTGTCGATGATGTGGGTGTGACTGACGTAAAATATAAAATATCGGGAGACATAGCTATAGTTAGTTTCCGATATAATGGAGTCAGGGTTGAATTCAGGGGATCATACAAATATAGCCAGTATGAACTTGCAGGTGTCGAGGACAGCAGCAATGGCAATCTGATAACAACCGATATAGATGGGTGCATTGCAACACTTTACACTCTTGATCCGGGAAGAATAGTATTCTGGAGCGAAGGGAATATCAATTATTCTCTGTATGTATATGTAACCGCCACAGATGATGTGGTGGGGGATATACTGACACATATATCATTTGAGAGCAGATATGATCAGAGATCAGATGTGAAGGTGCAGATCGAGGCGTACAGCAAACAGTTTGCAGAAAAGATCATAAAAGTATTTTCAGACAAAGATCTGGAAACACTGGTGGATATGATAGATTATCCACAGGAATTGGGAAATGGGAACTCGGTTGCCAACAGGAATGAACTTCTCAATATTGATAAAGAAAAATTGTTTACAGACATACTTCTCAAGGCACTCAATGAAGAGAATTCAATTGAAGAGATGAGAGAGATAGAGGGCGAGTTTATCATCGGAACAAATTACAAAAATGTCCATTTTAAGTTGATGGACGATGGACAGTTTCTTATAACTAAGATAAATAATTAACACGGAGAATCCCCAGACATATCACGCGATAGTGATAATGTTTGGGGATTTTTGTGTGTCTGGGAAAGCTGGTTGGCAAAAAACATCGAATGGTGATAGATGCCGTAATGTTTAGCCGTAAGGGGTATATTTGTGAAAGAAAATAGAGGACGAATCGGATTGAGAGAGGGTATTAAAGCCATTAAAATTGAAATCAGGACAGGCTGGACACGTAAGACGGAACCTGGTCTGAGACAAGGAGGAATATACATAATGGCAGAAAAAATTTACAGCATAAGCGAAGCGGCAGCTATGGTTGAGGTTGAGACTCATGTGCTGCGTTATTGGGAAGAAGAACTAGAGATAAACATAAAAAGAAATGATATGGGACATAGATGCTATGAGGATAGAGATGTAAAGATACTTCAGAGGGTAAAGATACTTAAGGACAAGGGAATACAGCTCAAGGCGATAAAAGATATGGTTCACAGGATGTATGAGATGCTTGACGAGGGTACTGATCTGGAAGAAAGCCATACAGATGACAAGACAGCGAAAATAGACAAGGTTATAAGTGATGATAAGCTGATAAATCTAAAATCCATTGATACCATAAGGGTTACTTGTGGTGACAGCAAATATACCACTGACTGTGAAGGAGATACCGATTCGAGAATAGTAGATTTCAAGATGGCCCAGTTTCAGAATATTATGGACAAGATAGTGAGCAATTCTATTAAAGATAATATCAAACAGATAACACAGTCTGTATCTGGGGCTGTTACAGAAGATGTGGTAAAACAGCTGGATATGCTCATTCAGGAGAAGGAGGAACAGGAGGAGGCAAGATACAGGAGACTAGACTCTACCATAAGAGAGCTGCAGCAGACCAGACAGGAGATAGCGGCATCTGAAGTAGGTGGGAAAAAAAGAGGATTTTTCAAAAAGAAACGAAAATAGAGGAACAGAATGCTTAGTTTATAAAAACTTCATACACTGACAGATGAGTTTCATGTTATAGTATCCGTGGGGGTTGATAAAACATGAATATCACAAAGAAGATAAAGATAATGATCATAGTTGTGTGGCTTACAACAATCGTGTCTATGGTCATTGGAACATGTATTATAGGAAAATATTTTATAACAGGAACCTATGGTAAGAATCACTCACTGCAGCTGCTTTATTCGCAGAGTGATCCAGTAAATGACGTATATAAGGCGATATCGGCGGCGAGGGAAGATGTGATAAATAAGGTCAAGGAAGATCCGTCTTATTATACCGATGCTGCAAATGCTGAAAAGTTGAACGTAAGGACTCTGGCAAACAACACAAATGTGTTGGTTAAGATAGGTGATGAATACACATTTGTGGGTGTGGATAATTTTTCAGATGCACTAAAAAGGCAGTTGAAGATCAACGATAACAGTACAAATATAAGTGCCGTGGATGATGATGACACGGATGTCGGTGGAAAACAGCAGATAAAGGTTCAGGAATATCTGATGACACAGCCATCCATGTATCTCTGTAATCAGATTTCATATGAATACCATGGGAAGAATGTGGATCTGTATATGCTCACATATTATGGAAATTACATGGACAGATTCCGAGGTACTATGCTTGGCTATATAATACTTATGGTTATCATCATGATCATACTCAGTGGATTTGTCGCTTTCATTGTGTATCAGCAGTTTGTAAATCCTCTTGTGAAACTCAAGGAGGCAGCTGAGAAGATGGGCTCCGGAAATCTTGATGAGAAGATTGAAATTGGTAAGAACAGAGAGGATGAGGTTGGAGAACTCTGTGAGTCGTTCGAGAATATGCGTCAGAGGATGAGCGACTTTGCAAAGGAAAAGATGAGATATGAAGATGAAAACAGACAGCTCATAAGTAATATATCTCATGACCTCAGAACTCCTATAACCACCATAAAGGGTTATGTGGAGGGAATAATGGATGGAGTTGCAGACACTCCGGAAAAACGTGACAGATATCTCAAGATGATATACAGCAAGGCAAATGAGATGGACAGCCTGATAAACGAGTTGTCCCTTTACACAAATATCAACAACAATGCGATACCGTATGAATTCCACAGAGTTTCGGTTAAGGATTATTTTAATGACTGTATGGAGGAGGTCCATGCAACGCTCATGTCTAAGAACATGACTCTTACGTATAGAAATTACTGTGAAGATGATGTCATGGTAATTGTGGATCCGGATCAGCTCAAGAGAGTCATCAACAATATTGTTACCAACTCCATAAAATATATGGACAAGGAATATGGTCAGGTTGATATAAGCATATACGACAATGACGCTGAGGTTAAGGTTGCCATCAATGACAATGGACGAGGAATCGATACGGAAAGTCTCCCTCATATATTTGACAGGATGTACAGAGCCGACAGCGCGAGACAATCAAGGGGTGGCAGCGGACTTGGACTTGCCATATGCAAGAAGATCGTGGAGGAACACGGTGGCAATATATATGCCACAAGTCAGGTTGGAAAGGGAACTACAATAGTATTTACCCTTAAGAAATACATCCCTAAGGATACAGAGGATGCAGATATGTCTGAAGAAGAGCTTGAGATGTCAGAGGACAGACAGAAAAAAGATGTCCAGAAAAAGGATAGTCAAAGAAGAAACACATTACAGATCATAAATCCACTAAAGAAAAGGAGAGATACCGATGAGCAAGATATTGATAATTGAAGATGAGCTCAGTATAGCGGAGCTTGAGAGGGATTACCTTGAACTTAATGATTTTGAAGTTGAGATAGAGACAAATGGACTAAAGGGTCTTGAAAAAGCATTGAATGAGGAGTACAGCCTTATTATTTTGGATCTCATGCTGCCGGAGATGGACGGCTTTGAGATCTGTCGTCAGATCAGGGAGAAAAAGGATATACCAATCATCATGGTAACTGCAAAGAAAAATGATATAGATAAGATCAGAGGCCTTGGTCTTGGAGTTGATGACTATGTGACAAAACCATTCAGCCCAAGTGAACTGGTTGCAAGAGTCAAGGCACACATATCAAGATATGAGAGACTGGTTGGCTCAACAGCACTCAAGAATGATGTCATAGAGATCAGAGGACTTAAGATAGACAAGACAGACAGAAGAGTATATGTAGACAACGAGGAGAAGGTATTTACCAATAAGGAATTTGATATCCTGTGTTTCCTTGCCAGCAATCCAAATAAGGTATTCTCAAAGGATGAGCTGTTCAGCAAGATCTGGAATATGGACAGTATAGGAGATATCGCGACAGTGACAGTTCATATCAAGAAGATCAGAGAGAAGATAGAATTCGACACATCAAATCCACAGTACATAGAGACTGTATGGGGTGTCGGATATAGGTTTAGGATGTGATAAGAAAGCCCCAGACGGCGAAGATACAGCGGCATGCTTGCATGCAGAGCTGTATCTTCATCGGATGGGCAGATATTCATGAGCATGTATGCCGATAGGCAGGAATGCGAATGAATGTGCGATTACGAGAGCCACGAAGTGGCGAAGTAATCGTAAGGCTTTCTTATCACATTTATAATAAGCCCCAGACGGCGAATGAGGAGTAAACAGATGAAGTTAAACATTTTACATGATGATAAAGATATAATCGTGGCTGTAAAGCCATGTGGTGTGCCAACTCAGCCGGATAAGACAAATTCAGAGAGCATGGTGAGTATGCTCAAGCTTAGGATATATGAGAGAGAAAACAGAAAAGAAGAACCATACCTTGTGCCTATCCACAGATTGGACAGACCGGTTGGCGGAGTGATGGTATTTGCAAAGACTCCGGCGGCGGCAGCAGCCCTGTCAAAGCAGAGTGAGGATGGATCCATGATGAAGTATTATCAGGCTATACTCACAGGAGAACTTCCAAATGACCAGGGAATGTTGAAGGACTATCTGTTACATGACACAAAGGACAATGTGACGAAGGTAGTGGACAAGGATACACCGGGGGCAAAGTATTCAGAGCTGGAATATGAGGTGCTGGATGTCATGGACACGGATGAAGGGGTGCTCTCATATGTTCTTGTAGAGCTGATAACAGGAAGACATCACCAGATCAGAGCGCAGTTTGCAAAGAGAAAGTGCGGAATATGGGGTGACACAAAGTACAACCCTAAATTCCAGAAGACAAAGAAGAAATATAAAGAGATAGGACTTCACGCATCGAGACTGGAATTTGACCATCCGACCACGGGTGAGCATATGGTGTTCAAACATGAGCCTGAGGGAGGTGCATTTGCAATCCTGGATCTGGATGAGTTTTAGGGAAGGGTATTCACAGGGCGGATGATGACATGTTTCGTGTTGACATCCGCCCTAAAATTTTGTAGATTAGAGAGTGTATGCAATTAGATAGTTCAGATAAAAATGAATGATAGATATAGAATGTTTTAGAATAAGGAGATAAATAAGATGGCAAACGATAAGAAGATGGTTGAAGCTATTACTTCCATGGATGAAGATTTTGCACAGTGGTATACTGACGTTGTCCTCAAGGCAGGACTTATCGCATATACTAACGTGAAGGGATGTATGGCTATCAAGCCCGCAGGATATGCAATTTGGGAGCTTATACAGAAACAGCTTGATGAGAGATTTAAGGCTACAGGTGTGGAGAATGTGTACATGCCTATGCTTATTCCAGAGAGCCTTCTTGAGAAGGAGAAGGATCACGTTGAGGGATTTGCACCGGAGGTAGCATGGGTTACATACGGCGGACTCAATCCTCTTACAGAGCGTATGTGTGTGAGACCTACATCAGAGACTCTGTTCTGTGATTTCTACAAGAATGATATCCAGTCATATCGTGATCTGCCAAGGGTATATAATCAGTGGTGTTCAGTAATGCGTTGGGAGAAGGAGACAAGACCTTTCCTTCGTTCAAGAGAGTTCTTGTGGCAGGAGGGACACACTGCACATGCAACAGCTGAGGAGGCTGAGGCAAGAACGATACAGATGCTGAATCTGTACGCTGATTTCTGTGAGGATGTACTTGCTATGCCGGTTATCCGTGGACAGAAGACAGAGAAGGAGAAGTTTGCTGGAGCAGAGGCAACATACACAATAGAGGCACTTATGCACGACGGCAAGGCACTTCAGTCAGGAACAAGCCACAACTTTGGAGATGGATTTGCCAAGGCATTTGGAATACAGTTCACAGACAAGGATAACAAGCTCAAGTATGTTCATCAGACATCATGGGGTATGACAACAAGACTTATCGGAGCTATCATCATGGTTCACGGAGATAATTCAGGTCTTGTACTTCCTCCAAAGGTTGCTCCAACTCAGGTCATGATCATTCCTATCATGCAGAAGAAGGCAGGAGTGCTTGAGAAGGCAGCAGAGCTCCGCGAGAAACTTGGCGCTTTCAGAGTAAAGGTTGATGACAGCGATAAGAGCCCAGGCTGGAAGTTCTCAGAGCAGGAGATGAGAGGTATCCCTATCAGAGTTGAGATAGGACCAAAGGATATTGAGGCAAATCAGGCAGTTCTGGTTCGTCGTGATACAAGAGAGAAGATCACAGTATCACTTGATGAGATAGATACAAAGGTGGGAGAACTTCTTGAGACTATCCAGAAGGATATGTTCGAGAGAGCAAAGGCTCACAGAGATTCACATACACATGCAGCTCTTAACTGGGATGAGTTCAAGAATATCATCGACAACGAGCAGGGCTTTGTGAAGGCTATGTGGTGCGGCGAGACAGCTTGTGAGGAGGCCATCAAGGACGAGACAGGAGCATCCACAAGATGTATGCCATTTGCACAGGAGCATCTCTCAGATGTATGTGTACACTGCGGAAAGCCAGCCAAGAAGATGGTATATTTTGGACGTGCATACTAAAATATAGATAATAATCATGTATAATAACTTCTTCAGCATCTTGCTGGAGAAGTTATTATTTTAGGGATATTCGACCAATTGTAAAATTATGAGACGAAGATGCGGAGAGAAGATGTATGAGAATAGACATTCCGGAGGGAGCAAACAAAGTAATAGAAGGTCTTGAGGCTGCTGGTTATGAGGCGTATATAGTCGGCGGCTGCGTGAGAGACAGCATACTTGGAAGAGAGCCGGGGGACTGGGATATCACCACATCTGCCAGACCGGAGCAGGTGAAGGAGATATTCAGACGGACCATAGATACAGGAATAGAGCATGGAACTGTAACAGTAATGATGGGTAAGGAAGGCTATGAGGTCACTACATACAGGATAGATGGGGAGTACAGTGACCACAGGCGACCTGACCAGGTGGAGTTCACGGCAAGTCTTGAGGAAGATCTCAAGAGAAGGGACTTTACGATAAATGCCATGGCGTACAGTCACAGCAAGGGCATCATAGATATGTTCGGCGGTGTGCAGGATCTGAACGACAAGGTCATAAGAGCTGTCGGTGTGGCAAGGGACAGATTCGACGAGGATGCACTCAGAATACTCAGAGCAATAAGATTTGCAGGGCAGCTTGGATTTGATATAGAGAGAGATACGAGAAAGGCCATGATAATCCAGGCACAGTATCTTAAAGATATCAGTGCAGAGCGTATCAGAGTGGAACTCACAAAACTTCTTGTATCAGACCATCCGGACAAGCTGCTTGAGGCATATGTAACAGGCATAACATCGTATATCCTTCCGGAGTTTGACAAGATGATGGAGCAGCCACAGAATAATCAGTACCACAGATATAATGTAGGTGTACATTCCATAGAGGCGGTCAAGAATATAAGAGCGGATGTGACCATGAGATGGGCGGCACTGCTGCACGATATAGGAAAGCCATCCACACATACGGTCGATGAAGATGGCATAGATCATTTTTACGATCATCAGATTGCGGGAGTTCCGCTTGCGGAGGCGGTACTGAGACGACTCAAATTTGACAACAATACGATCAAAGACGTATGTACACTGGTGAGGTGGCATGACTTTGGCATGGGTTGTATACCAAAGAAGAATACGATAAGAAAACTTCTCGGCGAGGTAGGAAGAGATTTCTTCCCAAGGATAATAGAGATCAAGAAAGCGGATATGGCTGCACAGAGTGATTATAAACTTGAGGAGAGACAGAGTCAGCTTGCGGAGCTTGAGCGTAAATATGAGGAGATCATGGCAGATGATGACTGTGTAAGTATCAAAGATCTCAAGGTAAATGGAGGAGATCTGATAAAATTGGGAATCAAACCGGGTCCTCAGATGGGAGAGATCCTCAAACAGCTGCTTGATATAGTATTAGATGATCCGGAAAAGAATGACAGGGATTATCTCATTGAACAAGTAAAAAATATGTAATCAGCAAAACTCCTTTTTGGATATTTAAAATATGCAGAAATCTGCAGAAGATGGGTGGGGTAATACAAGTATACTTTCCGAAGTGGGGAGAAAGGGAACAAATGAAAAAGGGAAAAATCTTAAAAAACATATTTATAATCTATATTACAATTCTGATACTCATAATTTCGTCATATCCAATTCAGGTAAAAGCGGATACGGCGAGTCCTGTGTCATACGCGGTAATTAAGCTTAATGGGATTGAAGACAGGGAATGTTATTATACATTGCTTGCAGAGACGAAGGTGGATGAATCCGATGTGAAATACAGACAGACAAATGAGGAGACAAGAAAGAAATACGGAGAAGAACTTTGGAATGTATTTTCAAGTTATAAAGATGCAGATGGCTATTACTTTATGAATGATTTTCGCAGGGTAAATGGGGATGAAGTCAAATGGGAATGGCCGTATAAAAAGTTCAAGGTTCTTATATACTTTCCTAATAGCAGGACATATGTGGTCAGTAGTGTATGTGATGATTACGCCTATGACAGCTATTATGAGATAGACATGAACAATATAGATCTTGGGTCTGACAGCACTGTGAATGTGGATGCGCATAGAAATTATAATTATTTTAGAGAGGGCATTCAACTTTTCATCAGGATAATAGTGACACTTTTAATAGAGATGATGATCGCATTTTTATTTGGATTCAGGGAAAAGAGGCAGATATTCATAATACTTGCTACAAATATTGTTACTCAGGCGGTGCTTAACATTTATCTGAATGTATTTATATATCGCGAAGGCGCATGGCTGTATACTCTGATACCGTTGTTTTTGGGAGAAATTGCAGTGTTTATATTAGAATCTGTGCTATACAGTCTGTTCCTCAACAGAGTGGCAACAGAAAAGAAGAGAGCAGGGGCGGCTGTAATCAGTGCGATAGCATATGCATTTCTAGCAAATGTCGTTTCCTTCCTGTTTTCGGGAATATATGTGGTGACAGGCAGTGGCAAATAATGTTTCTCATTCTTTTTGTAATAGAAAGGGGTATCCATGGGAAAGCAAAGTTTAAATAGAATAATAACTATGTGCCTGACAGCAATCATGGTTATAGTAACATTTCCAATATCAGTAAAAGCGGATGTCGGACCAAAGCCGAGTCTGGATATACAAATAAAAGGTGTGGATGACAGAGAGTTTTATTACACGGTTCTTTCATCCGAAGATAAGCCAGATCCGATCATGGAATGGTATGATCCATCCGGGAAAGAGATCGAAATTAATGAGATATTCAGTAAATATCAGGACTCTGATAATTTTTACTTTCCAAATAGATCTGGTGTTATTGGAAAGAGTGAAGAAAAAAATATATACTGGATGTATCCGCCGGAAAAATATAAGGTGATTTTGTATTTCCCGGATGAGAAGGTATTTGTTGAGAGCAATACATGCAGCAGTTATGCATTTGAGAGTTATTTTGTAATGGATCTGTCTGAGGTGTTAGAAAAACTGGACAAAGACAAAGGCTTAAATGATCAGGTATATAGTGCCATAATGCAAAAAAATTATGATTATAAGGGAGAAATAGAATCTCTTGGAATAAGGATTTTGCTGACACTTCTCATAGAGTTGATCATAGCCCTTATTTTCAAATACTGGGAGAAAAAACAGTTGTTTGTGATCATGCTGACAAATGTACTGACCCAGTTAATATTGAATATAAGTATCAATATATACGTGTATTATAACGGGTTTGATATTGGAAGTTTGATCATATTGTTCATGGGAGAGATAGGTGTGCTTATCGTTGAGTCTGTGATATTCTGTCTGTTACTGAACAAGGTGGCAGTGAAGAAGATTGGGAAAAAATGGGCTATCCTCAGGGCTTTGGGGTATGCAATCATAGCAAACGCTGCAACATATGCGGTGACATACCTGAGTATATTTGATTAATCCGTCGTAAAAAAGCCTGATAAAAACCAACAACTTAAGAATGAATCTGAATATCCCCTCATACAATAATTTAGCAGGTTATTATTACTATAAAGTGAGCGAGGGTTTATCTGTGAAGTGGATGTGTGTATCTATCTGACATTACCATAATCATGACATATGAATCCGCCGGCACTCGGCGATGCGGAGCGAGCGTTAGTGCCGCTGCAGGATTCATCGAGCGAGAGCACTCATGATTAGGTAAGTCAGATAGATACACACTTCACATATAACCCCGAGCGACAGTTGTAGGAGGGGGTTTTTATTTGGCTGAGAAGATGGGGGAAGTATATGAGGCGTATGACATGGAAGTGCAGGGGATAGGCAGAGGAAGAGGTGCGATCATTCTGATGACGGACAAGGGCATAAGGCAGATATCCTCTCTGAATGGGACAGATGAAAGACTTTTGCAGGAGAAACAGTTCAAGGACAGTATATATGAAAAGGGATTCTGCTATATAGACAGGGTAGTCCCGAACAGCGAGGAGGAGCTTGTGACATGCGACAGGTATGGCAATCCATTTGTGTGCCGGGAATATTTTCAGGGGAGAGAGTGCAGTGCATCCAGCATCAGAGATCTGGAAAAGGCAGTCATCAACCTTGCGCAGTTTCATAAGGCAGGCAGAGAACTCTATCAGGATGAGGGAAGTAGAAACTATGAAAAGACCCCGGGAAATCTCGACAGGAAGGTGAAAGAGCTGCGCAGAATACGCAATTTTGTCAGCAAGAGAAATAAAAAAAATGATTTTGAGATCCAGTATATAAGGGTATTTGATTATTTCTATGGGCAGGCGGACAGATGTCTCAAACTGTTTGAGGAGAACTTCAAATGCAACGAAAAGTGGATAGGATATTGTCACGGATCTTATAACTATCACAGTGTGATGTTTTGTGACGGATACATAGCAACAACCAATTTTGACAGATTCCATGTGGGATATCAGCTTGTTGATCTTTATCAGTTCCTGAGAAAGGCGATGGAGAAGAACAGGTACGACATAGAGATGGCGCGGGATATATTGAGTGCGTACAGCCAGATAAGGCATCTGGATAAGGAAGACTATGAATTTATATACCTTATGTACAGTTTTCCTGAGAAGTTCTGGAAAATAAGCAACCGCTATATGAACAGCAGAAAGAGCTATATATCCCCGGTTTTGATGGAAAAACTCAAGAAAGTTATCGAAGATGACCAAGAAAAGCTCAAAATTTTGAGTGAAATTAACGATACCTATGGACTTCACAAGCTGACAAATTAAGAGTATAATGTTGGGGCGTGGATAATAATTGAGTTAGACACGTGATACTGAATTGTGATGTATTTTGCAGATGGTTTTTAGTGTGTGTTTTCCATTTGTAAGATGCTCTATGGGTAACATAAAGCAATAGATTTCACAGGAGGCAAAATGATGAGCGATTATAACTACAAGGACGTGTATGAGCAGTGGGTGAACAATCCTTTGTTTGGTCAGGAAACCAAGGATGAGCTCTTAGCGATCAAGGACGACGAGAAAGAGATAGAAGAGAGATTCTATTGTGATCTTGTATTTGGAACAGCCGGACTTCGAGGCATCATCGGAGCTGGTACTAACAGAATGAACATATATGTAGTGCGCAAGGCTACACAGGGTCTTGCAAACTACATCATCAAGGCGGGCAAGCAGGACAAAGGAGTGGCAATAGCCTATGATTCAAGAAGAATGTCACCTGAGTTCTCTATGGAGGCAGCTCTCTGCCTGGCAGCAAATGGTATAAAGGCTTACAGATTTGAGTCACTCAGACCTACACCTGAGCTTTCATTTGCAGTCAGATATCTGGACTGTGTAGCTGGTATCAACGTAACAGCATCACACAACCCACCAGAGTACAACGGATATAAGGTATACTGGGAGGATGGCGCACAGATCACACCACCTCATGACCAGGGAATCATGGCTGAGGTAAAGGCCATCACAGATTTTGCAGATACAAAGACTATGGACATGGTAGAGGCAAAGAAGAAGGGGCTCCTTGTAACTATCGGTTCAGAGGTTGATGACGCATATATGGGCGAGCTCAAGAAACTCATCCTTAATCAGGATGCAATTGACAAGTATGGCAAGGATCTCAAGATCGTGTACACACCACTTCACGGAACAGGTAACATCCCTGTGAGAAGAATCCTCAAGGAGATCGGTTTCGAGAATGTATATGTGGTACCAGAGCAGGAACTTCCGGATGGAGAGTTCCCAACTGTTGAGTATCCAAATCCAGAGGCAAAGGAAGCATTTACACTGGCACTCAAGCTGGCAAAGGAGGTCGATGCAGATCTCGTTCTTGCAACAGATCCAGATGCCGACAGACTTGGATGCTACGCAAAGGATTCCAAGACAGGTGAGTACAAGGTATTCACAGGAAATATGTCAGGAAGTTTACTCTGCGAGTATGAGGTAAGCCAGATGAAGGAGAAAAATGGCGGCCTTCCAGCAGACGGAGCAATCGTCAAGACTATCGTTACTACCAACATGGTAGATGCTATAGCAAAGTATTATGGAACAGATCTCATCGAGTGTTTCACAGGTTTCAAGAACATCGGACGTGAGATCCTCAGATTTGAGCAGACAGGCAAGGGAACATACCTCTTTGGATTTGAGGAGAGCTACGGATGCCTGATCGGAACACATGCAAGAGACAAGGATGCAGTTGTTGCAACTATGGCTCTCTGTGAGGCAGCAGCTTACTACAGAGGTCAGGGCAAGACTCTCTGGGATGCTATGATGGATATGTACGAGAAGTACGGATATTATGTTGACGATATCAAGACCGTGACACTCAAGGGTGTTGAGGGATCAAAGAAGATCGGACACATCATGAATATCCTCCGTGCAAATGTACCTGAGCAGGTTGCAGGCTACAAGACAAAGGTCGTTCGTGACTATCGTCTTGAGTATATAAGAAACATCGAGACAGGCGAGGTTAAGCCTACCGGTTTCCCAAATGCAAACGTACTCTACTACGAGCTTGAGAACGATGCATGGCTTGCAGTAAGACCTTCAGGAACTGAGCCAAAGATCAAGTTCTACTACGGAATCAAGGGTTCATCATACGATGAGGCACAGAAGGAGTCAGCAGCATTTGGTGACAAGGTTATGGATCTCATCTATGACATACTTGAGAAATAATATATGCAATATAATATAAAATAACTATGAAGACATGCAGATTCGCATATTTGAGTTTGCATGTCTTTTTTATCCACTTTGACAAGGGGTCAGGCCCCTTGTCAAAGTGGATAAAAAAGACATGAAATGGACAGAAATGCGGATTGTGAAAAAATAAGATTACAGATAATTAATTGTACACAGGGGAAAAATATTAGTAACATTAGGGAAATAAGAAAAATTAACATTTAATTGATTTGCATGTGGGAGGAGAGAAATGAAATATATGGCAGCGGGGACTAGATTAATTGGTAAGTTAAAAGGAAGACAAGCTTTCGTTATTATATGTGTAGTGTTTATGGCTTTGCAGTATGTGCTTTGTATACACTATGGAATGAAGAGAGAATATTTATTCTGCGATGAGGTGTACAGCTATGGGCTTGCCAATTCAAATGATCACACCTTTCTACATCCGGGGGAAAATGATGAGCCTCTTGATAATTGGGTAAGTGGAAGTTATTTCTCGGATTATATGGATTATAATGACGAATCTTTCAATTACAGTGCGGCGTATGTAAACCAGGAGAGGGATGTGCATCCACCTCTTTACTATATGCTGCTGCACACGGTGAGCAGGTTCTTCAAGAATTCTGGTTATTCAGCGGTTCCGGGACTTATTTTGAATCTCATAATTTTGGCATTTGTCGATATAGTTTTGCTGTATGTTGCGGTAAATCTGCTTGGCAACCGGTGGAGAGGTCTTGCTGCAGCCGTTTTGTGGGGATTGTCTGCCGTGGGAATAAGCAACTGCATGCTCATAAGAATGTATCTTCTGCAGACACTTGAGGTCATTCTCTTTATGGCAGCTCACATATTTATATTGAAACATAAAAGAAAGATGACCGTGCCGTATTTTATCATGCTGGCATTTACTGTATTTTTAGGAGGCTTGACTCATTACTATTTTTACTTTTTTGTGGCGGGACTTGGTCTGTGTGTATGCATATATCTTCTGTTTGTGAAGAGGATAAAGGAGATGTTTGCCTATGGGTTCAGCCTTGTGACGGGACTTGCAGCAGCGATTGCCGTGTTCCCTGCAACTTTGGATCACATATTTGGATACAGAGGTTCCTATGCAACAAAGAATCTTGCAGGATTTGCCGCAAATAAATTCATGTCATATGTGAAATACATAAACAAAGCATATTTTGCAGGATTGCTGCCAATAATTCTGTTGATAGTTTTTGTGCTTGTGGCTGTGTACATAATTTCAAAGTTTGTTATAATACATATAAGTGTGTTTAACGATGAAAATAAGGTAAGATGCACGGCAAAAGTTGAGAGAAGAGATATAGATGGGGAATATACAGGAATAATATCTGCAGATATGCTCTTATTTGCCGCAGTCATCATAGCGGATGCCATACTCGCTTTTGTTGGAGTGCAGGGATCGGAGCTTGTGAGCGCAAGATATATATATTCTGCTCTTCCGATATTTGCTGTGTTCATTGTATGGTGCATGTCAAAGTTATTGCCGGTTATTGTACCAAAACACTCCAATATCGTCATTGGTATCGTGTGTGTTATCCTGTGTGCCGGAAGTATAAAGGTAAATGGGATAGACTGGCAGTATGAAACTTATGCAGATCAGAAGGCTGCGGTTGAGGAGATGGCAGGCAAAGACTGTGTGATAATCTGTCATGGTGATGACATGTGGAACAACATATATGCCGGCGTAAATGCGTTCTCAGTGATGGGACGTTGCCGTTATGTGTATGAAAAAGACATAAAAAATAATATCGTCGAAGTGACAAAGGATTGTGGAAATGAGCTGTATATGGCAGTCATAAACGATCCGAAGTTTGACATGAATGATATCAGGAAAGATTTTAAGTATATAAACAAAGCTACAAAGTTCAAGAGAGTGGAAAAAACCTACAGTTATGGTGGGGTTAAGATATATCGTATGACGGTGAAGTAATTGAGGATGTGTCAAGTTTTCCATGAAAACTTGACATGTAGCACCAGCCATTTGCTGAAGGCAAATTTTGTATGGCTGGTGTTCAATGATACGGGAGATGTGATAATGAAAAAAGTAAGTTTGATAGTTCCCTGCTATAACGAGGAGGAGGCTCTGCCGATATTTGCGGCAGAACTTGACCGAGTGAGACAAGGGCTTGGACAATATGAATTTGAGGTGCTCATGGTAAATGACGGCTCGTCAGATGATACTTTAAAAGTTATGAAGGATGTATCGTCAAAATATGAGTATTTCAAGTATCTGTCATTTTCCAGAAATTTTGGAAAAGAATCAGCAATGTATGCAGGATTTTGCAATGCATCAGGTGATTATGTGGCGGTTATGGATGCGGACATGCAGGATCCGCCATCACTTCTTCCGGAAATGCTTGAGATTCTGGAACAGGGCGAATATGACAGTGTAGCCACCAGAAGGGTGACGAGAAAAGGTGAGCCAAAGATCAGATCATGGTTTGCTAGAAGATTTTACAAGCTTATAAATCGAATATCCGATGCCGATGTGGTAGACGGTGCCAGGGATTTCAGACTCATGAAGTCGGAGATGAAGGATGCCATAGTGTCAATGTGTGAATACAACAGATTTTCCAAGGGAATATTTGGCTGGATAGGATATAGGACAAAGTGGCTTGAGTATGAGAATGTGGAGAGAGTTGCCGGAGAGACAAAGTGGAGTTTCTGGAAACTGTTCAGATATGCCATAGACGGCATAATCAATTTTTCCGAGGCACCTATGATGATCGCGTCAGGTTTTGGAACATTTTGCACAGCTCTTTCGTTTGCCATGCTGCTTTTCTTTTTTATAAGAAAGCTTGTGTGGGGAGATCCGGTTGCGGGCTGGCCTTCGCTTGTGTGCATTATTTTATTTGTCGCAGGGCTGCAGTTCCTGTGCATAGGAATGATGGGCAAATATATTGCAAAAACGTATGTTGAGGTCAAGAACAGACCTCATTATATAATATCTGATACGAATAAAGATGGAGTTGACAAAATAAATTGATAAATATTTAGGCTGGATTTACATACGTTTTACCAGGGTATGGTAGAATTTTCAGTACTTTATATTTAACAGGAAACATGGTAACTTAATGTTTATAGGGGACAAAAAAGTGAACGGGGGAAAGTAAGATGGGCAGTTTTACATTGAAGTGTCCAACGTGTGGAGGCTCGACTGTTCTCAACCCGGAGACGGGACAGCTGGAATGCAAGCAATGTGGCAATCAGTTTGGGGCGGCTTCGTGGGGGACAAAAAACTCCGCTATGATCGAAAATGAAGATGGCGAGCTGGTAGACAAGCGGAGCTACAAATCCATGAGAAAGGTTGCCAGGATAAAGAGATATATCACGGACAGTCCGGATGACATATACACCATGGATGAGATAAACCTTGGAAATGATGAAGATTCTCCAAAGTATATGGAGATGAATCTGTATGAATGTACGTCATGTGGAGCGAAACTCATGGTGAAAGCCACGGAGACGTCAAGTTTCTGTGCCTACTGTGGACAGCCGATGATATTGGTGGACAGACTGGATAAGGAGCTGGAGCCGGATCTTATAATACCATTTTCAATATCACAGAAGAGAGCGGAACAATTGATCCGTGATAAGTTCTGTAAAGGATGGTTCGTTCCGGACGAGATAAAGCATTTCCAGATAGACAAGATACGAGGAATATATGTACCTGTCTCTTATACACATCTGACGCTGCCGACGATAAG
>ERZ1027061.214-NODE-214-length-25993-cov-5.538708_pt1 | contig 25993 bp, 20 predicted proteins | sample MGYA00519283_ERZ1027061 | MGnify/ENA primary metagenome ERZ1027061 (study PRJEB26926, sample SAMN06164849) | human gut metagenome | biome: ENVO:00009003; feature: ENVO:2100002; material: ENVO:00002003 | host: Homo sapiens | place: USA | collected 2012 ... | reverse complement strand
ATTTAATTCCAATAATCATTCTGATAATTGGAATAATAATAGCCATATGGGGAATCAAAAAGAACAGGAAAAAGACTGGAAAATAATCCGGTCTTTTTTTAATCTAATCATCGCCTTTAGCAATGCCAGCTATAAAATAATAAATCAACATGCCAGCGATCCCACACACAAGAAACGTCATGATTATTGACCACAAAGAAAAAGTTACATCACCAGCATTGAATTTATAATTCAAAACCCCAAATATCACACTTGCTATACTCTTAACCGCATTTATCATATAAACACCCCCTACGATTTTTTTAAAAGGCGATAGATAGAAATAACCGCAACAATGACAACCGCACCAATCACAACCACCCAAAATTTAGCAGGAAGAAAATCAAAGAAAGCAGCAATGACAGGAAAAAGACCATCTTCACCGTCCAGCAAAGCTTTAAAAAACGCCACTATCCCTTTGAGGATACTCCAAAATGATTTTGAATTATCATCATCAACACCGACACCAGAGCCACCGCCGCCAGAGCCACCATCACCACCATCACCACCAGAGCCACCATCACCGCCAGAACCACCATCACCACCATCACCGCCAGAACCACCATTAACAGTGATATTGATAATAGTCTTACCGTCATCATTGCCAACGACCTGAGTCACTTTTTTTTCACCGCCATCACCCTCAGTAGTAACTTTAGGAGTCAATTCCCTTTTAGTTAAAGTTTCATAATCCCAAACAAACTGACGAACATCAGAAGAATAACCAGCGTTACCACCAAGTTTATAGAGCATAATATTGGCATAAATATTACAAGACACAACTTGATGAATATCTTCAATTGCAGCACCACGCAACGCACCAATAAGTTGTTTCGCCGTATCAAATAAATCAATAGCCTTAGCAGTTCCACCAATATCAGGTTTAAAAGTAATATGACTACCATTTATTCGCAAAGACTTCAAATAATTTGGAGACATATTATAAAACATTTTTTCCGTACTATACTGCTGAGTAATATAGACATCATTTTTTTCAAGCCATTTAGCATCAAGAGTAAACTGGACAACTATCTGATAATCTTCAGGACTTGCAACCATTTTTGTAAAACTTTCATATGTATACGATGAGTTAAACATATAACCATCATCACCATTTTTAGTAAGAGAGCAGTCGAAACTATCCCAACCGAACGAGTCACAACCGAGTTTTTCATCCGTCCATGCGTCGTTTTTGTTAGTTACTACAGAATCATCACCGCCAAAATATGCTACAGCATCATCTCGCGAATTAACCACGGGACAGTTCGTAAACGCAAAAGGACATTTATCTTTTTCTGCCATATAAAAAGTGGCATAATTAACAGGATACGAACCATTCAAACCAGTCCAATTTTTGTTAATACCTGATTGACCAGCATCACCAGAACCATCATAGAAAGCCCATGAACCTTCATTAAAATCCTTATTAGGCTTAACAATAGCAAATATGTGTTCTGAATTGGTAAATATCATCTCATTGTAACCACCGCCCCACTGACCATTTGACAAATCTTTCACATAGCAAACTTTAGAACCTTTTTCAACGATCATAACAGCAGTATCACAATACTTATACTCCTGATAGTAAGATCCAACGAGAGCATACATGTCAAACGTAGATTCAAAGTCTGAATATGTAGGATAATACTTACTTATAAACGCTTTGAAATATTTATTATTTTCCAACACTTCTAAAGTAGCAGTCTGCAAATTCCGATCTTCAGCATCATCAAACTTTGACATATTGACCTTGCTATACCACATTGACCCAGTTTTAGAAATAGAATCCGCAAAGGGAACATACTTATAATATCGTTCATCTATCTGACCACTAGAAGTGTCTGCCGCCCTTACTATAAGCCGAGGTGCAAGGGAACAAAACATTATAAAAGCAACTAACAAAAGAGCGGCAACACGACACCAACCCTTGCTTTTATTTAACTTACTATTCATAGTTCACCACCCTTTTATTATTTTCAAAAAAATAGGGTGCAAATTATTTAATTCACACCCTAACAACAAACAACTTCAGAAGACACTAACGACTAGCCACGAGCAGCCTTAACGATCTTCTTAAATACTATACATCCAGCGCCAACAACCGGAACAGCAAGTAATACCATAAGCAGCGCATTACCCGATATAGTATCAAGTACGGTACCCATAATAGTACCGACATTACCGACAGCGGTAGAAACGGCAGAAAACTCCATATTATTCACCCCCTTTACATTAAATTTATAAAAAGGGTGTTAACCCTCAATATCAAACAAAACATTATTCATTACTGGTTACTTCCTTTTACAAGATGAAGTGCATCAACAACCTTGACTTTTTTATCAACGATATCAAAGCTAACTTTGCACTTGGCGAAAACAGGCACTTTACAAAGCGTATTTTTTTCGCCGCATGTTACCTCAAAACTCTTTGTACCGTTAGAGAGAGCAACAACATAATATTTACTATCTGGCTCGCCGTTTTTACCCTCTATAGTTCTCTCATCTTGTGAAACCTTTACAAGTTCCAAATCAAACAATGCCGCCATAATTACACCAACCTTTCATAGTTTTTTAAATTTTGAATTGTTACGATATAAATATAAATCTTCAGAGTAATATGTCATGTAATGTCTTTATTGATTAATTGGATGTTCCATGATAGAATTTTGTTAGGTGTACAGGTAGGAGGAGTACGCCTTTGGAAAGATTTAGAAATCTTAGCGCCATGAACCCTGGACAGTATGTTTTCAGGGATAACGAGGTTGGAGGTTATCGAATATTCGGCGGATGCCTTCACGCAGAGTCTGGATGCGCACATGATATCCAAATATGAGGGTGACCTCAAAACAAAGAATCATGACCGGACACCCACAGCTGCTTTGTATGGTGATAGCTGAATGGTGAATGCACCTTTTTTTAGTGCGCCATATAATAATAGTATCAGTATGCAGCGTGGTATAAGCCGAAAGGAGAATAATTAAATATGTGTGGAATCATAGGATATGTAGGAAAGAAACCGGCCAAGGATATTTTGATAGATGGTCTGGCAAAACTCGAGTACAGGGGATATGACAGTGCTGGTATAGCATTGCTTAATGATGATGATACACTGACGATCAAGAAGAAGGCCGGAAGAGTAGATGATCTGAGAGAGATGTGCAGTGACGATAGTCCTGTATACAAGTCTACATGTGGAATCGGACATACGAGATGGGCTACTCATGGAGGCGTTACGGATGTGAATGCACATCCACACAAATGCGGAAATGTTGCTCTCATACATAATGGAATTATAGAGAATTATAATGAGATTATCAGAGAGTACGGACTGGCTGACAAGCTGGTATCCGAGACAGACACAGAGGTTGTAGCAGCACTTTTGGATACTTTATATGAGGGGGACCCTATAGACGCCATAAGAAGGGCTGTTAGAGCAATTGCAGGTTCATTTGCACTTTGTATTATGTTTGCAGACAGACCTGGCAAGATATATGCAGTTAGAAATGTAAGTCCGATGATTGCGTCATTTACAGAGAATGGAGCCATCATAGCATCGGATCTTACTGCGATAATTGCATTTTCACAGAACTACTTTGTAGTGCCTGAGTATCATATACTGACACTCTCAAGCGCTGGGATCAAGGTAGAAGATATGAAGGGGAAAGTGGTAGAACCAGAGATACTTAAGATCACCTGGGATATTACGGCAGCTCAGAAGGGTGGATACCCTCATTTTATGTTGAAGGAGATCTATGAGCAGCCTGAGGCACTTAGAAATACAATAACACCTCGTATAGTGAATTCGCTTCCTGATTTCACTGAGGATGGAATTGATGATGATGTGTTAAGGAATCTTGAGAACATTACGGTTGTGGCATGTGGAACAGCCATGCACGCCGGGATTGTCGGCAAAGCCATGATAGAGAAGGAGTTAAAGATTCCTGTTAATGTTGAAATAGCATCAGAATTTAGATATAAGGAACCACTCATAAATGAAAAAACTCTTGTGATAGTTACATCACAGTCCGGAGAGACCATAGATACACTCGAGGCACTTAGACTTGCCAAGAGATGTGGTTCTAAGGTTTTGTCCGTAGTCAATGTCAAAGGCTCAACAATTGCGAGGGAGAGCGACTATGTTCTCTATACACATGCAGGACCGGAGATAGCAGTTGCCAGCACAAAGGCATATTCAGTGCAGATGGCAGCTATGTACCTCATAGGTTGCAGGATAGGTTATGTAAAGGGAATCTATTCTGAAGAAAGAGCTAGGGAATTTATCAGACAGCTCTTGGACGTTATTCCGGTTATAGAGGAGACGCTCAAGCAGGCTGACGAAGTTAAGACCGTAGCAAATTATATAAAAATGGCTCCAGACGCGTTCTTTATAGGAAGGGGACTTGATTATACTCTGTCTCTGGAGGGTGCGCTAAAGCTAAAAGAGATTTCATATGTTCATGCCGAGGCATATGCAGCAGGGGAGTTAAAACATGGAACGATTGCGCTCATAACAGACAACGTTCCGGTCATAGCTTTGGCTACACAGAAATCTGTATATGGAAAGATGATTTCCAACATACGCGAGGTGAAGGCAAGGGGGGCATATGTTATTCTTGTCAGCATGGATGAGGAATACAATGACATAGATGTGTGCGATAAGCATATATCGATTCCTAAGCAGGATGGTCTGTTCACTGTGTTCTCAGCCGCTGTTATCCTTCAGCTCATAGCGTACTATACGTCCGATGCAAAGGGGTTGGACGTAGATAAGCCACGTAATCTGGCAAAGTCAGTTACAGTAGAATAATTGACTCCGGGACTTACATGGATATCGTGCGATAAATATCGGAGGGTTTTTTATGAGTGATAAGATGTATTTGTGTGATGAGTACAAATTGTACTTTAAGATTGAAGATGATGTTGAGGTTCTTCACAACGAGGTTGAATTATACAATGCTCAGTTTGTTGGCAACAATGCTTTTTGCCATGAGGAGTATATAGATGGGCAGAGGGCGCTCACATATTCAATCCCGGCAATGACAACTATGAACCAGTTTCTTGAGAAGAAGATACACAAGGATGAGCTGGTAGATATAATATTCAGCATAGCAGATCAGTTGATGTATCTAAAAGCAAACGATATGTCCATAGGAAAGGTCATACTGAACAGAGGATATATGTATATAGATTTCCAGAACATGGCTGTACAGCTTGTGTTCCTGCCTATAGATAAGCCTATGGATAAGTGTAATATGGAGAACTTTGTCAGGGATTTCATGTCAAAGGTAAGGTTTGCAAACAAGAAAGCTTCTGATGCGGGATATGAGCTTATCAAGTATTTTGACCATAATCCTACATTCTACCTTTCAGAGTTTTATAAGTTTATAAATGATCTGAAGAATGATAATATTGCACATCCTGAGGATGAGCAGGAACTTATGAAGTCATCATCTGGTGCTAATCAGATGAATATGGCTAAGGTTGAAGTTCCTGAGACACCATACACTACATCTGCATCATCGTTTAAGCTCGCAAAGGAGGTCAAGGATTTCTCTTCAAATGATATAGGATTTGATGACAATGATGACGGATCGACAACTGTCCTTACGGCGAACACCAAGGTCAAGAGTGGTCCGGTGATCATCAGGACCAGAACAGGTGAGAGGATAAGGATCGACAAGCCGATATTCTGTATTGGTAAGTCAACACAGGGAGTTGACTACCAGGTTACTGACAATAATTCAGTCAGTCGTCGCCATGCATACATAATAAACGTCAATGGGGTATACTATCTGCGGGATAATAAGTCAACAAACCATACTTATCTCGGTGGAAAGATCATAAGCAGTGGAACGGATATGATGCTTATAGATGGCATCAGATTCAAATTGGCAAATGAAGAGTTTACCTTTAAAGAGAAGTAGAATACAAAATGCAATGCAAAGCCCCTGTCACAGAATCGGCTGTGACAGGGGCTTTGCTGGTCTTGTTTATAATATTGAACCTAATTTGTTTTATAAATTGGTTAATTATCTGATTCGTCCGTTTCAGGGTCGCTGTGGGAACCTTCAATCGCCAGCATAGAGGCGTCCACTTGGGAAAGTCCTGAAGAATCTGCACAGTAGTAGTCCCCGTCATCGGTTATCTTAACCGATACCACAACTGGATTGCGGTATTCCATATCCGAGGATTTGTCATTAAGAATGTCGGCAACACCTTGGGCAAATTGGGTTTCATAATCCTCTTTTGTTGTGTTGTTGAAATCACCAGCGGCTATTTTTTTGTTGTATTCTTCGATATATGCAAATACATCATCAAATGCCTGGTTCAGGATGTCCATAGGATACACTGTCACATCTACATAGTAGTCATCACCATCCTTGTAAGCCTGTGATACTTCGTACTTTGCGCGGGAGTAGATGTTTTTTGCGGTTTCACTAAAAATATCTTTCACTTGGTCTGAATCAGCATTTGCCAGGGAATAATGATTGATGAGCTGACCGGACAGATAATCGATGGTGTCATTGTACATTGCCTGGGCATCATCCTTTGAACCTTCATTGTCATCTACATAACTGTTGAAACTGCCCTTATAATTGACATCAAGAATGTTCTGCATATATGCCTGATATGCTGTCTTTTTACGACGCATACATCCTGTCATGGAAGTAATTGCAAGTGTGGCGGTAAGTCCTAATAATATTAATTTGGAATATCTTTTTAAGTGATGTTTCATCTATATTGATCCTCCGTATTAAGCACAGTAGAAATGTTCTTTTGCATGAAAATGTATAAATTAAAGTTGTTTTATACAGCATAAACAATATAGCATAAAATTGCATGTTTGTAATCATAAAATGAATTAAATAAAATATAGAAACGGTAAAAGTGCTTTGCTTAAACAATGATGTGTGATATAATATGAAACGCGCTGATGTGCGCAAGGGTCATCAAACTGAATTTGGTGACAGAACCAGACCTGACTTGAATATATATTGGCATAACACACGATTACAATATAACTAGGTACGATTGATTAGATTTGGGAGGTAAAGCCATGGCAAAACAGGTAGAGGAAATGACAGATGACAGAGTTGAAACACTTAAAACTGTAAAATTCGGAGGATATGACAAAGCATCCGTTGATTATTATATTGATGAGCTGAAAGAGAAACACAACAAGGAAGTTGAGGATCTCAAGGCAAATGTCAGCAAGCTTAGCGAGGCTGTGCTCAGTCTTAAGACTATGAGGGAAGTCAATATGACAGAGTCTTCCAAGACCATAGAGACTTTGAAGAAGGCAAACGCAGATCAGGAAAGCGAACTGGAGGCACTCAAGGAGCAGGTGAATGCTTATAAGCAGAGAGAACTAGAGAACGCCGGAAGATATGAATCTATATCACGAACACTTCTTGAGGCAAGGGAGAGTGCCGATGCGCTTATTGCGCAGACAGAGAAGGAGTGTACAGAGAAGAAGAATACTATCACAGCAGAGCTTGAGGCATATGAGACTGAAGTCAGAGACAGATGCACCAAGCTTCAGACAGATACAGAGATACAGTGTCAGCAGATGTATGATCAGACGGAGACAAAGTGCAATAATATGAAGGAAGAGGCATACGCTGAGGCTGAGAAGACGAGAAATAAATCTCACTCTGATGCTGAGGCACTTTCAGCGAAGACTGATTATGAGTGCAAGGTTATGCGCGAGGAGGCTCAGAAGGATGCAGCGAACACAAGAAATACTGCAACCGAGGATGCTACTAGACTCCGCAATAATGTCAAAAAGGAATGTGAGAGCGTGAGCAGATATATGTCAGATCTTCTTTCTTCACTCGACAGTGTGGTTGCCGCATGTGCATCCACAAAGGAGGTTGCCGACAAGGCATTTACAGGACTTAAGAGTGAGGCGACAGCGATGGTGAGTGACGCAGAGGATTCACAGCAGTAATATTTATGAATAAAGCAGATGCTCATGGTATGATGAGTTCTGTGTATCAGCATGAAACTTTTCTATGGGCTTTTAATGTCATCATAGGAAAGTTTTATGTGTATAAAGGGATATTATACGAAACGGATAAATATATATGGAGAATACAGATGGAGATAAATAAACTAAGCAGTTATTCAGATTTTTTGGGGATAGTTGAATACCCGGCGGTGGTGTTTTGCGAAGACGGTGAAGTACTCAGTATCAATAATGCTGCGGTCGATATCATAGGCTCAGGTGTTGAGACACTCGGTATGGAGCCTGACAAATTCATGATAAGTGATGAGTTTTGGCCTACACTTGAGGAGAAGAAAGCCCTCATATGGCACAGACTTGCTCTGATAGTAAATGACAGTGAGCGCTATATAGTCAGCGGATTTGTGAATCAGTTTGAGTATAAAGATAAAAAAGCATACATGGTTCTTTTTGAATTGAGATCCGATGTAACGATTGGGAGTGTCAGCCTTGAGAGGATCATCAATCATATAGGGGTGATCGCCTTATATCTTTATAAGCCTGAGGGTGTGTGGAGAACACGTTATGTGTCTAAGAACATAACTGAGTATGGATATACAGATGGCAATTTCTACAGCGGACTGGTGGGGCTCAGTGATCTTCTTCCAAAGAGTGATTATGATGTTCTTATCGGACAGCTTTACAAGGCACAGGATACCAATATTGATGATTTTGAGATGGAGACTAGGATCATATCGTCTAGAAGAGATATAAGCAAGATGCGCCTGAAGTGCCATATTGTAAGAACTTCGGAGGGCGATATGGACGGAATAGAGCTCCTGTTTATCAAGGATAAGGAGATTGGTTACAACGAGGATCAGGCTGCGTATATCTTGTCTGCTATGTCAAAGATCAAAAGTTTTGTCATGGTTCAGAGATATGAAAATGGCAAACCGGAGTTTAAGTATATAACTCCTAATGCAAAGCAGATGGGAATCAATGTAGATGCCATAAAGCTCGGAGACAGGCTTGTAGAGGATTATATCCATCCAAAGGACCGGAGCAGGATATTTGCAAATGTAAAGAATGCCACCAAGCGCGAGGACAAGGATTATGAGGAAGAATTCAGGATAGTGAATGACCGAGGAGAGATAATCTGGGTCAAATCACAAAGCTCTGTCACTCAGGCAGAGGACAATTCATACACAGTTGAGTATTTTGTGTCCGATATAACTGACAAAAAAGTTCTTGAGAACAGTGTTGAGAGGGCGAAGAAAGAATTTGACGATAAATTGTCATATATCATGAAGACAAATATACAGGAAGATGGTGAGAGAAATCAGCTTGACACAAAGAAGTGGACGATGATAACCAAGGCATTTTCCATGTTGACGGGATTGTATACGACAATTATAGATCCGGTAGGCAAGAAGATGGTGGAGCCGGCGGGACCTCAGAAACATATGGGCTATTTTTATGATATGTTTGAGAAACCACAGTATAAGCAGATATACATGAAACTCAACGAGGTGATTCTCAGAAATAACGTTCCGGTTATGATGGATATGGATGACGATATAGATGGAAGTAAGATATGTGGAGCTCCTATAATGATAGATGGTCAGCATATTGCCACATGGATATGCTGCTCGTATGATGATTGTGACGGAAAGCAGATGGAGAAAGTATATAAGGTTCAGTGGCAGCTTGGAAGGATATTTTCTGAATATGCGTTCAGCTCACAGATATTGGCAAAGGAAGCCATACGCGCAAAATCTCTGGAGGTTATGATGGAGAACAAAGTGCAGTGGCAGAAGATACTGGTGGATTCTCTCAACAACTCTGACAAGAGTCAGCAGCAGGTCATAAATGAGATGATATCGCAGGTGGGAGAATGCCTGAACTCCGATGTGGCAGCAGTATATGTCAGAGATGACGATGGCAGTCTTGACTGCCAGTACATATGGTCAAAAAATCAGAGCATGTCCGCAGAGGAGTATGTGTCAGACTGGCAGCGAGGCAATATAAGATTCAGATCATGGCAGAATGGACAGGGAAAGGCACAGATGGCTGATAATGGTTATATGGTCATAGATGCAAAGCATATAGATGATGCTGCAAAGAAGATCCTCTCTGGAAGTTCTGTAAAGAGCTTTGTGGCAGTCACAGTATATGTGAATGGCCATAATGGTGCAGTTTTTGTTCTTGCGGACACATCGGTGAACAAGATATGGTCAGCGGAAGAAATAGAATTTGCGAAACAGACATCTGAGGTTATAAGATGCTGTCTTGAGAGGATAAAGAGTGATGACAGCGTGAACAGGATCAACAGTGTTCTTCTTGATACATATAACTACATGGATGAGGGCATATTTATAAGAGAGGTTGATACTGGAAGGGTTCTGTTTTCCAATAAAGCGCTCAACGATATGCTCGGTTATGATTTCACAGACAAGGACAGCAAACTTCTGATAGAGAATCTCCGCGACAAATACAAGATCATGGGAGGTCCGGATCAGCATATAGGTGTGGAGGAGAAGGAAGTAAACTGGCGAAGTTACATAAGAAGTCTTGACAAGATCATGGATCTGACGGAAGTGCGAATGAAATGGCTTGACGGCAGCAATGCATCTCTTGTAATATTAAGAGACGTGAACGAATAGAAGGGAGATTTGTGATGGCAAGCGCAGATATTGGTATAGATTTAGGCACAGCCAGTATTCTGGTGTATGTAAAGGGGAAAGGCGTTGTATTGAAAGAGCCTTCTGTAGTTGCATACGACAGAGATACAAATAAGATAGTGGCTATTGGTGAAGAGGCAAGACTTATGCTCGGAAGAACGCCGGGCAATATAGTTGCCATCAGACCCCTCAGACAGGGCGTTATCTCTGATTATACAATAACCGAGAAGATGTTGAAGTATTTTATACAGAAAGCCGTTGGAAGAAGTTACTTTGGAAGAAGACCGAGAATAAGTGTATGTGTACCTTCTCAGGTCACAGAGGTTGAGAAGAAGGCTGTTGAGGATGCGACATATGCGGCAGGAGCAAGGGATGTGTCAATCATAGAGGAGCCTGTTGCGGCAGCAATAGGTGCAGGTATAGATATATACAGACCATGCGGCAATATGATAGTGGATATAGGTGGTGGAACAGCAGATATTGCTGTCATATCACTGGGCGGTCCAGTTGTCAGTGCATCGATCAAGATCGCAGGTGATGATTTTGATGAAGCTGTTGTAAGATTTATGAGAAAGAAACACAACCTGCTCATAGGTGAGAGAACTGCTGAGGAGATAAAGATCAAGATTGGTACATGCTACAGACGTCCTGAGAATATAACCCTTGATATAAGGGGAAGAAATCTTGTAACAGGACTTCCAAAGACAGTAACTGTAACATCGGATGAGACAGAGGAGGCCCTTCGTGAACCGGCATCTCAGATATGTGAGGCTGTTCACTCCGTACTTGAGAGGACTCCGCCTGAGCTTGCGGCAGATATTGCAGACAGAGGAATTGTCCTTACTGGTGGCGGTGCACTTCTTCATGGACTTGAGGAACTCCTCGAGGAGAAGACAGGAATCACTACTATGACTGCTGAGGATCCACTCAGGGCAGTTGCTATAGGAACAGGTAAATATATAGAGCTTTTAAGTGAGAAGAAGAACTGATGTCTCATAGATAGGATGAGGTTCTGATATATATGACTTCGGATAAGCACTTTGGATAAGAATTTCAAGGGAGACAGGACTTGGTTAGAGAAGGATATGTAGAAAAAGTTATATATAAGAATGATGACAATGGCTACGCCGTCTTCACTGTGGAAGGTGAGGACGGCGAAGATGTTTTTGTGGGCAATCTTCGCGGTGTGGCTGAGGGTATATATGTATCTGCGGAGGGAGAATTTGTGGAGCATCCCACATATGATCTGCAGTTCAAATTCACCTCCTGTGAGATAAAGATGCCTGATGACATAATAGGCGTGGAGAAGTATCTTGGTTCAGGTGTGATCAAGGGCGTGGGAGAGGCACTGGCAAAGAGGATAGTGAAGAAATTCAAGATGGATTCTCTGAGAATCATAGAGGATGAACCGGAGAGACTCGCGGAAATACGCGGAATATCGGAGAGAAAAGCCAGAGAGATAGCCATTTCTTACAACGAAAAAAAAGAGATGCAGGATGCATTGATGTTTCTCACCGGACTTAGTATTCCAGTGAACCTTGCTGTGAAAATATACAATGAGTATGGGGACAGACTTTATGATATTGTCAGAACCAATCCATATAAGATCGCAGAGGATATCACCAGTGTTGGGTTCAAGACAGCGGACGAGATTGCAGACAGACTGGGAATAAGCAAGGATTCAGATTTTAGAGTTAGAGCGGCTGTAATGTATGTATTGTCAGGGGCGAACAGACTTGGACATATGTACCTTCCCCAGAAGATGCTGGTGGGCAAGACGTATTCACTTCTGATGAATGATTATATGCCATATGATCCTGAACTAGAGATGACTATCTGCAATCAGATACTTGAACTTAGTGTGGCTGGCAAGATCATAATAAAAGAGATAGGTCAGTCTGGGGTGGATCTGGACCGTGGACAGGAGTATCTGCTTGACGAGGAGACAGACGAACAGACGGAAAACATAGTGTACAGAATCAGTGACTATTATACAGAGCTCAACTCGGCAAGGATGCTCACAGATCTTGATATTGATTTCTCAAAGGCGAGGCTCGATATAGATAAGGTTATAAAGACTGTTGAAGATGAGGAAGGCATAAAGCTTGCAGATGCACAGAGACAGGCTGTTGAAAAGGCAGTGTGTCATGGTGTGGCGGTAATAACCGGAGGGCCTGGAACCGGAAAGACTACTATAATCAATGTCCTCATAAAAATATATGAGAGCCTTCGTATGAATATAGTTCTGGCGGCTCCTACGGGACGTGCGGCGAAGAGAATAACTGAGGCGACTGGATATGCAGCGCAGACCATACATAGACTTCTGGAACTCAACGGGGGTGTGGATGATGATGGAGATTCAGCATACGTATTCTCGAGAAATGAGAGTAATCCACTGGAGACGGATGTTATAATAATCGATGAGATGTCTATGGTTGACAGCGGTATTTTTTACAGTCTTCTGAAGGCAGTGACTCCTGGAACAAGGCTTGTTCTAGTGGGTGATTCAAATCAGCTGCCATCAGTTGGCCCCGGAAATGTATTAAAGGATATCATAGCCTCTGAAGTATTTAATGTGTCAGTGCTTGACAGGATATACAGACAGGGCAAGGATAGTGATATAATTGGCAATGCTCACAAGATCAATGACGGAGTACATATAGAGATAAAGAATAAGAGCGAGGATTTTTTCTTTATACCAAGGAATGGATACAATGAGATCATAAATGAACTTAGGGTTCTTATGACGAAACAGCTGCCGGCGTTTTTTAATGTTGAAAGTTCAGATATACAGGTGCTCACTCCGATGAGAAAGTTTGATCTTGGAATAGAGAATCTGAACAGACAGCTCCAGGAGATATTAAATCCATCTGGAAATGGAAAAACGGAGTATGCAAGAGGTGACGTTGTATTTCGGCAGGGCGATAAGGTCATGCAGGTGAAGAATAACTATAAACAGGAGTGGAAGATCATGGATCCTTCTGGAAGATTTGCAAAGGAGGAGGGAGTCGGTGTATTTAACGGTGATATAGGATTTGTCAAAGCAATCGATGATTATGATCAGAAACTAGTGGTTGAATTTGATGATGGCAGACAGAGTGAATATCCATACAGTCAGCTTGAGGAGCTGGAGCACGCATTTGCGATAACCATCCACAAGTCACAGGGCAGCGAGTATCCTGTGGTGATACTCCCACTTTTGAAATGCCCCCCAAAGCTTTTGAATAGGAATCTTCTGTACACTGCGGTCACAAGAGCGAGGAGATGCGTGGTCATAGTTGGCAACATAGGTCTGGCAAATGCCATGATAGACAATGAGGATGAACAGAAAAGATTTACCACATTTGCGCTGCGGCTCAGCGAGAATAGAGGAGAAATTTGAAAATAAATGAAATAATCACTGATCTGATATTCCCACGCAGATGTGCTATATGTGATGAGGTTATTCCGTATGGCGGGGGATACGTGTGCAGTGGACACACGAACCTGCCATATGTAAAACCGCCTTTTTGTATGAGATGTGGGAAAGAGATTGATTCAGAGGAGAAAGAGTTCTGTCTGGATTGCGAAAAACATGTCAGAAATTTCGATAGAGGTTTTCCGGTATTCAATTATCTGGAACCTGTCAAGACCAGTGTCCTGGCGATAAAATATCATGAAAAAATAGAATATGGGGATTTTTATGGAAGAGAGATGGCAGCCAAGGTCAGACCATATATAAATCGATATGGAATTGATGCCGTAACCTGTGTTCCGCTGCACAGAAAGAAATTGAGACATAGAGGATATAATCAGGCTTTAGTGTTGGCTAAGGTTGTGGCAAAAGAACTTGGATTACCTCTGTGTTCGGATATGCTTGTGAGAAATAGATATACCGCGCCCCAGAAGACTTTAGACAATGTGGAAAGGGTAAACAATATAAAGCAGTCAATGGCGATAGGGAAGGTTTATCCACAGTATAAGAATGTTCTGATAGTGGATGACATTTACACAACAGGTATCACTATAGACGTATGCGCCAGTCTTCTAAAGAAAGCCGGCGCATGTCATATATATTATTCGTCTGTATGTGTGGGCAAAGGTCGTTAGTCCTGTTTGTTGTCATCTGTTTCCACAATGTGGAAATCCTCATCGGCTTTATCCTCCTCTTCAGGCATGTACTCTTTGAAGATGTGTACAAATATGAGAGAACAGAGGTAGGCATGAAGTCCTGCGGCACATATGAGCATGATTCCAAGAACAGTGGAGTTCATGTAGCTCATCACCACAATGAGAACGGTTATGGCTGTGAGCAGCAGAGTCCATGGAAGATTCTTGATGGACATCAAGAACGCATTCTTTATAGTAGCTTTGATGGTGTTCTCAAACTGCGCCTGAAGTGGAAATACATACAACACGGTGAACAGGTATATCAGGGACATGATGGTGAAAATGACCATCATACTCTTGAGATTTCTATTGATGGCAAAGTACATGTCGAATACACATATAAAACCTGCGATCAAAGCCAGAATACCTATGCCGGTTGCCTGCTTAAAGTTGTCCTTAAAACTCTTGAAGAACATTTTTGCCACCCCACCCTGTCCATTTCGGATACACTTCATGGTGGTATAGTAGAGTGCAGTGGTGGATGCTCCTATTGTGAGAACTGGCAGGGAAGTCAGCAGCCATAAAAAGTGCAGTATAACTATATCACACACGATGGTTAAAAAATTCATAACGGGATTGTCTGTTGTAAGCGTTTTGCTCAAAATAAAATACCTCTCTTTCTGTCTGATAATAGAATATATCAATGTCCTTCATTATAATATGTATCCGGCAATATATACAATAAAATAAGTGTGAACAAAGCAGAGACTATTCCATTAGATCTTCAGTGGTAAGGGTTGCAAGGGTATCCACATCTATCTTGTCCATTGAAACAATACGTGTGGCCTGTCTTGAAATAGCAGACTCCATAAAGTTTCGCACCTCACGGGCATTTGCAAATGTCTCATCGTGATTTGCGGCTTTATCTGCCCAGTACTTCTGTGCGTAATCACGGGCAAGGGCATCCAACTTGTACTCCTGCTTTGAGCACATACTCTCAAATATGGACATTAGTTCATCACCTGTGTAATCCTCGAATGTGATGAATTTGTTAAATCTTGATCTAAGACCAGGATTGGAACTGAGAAATTGTTCCATCAGATCGGGGTAGCCGGCCACGATCACGATGAGGTCATCTCTGTGATCCTCCATGGCTTTAAGCAGTGTGTCCACGGCTTCCTGACCGAAGTCATTTTCTCCTTTACCGGCAGTGAGTGTGTATGCTTCGTCTATGAACAAAATGCCTCCGATGGCAGATTCGATAACCTCTGCGGTCTTAATGGCTGTCTGCCCTATGTATCCGACCACAAGTCCTCCTCTGTCAACCTCTATAAGCTGTCCTCTTGACAGAACACCAAGCCCCTTATAGATATTTGCGAGGAGTCTGGCAACGGTTGTCTTTCCTGTACCAGGATTGCCGGAAAATACAAGGTGAAGGGATACGGATGGCTGTTTCATGCCGTTTTCTTCGCGGAGTTTTTTTATTTTCAAAAGGTTTACCAGGTTTATAATGTCTTTCTTTACACTCTCAAGTCCGGTCATGGAGTTCAGTTCCTCGAGCAATGTATCCACATCTTTTACCGGTTCGGGTTTTGCCGCAGCTGCAGTTTTTCCTGCCAGATTATCTGCGGAAAAGTTCTTCGGCAGAGCGTTGTATTTGTCGAGGAGTGGACTTGGATCGATGGCGTAAAGGTTCATGGATTTCAGGTATTTGTCGAGCATCAGGCAGTAGCCAGTGAGTCTTGCAATTTCGTCTTCGTCTGTCAGGCTGTTGCATGCGATGAATTCCTGTCCCATGAGTTTGAACATGCGCACATAATCTCTTGAACGATACACCGCATTGGGATTGACTTTCATGCGGGTAAGGTCGCCCTGAACAAAATAAGTCAGTGATCTGGGCGGAGTCTGTGCGAAATCACCGGTAGTTCTCTCATATTTAAAAGTGCGGAATCTGTCGGTGGTGAAGTGCTGGTTCAGATATTCGCGGATGAACTTTATTTCCAGGGTAAGCTCAGCCGGGTTGGAGCTGGACAGATATGCAAGAAACTGAAGAAGGTCAAACTGCAGCATCTCTCTCGTTTTGAGTCCTGCCTTCTGGCGTGCGCCATAGCCGTCATTGTCCAGAGAATCGGCAAACGAATAGCAGTTGTCTAGCTCGGCTTTCAGTGAGTAATTCATAAGTAAGTTCCCCTTTCTTTTTCACGATGAACATAATCAGTTCTATTTTAAAGCCTTTACCTCCTGTAATCAAATAAAGTTTTGACCGGTTAAACCATTTATGGTGTCATAATTGGAATTAGTATGTTAGAATAATCATTATATGGACAAATGATGCAGCAGTATAATAAGCACGATGGGAGACAGACAATATGAAATTCAGACCATGTATAGACATTCATAACGGACAGGTGAAACAGATAGTCGGGGGCAGTCTTTGTGACGAGGGAGACAGAGCGGATGAGAACTTTGTGTCACAGCAGGACGGCAGATTTTTTGCGGATCTGTATAAGAGATATGGTCTTACAGGGGGTCATATAATATTGCTGAATCCCTCATCCAGTGAGTATTATGAGGCGGATGTGGATCAGGCGAAAAAGGCTCTGGCTGCGTATCCGGGAGGACTCCAGATAGGCGGAGGCATCAATGCTGACAACGCATGCTCTTTCATAGATATGGGGGCGTCCCATGTCATAGCCACCTCATATGTGTTCAGGAATGGGGAGATAAACTTTGACAACCTGAATGACCTTAAAAATGCGGTGGGAAGGGAACATCTCGTGCTTGATCTTTCTTGCAGAAAGAGAGACGGAGAGTACTATATTGTCACCGATAGATGGCAGAAATTTACCAATGTAAAGGTGGATGAGGATACATTGGATATGCTCTCGGAGTACTGTGATGAGTACCTGGTTCATGCTGTGGATGTAGAGGGAAAGGCTTCGGGTATAGAGGAGCATGTGGCTGATATGCTCGGACGATGGGGCAAACTGCCTATGACATACGCTGGGGGTGTGGCATCATTTGACGATCTGGAACAGCTCAGACGTCTGGGAAGAGACAGGATAGACGTGACGATAGGGAGCGCGCTTGATATCTTTGGGGGACACATGGCGTTTCAGGATATTATAAGGTTTATGGAGGGATAAAATGGTTAAGATGAGAAAGGTACTTGCGGTTACTATGGCAGCGGCTATGACAATGTCTATGCTCGCAGGCTGCGGGGATAAGAAGGCGGACAGTACAGAGGAGCAGACGGTACAGTGTACAGATTCTGAGACAACTGAGATAACCGAGGATGCGTCCTCGGAGGCAAATGAAGCGGATACTGACAAGGCGGACACAGAGGAGAGCAGTCAGGTTGCAGATGGGGATGTGCTCATAGATCTGAATTTTGATGACAATGACACAGATGGATGTGCCACATATTTCAACGGCGGTCAGGCGGAGCTGCTTAATGAGAATGGTGAGTTGTGTCTTGATGTGACATCGACAGGCAAGCTCGACTATGCAAACCAGATATATTATGACGGATTTGCCCTGAATCAGGATTGTGTATACGAGCTTTCGTTTGATGTTCACAGTACTATAGAGAGGGCACTTCAGTATAGGATACAGATAAATGGCGGAGATTATCATGCGTATGTCATGGACGAAGTATTGGTTGGTTCGGACACACAGCACGTTTCGACACAGTTCACCATGAGCGAGGAGTCGGATCCGGCACCTAGACTCTGTATGAATCTTGGACATTTTGAAGGCAAAGGCGATGACAGCGTTGCACATAAGATCTACTTTGACAATATAAAGCTCACGGTTGTGGATGCGTCCAAGGCGCAGCAGGTTGAATCCATCCCTGAACCAAAGATAGTTAATATCAATCAGCTTGGTTACAAGAAGGATGCACAGAAACTTGCGACTATCACAAATGAGTCTGCAAAGACATTTGATGTAATAGATGTGGGAACAGGTAAGTCGATCAAGACGGGTGAGCTTGGAGACTGGCATTATGACTCTGGTGCGGATCTGAGATATACGGTTGTTGATTTCAGCGATGTGACAGCTGAGGGTACATATAAGATCACTGTGGATACCGGCGATGAGTCATATGAGTTCCAGGTCAAGGATGGAATATATGACGATGTGTACAAGGCATCGGTTCTTATGCTCTATGATCAGAGATGCGGAACAGCTATAGACAGTGCAGTGGCAGGAGATTTTGCCCACGAGGCATGTCATACGGGACAGGCTATAGTGTATGGCTCCGATGTGGCAAAGGATGTGACTGGTGGATGGCATGATGCAGGTGACTACGGCAGATATGTGGTTCCTGGCGCAAAGGCGGTTCAGGATCTTATGCTTACATATGAGGATTCCGCTGAGGCTGCAAAGGATGATGCCATAGGCATACCTGAGAGCGGCAATGGAGTTCCAGACATTCTCGATGAGGCGAGATACGAGCTCGACTGGATGCTCAAGATGCAGGATGAGAATAGCGGTGGAGTATACCACAAGGTTACCGGCGAGGTGTTCCCTGAGACTGTTCTTGCAGTTGAGGAGACAGCACAGATGATACTCTCACCTATATCCAATGCAGCTACAGGCGATTTTGCCGCTGTCATGGCAAAAGCATCGGTTGTATACAGAGACATAGATAAGGAATTTGCAGATAAATGCCTTGCCGCAGCTCAGAAGGCTTGGAAGTACCTGGCAGGACATGAGGGTGATTCGGGATTTGTTAATGTGGGCAGCATAGTTACTGGTTCATATTCGGATGGAAGAATGACTGATGAATATCTGTGGGCAGCCGCAGAGCTTTATATAGCAACTGGTGATGAAAGTTATCGTGAATATGTGAAGAAAGCGGTGAAGACCAGTGTAAAGTATGGTCTTGGATGGGCAGACGTAGGTTATTATGCTATATATGATTACTGTATGAATGTCAAGGACTGTGACGATGAGAAGGCTATCCTCAAGGAGGGGGCAGATGACCTTGTCAAGAATTATGGCAAATGCGGATTCGGATCTGCAACAGGCGGAGAGTATGTATGGGGCAGCAATATGGCTGTGGCAAATGATGGAATGCTGCTGCTTATGGCTTCAAAGGTTCTTGGAGATGAATCATATGCTGACTGTGCGTCTGAGCAGCTGGACTATCTGCTCGGAAGAAATCCTGTAAGTTACTGTTATGTGACAGGTTTTGGCGCACAGACTCCTGAGCATCCACACCACAGACCATCTGAAGTGCTTGGAAAGGCAATGCCGGGAATGCTTGTCGGCGGAGCAAACGGCAGTCTGGAGGATCCATATGCCAAGGCTGTTCTTGCGGATACACCGGCAGAGCGATGCTATGTGGACAATGCACAGAGTTACTCATGTAATGAGGTTACCATATATTGGAATTCGCCGTTGGTATATCTTCTGGCAAATATAAAATAAGATGGATCAAAATTAAGAACATGTAACTACCAATAGAACATCATATTTGTTATAACTATTGAATAGTATAGACATGGTGGGAATATCGGGGAACGCCACAGGTTGGCGTTCTCTGACGTTTCTGAGAAACCTGGGATCGGGATATAAAGAATTAAGTTATGAGGGAACGGTATAACGATATGAATATATATGTGGACAAGATAAGGAAACTCATGGAGAAAGAGATGGTTAGGTATGTCATAGCGGGTGGAATGACCACCGCTGTCAATCTGGTATCATTTTTTGTACTCAGGCTGGTAACGAATCTGACCAGGAGTGAGGCCAACGTCATATCCATCATACTTGCTATTATTTTTGCATATTTTGCAAATGGATTTTATGTGTTCAGATCAGAACATAAAAAGTGCGTGGGAGAGATCCTAAGGGAATTCATATCTTTTGTCGGCATGCGTCTGTTTGCAATGATAGTTGAGGTCGTTGGAACAAATCTGCTCTGTGATTCGTTCAGGTATAATGAGTTCATATCAAAGATAGTAGTACAGGTTGTTGTACTAGTGATCAACTATATTTTCAGCAAATGTTTTGTATTTAAAAAGAATAAGAAATCTGTCAGAAATCTGCTTTCGGACAATTATATAATGGTTATTTGTTTTTTGATACCGGCAGTATTCATGCTCGTACTCTGGATCATCGCAGAGGTGGGACCATTCGGTGAACACAGTCTTACCATGGTGGATAGTCTTCACCAGTATCTGCCGTTTTTTTCCGATTATCAGGATAAACTTAAAAAAGAGGGAAGTCTTTTCTACACATGGAATATAGGAATGGGAAGTAATCTTATAGATATAATCGCATATTATATGTCATGTCCCCTCAATTTTATCATAGTCATATTTGACAGGGAGCATTTGTATATAGCAATGTGCCTTCTGATAAGCATTAAGATAGCGTTGTCAGGACTTACCATGGCAAGTTATCTGGGATATAAGTGTAAGGACAAGAATAATGTATTTATCATCCCATTTGCCACAGCGTATGCGCTCAGCAACTATGTGATCGGATACTCATGGAATCTGATGTGGATGGACTGCATACTCATTCTTCCACTTATCATGCAGGGGTTTGAACAGATGATGGAGGATGGCGGAAATTATAAGCTCTACACATTAAGTCTGTTCTATGGACTGCTCTGCAATTACTACATATGTTTCATGATATGTGTGTTCCTTGTGCTACAGTTTATTTTGACAAATCATAAGAATATATATAAGGGGGCAGAAGATACCCTGAGATTTGCGGGAACCTCAGTGCTTGCCGCGGCTATGTCTGCATTTCTGCTCATCCCGGCATATATAGGTCTTAACACCACAGCATCCGCTACCAGGCACTACCCTGAGTGGGAGTGGTATGGAAATATATGGGATATGATAAAGCAGATGTTTGTTCTCACTCCGCCTATAAAAAGTCAGAGTTTTGATGGTGGTGTCAATCTGTATTGCGGAACATTTGCCATACTTCTTATAGGTATATATATATTCAATACGAAGATAAAGTGGTATGAAAAGCTCAAGAATGTGATACTGCTGGTATTTCTCATGATGAGCTTTAACAATGTACTTCTCAACTATATTTGGCATGGGTTCCATGACCAATATGGTATACCAAATAGATTTTCGTTCCTGTTTATATTTGTTCTGCTGACTATGGGCTATGAGACTGTCACAAAGATCGACAAAGACCAGGTCGTTGGTGTGGTGGCAGGTGTGATAGTGGCATTTGGATTCCTTGTGTACGCTGATAAGAACATAGATCTTGACAGGAATATCATCATATTTACGTGGGTATTGTTTGTTGTGTACTCGGTGATGATGCTGGTTATAAGTATGCTCAAGGGCAGGGGAAGATTTGTCGTGTCACTTGTGATGGCGATCCTGTGTCTCACAGAGATCGTGTTTGGTGCGGCGAAGGGATATGAGAGTAATGGTACGGTGTATATACCTGATTATTACGGAGGCGCGGCGGATCTTCAGGCAGCTGTTGATTCAGTGAAACATAAGGGTTCTCCATACAGGTCAGAACTGGTTGAGACTACGGTTGTGGACGAGTCAACTTATTATAATATGCAGGGCGTGAGTTTGTTTGGTTCAACGGTTTCCAGTGCCCTTGTAAATGCAATGCATGGGCTTGGTTTCTATACAGGTGCAAATGAGTTCCTTTTTGACGGCGCAAATCCGGTTTCCAGCGCGGTTCTTGGAATAAGATATGTGTTCAGAAGACCAGACGAGTATATGTCCTATGATATGAACTATCTCGACACTGTAGGTGACGTGGACATATATCAGAATGAGCGCGCGTTGGGACTTGGATTTATGGTAAATGAGGCTTTGAAGGACTGGACCAGCGATGCCGGAAACATGTTTGAGAGCATCAACAATTTTGTGGAGAGATCAACGGGCGTTGCCGGAACATTTAGTCAGATCTATCCGGAAATCACTGGGTCAAGCAACGACATAACAATAACACATGACAATCCATATAGCGAATATTTTGCCTTGTCGGATATAACTCCGGGTATAACTAGTTTTAGCCTGAGTTTTGATGTAACAGAGGAACAGAACGATCTTTATATGATAGCCAACTGCAATGGTATAACCAAGATAAGGACATATGTAGATGGACAGGAGCAGAATTATGAGAGACTCCAGTATCAAACTTACCATATAGGACATCTGTCAAAGGGTACACATGTTGAGATAGAATATTGTTTTTCAGATGGAGTACCGGATAACACATCTGCCAGACTCACTCTTGCGACCATGAACGGTGCTGCGTTTGATGCAGCGTATGAGAGATGGTCGAAAGTTCAGTTCAAAACTTCGGTATTTGAAGATGGATATGTGAAGGGGCGCATTGCCCCGGAGACGGACGGACTAATGTTCACATCCATACCATATGATTCCGGCTGGACGGCATATGTTGACGGCAAGAAGACCGAGATAAAGACAGTTGCTGGAGCGTTCATTGCGTTGGATCTAACCGCAGGATCACACACGATAGAGTTTAAGTATTTCCCTAGGGGACTAAAGTTGGGGATACTGTTCACCCTTATCGGGTGGTTTGTGTTTGCATTCCTTATGAATGCTAAAACTGTAAAGGAAAAAAAGAAGAATACAAGGGCAGCCTTAAAAGAGTCGGCTGCAAGCGATACAGATTTCAAAAATGCAGATTTTCAGGATACAGATGCTCAGAGCGGAAATGACAGTGAGATTTCTGATGAGTATGTATTTGAAGAGGACACTACAAAACTTGAGGAGGCATTGAAACTTGCCGAGACGTTGTATAAAAACAATCAAGAAGATTAGGATGTGTCCGAATGAAGAAGGAAAATATAGTCTATATTGTACAAAATGGTGAATAATTTTTGTGAAAATTTTAGCATAAAAAACGATGTGAGCGTTGACCTGGTTTGTTATTTATAATATAATGTAACTATGTGGTTGCTCATAGACATATTTTATGTGTAAAAAAGCACTATTTACAGAAAATATTTATAAGAACAGAGGTGCATTAATGGACAAAATTAAGGAAATTGGGATTAAACCGCTTGCCATTGTCGTGGCAGTTCTGGCGTTGCTTGCCGGAGTGCTTGGCATAGCAAATGTTGGAGTGGGAGCTATCATTTGCGGTGTTCTGGCAGCGGTGGTAGCAGTGCTGATCATGCTTGCCTTTGGAGGAGGTGTAGCAGGATCTGCTAACAAGAGTGACAAGTACAAGAAACTGTTCATGAATCTTCCTATCGGGTTTGCTCAGGCAAAGATAATCAACGATCCAGTAAATGGAACGAGTTATGAGATAGTTGATGCCAATGAGATATTTGGAGAGTACTTCAAGCTTGATGTGTCAGACTACAAGGATAAGATCCTCAAGGAGAGCAAGATAGAGGTCCTTCAGGATATAAATGCCTGGTTCACAGCATACAATAACTCAGGCACAAAAGAGGGAGACCTCATGGATGTTGAGATCACCATGGAGTCGCTTCAGAAGGTGTTCAACACGGTTATGTATAAGTCCGAGGCTGATTACATCAACATGGTAGTAATTGATGTCACAAAGCAGAAAGAGACTGAGGAGAAACTTAGCAAGGCAATCGTTGATGCCAATGCTGCATATAAGACTCAGGCTGAGTTCCTTGCAAATATGAGCCATGAGATAAGAACTCCTATCAACGGAATTCTTGGTATGCTCCAGCTTACACTTATGGCAGAAGACCTTCAGGCAGATTATAGGGATAACCTTATAACAGCTAAGAACTGTGCAGATACACTGCTTAGACTTATCAATGACATCCTTGATATAAGTAAGCTTGAGGCAGGAAAGTACAAGATTAAAGAAGAGACATTTGACATCAGGACAGCTATTGAGGATACGGTTGCAGCACAGGTTCCTATTGCAACGAACAAGGGCCTGCAGCTCGATTGTTCATTTGGCAGCAATATTCCAAAGCTTGTTCGTGGTGACGGACAGAGAATCCAGCAGGTTCTCAACTGTCTCCTTTCAAATGCGATCAAGTTTACATCTGAGGGAAGCGTAAGGGTCAAGATCGCCTCTATGGATGATGGTGAGAATAAGATCAAGATAAGAATGGCAGTTGCAGATACAGGTATCGGTATCTCTGAGGCGAATATGAGCAAGCTGTTCATAAGATTCAGCCAGGTTGATGCATCTGATACAAGAAAGTACGGTGGTTCAGGACTTGGACTCGTTATCACCAAGCAGATTGTAGAACTCATGGGTGGTAACATCACTGTACAGAGTAAGGAAGACATTGGTTCTACATTCATAGTTGAGATACCACTCAAAGTTATCAAGGGTGCTGATGCAGCGGACGAGTTCCTTCAGGAGAAGGAGGAACCGGCGGTATTCTCCATCAATGCACACAGCAAGGCGAGAATTCTTGTCGCAGAGGATGAACCGGTCAACCAGCAGGTTATCGGAAAGCTTCTCGGTATGGCAGGTTTCTCATACGATATAGCAGAGAACGGTCAGAAGGCAGTTGAGCTTTTCAGGACAAAGATATATGACGCGGCTCTGTTTGATGTACAGATGCCAGTCATGGATGGTATAGCAGCTACACAGGAGATCAGAGAGATAGAGCGTAAGGAAAAGAGAAAGAGACTTCCTATAATCGCAGTTACAGCCAGGGCAATGTTCGGGGATAAGGAGAGAATATTGGAGAATCAGCTTGATGATTATATCGCAAAGCCTTACAATCTCAATGATGTTGTTGATACACTCAACAAGTACATAGACGAGTAGATATCAGTCAGATTATGACAGATTATAAGATGTACGATGGCTCTGTAAGCAGTCTATAGAGGAAAAAGATCGGGGATAAAGGTGTGATGCACATATTCCCGGTCTTTTTTGTACTGGAAATAGAATAAATATAATGGAGGCAAAATGAAATATGGCAGACTTTTTTTCAGGATGTATTTAACAAGACAAAGAAATTCGCCAATAATGCGGTGGATGAGACGAAGGATGCTGCGCAGAAGGCAAAACTAAGCAATAAGATCAGCAACGAGATTCAGATGATAGACAGAAATATGGTTGAGCTAGGAAAGTATTTTTATGAGCAGGCAAAGGATAACCCACCACAGGAGCTGATGCAGTACTTCAATAATATCCGTGTCCTTAAGGACAGTATTGAGATAAGCCGCAGAGAGATACAGTCCATAGATGAGACTATGGCAGCAAGAAAAAATAACAATATGCACTGTCTCTGATACACATCTGACGCTGCC
>ERZ1027061.191-NODE-191-length-27171-cov-5.270726_pt1 | contig 27171 bp, 20 predicted proteins | sample MGYA00519283_ERZ1027061 | MGnify/ENA primary metagenome ERZ1027061 (study PRJEB26926, sample SAMN06164849) | human gut metagenome | biome: ENVO:00009003; feature: ENVO:2100002; material: ENVO:00002003 | host: Homo sapiens | place: USA | collected 2012 ... | reverse complement strand
TTACTGATTCACAATACATAACACATATCTTTGTAAGATTTATTTTCTTTGATTTTCACTTTATCGCTATTAACTTTGTATAAAACACAAAACACTAATACAATGAATGTTGTCAAGAAAATTATACTGTCTATTGTACTCTGTTCATTCGGGGTGGGCGTATCAGCACAAGTTCAACGTGAAAAAGTCAGTACAGACTTAAACTTCAACAATGCTTATCACGAATTTGCCGATATGCTTGAAGGTAAAAAGCCTTTGTCAATCAAACGAGCCGTATTCTTAACAGAATGGGCTTACCTTGACGGTAAACCAGATTATGAAACCTACTGCAGGCAAATAGATTCAGCAGCCGAAGCAATTAATCAATTCATCTCTGCAAACCACCTCGACCAAATTCCAACAGGTAAAAACGTCGCATTGTTCGAATATTTTGCCCGACCATATCCGATGAACAGGAACAAACCATTTACATACGATTTTAACGATATCAGTGCAACAGAGGATTTAAATAACTACTTTGTAACTAAAGTTATGCGCACTCACTCCGGACAGTGCCGTTCATTGCCAACTTATTACAAAATCCTTGCAGAAGCCATCGGCGCAGAGGCATATCTCACTCTTGCTCCGCAACACTTGTTTGTACGACACCAACACGAAACTGATCCTAATCAGTGGCGAAACGTCGAGCTAACAACCCAATCCTTATCCCGCGAGGTGTTTTATATTGAACATTTCGGAATTACCGACGAGATGATTCGCAATAAAGTCTATATGAATCCACTGTCGGATAAGGAGACTGTTGCTCTTCTACTGACCGATTTAACATTGAGCTATCAGCGAAAATATAATGACTACGACAGCTTTGTTTCTCTGACTATTGAAAAGGCTCTGGAATATTTCCCTCAGAATATCAGTGCGCTTATCAATATGTGTAATGCCATCAATATAAAGCTGATAAATTATCTCAAGTCGAACGGCAAGGTTATGGACGCCTATGCTAAATCAATAGACAATCAGTGGTATGAGTACAACGACCGACTCCAGAAGCTTGGCTATAAGGATATGAGTGACTCTACCTATCGCGAACTATTAAATGGTAGCATACAGGCAATGAAACAGCAGGGAATGAGTGAACAGAAAATTGAGAAAACAACAAACAAACTTCTTGAAGCAGATAAAAAGACAAACCTAAAACCTTAAAAGTTATGAAAATGATTACACTTTCAGTACTAATTGTTGTAACAATATGCGTCAGCACTATTTCTTTCGCTCAAAATTTTGAGCATAAGAATCCTTATGCTATCTTTGGTAAGACATATGTACTTGGAGAAAAGGGGGAAAATGGCAAATCCGCTACGAGTAAAGTTACCGATGCTGTGTTTGTGATTGAGAATACGGCCGCGGACTCGCCTATAGCAAGATTGGAGCACAATACCCGAACAGGTATTGTTATGTTCTTTGATAGGGCAGGCAAAGTGATTGGTGAAAAACAGCTTACCGATGCCGAAAGAGCATGGTTGACTCCAGATCCTAAAGCAGAAAAGTATTACCCGTTCTCGCCGTATGCCTATTGTCTGAATAATCCATTAAGGTTTATTGACCCTTATGGAGAAGATGTATATATGTTATTTTATACTACTGATGATAAAATGTTCAGAGCTGCTGCAGAAACCAGAATGCAAGAGATACAATCCAACAAAAATTTTAATACAAAAACAGACAAGGTTATAATGATAGGGGTCAGTGACATCGGTCTGATTGGAGATATGGTCAATTGGGCTGTAAGCAGTTATAGTGATCAATACGGTAAAACGGCAGAAGCAGGAATTTGGTCACATGCAGGCTGGGATGGTCCTATCGGAGATGTGACTAGTTCCGGCGAATATGGTATGGGAGGTCAGATGTCACTTGAAGGATGGAGCAACATTAACTTTAACTGGAAAAATAGCGATGCAAATATGGGCTTTTATGGTTGTAATACAGGTAATGATACTTATGGAGGGAAATATATTGGTTCTTTCGCACGGAATATATCTAATTTAGATAATTTTAATGGCGTGAACGTCTGGGGACAACAGACATCGTCTTATCCATCCAACAATCCTTTCTATAGAAGCACAAATATGGCCAGAACATTAGGGTATGGCTATGGTATCGGAAATACATATATGGTTGGGGGAAATCCAGGACAAGGAGTACAATCTCATTGGTTTTTACCCGGCTCATATCCACCCGCCAATCCAATGAATGTATATCAAAATGGACGCAAGATCAGGAGTGCTTTTCAAAATAGATAGACATGAAAAAACTAATAAATATAGTAACCATCATCGGGTGTTTCAGTTCGTGCAGATACCAAAATAAAATAAATATAGATTTTGGGGATTTAAATCCGAAAAATTTTAATATTAAGGTCACAATGCCCCCTAACATCCTCAAACAACCTATCTATAGCGATGGCGTTTATCATTCAATACCCAATGAGTATGGCGAGAATGATTGGACTATTACTTATCGTGATTCATTGAGTTGTAAATTCAGGCATTTTAAAACTAATCGCAGAAACAAGCATAAATACAGATTTAGACTGTATGAAAAAAAACATGACTTGTTTTGTGAAGTAGATATCAAAGGCCCCAATAAACAGTCCATGATTATTAAATTTGAAAAAACCGATTTTAAAATTATCCACCAAAATCGGATTAAATCAAAATGACTCATCAGTGAAATATCTACTCCGGCTTCACCCAAATGAATGCTGACAATAACATGGATATGATAAACATTAATATCTGCGTCATATTTTTCATATCATACTACTGAGACTCCTGGGATAAGATAAATGTATTTTTATTTTTTAACAACCGAAAGCATCTTTTTTTGTCCGGCAGGAATTAGCCGCCCGTTTACAAGGGCTTTTGCTTCATTTTCCCTATCTTTGCGCCATTATCGGGTGCGGCCGCAGATACACCGGCGGATTTAAGAAAACAGCATGTACTGGAGGCTTTTCATAACATTTGTCAAGATCGGGATGTTTACCATCGGCGGAGGATATGCCATGATCCCGCTGATCGAACGGGAGGTGGTGAACCGGGGATGGCTGAACAAACAGGATTTTATAGACCTGTTTGCCGTAACCCAGTCGCTGCCGGGAATTTTCGCGGTGAATATTTCGATATTCGTGGGCTTTAAGCTGAAACGGGTGAAAGGGAGCATTGTTTGCGCCCTGGGCACCATACTGCCCTCTTTTTTTATCATACTGGCAATTGCCCTGTTTTTTAACCGCTTTCAGGACAATGTATGGGTGATGAAGGTTTTCAACGGCATACGCCCGGCAGTGGTGGCCCTGATCCTGGTGCCCTGTATTACGGCAGCCCAGGCTGTAAAACTGAAACGGGCGGAACTCATCTTCCCGCTGGCAGGGGCCGTGCTGATCTGGAAGGCCGGGGTGTCGCCCGCCTATATCGTGCTGGCAGGGATTGCCGGAGGACTGGCCTATACGTTTTGGATCAAGGATAAAATCAGAAAGGACAAAGGATGATTTACTGGCATTTGTGGTGTGTGTACCTGAAAATCGGCCTTTTCGGCTTCGGTGGCGGATATGCCATGCTGTCGCTTATCCAGTATGAGGTGGTGGATAAGCACCACTGGCTGTCGTTGCAGGAATTTACCGACGTGGTCGCGATCTCGCAGATGACACCCGGCCCCATCGGTATCAACAGCGCCACTTACATCGGCTATATGGTGACAGGCAATGTATGGGGATCGGTTATCGCCACGATTGCAGTATGCCTCCCCTCTTTCCTGCTGGTGTTGCTGATTTCATTCTTTTTTGCCAGGTTTAAAAAGAACAAATACGTAGCTGCCGCTTTTACGGGCCTGCGGCCGATGACGGTAGGGCTGATTGCCGCCGCTGCCCTGATTATGATGAACGGCGAGAATTTTATCGATTACAAAAGTGTCCTGATTTTTGCGGCCGCCTTTTACCTGACGTGGAGATACAAGGTACACCCCATCCTGATGATCTGTATGGCCGGAGTGGCCGGCGTGATTTTGTACTGGTAAAAAAAGGGCGTGCGGTTATTGGTTTACGGTTTCAGCGGGGAAGCCGTTCAGAGAATAATTACTCCTGAAAAGGTTTACCGGATTTTTAACTCCGGCGCCCCTCTGCTTTTCTGACGTTATACTTTTCTCTCCGCCAATCAAAAATCAGCAACCGTAAACCGTATATCCAAACCTCTATCCTTTTTTCAACGGAACAATTTCTCCCAATGCAGGAATAGCAACGGGGATATTGCGTTTGCGGGCTTCTTCGGCAAACACTTTGGGCGGATCGCTCAACGGTTCGTCCGACAGGTCGAAAGTGCCGTAGTGCATGGGGATCGTTACCCGGGCATTCATTTCGGCCGATGCCGTCAGCGAATCGTAGGGAGAGATGTGGTTGGGCTGCATAAACCAGCGCGGTTTGTAGGCCCCGATACCCAAAAGCGCATAATCGGGCGCACCGAAAAGCTCGGGTATCTCCGTAAAATGCCTGGAATAGCCAGTGTCTCCGCTGTAATACACCGACAAACCGTTGGCCTGCAACATAAAAGCCCCCCAAAGGCGCTGCCCGCCGTCGTGTACAGAGCGTTTGCTCCAATGCTGGGATGGCAGGAAGGTTATTTTCAAGCCGTTGTCCTCGATCTGCTGGTACCATCCGGCCTCGATGACCTCCATTTCCGGGAACCAGCTTTTTACCAGGCTGCCGGTGCCCAATCCGCAGAACAATTTCATCTCCGGATTGTTCCGGTACAGAAGAGTAATGCTTTTTTTATCCATATGATCGAAATGATCGTGGCTGATAAGCAGGTAGTCGATATTTTTAAACACCGAAGGGTCGACAGGCAACTTGCTGCGGCGACGCACAAAAGGAATGTTGCCGAACACGGGATCGAACATGAGCCGCTTGCCGCCGAACTGCATAAAAAAAGAATTGTGCCCCAACCACACCAGCGAATCGCCTTTTATATTTTCGAGGGAGTGGAGGTAGTTCATCCGGGGATCCCATTTTTCGCGGCGCTTCTCCTTGCGCTGGGGATTGAGTGACAAACGCCATTTGAGGACGTTCCCGATGCCGGTTGCAGCCCGGTGCTGGCGATTGACAAAACGCCCCCTTACAACCGGATTTCCCCGCCAATATGGCTTTACAGTAAGCAGTCCTTCGTTTTTCCGGAAAGATATATGTTCCCCCATTTTCGTTCAATCATTTAACGATACAAAAATAGACAGCCGACGGGAGTATTCCGAGTTATCACAATATAAAAAAAATTAAATTTCTCACAAAGAGCTTTCCCGCCGGAAAAAACCAGGCGCAAGGGCGGTTGGCAGCAGGGGGGGAATTGTAGATTTACGATTTATGATTGTAGATTTACGATTTATGATTGTTGGTTATACCTACAATTTTCCCCTGCCCAAAAGAGAATCGTAAATCGTCAATCAACAATCGTAAATTGCTTTAGTTTTCCCAACCGCCGCCGAGGGCTTTGTAAAGGTTGACAACGGCGATCAGTTCGTCGCGGACAGCATTGTTGAGGCCGATCTGGGCATCGAAATAACCACGCTGGGCGTCGAGCACGTCGATGTAGCCGATGACACCGTTGATGTATTGCAGGTTGGCCAGTTGCAGATAGGAACGGGCAGCCTCTTCCAGATTGGCACGCGACTGCCGGATTTCCTCGATCTTACGGCTGGATACCAGCGCATTGTTTACTTCTTTAAAAGCCGTGAGTACGACCTGCTGATAGGCATAGCCTTCCTGCTCGGCCACCGCCTGAGCCGCTTTGTACTGGGCCCGGTTTTTACCCATATTGAGCAGGGGAGCCGCTAATTGTCCGCCCAGGAAAAAGAAAGGCGTCTGGAAGAAGTTCTCCCAGTGGTTATTTTCCAAGCCATACTGGGCCGACAGGGTCAGTTTGGGAAACATATTGGTGTAAGCCATCCCTCTTTTGGCAACAGCCGCTTTGAGCCGGTATTCGGCCTGACGGATATCCGGACGGCGCTCGAGCAAAGCAGAAGGAACCCCTACAGGCAGCAACCGGGGCAATCCCTGCTGACGGATGCCCTCTCCCCGGCTGACCGTGCCGGGGTATTGCCCCGTAAGCAGGCAGATATCGTTTTCTTTCAGTTTGATTTTCCGTTCCAAATCGGGCACCAGGGTGGCCGCACGCGCCAATTCCACCTGAGCCTGGCGCAAGGAGGTTTCGGAGGTCAATCCTCCCTCATAGCGCAGTTTGGCCAGGTGTACCCCTTCCTCACGGGCTGCCAGAGTACGGCGTACGATTTTGAGTTCTTCGTCCAAGGCGCTCAATTCGAAATAAGCCTGGGCCACCTGGGCGATAATGGTCATCTGCAGGGCACGACGGCCTTCAACGGTTTGCAGGTATTGCGCTATCGCTGCCTGGTTTCCCCAACGTAAACGTCCCCATAAGTCGGCTTCCCAGGATAACATTCCTTTGATTTCAAAAATATTCTCGGGCGTATAGTCGTAATCCCGCTGTCCGCCGGCCTTTGCGTCGACCCGCGGAAAAATATCCGCTTTGGCTATCCGCCTGGAGGCTTCGGTTTCCCTGACACGGGCAACCGCGATCTGCATGTCTTTGTTGTAAGCCAACGCCTGCCGGATCAATCCCTGTAAGACTGTATCGGTGTATAAGTCCCACCATTTTAAATCACTTACCGAAGCCGAATCGGTTTTCACCCCGGCTTCGATCCGGTCCGGCAATCCCAGTTCCGGACGGGTATATTCTTTCCCGATTTTGCAGGAAGTCAGCGCGACTCCCGACAACAAAACGATCATTATAAATTTATACATCATAATTCCCCTTTATTTCCCGCATATCCTGCGGTTTTATCAGATAAACATTGCATTCCCGGCACAGAGCAAGAATCTTTCCCCGTGCTATTTTTTAAGCCAACTTTTTACTTTGTTCTCACATCTTTCTTTCAGGCCGAGACGACGGATTTTACGCCCCATTTTTTCCTTTGCCCGGTTGATGAGGTAAAAGAAAAACGGCACCATGACAATCCCGACCGTAATTGCGGCCAACATCCCGAAGAATACGCCCGTGCCTATGGAATGGCGGCTGGCAGAACCCGGCCCGGAAGCCAATACCAACGGCAACATCCCCAATACAAAGGCCAGTGAAGTCATCAGGATCGGGCGAAACCGCAAGCTGGCAGCCGTCAGGGCAGCCTGCAAGGCATCGACGCCACGCTGCACTTCAACCTGGGCGAATTCGACAATCAATATCGCATTTTTAGCCGCCAGTCCGATCAGGGTTACGAGTCCGATCTGGAAATAAACATCGTTTTCCAAACCGAACACCCAAATTCCCAGATAGGCTCCCAATGCAGCCACAGGCAGTGACAACAATACGGCCACCGGCACCAGCCAGCTTTCATACAATGCAGCCAGAAACAGGAATACGAATACGAACACCAGCAGCATAATGAGTCCCATCTGGCCCTCGGCTTTTTTCTCCTGGTAAGAGAGTCCGCTCCACTCCACCCCAATCTCTTCGGGCAGGTATTTTTTAGCCACATCTTCGAGGATACGCATTGCTTCGCCCGAACTATATCCGGGGGCCGTGTTGCCGCGGATGACAGCCGTAGAGAACATATTGAAACGCCTCATGCTTCCCGGTCCGGTGGTGTATTCGGCCGTTCCCAAAGCCGTAAGCGGCACCATTTCGCCCGAAGCCGCACGCACGAAAAAGAGGTTGATGTCGTCAGCATGCATCCGGTAGGGGGCTTCTGCCTGTATATATACGCGGTAGATACGGTTGAACATATTGAAGTCGTTGACATATACCGATCCCGTATAAGCCTTCATGGTCGAGAATATATCGGCCATCGGGATGCCCAGGAATTTGGCCTTGTCGCGGTCGACATCGAAATAGAGTTGGGGTATTTCAGCCTGTAAGGAGGAAGAAAGCCCCGTCAACGCCTTTTCTTTGCCGGCATACATCATAAAGGTATCGACAGCCGTCACCAATTGTTCGAACGAAGCGCCGCCACGGGCTTCCAATTGCAACTCGAATCCTCCTGCCGTTCCCAGTCCCGGAATTACAGGCGGCTTGGACAAATATACCTTTGCCTCGGGATAGTGGTAGAATTCTTCGCGTACGTCGGTCATTACATCTTCTACCCCCATACGTCCCCCCTTGCGTTTTTCCCAGGGCTTGAGTATCACGGTCAATTCGGAGCGGGCCTGGTTTGTCCCGACACGCGGACTGGAACCGGTTACATTCAACACATAGTCGACAGCCGGATGCCCCTGCAGGTAGGTTATCGCCCGGTCGGTGACCGCACGTGTGCGCTCGAGGGTAGCCCCTTCGGGCAATTCGAGCTCTACCTTGAAATAACCCTGGTCTTCTTCCGGGATAAAACTTCCGGGAACGACACGGTTCAGGACAAAGATCAGCACCAACACCATCCCGAAACCTGCCAGTACACGGCGCGAATTACGGGCAGCCTTTTCCACCAATCCCGTGTATTTGTGATTGCCTTTGGCCAGCCATTCGTTGATTTTGCGGAAAAACCGGTTTTTATCACCTCTGGCAGGCCGCAGCAGGATGGCACACATAGCAGGACTCAATGTCAAAGCCACGACCAGCGAAATCAGTACCGACACTACGATCGTCACGGCAAACTGGCGATAGAGCATACCTGTGATGCCCCCGAGAAAACTTACCGGTACAAACACAGCCGCCAGTACGAGGGAGGTGGCTACCAGTGCCCCCGTCAGTCCGTGCATGGCTTTTTTGGTGGCTTCATAGGGGGATAGTCCCTCTTTTTCCATATAGCTTTCGACAGCTTCCACAACCACAATCGCATCGTCGACCACAATACCGATGGCCAGGACCAATCCCAGCAAAGTCAACATGTTCAGAGAAAAGCCCAGCACCAGCATCACCCCGAACGTACCGATCAGCGAAATCGGAACCGCTACCAGGGGCACCAATGATGCACGCCAGTTTTGTAACGACAGGAACACCACCAGGATAACGAGCACAAGGGCTTCGAATAAAGTTTTATATACCTCGTGTATGGATTCTGCGATATAGGTGGTGATGTCGAAAGGGATATCGTAGCTCAATCCTTCCGGAAAATCCTTGCTGATGCCTTTCATGGCCTCTTTGACATCATCGGCCACCTGCATGGCATTTGCCCCGGGCAACATATAAATTCCGAGCACGGCCGCATTTTCCCCGTTCACACCGCTTTCCGTAGCATAGGAAGAAGCCTCCAGAGACACGCGCGCCACATCGCGCATACGTATCACCGAACCGTCCGGATTGGCCCGCACGACAATTTCCTCGAACTCCTGCACCGTCGACAAACGGCCCTGGGTTGTAATGGGGATGGTGATATCGGAACCGGTGATGGGCTGTTGCCCCAGCACCCCGGCAGCCGACTCGCGGTTTTGGTCTTTCAAGGCATTCTGCAAATCTTTCACCGTCAGTCCGAAATTCGCCAGACGGTCGGGCATCACCCAAATACACATCCCGTAGTAGCGGCTGCCTATGTTGGACACCCGTCCCACTCCCGGAATACGCCGGAGTATGTCGAGCACGTTGATTGTCGCAAAATTACTCAGGTAGATTTCATCGAAACGTTCGTCGGACGATTTCAGGGCGATGGTCATCAACTGGCTGGCCGATTGTTTTTCGACTTTGATACCGTTTTGGATCACCTCGGCCGGCAGGCGCGATTCGGCCAGTTTCACCCGGTTTTGCACTTCTACGGCCGATAATTCGGGGTTGGCTGAAATATCGAACGTAATATCTATTGTCAGACCGCCGGAATTATTACTGCTCGATTCCATATACAACATCCCCGGCGTACCGTTGAGTTCCTGTTCGATAGGCGTGGCAACGGCCTGTGAAACCGTCAGCGCACTGGCCCCGGGATAGGAAGCCGATACTTTCACCACCGGAGGGGTGATCTGAGGATATTGGTCTATCGGCAACAGAAACAAACCGATAAACCCGACAATGACGATCAATATGGATAATACCGCCGAAAAAATCGGACGGTCGATAAAGAATGTAGGCTTCATCGGCTACCTCCTTCTTCTTTTCTCACAACTGCCGCCACAGCGACCGAATCTTTTTTCTCACCGGGTACCGTCGCTTCCTCCTGAATAACCAATACACCCGGAGCCAGCTTATGGTAGCCTTCGGTGATAATCGTCTCGCCCAATCCCAATCCTCGTTCTACAACGATACGGTTGCCCACTTCCGGCCCCGTTTCGATAAAACGTTTTTCGGTTGTGCTATCGCGGCGAACGACATATACGTAGGCCCCCCCTTTTTCAATCACAACGGCTTTGGCAGGCACCACAACCGCATTTTCCCTTACGTCGAGCAACAATTTCACTTTTGTGAACTGCCCCGGCAATAATTTCCGCTCGGGATTTCCCAGTTCGGCACGTACGCTGAACGTACCTGTTTTCGGGTCGACCTGGGGCTCGGCAAAATCAACCCATCCCCGGATCGGGTAGATGGAATTGTCGGCCAGGGTTACCGTAATATTCGGTTGCCAGGAGCGGGAAGTGTCCCGCTCGCCCAATTTCACATTCCGTTGCAGGCTACGGAGATAGTCCTGGGCGGTAAGGCTGAAATCCACCAATACGGTATCGCTGTCGACCACCGTTGCCAACAATGATTTGGCTCCCGGTCCGACCAAGGTACCGACATCGACGTAACGCTCGCTGATGTAGCCTGTAATCGGCGACTTAACCGTTGTATAACCCAATTCCAGATTTGCCTGAGCCAAATCGGCCCGGCTCATGGCAACACTTGCCTTTGCACTTTCATAAGCGGCAACGGCATTGTCCAAATCCAACTGGCTGGCTGCCTTCTGCTCATAAAGGGGGCGCAGGCGCTCTACATCCCTGGCGGTTTTCGCCTCCTGTGCCAAATCTTTTTTCAGTTGGGCATCGGCCTTGTCGGCCCGGGCCTTATACTGGGCACGGTTAATAATAAATAAGGGCTGGTCGCGGTGTACCCGTTTCCCTTCCTCGAAAAGCATATTCTCCAAATAGCCTTCGACCCGGGCACGCACTTCCACAAACCGCTTGGCGCGGATACGTCCCACATATTCCCCATAAATTTCCATATTGTCCGTCCCCACTTTCTCCATTTTCACCACGACCTTTTCCGGTTCTTTTTCTTTTTTACATCCTCCTAACAAAAGGGCAGTCATCCCCACTGCCACAATCATATACTTTCTGTTCATATACCTTTTATTGTTTAATTCCTTATCTTTTGAAAATAATATGCCAAAATGGAGCTGCGAAGATAATATACTTATTTCAAGCAGATTAAATATATTTAGCTATTTCATGTTATAATGGCAACTGTAGAAAAATTCCCCACAGATGTGGATTTTTTCTTAAAAAAAGAACCTGTATAATTGCAGATTGACGATTTCAGATTATACTCACAATCCTTCCCTGCAAAAAAGGAATCGTAAATTTACAATTTATCTAAGGGAATATCAAAATTATATCTACCGGAAATCAATACGGACAAGTCTGTTTTGCCGGACTCCGACTTACCGATAAAATATTTTTCCAGTTGTGTATGACCAAATTGAAAGATACGATATTAGCTATAAAGAATGTCAATAACCAGGCTGACCGGATCATAGCTGAAATCTGGACATCTGCCTCTTCCTCAAAAATAGAAGAAAACATATAAAATATTACGGAAGACAAAGCCAATGATATGACAAAAAGATAGGCTATAAGATAAGTGAGTCCCTGCAATTTACCGCCTCCAGTCCGGAGCATCCTTTGGGATTTGGCGGACAGGATGGCCTGTTTTAAGCTGATTCTCTGCAACACCCATCCTATCACGATAAGCCCCTGGGGTATATACCAATATTCGGTGTTTATGTATATGTATTCCACAGGAATAAATACCCCGATACCCCACCAGATATATACAAGTATATGCAGCAATATCCCGATGTAAATATGTACCGCTTTCTCTTCGGGACTTATCCGCCGCCCCCTCGCTAACATCCAAACCCGCCACCCATATATCAAAAGCGTAAACAAACCGATTACAGCCACAATCGGAGTTAAGGATACGGCACGCGTAAGCCATTCGGTTGTTTCATTGACATCTGTGCGCAAGCGCACCAGATCCCATAAAACAAATTCGATTACGCTAATGCCCCCCAGAATCCAACCCAACCCCATACCTTTTATGGTTTTTCCCATAACTATATTACGTTTCTATTTCAGCACGTATTTATTCTCAAATGCCGGTACTTCATTTCATACCCCGGAAATACCATTTGCACATATCCGGAACCTACTGCATATAATGCTAAACAACTTTAAAGGTCATATAAATTGTAAATTTTAGATTGTAAATTTTAAATTACCTGACAACCTGATTCGTTATCAATTCTTTCAGTCCCAAATCGTCAATTTAAAATCTGCAATTAAAACGTTCGTTTTTATTGTGAAAATAATACGCGATACATCGAAATAAGTAAAACGAATGAAAAATACTGATTACAAATATTTTGATTTCTTTAGCTTTTGTTTATTTTTGTGAAATTGACTTAGGGGTGTGTGTCTGATAAAAACGAACGTTTTAACCAGCCAGGACGACACTGAAAAACAATTCTCCGGCGTTCCTATCCCAATGGGAATGAGTACAAAACAGGGGTCTGTCCATGTTCGTATTGCAGCCTGTTTCTTTTTTCCTATCTTTGCCGGACTTTTGATTTTAGATTTTACATTATGATTTCAGTAGACGGACTTACAGTAGAATTCGGGGACAGAGCCCTTTTTAAAGATATTTCATTTCAGATTAACGAGAAAGACCGTATCGCCCTTATGGGCAAGAACGGAGCAGGGAAATCGACCTTACTGAAAATTCTGGCAGGGGCCCGGAAGCCTACCCGCGGGAATGTGACTGCCCCCAAAGACACTGTAATCGCCTACCTGCCGCAACACCTGATGACGGAAGACGGACGGACCGTGTATGAAGAAGCCTCCCAGGCTTTTTCCCACCTGTTTGAAATGGAAAAAAGAATCGAGGACCTAAACCGCCAATTGACGGAAAGGACAGATTACGATTCGCCGGAATACTACAAACTGATCGAAGAGGTTTCGGCCCTCAGTGAAAAATTCTACAGTATCGACCTCACCCATTTTGAAGCGGACGTAGAAAAGACATTGCTGGGCCTGGGCTTTAAACGCGAAGACCTGCATAAGCAAACCCGTGATTTCAGCGGCGGTTGGCGCATGCGTATCGAACTGGCCAAAATGTTGCTGAAAAATCCGGATGTCCTGCTGCTTGACGAGCCCACTAATCACCTGGATATCGATTCGATCCAATGGCTGGAAGATTTCCTGATAAACAACGGGAAAGCTGTTGTTGTGATCTCTCACGACAAGACATTTATTGATAATATCACGACCCGCACAATAGAGGTGACGATGGGAAGGATTTACGATTATAAAGTAAATTACTCCAAATACCTGGAACTGCGTAAAGACCGCCGGGCACAACAGCAAAAAGCCTACGACGAACAACAGAAAATGATTGCCGAAACCAAAGAATTTATCGAACGGTTTAAAGGCACGTATTCCAAAACCCTGCAAGTACAATCGCGGGTGAAGATGCTCGAAAAACTGGAAATCCTGGAAGTAGACGAAGAGGATACGTCGGCTTTACGCCTGAAATTTCCTCCTTCCCCCCGTTCGGGCAGCTATCCGGTGATTGCAGAAGATTTGTCGAAGCATTACGGCGATTATGAGGTGTTCAATCACGCCGGCTTTACGATACAACGGGGGGAAAAAGTAGCTTTTGTGGGACGTAACGGAGAAGGAAAATCCACTTTGGTGAAATGTATTATGGGAGAAATCACCGATTACACAGGCAAACTGACACTCGGCCACAATGCCCAGATCGGATATTTTGCCCAAAATGCAGCTTCGCTGATGGATGAAGACCTTACTGTTTTTCAAACGGTTGACGACGTGACCCCTCTGGAATTGAAAAGCAATACCAAAAATTTACTGGGGGCTTTTATGTTCAGCGGGGACGATATCGACAAAAAAGTAAAAGTGTTGTCGGGAGGAGAGCGTACCCGGCTGGCTATGATCAAATTGCTGTTGCAGCCGGTGAATTTGCTGATCCTCGACGAGCCTACCAACCACCTCGATCTGAAAACCAAGGACATACTGAAAAATGCCTTGCTGGACTTCGACGGCACGGTGATTGTCGTCTCACACGACCGCGATTTTCTCAACGGCCTGGTGACAAAGGTATATGAATTCGGCAACCGGAAAGTAACCGAACACCTGGAAGATATCAACGGCTTCCTCCGGAAGAAAAAAATGGAAAATCTACGGGAGATCGAACGGCAATCCAAATAGGTTATAAAATTATTTATTTCAGCGGTAGCTGTATATTTTTGATTTTCAATTACTTTTTCCGAAAGCAAGCAACAGATTTCTGAAAAGAATATCCGTGAAACCGGTTCCTTTATCCGACAAACCAGAACCTCTTCACGATTTTATTTATAACGGCCGGGACTGTATTCCGATAGTGGAAATACGATCCCGGCCGCTTGTTATAAACCGGTTTATCCATAAACTTTTCAGCCCGGTTTCCGTATAGTTTTCACACAAGGACCTTGTCCGGATTTACAGAAAAGAACAAAACAAGTACGCTGACTTATTCAGCTTTACGTTCGGGCTCTGTAATCTGCTCAAATAATTATAGTTACGATGTAGCGATGTAGCGAACAAATACTAATGAAGCACTTATATCATGAGAAACACATTTTTCTTCTGCCTGATTTATATGGGTTTGCTGATCCCCGCAAAAGCACAGCACTACACGACGCTGAATTTAGAACAGCAACTGCCGACAGAAGACGGCTGGTGGCGTCTTTTCAGCGACCCGACCCTCGACAGCCTGATCCGGAAAGCCACCCGCAACAATTACAATCTGCAAAATACGCTGCGCAATATCGATATTGCCAAAAAACGAACCCGGGTACAACAGAGCGCCTGGTTGCCGGAATTAAGCGCCACAGCATCCTATAGCCCCGAAAAAAACAGCCTCGGCATAGAGCACATCAATGAACGGAATTACACCGGCCAGGCCCAGCTTGAAATGAACTGGGAAATCGATGTTTTCGGGAGTATACGCAAAAATGTAAAGTCGCAAAAAGAATACTACTATGCCTCGAAAGAAAATTACCGTGCCGCCCTGGTATCTCTTACAGCCCAGCTTGCCTCGTCGTATATCAATTTACGCAATTATCAGGCCAAATGGCAGGTGGCCCGCCAGAACCTAGAATCCCAAAAAGAGATTCTCGATCTGACCGAAACCCGCTTTAAAACCGGACTGACCTCACAACTCGATTTTTCCCAGGCCAAAAGCCTTTATTTGCAAACAGCCTCCCTGATCCCGGCAATCGAATCGACGATTACGAATCAGATCAACACCATTTGTATCCTTACCGGAGAATATAATGACAGTTTACGACAGGCACTCCGGACCATAGCCCCCCTTCCGGATAACCAAAACATCCTGATCACGGGCATTCCGGCCAATCTTATCCGCCGCCGTCCGGACGTAAAAGCCGCCGAGAATACGATGGACGCACTTTCAGCAGCCGTCGGTGCCAGCCGGGCCGATTGGTTCCCCAAATTTTATGTCACCGGAAGTTTCGGATACGGTTCGGATAAGTTCAAGCAATTTTTCCGCAGAGAGAATATGGACTGGCAAATCAGTCCCAGTATGAAATGGACTTTTTTCAGCGGACGGCAACTGAACGAAACGACCCGCATTGCCCAATTGCAGCTAGAACAGGGCATCAATGATTATAACAACACCCTGCTCACCGCTTTGCAGGAAGTGGACGACGCCCTTTATTCCTATGCCAAAGCCCAGGAGCAATTGTCGGCCGACCGCCAGGCCTATGAACAGGCACAGGAAACCCTGAACCTGGCCCTCACTCTCTATAAGCAAGGCCTATCCGACTACCAAAACGTGCTCGATTCACAAAAGGATGTACTGAATTACCAGAATACCCTGGTCGGTGCCCAAGCCACTACCTTGCTTTATCTGATCCAACTGTATAAGGCCCTGGGAGGCGGTTGGGAAAACTAAAGCAATTGACGATTTACGATTCTCTTTCGGGCAGGGGAGAATTGTGGACATAATCAACAATCTAAAATCTAAAATTCGACACAGCAGCCTCACGTTATCAATGAATCATGCAAAACCCGGAAAACGACAGGACAAAGCCGCATAAGGGGAATGCTTCCGGAATATCATCTGTCTATCCACGCTTTAAATAAAGCGACCCGCTCCCGGCTAACCAATATATTCTCTTTTTTATCCCATCCGTAAAGTATTATTTTTAAACGGTTGGAAGAATAATTTATGATATCCCCGATTGAATTATAAGCAATAATAAAGTTTCTGTTTACCCTGAAAAACAAACCGGGATCGACAAGCTGCCCGATTTTGTCCAGTGAATAATCTACAGGATGATTTTTACCGGTGTCATCAAAAATAAAAGTGGAACGCTCCGCTATATAAAAACATCTGATTGCAGATACAGGAACTGACCTGTAATGTTCCCCTATTTTTACCATAAAACGTTCTTTACGTACCGGATACAATTCTTTAATTATTGCTTCAAGCCGCGTATATCCCATATTTAACCGATGGATCGTATTAAATTTGTCAACCGCTTTTTTTAATTCTTCCAATCCTACCGGCTTAAGGAGATAATCCACACTGTTGACCTTAAATGCTTTCAAGGCATATTCGTCATAGGCCGTTGTAAATATTACCGGAATTTTTATTTCAAGCAGGTCAAATACCTCAAAAGAAATACCATCTTCCAGTTGTATATCCATAAATACCAAATCGGGAGGCGTATTAACCGAAAACCAATTTACAACCTGCTCAACAGACGAGAGGACACCGATAATCACAATTGCCGGATCGACTTCTTCCAATAAGCGGACCAGTTTCCGCACAGCGGGCTGCTCATCTTCTACAATCAATACTTTCATAATTCAATTATTTTCAAGAGGCAGTTTGACAATGAAACGACTATTTTCCTGATTAATGACGATTTCTTTACCCATGACCAATTTTATCCTTTCCCGAAGATTTGCTAATCCTATACCCGAAGGACGACACAATACAGTTTTGCTATTCATTGTATTGGCAACTACAATATACCTCCCTTCACGATAAATACTTATTTCCAAAGGCCGGGCTTGCGAAGCGATGTTGTGCTTTAACGCATTTTCAACCAATATCTGCAAGGATATGGGGATTATTTTAAATTTTCCCGGATTTTCTATCCTGATCTCCAACGTTATCTTCTCCCCGTCACGCTCTTTTCGTAAACCAAAATAATTTTTTACGAACTCAATTTCCACATCCAGAGGTACCCAATCTACATTTTCATTTTCAAGCATATAACGATAAACAGAAGCTAATTTCTGAATACAAATATCTGTTTTCCGGGCATCTTCATACACCATTTCAGAAAGTGTATTCAAACTGTTAAACAAGAAATGGGGATTGACCTGAGCTTTTAAATTTCCATATCTGAATCTTAAATTCTCCTCCCTCAATTTCTGTTCCCGGTTAATGGACTGACGCCATATCTCGTAGAAAAATATAACCGATGCCACAAAGATTCCGATAAAAAGAGACGAGAATGTCCCCGGAATATCCTTATAGAGTAAATTTTCCACAAAATTACGGGTATCCCATCCCTTAAGCAGAAACAATACATAATCACTTAAACTGAAAATAAACAAAGAAACAACAACTGCCGACAACACAAAAAATACAAATGAAGGAATCAGTTTCTTTTTTAATTCGCTGACCGGCTTCTTTATATTATCGGCCTGTATTTTAAAAAACAGGCTTACGATGAATAAAACGGTAAATATATTGGATACCGTCATTACGATGACAGATATATCGAAAATATCAGTTCCTTCGCCTCGTTTTATAAACCATGTATAAATGATACTAAACAGTAGTACTGCTATAATCATCTTTATTTTTCTGTATTTTCCGGACATAGACACGTTTTATATTACACTCCTATAGCCTTACCTGATGCCAAAAAGCCCCCAATACTCATAAATAAAATCAGCGATATAAATATAGCGGAAATAATCGTAATATATTTCCGTTCAAATTTATACCAAAGCGATATAATTCCCGAGAAAAGAACAGTGTATAACAAGGCTTCGGGAATAGCACCCAAATGGTAAGATACCGGCAGTAGCGTATAAATATATCCGTCAAAAGAGCCGGGGGCAGGTCCGATTGTAGAAATAAAAGAAAATCCTAAAACCAACCAGGCTAATTTTATAAAACCCTTTTTTTCAAAGATAAAGCCGCGCACCGGCAATAACACCAACGCAATTATTATGCCTCTGAATAATTGAAATGAAGGCCCTAGCATAACCCAAGGAGACTCCACCGGCTTCATCATTGATGATAAATATTCCGAGGAAAAATGTGTTTTATAATCCAGGAAAAACAGTGCCAATATGCCTGCTGTAAAATAAGCGATAAAATGTGCCGCACATACCTTCCAAATAAAATTCATCTGCAAAGCCGTTACTTTTTTCATGTCTTTCATTTTTAATGTTATACCTCAATTTACCAATCCGACCTGCAGTCGGACGGATTTCTGAAGTAAAATAAAAGTATGAAGAACACACGGACAAATAATAATTGCAGAGTTGTCGTTTCAGATAACCAAGTTGTTATTTCACACCTCCCAATTGTATAAGAACAACCTATTTGGGATTATGAAGGAGGAGCGTGTACCGACGCTCCTCCTTATGATGTCAGCGTTTAACGGCGAAATATATAAGTTATACCGCCTAACAAGAGCAGGGTCAATATTACTGCCCAGAGATTTAACCGGCGGGATTCGGCTGTCAGGATATAATCGGCCGGCAGAAAGCGATAGGCATTCAGTTGCCAGGTCAATTTGTCGTTTTCACAATGCGGCGCATTGGTTGAAACAACTTTACCCGGCATGACCAATTCGTATTTGATATGGGGTTCGAACAATTCGAGTACGGCCGATTCAGCATCAGAAAGGGAATCGAGTACCCGCTGATTTTTCCGGTATTCTTCCGAAAAATAACCGGTCCGGAAATATTGATCCAGGAAAGGAGCCAAATTATCCGACCAAAAATCAGATTTATCCTTATTGAGGATAAAAATAGAATCCCGGGCCTGGGACAAACGGCCGCTCCAGAGATTGTCAGGCCTGGAGGCCAGGAAATCCTGAATCACCGAATACTGCATGACAAACAAAGATTTCTTTCCCCAGGTTTCAGCTTTTTCCTGTATCTGTTCCAGGTATTCATACATTTCATAACCATTCATCCCCTGACAGGCAGCAGGATCCCCCTGAAACCAGAGTATCTGCTCTTCGGGTGTCAGGTATTCTCCTAAGAGGACAGGCAGATCCTGCGACGGATAACGGGTATATTTCTCTGAAAAAGTATAGTAGGTATAAAACCACCTGAAAGATTTATTCCATGTGATTTCCGGTTTTATGTTTTTCCATGAACTGTGGTCAAACCGGAAGTTACGGTTCATTTCTTCAACCGAAGCATAGTGACAGGTGGCCACAACTGCCGAAGCACCTGCAGGACTCTTTAAATGCTGCAATGGCCAAGGCTGTAATCCGCCGCTTACCGAATCATACACCGAGACCTGCCAACCGTCATCCAGGCGGACGGGGAAGGGATTGCGGGCCGTGTCTCCCGCTAAGAAGGCAGAGTCTTTCGTCGTTAACCGGAACTGCCGGAAACAGGAACCGTCCGGGTTTATCCGGGTCAGCATTTCGTAATGTTTGTCACAAGAGCATAATAAAAGAACTAAAAACAGATTGATTATAAAGATACTATTTTTCATGGCTTTGTTTTTTTAAGTTTGACATCCGGGAACTGAGATAAAATTCTTCCCGCTGTTGTTTTCTGGCTTCCTGCGCCTGCCGGAAAGCGGCATATTGCTTTATCTTTTCCGGTATCGGGGAAGCAGGATCGATAAAGCGGTCCAACTGTCCGGTTATACCGGCATACGCAGCCTCACGAAGAACCGGAAAGGGTTTCGTTAATTCATAAACGAATAAACCGATCACCATGGCTGCCGCCACTCCGGACAGCATACGGATGATGCTCAACCGGCTGCCGGCTGCCGCATGCTCCGGCAAACGGGTAGCGATATGCTCCATAATCTGCCGGGAGAGTTTTTCCGGGTGTTCCAGGACAGGTTGCATCTCCCTGATTTTTCCGATCGTCCGATCGTATTGTTTATCTGTATTTTCCATTTGCTTTTTATAAGATTTTACTGATTCGTTGACGAATATATTTTCTGGCCAGATATAAATTACTTTTAATTTTTGCACTGCTCATCCCGGTGATTAATTTAATTTCTTCCGGATCTATTCCCTCCAGATCCCAAAGTGTAAACACCAGTTTTTGCTTGGGTGTCAGTTCCCCGGTCAGCCGGGTGATACGAGCTATCAGTTCCTGATTTTCCAAATTTTGTCCGGTATCTTCTTCTACCGGAACTTCCATCGCCTTTTCCTGCTGTCCCGCAGCTATCAAACCGGATTGCCGTCGCTGCTGCCGCATTTGATCGTAACACAAATTTACCGTTATCTTATACAACCAGGTCGTAAACTTCACCTGCGGCTTAAATTGCGCCAGATGCGTCCAGGCCCGGATAAACACTTCCTGTGTTGCATCCCGGGCTTCTTCAGTATTACAGAGCAGGCGGAAAGCAAGCCTGAAGACATAATATTGATATTCGGTAACCAACCGGCCGAAAGCCGCTGTGTCGTTCTCCACGCTTTGCCTGATTAACTGTTGTTCACGCTCCTGATTCATGTTTTATTATCAATGATTCACAAATGTAACGTCCGAATCGGCGATAAGTCGAAAAAAAAGACAGATTTTATAAAATAATCACAGAAAAGCACCCGCCACATCCGGATCATTTCAGTCCCGGGGTATGATTCATAACTGAACATTCTAAAGCCGGATGACGTATATGAGGGCAAAAACTTATATGATGAAAGCCTATATCTTAATCGCAATTTTTTTCTGTCTGGCGGCAGGATGTCACACTAAAAAAGAAGGACGGGAACAAATGCCGTTACCGGAAATCCCGGTAAATACTCCCCAAACCCGTAATGTTGTGTACAGCTACGAATATCCGGCCTATCTCGAAGCGGAGCAAACTGTAAACCTTGTAGCCCGGGTCTCCGGTTTTCTCGAAAGAGTCGGTTATACTCCCGGCCAGGAAGTCAAAGCGGGGCAAACCCTTTTCATCATTGAACCCAAACCCTACGAGGATCAGGTGAATGCAGCCTTAGCAGGGGTGAATACCGCCGAGTCCCAACTGGCATATGCCAAGGCCTCGTTTGAAAAGATGAAGGAGGCCGTACGTACCAAAGCGGTCAGCGAGATCGATTACCTGCAATCGGAATCTTCTTATAACTCGGCCCTCGCCGATTTGCAAAATGCCAAAGCTCAGCTCAATACAGCCCGTATCAATCTCAATTACTGCTATATCAAGGCTCCTTTCGACGGGAAGGTAACCCGGAATCTGGTAGACCGTGCCAATTTTGTTGCCGGTTCGGTCAGTCCCACAACCCTCGCCACGATGTATAAGGACCGGCAAATGTACGCTTATTTCAATATGGCCTACCCGGAATACCTCAATCTGCCGGCAACCGGCACAAAGCAAGCGACGAACGATTCGCTCCGGTTTCTGACCGTCAGTGACGCCGCCAATCCGCAACACCAATGGAAAGGCCAGCTCGACTATACTTCGCCGAATGTCGACCTGCAAACAGGGACAGTCGGCGTCCGGGCCATTATAGATAATCCGGAACAACAACTGCTGAGCGGCATGTACGTCAAGATACATGTCCCCTACCGCTACGTAAGCAATGCTTTGCTTATCCCGGAAACCTCCATCGGCACAAACCAAACAGGAAGGTTTGTTTATATCCTGGGAACGGACAACCGGGTCGAGCTTAACCCCGTCACCGTCGGTGTGCTCGAACCGGACGGGATGCGCGAAATTGTCAGCGGTATACGTCCCGGCGACCGTTATATTGTGGATGCCCTTATGAGCGTACGCCCCGGCATGCAGATCAAACCTAAAAATAAATGATGTTTTAATTACAGATTTTAAATTGTTTGTCCAACCGGTTTATTATCAGGATCATTTAATCTAAAACCGCCAATTTAAAATCTATATGCACGTTGCCCCCGATTACGGATTAACTTACGATTTTTCAATTTACACGATTCAAATTCAATAACCAGATCATGATAAGCACTTTCTTTATCAACCGTCCGATATTTGCCACCGTATTGTCGATACTGATCGTCATTGCAGGCCTTGTTTCCCTGAACAGCCTGCCTGTCGAGCAATATCCTTCCATTACCCCGCCGACCGTTGTCGTACGCGCTTCTTATCCGGGAGCCAATGCAACGACAATTGCCAATATGATCGGCACTCCCATTGAACAACAAGTCAACGGCGTCGAAGGAATGCTTTACATGTCGTCCTCATCTTCCAGCACTGGCTCTTATCAACTGACCATTACTTTCGAAGTCGGTACGGACCTCGATATGGCCACCGTCCTGGTTGAAAACCGCGTTAATATCGCTTTACCGACCTTACCACAGGAAGTTACCAAGATCGGGGTGACGACGACCAAAGAATCGACCAATGTCGTCATGTTTATCTCCCTGACCACCAGCTCTCCCGATTACGACGCCCTTTACCTGTCGAATTATGCCGATCTGAATATCGTCAACCAGTTGGAACGGGTTAAAGGTGTGGGTAATGTCAGTCTTTTCGGTATGGGGAATTACAGTATGCGCATCTGGCTCGATCCCGATCTGCTGGCCATCCGCGGAATCACAGCCGACGATGTCCTTGCGGCCATACAGAGCCAGAATATACAGGTAGCGGCCGGAAGTGTCGGCGCCGAACCGCTGCAACACAAAGAAGCCTACCAATATACACTGGAAACCCAAGGTTTGCTCGTCAATGAAGAAGAGTTCGGTAATATCATCATCAAAGCCTTTCCCGACGGGAAATACCTTCGTATGCGGGACATTGCCGATATTGAGATCGGCCGGGAAACATACAGTACTACCGCCCAATTAAAAGGCGGTTCTGTAGCTGCACTGGCCATCTATCAGCTTCCCGGAGCAAACGCCCTCGATGTTTCCGAGCGGGTAAAAACGGAAATGAACCATCTGGCTACTTATTTCCCGCAGGGTATCGATTACAACGTCACCCTCGATACAACCGAGTTTATCCGGGCTTCCATCGCCGGTATTTACAGTACGCTTATCACGGCTTTCATACTCGTACTGCTGGTGATCCTGCTTTTCCTGCAAAACTGGCGGGCGATGCTGATTCCACTCATTGCGATCCCTGTATCTCTGGTCGGTACTTTCACATTTATGAAACTATTCGGGTTTTCCATCAATACGCTGACCCTATTCGGATTGGTACTGGCTATCGGACTGGTGGTAGACGACGCCATTATCATCGTTGAAAACAGCTACCGCCTGATCGAAACCGGGAAATACAATACCGTCAAGGAAGCCGTCAACCAGGCCATGAAAGAAGTGTCGGGCGCTGTTATCGGCATCGTGCTTGTATTGCTGGCCGTATTTATACCCACAGCTTTTATCGGAGGCATCACGGGGCAACTTTACAAGCAATTTGCCCTGACGATTGCCATATCGACGGTTATCAGCGGCTTTAACGCCCTTACCCTGAGTCCTGCACTGTGCGCTCTTTTTCTCAAGCCGAAACAACCGACCCGGTTTTTCCTGTTCAAAGCTTTCAACCGTTTTTTTGAGAAAACAACCAACGGTTACACCTGGGTCATCCGGGGCTTTATGCGTAAATCCATACTTACCCTCATCATATTTTTCGTTATTTCTTTCTTTGCTTTCTGGGGATTCCTGAAATGGCCGCGTACTTTCCTGCCGGAAGAAGACCAGGGTTATTTCCTGGCTTTTATGCAGCTTACGGATGCCGCTTCTTCTTCACAGACCCAGACAGCCCTTGAAAAAGCCGCCGCCATCATCAACCGCATCGACGGTGTAGAAACCTATATCACGATCAACGGCTTTTCAGTCATGAGCGGTGCCAATGCCTCCAATGCAGCCACCGTTTTCGTCATGCTGAAAAACTGGGACGAACGTAAAGCCCCCGGCATGAGTGCCCAGGCTATTGTCGACAAATTCAATATGCTCGCCCATTTCGAGATACCGGAGGCCCTGACTTTCGCCGTGCTGCCGCCTTCCATCCCCGGATTAGGGGAAAGCAGCGGGTTTGAAGTGATGCTCCAGGATATCAATAATTACGGTCCGCAGGAACTCCAAAAAATGACGGATGAGCTCATGGTAGCCGCCGCACAAACCCCCGGCCTGGCTTCTGTGGAATCGATGTTCAGTGCCGATGTTCCCTTGTATTACCTCAATATCGACCGGAACAAAATAGAGATGATGCAAATCCCGATCAGCAATGTTTTCAACACGCTGACGGTGTTCCTCGGCTCTTCTTATGTCAATAATTTCGTAAAATTCGGCCGCACTTACCAAGTGAAGGTTGAAGGCGCTCCCGACAGCCGGGCCCTGATCGGGGATATCCGCCGGCTGAATGTCAGAAATGCCCAGGGCGATATGATTCCCCTTTCGGCCTTTACTACGGTAGAAAGCCGCGTCGGGGCAGAAAACCTGACCCGTTACAACACCTATACTTCGGCTCTTATCTCGGGCTCTGCCGCTTCCGGTTACAGTTCGGGAGAGGCACTGGAAATTATGGGTAATCTGATCAAAGAGAAGGCCGGCTCCTCATTCGGTTACGAATGGACGTCCATGGCCTATCAGGAAGAAAATTCCAGTTCGAGCACGAGTCTGATATTTATTCTCGCGATTCTCGTCGCCTATCTTATTCTGGCTGCCCAATATGAAAGCTGGACGAATCCGGCCGCTGTCATCATGGGACTCCCTATCGCCCTGCTAGGCGTCGTTATCGGGGTGATGGTGATGAACCTGCCTATCAGTGTATACACACAGATCGGTATCGTCCTCCTTATCGCCCTGACGGCCAAGAACGCCATCCTCATCGTCGAATTTGCCCGCGATTACCACGCCGCCGGCAAATCCATCAACGAAGCCGCACTGGAAGGGGGCCGTGTCCGCCTGCGACCGATACTGATGACCTCCTTTGCCTTTATCCTCGGTACCTTCCCGTTGGTTATCTCCTCCGGAGCCGGAGCCGCCAGCCGCATTTCCCTCGGTATCGCCGTTTTCGCCGGTATGCTTATGACCGCCCTCGTCGGTACCCTGTTTATCCCCAATTTCTACAAACTTATGCAGGAACTACAGGAAAAATTCACCCGCAACAAAAAAACGCCGCCGGACACCAATTCTGTGATCTGACCCCAGGCAGCCGTTCGCAAGATCAGCCCCACGATCACACCTAATAAACAGCCCCTCCGGTTTTTCAAACTTCCGGGGGGCTGTTCGGTTCTGACTTATATTATAAATCCACCGACTTATTTAATATTTTTATAATCATTCGGATTACAACTTATTAAATCTTTGAGATGTATAACTAATTATAAACATCGATTTATACGATAAAATATACGGTTTTTATTTCACCGTGTACTTTCGATATGTTCCAATAGTTTTTCCAGGACAGGATCGCCGCCTTTCATATATTCCGAGGCAACGAAAGGAATCTCTATATCCGGATATACCTGACCGTCCGGATTGCGGGTGTATTCATCGAGTTCTATTGTTGAGATACTTACTGTGGCGTAAGGATTACTGCTCCACGGCAGATGAGTTATTTCCCCGTATTTCAAAGCATTGTGCAAAAGCGGAACACCGGCCAATTTTGCAGAACCGTTATATTGCAAAATATTGGCAAAAGTTGCGGCCTGTGATCCCGTATCTTCACTTATTAATACGTAAATATTCATATTCTGGTATTTCTCTTTATTCAAAGGAAATGATTTAACAAAATACCGTTCAGGCAAATTAATCAATTGCCCCATCCTGTCTTCCGTAAGAAAATCGTAATCTTTAATGGTATTTGGAGACACCCGTAATCTGACATTTTTTAAATAAACGACCGTGTCCTTATTAACGAGCAACGACATTAACTCATCGAAATCGCTTCCACTGCCTCCCCCATTTTTTCGTATATCAATGATCAGGTTCGGATAGCCTATTTTTTTCAAACGCTTAATAAAAGAATACAGGTCTTTAATGATACTTTTATTATACCTGAAAGCCGGAATACTGAAATATCCGGTTTTATAGTCTGCCCATATTTTCTTTTGATTTTCAGAGATTTTATTTTTTAAATAATGATCGTAAGTTATTCCTTCCGTATGAATATTCAGTATTTGATTCTGACGTTGAGTTTTAACCGTATAGCCGGGACTATAAGCATAGTGATAATAAGCCTGATAAACAATAAACGGAGAATAACGGTTCGTATACGTGTACTTTATAAATTCCTCAACAGGCGTATTATTAATCTCTAAAATACGATCTCCTTTATGGAATTTTTCATCATATGAATGATCAATGATAATGGTATCGTTTATATTAATAATATCCCAAGGCAATATCGGTATTTTATCAGAATTCGCTCTATTGTTTTTCGTGATAAACCAAGGGATTAACGGACGGAAATGAGGATCTTCAAATTTCAACCGATCAAAATAAGGTTTAAAAGCATATAATGATTCCGTTAAATTAAGCGTGTCTTTCTTCATTCTGGAAATCACTATCCTTCGGATAGAATCCCTTTCCGATATCGGCAAACTCTCAAAAAGATGAGGATGTATTACATCTTTTGGAAAAGCTGTTATTACAGAATCCGGGGAAAACGGCCGGGAATAAGGATTCACCAACACCTCCGGATAAGCCTCAACAAGATCATATCCCCGAGAATTCTGACAATATCCCCAATAAAATATCCCCAATAAAATACACGATAACCCTATTGA
>ERZ1027061.181-NODE-181-length-27853-cov-5.216634_pt1 | contig 27853 bp, 27 predicted proteins | sample MGYA00519283_ERZ1027061 | MGnify/ENA primary metagenome ERZ1027061 (study PRJEB26926, sample SAMN06164849) | human gut metagenome | biome: ENVO:00009003; feature: ENVO:2100002; material: ENVO:00002003 | host: Homo sapiens | place: USA | collected 2012 ... | reverse complement strand
GGAGCCTTATCGTCGGCAGCGTCAGATGTGTATAAGAGACAGATGATAGGGCGCATTCCCTGAATGATTCCATTTGCCGGCATATACAGGAAGGTCTGAAGTTTGTAGTACACGCCCAAGATCATGACATAAGTTGCCGAATACATGCTGAGTATGGCGTTGAGTGCGCTTGTGAGCAGAGACGGCAGTGCCATATTGAGTATGGCAGGTATACCTATGGCATAGAGTTTCTTCACCATCATACCGCCCTCATGCAAATGCTTTATGCCGAACTTCACATTTATCGGTCTTCCAAAGTACACAATAAAATAAATGATCAGTGTAAACACCTGTCCCAGGCCAGTTGCCAGTGCAGCGCCTTCTATACCCATTTCAGGAAATGGTCCCACACCGAATATCAGCAGCGGATCAAGCACTATATTCACAATGCAGCCGCCCATCAGTCCAACCATTGTAACTATCATGCGTCCAACCGACTGGAACACCTTCTCAAATGCAAGATCAACCGAAATAATTATAGAAAATCCAAATACTATGTCTGCATAACGACAGCCAAGGTCAAGGACGTCTCCACTTGCCTTGAAGGCTCTGAGAAACGATGGAATGATAGCAATACACACGACTGTCATCACTATTCCCTGTATAACAGCAAGAAACATCCCCCAACTAGCTGCACGATCTGCCCGCTCATTGTCCTTGGCTCCAAGATATATGGCTATCACCGCGTTTATTCCAACACCAAATCCGATCGCCACAGCATTTACAAAATTCTGCAGTGGAAATACATACGAAAGTGCTGTCATCGCATCCTCACTTATCTTCGCCACAAAGAAACTGTCAACTATATTGTACAAAGCATTCACCATCATCGATATAACCATAGGCAATGCCATGGACATCAAAAGTGGGAACACCGGCTTTTCTTTCATAAAATTCTCGTCCATAAAACCTCCAAATATATTTTCATCCAGATTATACCATTCCCCTACGGGGACGGAGGTACCTGTCCCCTCCGTCCCCATAGGGCATAAATAAAGCCCCACAACCTTACGGTTGTGGGGCGAAAAGATGACCTGATCCGGAAAAATCCACCAACTTGTTTTCGTTTAGATTATTGTATGTAATTATATACTTCAACCAGCATATATGTCAAGATCCTGCACGACCACAAAGTAACCTCTGTCACCGTCCTCGTCCACCGGGATAACATGTATAAGACTTGCACCCCCATGGTTGTTTGCACAGCTGACTGACAAAACCCTTCTGCGAAGATTCTCTGTCTGATATCCCATATTGCCGCCTGTGTAACTCTCCATTCGCTCGCGGCTGAGAAAATCTCTGACTATTTTTCTTGACCGATCCGACTCAAACCGGTTACTTATCAATCCAATTACTTCATCATAGTTATTCGCACAAGATACAACATTGTTCAGCTCAGAATCACCTTTGATAACACGGTATTTATTGTTCTCATAATTAACATATATAATATCAGTATACATATATGCGATCCTTGCCTCTACCCTGGATTGAGCCTTTTTTATATCAGACTCTATCTTGTCAAGTACGGTCACTCTGTCCGTACCATCCCTGCTGATGCTGTGGATCACGCTGGCATTCTTGCCCTTCTTCTTTGCTTCATATAGCGCAGTGTCCGCGACATTCATACACTCTTCTGTGCTGAATCCTGAACCATTGATCTGACATATACCAGCACTGCAATGGACATTCTGCCCTCTCTCCATTGCCTTACGCTGAAGTTTTCTGGCAAGTCTTCTCATCTTTGACTCCAGAACAGATATATCCGATAAGCCCTTGTGAAGCACAACATACTCGTCTCCACCATACCTGCAGGCAACGTCCTCTTCATAGCAGTCACTCCGGAGAAACTTTGCCACCTTCTCAATCCAGTAATCACCAACTGCGTGACCATATGTATCATTTACACTCTTGAAATCATCTATATCCACAAATACAAGAGAAGCACTGTCTTCGTCAGTCATGTTATCTATATACTCTCTTATCCTCTGCATTCCGGCTGTCTTGTTGTACATGCCAGTCAGAAGATCATGCTCAGCCTCGTACTTTGTACGCTCAACCTCCTGTCTGGATCTCGCAAGTGATCTGTCCATCTCGACCATATCAACTGCAAACATGATCTGTGTAGAAGCAACCACAGATATTGTCTGGAATGAAATCCCATAATAGAATATGACAACAACCGTGGATATACATGGCAGGATAAAATACAAAACACTTGACCAGAAAACTCTTTTTTCCAGTCTTTTTTTATACTGCAAAAGTATCGAAAAGCTTAGAACAAGTCCTGCTACTGCTATAAGCTGCGACAACAGATAACCGCTGCTCCTGTGATAGAAGTTATTGCCATCTATATAATAGAACAGCTTGTCACTGAACTGGGATATAATGAGCAGGACTATCCCAGCAGCACTCAGAACTACCACGCCCCTTGCTCTCGCTGGCATCTTCGTCTCTCCTCTGTTGAGAATGACAAGAAGATAAAACGTAAACAAAGTCATATATAAATAGTTGACAAAGAACACGCCAAAATTGCTTATCTTCAGCATGTAATAGGCTGTCTGCCCTGATCTTCCCTGATAATACCATGACAACATATCTGCAGCCAGCAGGATGACACATGCAGCCTCCATACATAGACTCACATTCTTTTTATCCCTATTATTATTCTTCTGAAGTAATATAACCGCAAATGCAAACAGACAGATTAATATTCCCCACATTTCAAATGCTATATTAAATACAGCAGTCCTATCCACTAACTATGCGCCCCCTTAAACTTCCTGGCGATTTATTGTAGTAATTGTACAATTTGATTTGTGCAACTTTTTCTCAAATTTATAAGTTTATATGAGAACCATTCTATATATCATACCTTAATTTGTCAATTACTAGATAACACATATTTATGAAATTTTGTCGCCACAGGGGACATATATGTCCGGCTATCATGAACAACATAGTAAAGCCTGTCAACCGGCTGATGTTTTATACTAAGAACCTTCACATCAAGCCTTTTGAGCATATCCATGTAAGGGACTACCGCTATTCCAAACCCTGCTGCCACAAGTCCGGCTATGACCTCATCCTCCTCCGTTTCGCATGCTATCTCAGGAGCTTTGCCAAGCCCTTTAAACATCTCATCCACCAGACTTCTCATTCCAGATTCCTTCGAAAAATATACATGTTTATACCCAAGTGTATCCTCAACTGTCACCGAATCCCTGTCTGCCAAAGGGTGTCCCGACGGTGCTATGACAACAAGATCCTGTCTTCCGACTGGAACTGCGGAAAATCCCATCGTCTCAGGCGGTCTTGAACAGAAAACCATGTCATATTTTCTGGCCGCAAGATCATCGAGCAGCTGTCCTGTGGTTCCTGTGTGAAATGTAAACGATGTATTTCTATTTCCACATTTCTTCAGGTACTCTGCTGCCAGACGCGGTACAAATTCCATTCCAAGAGGTCTTATGAGTCCAAGTCGTATCACACCATCCCCGGCAGCCTCTTTTTGTATGGACTCCACCCCCGCATCAAGCGTGCCAAGCGAATGCTCTGCACATGCAAGGAATTCTCTGCCAAATGCAGTGAGCTCTGTATTGCGCCCATTTTTTTCAAAAAGCATTACCCCAAGTTCTTCCTCAAGCTGGGATATTGCGTGACTGAGACTTGGCTGCGTTATATTCAGATTTCTGGCCGCATTTGTATAATGCTGAACATGGGCCAGTTCAACAAAATATCTAATATATGACAGGTTCATGTATATCTCCCCTTTTCATTATTTTTAATATCTTTTTTTTATAATATCTTTTCTGTTTTTTCTCAGTGCAACTGACCAGTATTTTATGCAATGCATTTTGGCTATACCATATTTCCCATTATAAAAATATGATCATATTCATATTTTAATACAATCCGAATATTTTTTATAGACAAAATCTATCAAACCATAAAAACTATTTATTTGTTATGTGGTATTGTCGGTGCTACAATCAAAAATCGCAGGGATATACATATATGAAGTCTTAGACAATTAAATCTACCCTGATACCGGGGAAATCAAAGGCTATATTACAAAACACATTATATAAAGAAAGAAATGAGGAAAAACAGAAAATGAATACTCAATCAGGAAATGCACATCTGCATAACATGTGGGGCGAGATCGCCCTGATAACAGCAGTCACCATCAACAGTTTCGGAGTGGTTCTCATGCTCTATTCCGCAGCAGGAATATCGGCAATATCCAGCGTACCATACGCATTCTCGCTGGTTCTTCCAAGACTGACTCTCGGAACCTGGACATACATATTTCAGGGCATACTTATTCTCACTCTCATGATCATGAGAAGGAAATTTGTTCCCCAGTACCTGTGCAGTTTCATAGTTGGTTTCGTATTTGGCAAGATGCTGGATATCCATGAGATGTGGATCGGGGCTTTGCCAACTGCCCTCCCATGGAGAATCCTTTACTTTGTAATAAGTTACATTTTGATATGTATCGGAATCGCACTGTCCAACAGATGTGGACTTCCGATCATCCCGACAGACCTTTTCCCAAGAGAGCTGTCTGAGATTATATCGGCAAAATATTCTAAGGTTAAGATTTCGTTTGATGTGATCTGCCTTGCAACGACAGCTGTCATGACAGGTTTTATCCTCGGTCATATCTACGGTCTGGGAATCGGCACAGTCCTCGCCGCGTTCACCATGGGCAAGGGAATCGCCATAGTTGGAAATGCCATGGACAAACACATCGCCATCGCTCCATACATAACCAATCACATCAGGCGCCACGGCAGCCATAACGCCCAGTACGCAGGACACTAAGAACAAATTCAACACAAAAAAGAACCGCCTGAGAGAATCACATTCAAATTACAGATTTTCTCAAGCGGCTCTTTTTATATCCCCACGGCCAGGCACGCAGATAAAAAATAACCATATATATGCCGAACGTGACTGCATATATATGGTTATTTTTTATCGTCCGTGCCGTCCGTCAATTAGGCATTTGCCAGCTGGCGTCCGAGCTCCTTACACTCCTCAAGGCCTTCTGCGTCAGGTGTCTCATGACACATAAGTCCGGCTCCGCCTACGAGTTCTGCGCCTGCTGACTGCATTCTCGCTTCCCAGTCGCGCATCCATTCACCGTCTCCCCATCCATATGAACCGAAGAGTGCGATCTTCTTGCCTGAAGCAAATTCCTCTACATCAGCAACGAAAGGCTCCATCTCAGCCTCCTCAAGAACCTCAGCTCCCATAGCCGGGCATCCAAGTGCAAACACCGGCTCATCCTTGAGTACATCGGGCGCGATGCTGCTTACGAATACTACCTCCGCTTCCTTTCCGGCCTCTCTCACGCCGTCCGCGATAGCCTCTGCCATCATCTGTGTATTTCCGCCCTGTGTCCAGAATACGATATTAATTTTGCTCATGTTGATCCTCCTTATGAAATTATGTGGAGCAGACGCATTCAATGCGCTCCGCGCGGCGTCTGCGTACTTCACAAGGATTCCTCCCACTTACGTGGGTCCCTCCTTATGAAATTATATGTTATAGAGATTTACCCTATACATCCCTGTAAACTGTGTTTATCTGCATCTTTCCATATATTTCGTTCAATGTGCTCTGCATAATTAAGAACTCATTATATGGATACTATGCCTGTATCAGCTAAATCCTATGCCGCGTTTCTGCTCGCCGTGTACATCCCCATGATATCTCTCATATGCAGTCCATTTGAAAGAAATTGGATAAGTCTCTCTTCCGCACATTCAAATATATGAAATGTTCTCCGCTTTGATTCAGCATTCTCATATACCTTCCAATAACCGGAGCAAAGTGCATTTCTTCCGTTCTGCAGAATAAATCCCTCCACATCCTCTGGCGGGTATCCCAGCAGCAAGCCCATCTCGTGTGGGAACCACTCCTTGCCAAGAGATCCATCGCCACAAGCCTGATCTTCCTGTGCCGGTTGTTTTGAGGTGAATCTTCCTCTGCTCTTTAAGTACTTCTGATATTTTTCACGAAACACCGCAAGTATCTCAGAAAGCTCCATGTCCTCATATCCCAGCTCAGACATAAGTCTTTGCACATCATCCCTCTGGACAAATGCCCTGAGCTTTGCCGCATTGTAGATAAATACATTTACCCTGCCACAGGTTGCTCCCAGTGTGTACATACATATATCACTGTCCTTCAATATCTCCACCATCTGACGATATCCGCTGAGCTTTATGTTCAGAAGATTTGACACCTTGACGCCCGTTATCACTGGTGCACACTGAAGTGCCATCTGAAGTTCCACGTCACCGAGCTCCATGCCCTTCATGATCTCCCATGTATTTTCACTCATACAAAACCTCCTTGTGACAAATAGGTGTTTGAGAATAACAGGAAAATGCTATACAAACCCACATTTTTAATAGTGATTTAAAGCATTTCCACGTTCGGTTAGCCTCGCCTAACTCTAGTGAAAATACTACAGGATTCCTCCCCGAACGTCAATAACCCGGAGTGAGACATTTTCTCACTCCGGGTTATCTTATTGATTAAAAATATACATTTATAAATTCTGCTTTATCATCGTCCTGCGTGGCTCTTTATTTCCGCCTGTTACCATATTGAGCAGCCGCCACACACCATATGCACAGATCCCACACACAGCCACAGGTACAAGAAGCACTACTATGACTCCTGTGCAGACTCCTATAACCGGGTATCTAAAATATTTCATCACATCACCATTCCTCATCCTCATATCTCCTGTCGTTTCACGCGCGCATTCATATTACAGCATATCGCCTATAAGCTTATCTTCTTAGTAAGCAGTGTCACACTTCCTATATAACTGCCGATCATGCATACAACATAGAGAATAAGCTGCGGTATGTTCTTATACATCGCGTCAAGCATAGTCTCCACCTGCACGTTCTTCCCAAGGTGCGGAAGCTTGTATGCTATGTAGCTCACCATCGCATAAAGAGCCACAAAAAGTATAAAGCTGACAACGCCCTTTATCTTCTTGTTCTGAAGTACTGTTGAAGACAGTGACACTGCGAGGTATGCTATAGTGATCATTGTATAGAATTGAATAAGTGCTACTACTATGAACCCTGCAACATTTGCAATGACACTTCCTATTGATAATCCTCTTGTCCCCAGAATTTCATCCAGCACAATCTCAGCACCAGCTACACCGCCGTTATGTGACTTAAGCAGGTTATAATCAACAACTATAAGCAGTCCAAGAAAGGCCACGAGTGTCGCACCGGTGAGCAGGATTGAAAGCAGCTTTGCGCCGATAATCTTGTAATTTGAAATCGGGGTCATAAACACCATATACCCAGTCTTGTTCTTCAGATCCTGACTGTATATTATAACACCATATATCAAGACGAACATAAACGAAGCCCAGCCTCCCAGCACAAGGAAGGTGATACCAAGTCCAGTTAGCAGATCTTTTTCTGCAAATATTCCAATCAGGAACAGCAATTCTGCTGCCGCAAGAGCCGTTATAACCACCAGAAGTGGAAATACTCCACGTCTGTATTCATATTTCATCATCTTTAACATAATATCTATCTCTCCTTCATCTAACTATGCATATATTTCCTTATACATATCAACTATCGACTTGCCCCTGCTCACTCGCAGCTCCTCTGCATCACCCTGGAGCACACAGGTGCCATTCTTGATAAAGAATGCGTGATCCACTATCCTCTCAAGCTCATCCACAAGGTGGCTGGACATGAGCACGGCTGTGTCATCCGATATATTCCGGACAATCGTGCTGATGATCTTCTCTCTCGCTATGATGTCTATTCCGTTCAGTGGTTCATCAAGCATGACGATCCTGCTGTCTCTGGACAGAGTAACCGCTATCTTGAGCTTTGCCAGCATTCCTGAAGACATGCTCTTCGCCTTCTGATCAGGATTCAGCTCCATCTCAGCAAGCAGTCCCATATATTTGTCATAGTCAAAGTCATCAAAGAAATCTTTGTAATACTTTCCTATGTCCTTACAGTTCATATATCCGAAGAAGAAAGCCTCCGTCGGCATATACGCTATGTCTTTCTTTGACCTGTACGTCATAGGCACTCCATCTATTGTGATAGTTCCTGAATCCGGCTTGACCAGACCGGCTATGATCTTCATAAGTGTTGACTTTCCACTTCCATTCGGACCGAGCAGCGCATATATATGTCCCGGCTCAATCTCCAGTGACAGGTCGGATATGGCTGTGGTCGTGATATATTTCTTAACCAGATGTTCGCATTTTAACATTGTATCATTTCCCTTCTTTTTTTATTACTTCTTACTTTCCAAAGTGTTCTTTTAGCAGCTCAAGGATCTCATCCTGTGAAAATCCCATACCGGTGAGCTGTTCATCAAAGCTCTGTATGATTTCCTCTATTCTCTCCTTTTTCAGGTCGTCTATGACCTTGTCATCCTCCGTCACAAATGTTCCTATTCCACGTCTGGTATAGGACAACCCCATAGACTCCATCTCGCTGTAAATCCTCGCTGCAGTATTCGGATTTATCTGGTATTCTATGGCAAGTTCTCTTGATGACGGAAGCTTAGATCCCAAAGGCAGTGTGCCCGCTATGATCTTCTGCTTTATATCCTCTATGACCTGAAGATATATGGGGATATTCGTCTTAAATTCCATCACACACCTCCTCCTTGGTATTGCTCTTACGGAACATGTCAGAGATATACTACCTATTTCTGTGTGTCTGCACCTCTGTACTAGTTGAATAGTACACTAGTGTTGTGGTGTTGTCAACAAATTTTTTAAAATAAATTATTTTATTAAAAAATTCCTTATAAGAGCAAGGGGGCTCCTCACTCCTATAAGGAATCTCTTCATTAAGCACGCTCCATATGACAGGTCATTTGAGCGTGTTTCGCTCTAGCAAACCTTAAGCACCAGCTCTCTTACCTGTTCCTCTATCTCCGCCCTATATGGCCCATCCCCAACTATCATGAGTGTTGTACCATATCTGCTCACTCTCTTCTGGCATCTGAGTATCTCAATGGTATTCTTCTCTTTCGCCAGTCTTCCAACATAGAGAAGAACCGTCTGGTCTTCGCTGAGTCCATACTGATGTCTAATCCTATACCTGCTGTCCGTCCCTATATATTTCATTCTATACACCACCTGCACTTTATCCTCATATCAACTACTTTCTGATTACTACTCTGCCATTGATAGATTATCAGTTCCACAAAATAGCTTTTAGGATATTCTGAATATAGATTGCCACGAAGATTTCTGGGAGCAAATATTTCTTGGCATTTTATTTAGAAAACTCCTTGCATTTTTTTCAGAATGTTCTTATACTATTATGGCAGTGTTAATATAACACAATCGGTGCGTGGCTCAGCTTGGTAGAGCGCTTCGTTCGGGACGAAGAGGTCGTGGGTTCGAATCCCGTCGCACCGATTTTTTTATGCACAAAAATATCTGAATTTCCTGCTAAAATATCACATCTGATCTCTTATCCGCATCAGTCTTGAAATACTCCACTATATTGTGACCCGTTATGGCTGCAACCACCGATGAAGGGAACTGACTACACAGATTGTTATAATTTGTCACACCTGCATTGTACAGTCTTCTTGCCGCCTGGATGTGCTCCTCCGCATTTGCGCAGCTGTTCTGAAGAACCTCTATATTCTTGCCCGCCGCCAACTCCGGGCATAAGCGTCCCATCCGCATAGTTCCTGACATGATACTCAGCTGATTCATTTGCAAATTCAAGTGCGCGAGCCAGTCTGTCCACTATCAGCACCGCGTAAAATTTCAGTCAAATGCGTGCAAGACGGCACTTATCTGCTCAATATAACCGGCGACTCCGCATCCCACAAATGAAGGTGATGACGGAGGGGACAGGTACCTCCGTCCCCACCTCCGTCTCCATTTTTTCTCAGGACGACTCTATCTGAGCAGTGAAAGTTTTTTATACCCTTGAATGTTATTTCACAGATATACATTAGCAAATTTGAGTATAAAACTTCTGTTCACTGTCCATACTCTACTTAGAAGGGAATCCACAGACTGACAGCAATTATCTCCGCAATACAGTCACCAGGCATTCCCCAGATAGTTTCATATTTCAGGAGGTATACGGTACATGTCAAATATGTTTTGTTTTCAGTGTCAGCAGACAGCGGGAGGTTCTGCCTGTGTCAATACAGGAGTGTGCGGCAAGCAGCCATCCACATCTAATCTACAGGACGAGCTTGTGTGCGAGCTTATAAGACTTGCAGTGCTCGCAAAAAAAGAGAATAAACACAGTGCACTCGCTGACAGACTTATCATAGACGGACTTTTCACAACCTTGACAAATGTAAACTTTGACGACAGTGCAATAAAAGAATTTATGGGAAGGGTCAGGAACGAGCAGAACAAGATCAGCAGATCCGAGGCAGAAAAGATACAGGTGATCGACCTCTGGGATGGCGACACAGATATAGTATCCTTACGTTCCACCCTGCTGTTTGGACTCAAAGGGATGGCGGCATACGCCCATCATGCCATGAATCTCGGATACACAGATAATGAAGTTCTGAAGTGGTTCTACAAAGGACTCTGTGAGGTGAACATGGAGCACAGCGTCACCGAATGGATAAAGCTCATCATGGAATTTGGCCAGGTCAATTTCAAATGCATGGAGCTGCTGGACAAAGCCAACACTGAATCATTTGGCAATCCTGTGCCTACTAGAGTAAATGTTGACATCAAAAAAGGGCCATTTATCGTGGTCTCCGGTCACGACCTGAACGACCTGTCACAGCTACTCGAGCAGACTGAAAAAACTGGGATAAATGTATACACCCACTGCGAGATGCTGCCTGCACACGGCTACCCGGAGCTTAACAAATACCACAATCTGGCGGGCAACTTCGGAACGGCATGGCAGAGCCAGCAGACGGAATTTGAAAATATTCCCGCACCAGTGCTTTTTACAACAAACTGTCTCATGCCGCCAAGGCCAAGCTACAAAGACAGGATCTACACCACATCGGTTGTTGGCTATGATGGTATGGTACACATTTCCGGCACAAGAGCCGGCAAAAAAGATTTCACCCCTCTGATCAAGCACGCACAAAAACTTGGCGGCTACGAACACGACAGGAGCATGAGTGGCATAAACGGCGGTCACATGCTGACAACCGGCTTTGGCCACAGCGCAGTTCTGTCACAGGCCGGCAAGATCATAGATGCCATAAAAGCCGGACATATCAAGCACATTTTCCTCGTTGGAGGCTGTGACGGCGCACATCCGGGACGCAACTATTACACCGAATTCGTAAAGCAGACTCCGATGGACACCCTTGTCCTCACCCTCGCCTGTGGCAAGTATCGTTTCAATGATCTCGATCTCGGTGACATCGATGGTATACCAAGAATACTCGACATGGGTCAGTGCAACGATTCCTACAGTGCAATCAAAGTCGCCCTGGCTCTGGCCGATGCATTTAATTGCAGCATAAACGATCTCCCACTCACCCTTGTACTGTCATGGTACGAACAGAAAGCCGTCTGCATTCTTCTCACCCTGCTGTCGCTGGGCGTGCGCAACATATATATCGGACCGACACTGCCTGCGTTCATGTCTGAGACCGTGATAAATTATCTGGTAGAAAATTACCATCTCAATCCCATAACCGCACCAGAGCAGGACATGGATGCAATACTGAAAAGGTAGATGGGGACGGAGCGCTCCGGTACTTTTTATGCCACTTTTACACATAATTTCACACATTCCCCAAAAGGGGTCAGGTACCTCCGTCCCCCTTGGCACGTATATCCGCCATTTTTCATCTATATATTGCAACATGGGGGACGGAGGTGCCTGACCCCTCCGTCCCCATGTTGTTACGTCAGTGAAAGATGTCATTTATACTGTCCACCATGTCTGCATTAATTCCAATAACCCGTGAGCCAAGACTTTCCGGAATCACCGCTTGATTGAGATTTAACCTGATAAGCGTTATGTTATCGTGTTCTCGTGTCATTTTCTCAAAAGGAAAGCGGATTATTGTTGGGGTGTTAAAACCTACACCTAGTTCAAGAAGTACAAGTTTGCTGTCCATAGCATTTGTGACAAACTCACTAAAATTTCGCTCTGCCTCATACCAGGCACTGTCCTGAACAAAATAACCATCCTTGCGGAGGTTCATGTCCATCGAGCCTCCGCAGACAGGGCAGCGTGGAACCATATATGTTGGGATCTTGCAGTCTCTTCTTGCCTGATCCATTTGCAGAAACATATCCGTGGCATCGTATGTCTTGTCATGGCAGGCATGCGCGCACTGTATATGAAAGTAATCGCCCTGAGGGCAGAATATCTTTTCCTGCGGCAATCCTGCTCTCACAAACTGACCGTCCGCATTTGTGCTCAACACAAATATATCTTTGCCGGAAAGTCCGTCAAGAAGCTTTCTGTGAAGTGGTGTGACATCCAGTTTTATTCCGCCCAGCACAGCCTGCTTTGACCAGTATCCCCAGTAGCTCTCCTCATCAGGATAGGGATAAAATCCAGCACTGTACATATCTTGCATATATGGGCCATTCCCATATTTCCGCTGAAACTCACCAAAGTTCTTCTCAAAGAAATCACCGCCATACTGAGCACCAGCAGCCGCACTCATCCCGGCACCCACGCCTATTAGCACGCAGTCCGCATCGGCTATAGCCTGTGCTGCCTGCTGAATCTGCGTTTCGTACGGAACGCTCTGATACACATAATCCCTAGCGGGCGTTCCGCATAGAAACGATTCAAATGTTATTTTTCTTTTTAATAAACCTGTATTTCTCACTTTTACTCCTTCTTTTTCATCTACTCTTACCATTATTTCTTATCCAACAACTTTCTGTATATCCTCTCATCCTCTTCCTTAAATACATTGAACACAACTTTTACCCTGCTGCCCGTCTCTCTCCTATACGCATTGACAGAATCTACTGCTATCTCGGCAGCCCTCTCATTTGGGAACATAAATACACCAGTGGATATGCAGCAAAATGCTATAGAATCTGCGTCGTTTTCATCAGCAACTTCAAGACAGCCTCTATAGCAGGACGCCAGTAATCGTTCATGTTCAGCCGTAAGTCTGCCCTGCACTATCGGTCCAACAGTGTGAATGACGTATTTGCACGGAAGATTATATGCCGGAGTTATCTTCGCCTGACCAGTAGCCTCATCGTGCCCCTGTTTACGCATGATCTCGCCGCACCTATTCCTCAGCTGCACCCCTGCAAATGTATGGATACAGTTGTCAATACAGGCGTGACAAGGAATATAACATCCGGTCATACCACTATTTGCTGCATTTACTATGGCTGAGACTGCAAGCCTTGTTATATCTCCTCGCCACACATATGTGTCTCTCTGGATCTCCGCGATATCTTCCAAGTCCACTATTCCTTTCTCGAAATTCACCTGCGCCAGATATTCGTCCTGTATCTTCAGAAAATCCGCATCAATAGCTCCTGGCATCCTGACATTCATAAGAGAACGGAGAAGTCTCCGCTGAGCCTCACTGCCAGATGGAATCTGCACGCCTGCGCAATCGCTGCGTTCTTCCAACAACCTCTTTATCAAATATATTCTTCTCTCACTCTGGTTCATCTAATTCTCCAATCAACTATCACTATTTACCCTGGGGACGGAGGTGCCTGACCCCTCCGTCCCCCTTCGGGGTCACTAATCAATCCCCGCAACAAAACTGTACTGACAATCCCCGATCTGACCATCCGGCAGATTGCACTGGTGTCTCTGCCTGTAAACTAGCTGTGCCACAAAGTCTGACGCCGGATTTTTCAGTATATCCGCCGGTGTGTCATACTGTTCAATATCACCTTTGTTCATGACGAGCACCTTCGTTCCAAGCAGAAAAGCCTCCGATATATCATGCGTCACGAACATGATAGTTATCTTCGTCTCCTTATGTATTCTCTTGATCTCCTGCTGAAGCTGCTCCCTCGTTATCTCGTCAACTGCGCCAAACGGTTCATCCATCAGCAATATCTCTGGCGATACCGCAAGTGCTCTGGCAATCCCCACTCTCTGCTGCTGTCCGCCGGACAGTTCGCCTGGATATCTGTTCTTTATCTCCTCATCAAGTCCCACTATCTTCATCCATTTTGACACGGCTGCTCTCGTCTTTGCCTTGTCGTTTTTATTTAGGAGATTGGGAACGTAGGATATATTTTCTTCAACAGTCATGTGCGGGAAAAGCACACTTCCCTGTATAGAATATCCAATACTTCTGCGGAGCTCAATAATATCTTTCTCCTTAATATTCTCGCCATCGATCAATATATCTCCGTCTGTGGCGTTGATAAGTCCATTTATCATCTTAAGCGCTGTCGTCTTTCCGCAGCCTGACGAGCCCACTATAGTTACGAATTCTCCCTGTTCCACTGTGAGGTTGAGATTTTCTATGACAGTCTTATCGCCATACGACTTTTTTACATTTCTAAATTCAATAGCAGTATTCATTATAAGAACCTCCAAATCTATACTGTATATGCCATAAGCCCATTTTAATTGCCTTATCCAAGAACCTATGATCCATCACAAATTATTCAACTATACTTGTCCCAGCAAATAAATCATAAACACGTCTGCCTAAATCACTTCTTTAAAAGTCCCTTGCCGGACAGAAACTCCTCCGCAACATCTCTAGGCTCTCTGCCTTCGGTCTCAACAGCATAATTCATCTGTGCCATGTCGCTGTCGGTTATTGTTCCTGACAGTTCATCCAGCACATCCTTTATCTCCGGATGGCTTTCAACGACCTCGTTTCTGACAACATTTCCGCACATGTATGACGGGTAGAAATTCTTGTCGTCCACCAGCACCGTCACATCCGATGCCGCAAGCTGTCCATCCGTTGTAAATATATTCATAACATCGATCTTGCCCTGATTGATAGCCTGATATTTGAGACCGATGTCCATGTCCATCGTCTTCTTGAAATTGAATCCATATTCGCTGCAAAGCGCATCATACCCATCTCCACGCTCGAAGAAATCATACTCAGCGCCGAAGATAAGCTTGTCCGACACTGCTCTCAGATCCGAATATGTCTTGATGTTATATTTGTCAGCAATCTCCTTGCGCACCACCAGACCATAGGTGTTGTTGAATCCATACATGCCCACCCAGCTCATTCCAAATGAATCTTCGTATTCGCTCTCAAGCTCCGTGAACATATCCTCAGTGTACAGTCCATCCTTTTTCAGCACCATGTTCCATGCAGTACCCGTGTACTCAGGGTAAATGTCAAATTCACCGCTCTCCATAGCGGGCTGGATATTTGAAGTTCCACCACCCACGCCCTGGGTTATCTCCACATCAAGATCCGTGTCTTGTTCAATCAGAATATCAAGCATCTCGCCGAGTATGTACTGCTCCGTCATCGGCTTTGTGGCGATATGTATGGTTTCCTTTTTATCCTTTGGCACCACCTGAATCAGAACAAATATCAGAACAAGCGCCACGCATACTGCTGTCATTATCCTGTTTGTCTTCTTTGCCTTAACACTCCTCTTTGAAAGACGCCTCTCCACAAATCCCAGGACAAAGTCAAATGCCAGAGCAAGCAGCGCGATGAGCAAACTTCCTACCATCGTCATGTCTGTGTTATTTGTCGTGATTCCTCTGTATATCGCCACGCCAAGTCCACCGGCACCGATGAATGATGCTATACCAGCAAGCGCTATCGTCATTGTCACCATATTTCTGATTCCGGAAATTATAACCGGCATTGCAAGCGGAAGCTTGACTTTGAATAAAATCTGCGTTTTTGTGCTTCCCATGCCCTTCGCCGCCTCGAGAATGTTCTCATCTACATTTGTCAGACCTGTGTTGGTATTTCTGACCATCGGCAGCAATGCATATACGGTCAGCGCAATGACCGCCGTCGCATTTCCCACACCTGAAAACGGTATGAGGAATCCCAGCATGGAGATCGATGGAATCGTATACAGGAAGTTTATCACTCCGAGAGTCGGTTTTGACGCCTTCTGATATTCACTTATCAGTATTCCAACACCCCCGCCAATTACTATAGCTATTACTATTGCCAACAACGATATTTCTATATGCTCCACAAGAAGATCCAGGAAAAATCCTTTCTTCTCAAGCAGCAATGTCCACATTTCTTTTAACATGTTATATCCTCCTTAAACTTTATCCTGTGGATTCGGTTTCTATCACAATTTCCTCACCGCATTTACCGGGCACTTCTCAAAGCACAATCCGCAATGCAGACAGTGGGTCTGATTTATCACAAAATCCTTAATGCACTTCTGCGGGCAGATCCGCTCACATTTTCCGCACTGGATACATTTGTCGGTTATCTCGTATCCCTTGAAAGTCTTTTCACTTTCCCCCAGCGCAAATGTCACTCTGACTATCGGTTTCCTGCCAAGATCAAAGAATTCCACCGCCCCATTGTCGATACAGAACGGCTCAAGCACATATCTGCTGTCATCCGGGTATACACTGTTCATGGATGGATTCTCCGCAAATATCCTGTCGATCCACATCTTCTGATCATCCAGTCTGCGCGCCTTTCCGTTCAGCCTTATCATCTGATATTCTCTGTTCATGCCCGTTACCGCAACATTTCCATCACGCATGAGCTGCGCGTAAAAATCCTTGCCCCTTGCCGTGCAGAAATAAACTTTCTCACCTTCCACCAGCATTATGTCTATTATTCTTATCTGTGGCATGCCCTTGTCATCAACCGTGGCAAATGCCACATCCTTTATCTCCCTGAGTATCTGCAGGCATCTCTCTGTATTCATCGCCGTACCTCCTTATAAAATATGTTCTGCACTCTGCCCCGAAACGCTGTCGATTGCATCGGAACATCAAAGTTTTTCTCTTGCTTTCGAGACTATTCTATAAGAGGTTTTCTATTAAAAAAAGTACGCACAATATTGTGGTGTAGTTACCTGAAGGTTACTAATGCAGAAAATCAAGGCAAAACCGAAAGAAGAGCATAAAAAATGACCACACCTCATACGAAGTATGGTCATCTGATAAACCGATATCGGTTCAGCCCCATCCTATACCTATCTTTCTCGTGTCATTTATTGTTGCATAATTATGCTGCACTGTAAATGTATAATCTTATGTAAACCGTTGACTCAATATGTGCATTCATACTTTAAAGACTAGTGCATTTATAGTATGTATGGTATAATCCGCCTATAAGTAACCAAAAGAAACTATTAGATTTTATAACCATATTAAATATTTTTATTAAGAGGTAATTACTTGTGAGTGACAAATTAAAAGAATTGCCGGCATGCCCGGTTGAGACGACATTAAGTCTTATCGGCGACAAATGGAAGGTTCTGATCCTGAGAGATCTGATAACCGGCACAAAGAGATTTGGAGAACTGAAAAAATCCATCGGAACTGTTTCACAAAAGGTTCTCACCGCGCAGCTCCGTGACATGGAGGAAAATGGACTCGTCCACAGAGAGGTGTATGCGGAGGTTCCTCCCAGAGTGGAATACTCACTGACTGAACTTGGTCAGAGTCTACGCCCCGTGCTTGACGCGATGAGAAATTGGGGTGAGGATTATAAAAGCAAGAATGCATAAAAAAGGACAGATATGTTTGCTAATCCAAGCAAACATATCTGTCCTTTTCTTTATTTAAACATCAGTCTAACTTCAACACCATCCGCGCTGTTATCCATCAGGCAGTCAAATCCATGCCTGTCCATGATGATCCTCACGATCGGGAGCCCAAGCCCGATTCCATTATGTCCATGACGGCTGCCATCTCCATTGACAAATGGTTTCCACACATTTGCCAGTACCTCTTCATCCAGCGGTGCGCTGGAATTGACAAATGATGCAAAACTGTCGGAGAGCCGCACCTTTATCTCACCACCATCTGTCACGTACCACACCGCATTGTCCATGACATTCTTTATAGCCCGAGTCATGAGTGTCTCATCGGCATGCACAGTGCAAGCGCCCTTTATATCAATGGTCACACCTTTCTCTTTTACCCTCTCAGCATACTCATCTGCCAATGAATTAACAATAGACGCTATATCAACATCTGTCTTATTTAGCTGAGTATTTGAATCTTCAACCTTTGCCATATCAAGAATTGAAGCGATCTGTGCATTCATCTGATGAACACCATTGATTATGTTGTCCATATAATACTTATTCTTCTCAGGATTTGCCTCATTCCTGAGATTCTCGACACTCTGTCGAATGATCGCAAGAGGACTATTCAGATCATGAGCCATGGCATTGGAAGTTGTACGTCTGTACTGCTCCATATCATAAGCCGACAAATATGTCCTATACATGGCATAGGCAATGGCAAGAGAGAGTATCACACACAGGAGAATTATTCCTGCCCAGGTAGCGATCACCAACAAGCCGGCCATTGATCTCCAGAAATTCGTATGGAAATCTAAAACTATAAAATACCCACTGCCAAGATTCTCCACTTCTGTGGTATGGTGTCCAAAACCGCACTTGTAATCTTTTTCTACATATCCCTGAACAAAATCCGAATCCTCCACTGAGGTTTCATCCATCAGTTCATCCACGTTCTCATAAACATCCATATTCTTCGAACTTGAAATATATCCGTAATAATCCTTATATATCTCAAATCCTTTTGACATGTCCAATTTCACATAACCGTCTGGAATATTTTCATTGACAGCTGTATATACCGTATTATCTGCAAACCCTTTAGTGCTATCCTCCATTTCCACAAAACGGATTTCCTCATCACTATCAATATAAGTATATTCCCCTACCCAGAAGTTATTGTCCTTAACATAAACTTCATTAATGCTTATATTTGCAGGTGCGCTGAGTTTATATGCCTCCTCTAGCATCTCTTTGTACTCTTCATATGTACATGAAAGATAATACGTTTTGGCATTTGCATCCTGGATTGCTATGAACACCCTGCCATCTGACGATGCTATCTTTGAAAGATTACCGGCATCATCTCTGTGATACACTGTCAGCACGCAGTCTCTTGAATTCCTGTCATCAAGCGCCAACATACGGTTTATCGAGCAGTAATACTCCATTCTTCCGGCAAATGCATTATCCACTGTCTGGAAATCATAATCGACATCCCCCTCCGCATTGGCATCTGCAGAGTCACCAAAATCTTTCGATGTTTCATCCTCAGCTTCCGTGAATACAGTATTTAAATTTTTCCTTGCATCATCTACACTGTTGTTATACGTTGCGGTCAACAAATACGTTACTATAGCCCCCAACACCGATGCTGCCAGTATAAACGGCACAAATACCTTCAGGAAGAATGAGCCAAACTTCTTTTTCTTCCAATACATCTTTATCTTAGATCTTTTCTTACTCATGTTTTATCCCCCTTCATATAGACAGTGCACATAAACTTAGACACGCTCTGTACTTTATCTGTTCAAACCTCCCTGACACATGCTATTTAAATATCAGTCTGACCTCTACGCCATCCGCACTGTTATCCATCAGGCAGTCAAATCCATGCCTGTCTATTATTGTCTTTACGATCGAGAGTCCAAGTCCGGTTCCCTTATGTCCGTGACGGCTGTTATCTCCCTTTACAAACGGATTCCACACATTTGCCAGAGTCTCTTTATCAATAGGTTCGCTGGCATTGACAAATGACACTGAGCTGTCTGAAAGCCACACTTTTATCTCCCCGCCATCTGTCACATACTTCACCGCATTGTCCATTACATTCCTTAAGGCCTGAGTCATGAGTTTCTCATCGGCGTGTACCGTGCAAGTGCCCTTTATATCAATGGTAACGTCCTTCTCTTTTATTCTCTCTGCATATTCCTCTGCCAACAAATTAACTATAGCTGTGATATCAACATCTGTCTTATCTAACTGAGTGCTCACATCCTCAGCATTTGCCATATCAAGGATTGATGCTATCTGAGTGTTCATCTGATTGATCTCATCGATTATGTTGTCCATGTAGTACTTGTTTTTCTCCGGATTGGTTCCATCCCTGAGGTTCTCCGCATCGAGAAGGATGACAGCAAGAGGACTCTTCAGATCATGAGCCATAGCATTGGACGTTGTCCGTCTATACCGCTCCATGTCGTAGGTAGACTTATAAGTTTTGTACATGGCATATGCAATGACAAGAGATACTATAACACTCAGAAGTATTGTTCCTATCCAGGTTCCGATCATGAGCTTTCCGATCAAAGACCTCCAGATATTTGTGTGATAATTCAATACCATGTCGTATCCACCACCAAGCCATGCAACCTCTACATGATGTTTCCCATATTCACATTTGTAATCTTTCTCCGCATACTGATAGACCTGATAATCTTTGCTCACATCATGACGGTCTACAAAGTCTTTTCCATAAGCGATCGCATCTCCTATCAATCCCTCTGGATCACCATATGTATCCAGTTTCTCTGTTGAAAAAGGACTTCCTATAGGAGTGCTGCCCATCTCATATGCACTCAGGTTTTTTATTTTTACATAACCTTCCGGAATATTTGTGTTTGTAACCTTATGCTGCTTGAAATCAGAGTCGGCCGTTCCATCTGCATTTTGAATGATCTCAACCTCATCTGTGCAGTATGTATATGCCCCTACCCAGAAACTGTTCCCCTTGACATAGAGCTCATCTATACTAAGCACACTGGCATCTTTTGTCTCACGAGCCTCTTTATACATCTCCTGACCATCCTCACGCGAACATGACAATATGTACTTTTCGCCCTTTCTGTCCTTCACGCTCAGGTAATATTTTGCACCGTTTTCCCATACCTTCGATGGGTTTCCATATTCATCCAGCTTATATACTTCTATAGCTCCATTGCGCCCTTCTTTATCATCGACAACATACATAGTCGCCATATTCAGATAATAATCAAGACTGCCCATCAGCCGGTTATCTGCTATCTGGAAATCGTAGTCAGCAGCACTGACATTTGCAGATTTCAATGCCTCATTATAGTTGTTTAACGCTGACGTTGTGCCATTGTCGACCATCTGATTGAAATTGATCAAACTATCGTCCAGACTAGATTCATATATAGATACCAGCAGATACGTGACGATACCGCCGAGCAATGATGCCACCAGTATAAACGGCACAAATACTTTCAGGAAGAACGACCCAAACTTCTGTTTCTTCCAATACACCTTTGTTTTTTCCTTTCTCATAATGTAACCCTCCCTTGATATCAACAGTTTCATCGATTTAATCCATTCTGTAGCCCTTGGCAAATACTGTCTTGATCTGCTTACCGGACTCCCCAAGTGCCTGACGCAGTTTCTTGATATGGTTGTCCACAACCCTGTCACTGCCTTCGTAATCATAACCCCACAGTCTCAGGAGCAGATCATCCCTTGTGACAAGAATCCCTCTGTGTTCCATAAAATATTTCAACATTGCATATTCTTTCGGTGCAAGCCGTAACTCTTTTCCTGATACAAATACCTGCAGCTTGTCAGGATATATCACTATATCGTATGCCTCTATGCTATTCTTCTCCCACAGTCCCTTACTTCTTCTGAGAAAGGACATGATCTTTGCAGAAAGCTCCGCCATGGAGAACGGCTTGACCACATAGTCATCGCAACCTATGTCATAGCCATACAGTCTGTCCTCCTCCCTGCCACGAGCGGTCAGAAAAATGACAGGCACATAGCTCTTGGACCTTATCGCTCTGCATATCTCAAATCCATCTGCACCCGGCAGCATGACATCAAGCAATGCCATATCGTATTCATTCTCATAGACAAGTGCAAGGGCCTTATCACCGTCATCTGCCCATGTGAATTCCGCATCAGTCCCCTTCATATAATCCATTATTCCTTCTGCTATCTTCTGCTCATCCTCAACTAGTAATATATTGTATTTCATATTTCCTCCCCAATACCTAAGATCTTGACCCCAGTATACTGTGTACTTATATCCTTTTTGTATCCTTTTTGTATCCTTTTGTAATTTTTGTTTATAATTTTAACATAAAAAAGGCGAAAAGATACAAAACCTAAACGTTTCATATCCTTTCGCCTTTTTATCATACAGCCTACCCTGTCAGTTATTTGATTCCGCACCATCGGTCTGTTTTGCCTCCAGCATGGTACTCTCACCTGCCATATACTTTACATAATTCATGTAATCATTATTCCAGTCGGCATACTTTTCCGATTTTCTTTTGTCCTTAAATGAATACTTCTCTGAAATATATTTTCCGAGATATGCGCTCACCTTCTCTGCACCCTCACAGTTTAAATGCCTTCCGCCATCTCTGGTATCTGTGTTCCAGTCCACTGCATACTCACCATCCAGTGTGTTCATATCCACAAAGTTTATTTTTTTCTCCTTCGCATACTTTACCATAGCATTGTGTCTGGCATAGTTCCATGATTTTGCAGTTGGAGTCTCCATGAACATGATCTTGATGCCATTATCATTGCATTTTGCAATCAGCTTTTCAAGCAATACCTTTGATACTTCAGGTATCGCCTCCTCATCATCTGTCGGTGTCATCTTACTTTGACCCGTGAACGGCCTGACATCCATACTCAGATACTGTCCTCTGGACGCAGATCTGTAAGTGTACTCCTTTGCACCGAACATATCTTTCACATCCATAGTCTTCCATCTGTTGTGATACTGTGCCAGCGGTAAATATTTATATGCCACATTCTTGAGATTATTCTCAACCTTCTTAAGCGTCGTCTTGCCTGTCCAGAGCATATTTACATCAAATACAACCAGCTTTGGTTTCTGACATGTAAGCACCTCATCCAGCAGATTGGATGCACCCGTCACATTCTGAAATCCCTCAGCAGCCACATATGTAGGTATTCCGTATTTGTTCCAAATATACATCGGAGAACATGCACTGTACGCATTGCTGTCTCCTAATATCACAACATCAATGGAATTCTTTGGTTCACCATAGAATCCTCTGGCATTGGAATTGGTTATTCCACTTCCGGGATCACTGCGCTTTGGTGTAAACGCGACTCCCAACACTCCGAGGATCAAGATGAACACCAACACAAACGCCGTTGCCTTTACAATATTGTGTTTACTCTCTTTTTTCATCTATACCACCCCTGTCTGAGCGAACTCCGCAGATATGCACGCTTAGTTTTGCACACTCTCATCGTCCTCTTTAACTTCATTGTCTTTATTGCCAGGCTCAATATATATCTTTTTCCCTTTGACATACTTTTTGTAACTCTTACAGGCCTTGTTCCAGTCACTGTATATCTCATTATCCTTTTTATTGTCAAATGAATACTCGTCCGTGAGATACTTTCCGAGATATGATGTAACCTTCTTCGCACCGTACACATTCAAATGCATGCCGCCATCCTTTGTATCGTTATTCCAATCGATGGCATACTTGCCTGTAAGGGTATTGAAGTCTATGAACTCCAGATCATTTTTCTCCGCATACTCTTCCATGGCCACATGTCTGGCATATGTCCAGGACGTAGCTGTCGGAGTCTCGATCAGAACAACCTTTATCCCTCTGTCCTAACATTTTTTCAGCAGTTTTTCAAAGAAGTATTTGGTAATGAAAGGTATGCTGTCATTGTCATCAGACTTCTCCATTTTATTTTCACCCACATACGGCTTTACACATCTGCTGATCCTCTGTCCTCTTGTATTTGAACGGAATGTGTATCTTTTCTCTTTAAAACTGTCCTCAAAAGACATTGTCTTCCATCTATTGTGATACTTGATCACAGGAACTGAATCCTGGATCATACTCGTCACACAGTTCTCAAGTCTCTGCACATCGCTATTGCCGGACCATAGCATGTTCACATCAAACACCACCATTTTAGGATTTTGACATGTGAGTATCTCGTTCAAAAGATCAATAGCTCCAACGATAGTCTGATTTCCCTCAGCCGCCACATATGACGGAATACCATATTTGCTCCAAGTCACCATCGGTGAATATGCACAGTATGCATTGCTGTCACCGAGTACAACGAGATCTATGGTGTTTTTCGGCTCACCATAAAATCCCCTTGCATTTGGATTGGTCATACCGCCTGCCAGATCACTCGTCTTTGGTACGAACATCACACACAATACCGCCACTCCCAAGACAGCCAGCACAACAAAAATTATTGACTTAACCATATTTTTAACACAATCTGTACTCATTCAGTTTCTTTTTAAACTCCACTCAAATTTAAATACTTAAAATTGGGCATAAATGAATCCGGCCACCTCATAGCCCTTTCCATATGCACCGAGAATTATCACACTAAACAAAAGCACGTAATATACTGCCCATCTGAGAACTATGTTTCTAGATGCCAGTTCCTCTCTTATCTGATGTCCCTTCTCCTTGTACAATCCAACGAGCAGCAGTATGACCGCTCCCACCATCAGAACTGTAAAGTCAGCAACATCCAGTTTCACTCCGAGCAGCACACCATCAGTTATGTCCGCAAATGAGAATCCCTTGAACATCGACACAAACATGTGTCCAAATGCTGATAGATCGTCAGCTCTGAACATGAGCATTCCCACATTTACAAACAGGAAAGTTCTGACAACCTGAAGCAGCCTGTATATCTTTCCCTGCCTGTCCACATGCATTTTATCATAAAGCCTTTTGAAAAATGGCTCAGTAAGCAGTCCGATGATCATGATTGCCCAGTAGTAAAGGCCATACATTACATATTTCCAACTTGCGCCGTGCCATATGCCCGTTCCAAACCAGACAATAAACATCGCAACAGACATCGGAACAAATGTAGCAAAGAACGCATTCATATGTTCCCTTGTCTTCTTGCTGAGTTTTACAAACGGCTTCGAAAGGGATACAGAATAAAATACATAATCCTTAAACCACGAACCGAGTGTCATATGCCATCTTCTCCAGAACTCGCTCACAGTCTTTGATATGAACGGCTGGTTAAAGTTCTCAGAAAGTCCAATTCCAAACATCTGAGCACTTCCTCTAACTATATCCATGCATCCTGAAAATTCTGCATACAGCTGGAGAGTGTACAGCAACATGCCAACCACAACCGGAAGACCTGTGTAATCAGCATAGTTGTTAAATATCTGATTTACATACATATTTGCACGGTCCGCGATCACTATCTTCTTGAAAAATCCCCAAAGTATGAGCTGAAGTCCCATCGTCATATTCTTGTAACTAAACTTGTGGCCCTCATACATCTGATCAGCCACCAGGTCAAATCTTGCTATAGGACCCTCAACTATATGAGGGAAAAATGCCAGGAACAGAGCCACCTTGCCAAAACTGTCTGAGGCTCTGTATTTGCCCCTGTATACATCAACTATGTAGCTTACTGCAGACAGAGTATAAAATGATATTCCTAGAGGCATCATCCTCTGATACATAGGATTCTCAATATTTATATGTATGAGTCCCAAAATGTCCGTGAACACCTGTCCAAAGAAAACAGAATATTTCAAAAATACCAGTATGCCCACATTCACAAGCACAACACACACGCATATACATTTCTTCTGCCATCCTATCAGTGCTTTGTACTCTTTTTTATTCTCCTTCGGAAGTGCCTTGCGCGCCATGTTGTAACCATCATCTATCTTGTTTATCAGCAGTCCGCCAATGTATATTGTCAACGAACCAAACAGGATAAACAAAATGTATTTCCCTGAATTGATAAAATAAAACAGGTAACTGAATGTAAGCAACACCTTCCATCTGTGCTTGATAGGCACTATATTGTAGACTATAAAGCAGCCCAGCAATATAAATACCAGATATGATATCGACGTATATGACATATTTTCCACTCCTCAAGTATTTTTGACGGCAGTCAGTTCCCGCCATCTTCCAATATCTGTATCTTGATCCTACTCATCTTCAAGTCTCTTTATCATATCGTAGATAGTCTGAACCGTCTTGAAGTTCTCAGGTGTGATATCAACAGGTGTGATATCAACGTCAAATTCATCACTGAGCTGGAGTACCAGAGTTACCATCGTGATGGAATCCAGAACACCGTGTCCTATAAGGTCTGTCTCATTCTCATAATCAACACCAGGCTTAACGTCATTTAAAATCTTTAATAATTCTTCCATAATCTCATATCTCCTTATAATAAAAATTTTCTACATATTATAATTTTTACGGCAATACCAGCGCAGCACATAAAGTGAATTTCATTAGTGCTGTATTAACAGTACTAATGTCACACATGCTGCGCGTATTCCGCCTTCAGTTTCTTTCTGTCGATCTTGCCATTTGCATTGTGTGGCATGCTCGTGATCCTTATGAATCGGTTCGGCTCCATGTAGTGCGGAACCCTCGCCTTAAATGCATTTAGCAGTTCAGCATCGTCCTTCTTCTTTCCTTCATATATGAACAGAATCTTGTCCGCCGCATCATCGTAGATACATGCATAACTCCTGATTCCTTCTATGGCTCCCGCCGCAGCCTCTATCTCACCAAGCTCTATACGATATCCCATGTGCTTAATCTGATAATCCTTGCGGCACACATACACAAGCTCGCCATATTTGTTGTACTTCACCAGATCACCAGTCTTGTACACCAATTCTGGATAATTCGGGTTCAGCGGATTCTGGACAAATGCCTCCTTCGTCTTCTCTGCATTTCCATAATACCCAAGTGCCACAAATGAGCCTCTTGCGTAGAGTTCTCCTTCACGGCTGAAACCTGTCTCAGGATCCACCTCCGGCGACACCTCTTTTCCATCTTCGCCAAGGACAAACACATCGCAGTTGTTGCATGCATGCCCCATCGGAAGCGGCTCATCATCCGCAAATTTCCTGTTCACGACATAGTATGTACATATATCTGTCGTCTCTGTAGGTCCGAACAGATTTGCGTACATAGCGTCCGGCAGATTCTCTCTCCAGTAATTTAAAGGTCTTGTCGGCATGACCTCTCCGGCAAACAGAACCTTCTTGAGCTCCGGCAGTTTTGCATATTGGAACATCTTATAATTTGCAACAATCTGCAGAGCCGAAGGCACCCAATATATCGTGTTTATCTTATAGGTGTTCAAGAACTCCATCAGTTTCATAGGGAAGGTGAAATATACCTTTGGTATAATATACAGTGTCGCTCCATTTTTCAGTGTGCTGTATAGATCAGACACCGACATGCTGAAATAAAACGGTGTCTGACTTCCAAACACTGTATTTTCATCTATGTCAAATGCCTCTGTGTACCAGTCTATGTAAGCAATAATATTTGAGTGTGATACCACAGCGCCCTTTGGAACTCCTGTTGATCCCGATGTGAAAAGCGCATACACCGGATCAGTGTCTATCATCCTGGCTCTCACACCGCCCAGCCCGCGCTGATCTGCGTCAGCATCCATCTCATCAAGATCTAACACTTTGATCTCATCACTGCAGCAGTTTCGTTCTCCTCGTCTGGAAACAGCCACCGCTTCCTGTGGCTCTGCCGTCTCCTTCACTGCATCTGCAATGTTCTTCGCAAGCTCCATGTGAAGATCATCCGTCAGTATCGCTGCCGGTCTTAAAGCTGCAAGTATGGACTCCGCTCTATGCTTTGGCATCTCTGCATCGAGCACCACATAAAAGTTACCGCTGTAGACAACTCCCATATATGCCGCCACGCTCTCTGGTTTCTTGTCCAACAACACAGCTATAGCTTTATTTCTCACGCCATTGATCTCCGACAATATCCATGCGCCTATCTTTCTTGAAAAGCTCTCCAACTGGCTGTATGTCAGACCGCCATTCTCATCCTGTCTCTTATACACATC
>ERZ1027061.168-NODE-168-length-28802-cov-5.584061_pt1 | contig 28802 bp, 20 predicted proteins | sample MGYA00519283_ERZ1027061 | MGnify/ENA primary metagenome ERZ1027061 (study PRJEB26926, sample SAMN06164849) | human gut metagenome | biome: ENVO:00009003; feature: ENVO:2100002; material: ENVO:00002003 | host: Homo sapiens | place: USA | collected 2012 ... | reverse complement strand
AGATTACTACGCGTCTCGTGGGCTCGGAGATGTGTATAAGAGACAGATTATACACATCGCCAAATGTCACCTGTCTGTATCCGTCAAGCCACTGGAAGATCTCCACTCCGGTATCCTCAAAGTAATAATAGACCTCTGGCCCTGCTTTACTTTTATCTGCAATAACATTTGCCTCATGGCACACTTCACGGTTGATAAAATCAGTGCCATCCCCTGGGATCTTGAGGAAATAATGCTTTCCATCCACATCCACCATAAAATTCGGGTTGGTTATTCCGCCTGCAACCGGCTTATAGCTTATACTCTTTCCATTCCAATCGCTCACCCTCGCGATTGCCTCATCAATAGTCGTCCTGCGCATATAAAGACCTCCTCTCCTATCTGCTCTCATCGATCAATGCAGCTCTGCCGATCTCCCCTGTTCTTACCTTCACTACATTCTTCACGTCATAAACAAATATCTTGCCATCTCCATAATTGCCTGAATACAGAACCTTCTCTGCCGTCTTCACGACCTTCGACACAGGAACAGTACTTACTATAACCTCTATCTTCACCTTTGGAAGAAGATTCAGATCTGCATCAGCACTGCGATAATACTTGTCATCATTACCCTTCTGCATTCCATATCCAGTCACATCTGTGATGGTAACTCCTGTCACGTTGATGTCGTTCATCGCATGCAGCAGGGCATCAAGCTTATTCTTTCTGGCTATGATCACGACCTTTGATATGTTCAGGTCAGTCTTCTCTTCTGTATCTTCAAATGCTTTTTCGTCTATCTTCGGAACATTCATCATAGGAGCACTTGTACCATCTGATGAAAGCACCTCGGTGTATGTATTTGAAAAACCATGCTCGCTTATGTCCAATCCGTTCATCTCGTCATCCGCGGATACTCTGAGTCCTATCGTCTTCTGCACGATCTTGAACAGCAGTGCTGCTGCGGCAAATACATACAAGAACACCACTATACCGCCAAGGATCTGTATGCCGCACTGATATCCACCGCCGCCGAGCAATAATCCCTTCGTCCTTGTGGCAGCACCGTCTGAGAACAGGCCAACAGCTATAGTGCCCCACAGCCCGCCAAATCCATGTGCCGCGATTGCTCCCACAGGATCATCTATCTTTATAACATTCTCTATGAGATTCATTCCGCCTACAACTATGGCCCCTGCTATGACTCCAACTACCACCGAAAGTGGAGTGCTTATGACATCCGCGCCTGCCGTGATCGAAACAAGTCCGGCAAGTGCACCGTTGAGTGTCATCGCAATATCCGGTTTCTTCTTCCATATCCAGCTTATGCACATCGCCGTCACAGCTCCGGCTGCAGCCGAAAGATTGGTATTACAGAACACCTTTCCGACAAGTTCTGTTGTGTTATCTGAAAAAGGAATGACCGAGCTGCCATTGAAACCAAACCATCCAAACCACAGAATGAAGATTCCAAGCACCGAAAGCGGCATGCTGTGTCCCGGTATCTTCTTCGCCTTACCGCTTCTTGAATACTTTCCGATTCGGGGACCCAGCAGCCACGCTCCTGCAAATGCCGCAGCTCCGCCGACCATATGTACGACCGTAGAACCAGCAAGATCGTGGAAACCTAATTTCGACAGCCATCCGCCTCCCCATATCCAGTGTCCGGATATCGGATATATCACAAGACTTATCATCAAACTATATACACAATACGCGGCGAACTTGGTTCTCGCCGCCATGGCTCCCGAGACAATAGTTGCCGCGGTCGCTGCAAATACTGTCTGGAATATAAGGAATGCCCAGAATGGCACACCCTCCGGAATCATTCCGTTTCCATAAACCGACTCCACAGCTACGCCTTTTATCTTTCCCAGGACCAATCCACTGCCGCCATACATTATCCCAAAGCCAACCAACCAGAAAGCTATTGCTCCGATGCAATAGTCGATCAGGTTCTTCATAGCTATATTTCCTGCATTTTTCACTCTGGTCATTCCGGTTTCCAGCATCGCAAATCCCGCCTGCATGAAGAAAATAAGCACTGTTCCCACCAGAATCCACATTGTACTTACTGCACTATATTCCATCGTGACTCCTCCTTGCTCACCTTTATTATTGTTATATCTGTCCCGCCTTATGGCAGCGGACTGTATGTCCCGGTGACACCTCTTTTTCCTCAGGTCGCTCCTTCATGCATCTCTCATCTGCATATATGCAGCGAGTGCAGAACGGACATCCCGGCATAGGTTTTGCCGGATCCGGAATATCTCCAGGTTTAAGGTCTATGTCAAAACCCGCGTCCTCAAGTCCCTTGCTGATGCTCGGTGCAGCTTTAAGCAGCACTTTTGTATAAGGATGCTGTGCATTTTTGTAGATCTCTTTGCTCGGAGCACTCTCCACTATCTCACCGAAATACATGATCTTTATCTGGTCTGCGATCTGTCTGACCACGGCCAGATCATGTGCTATCAGCAGCATCGACAACTTGTATTTTTCCTGCAGATCCATAAGCATATTTATGACCTGTGCCTGAAGTGACACATCAAGGGCTGATATCGGTTCATCAGCAAATATGATCTTAGGGGTCACAACGAGACACCTCGCAATGATGATCCTCTGCCTCTGTCCGCCTGACAGCTGATGAGGATATCTGTCCAAAAACATTGGTGCCATTCCTACCTGGGAAAGAGTATCCAGTATGATCTTCTCCCTTTCCGCTTTGTCTTTTACTCCATTCAGTATCAGCGGCTCCTCAAGGGATTCGCGGATGCTCATACGCGGATGCAGTGATCCGAGAGTATCCTGAAATATCATCTGGATCCTAGCCTTCATACTGCTTTTTTCCTGAGCCGTCATATCATCGACAGATTTTCCTTCGAATACAATAGTTCCGTCCGTCTTATCCTCTATTCCCAGGAGCACCCTTGTGAGCACGGTCTTGCCACACCCGGATTCGCCAACTATAGCAAGAGTCTTGCCCTCTTCGAGCTCCAGCGATACATGATCCACTATATTCTTCTGTCCTACTACTTTATTAAACAGTCCCTTCTTAACCGGATACTGCTTAAGCAAATTTTCACAAGATAAAACTATATCGCTCATATGATCACCCCAATTCTGTATCTTCGTTAATGTCATAGTCCAGTGGGAAATGGCAGGCACACATGTGTCCCTCGCCTACGGACTTAAGTGACGGCACCTCTTTGTGACATATATCTTTTGCATATTCACAACGCGAAGCAAATGGACAGCCTTCTGGAACATTCGACATATCCGGAGGAAATCCCGGTATAGATTTCAATCTCTTGGTTTTACGTGCTTCCAGAAGCGGAACAGACCGTATCAGTCCGACCGTGTATGGATGCTTTGGATTTCGAAGAAGATCTTTCTTAGATGCCGACTCCACACATCTGCCTGCATACATGACAAATATGTCATCAGAAAACTGTGATACCACACCAAAGTCATGGGTGATGATCATGATAGATATACCTGTCTGTTTCTGTACCTCACTGAGGGCCTCTATGATCTCTGCCTGTATCGTGATTCCAAGACTTGTCGTAGGCTCATCCGCAATCAAAAGATCCGGATACAGGATCATAGACATCGCTATAAAGATACGCTGTCTGAAACCCGCAGAGAACTCACACGGATATTTCTTTATGACTTCCTCACCATTCGTGATACCGACAAGTTTCAGCACTCTCATGATCTCCTGCTTTGCCTTTTCCGAACCGGATGGCGTGTGCGCATTATATGCCTCCGCAAGCTGTGCACCGATAGTCATATAGGGATTAAACGACGTTGTCGGATCCTGGAATATCATGGATATCTCATTTCCACGGATGCTTTTCATCTCCTTTTCAGGAAGTTTCAGTATATCCTGTCCTTTGAACAACACCTCTCCACCTGCTATGTACCCCGGCGATTCTACAATTCTCAGAATAGACCTGGCAGTCACGCTCTTTCCGGAACCACTCTCACCTATTATTCCAAGCACCTTTCCCTTGCGGAGTGAAAAGTTCACACCCTCAACAGCCTTGACGACCTTATGAGGACCCGTCTTGAAATAGGTCTTCAAATCCTTCACCTCAAGGATTACATCTGAATTCTTTTCCTGTGTATTATCCATATTTTTGTCCTCCTATTTGCGAAGCTTTGGATCAAAGTGAACCTGAAGATTATCTCCGACGAAGTTCAGTCCAAGAACCATGATGATAAGAACGATACCAGGGATCATGATGTACCAGGCATCGGACGCAATATAACTACGGGCATCAGACATTATGTTGCCAAGTGATATCTTCGGCGGATTTATACCGAGTGACATGTAGCTGAGCAAGCTCTCATTTATGATCATACCGGCGATATCAAGAGGGATGAGCGGAAGCATTGCCGGGATCAGATTTTTTCCAATATATTTTGTGGATATTCTCCATTTGCCGGCTCCCATGAGTCTCGCCGCAGCTATGTAATCTGTACTTTTCTGCGGAATTACATTCGACCTGACCGTTCTCGCATACGCAGGCCACAGAGCCAGACTGAGCACTATGGTCACTGATACTTCATTTGGACTAAAAAGTGTAAGTGCTATCATTGCCAGAACTATAAAAGGAAATCCCATCTGTACATCTGTGATTCTCATGAGTACCGAATCCACAAGTCCCGGGCTGGTGAGACCTGATATAATACCAACTATCAGACCGATAAGTGCTGCCAGAATAACACTGCAAAAGCCGATGATCACAGAAGTACGGATCCCATACAGAAGTCTTGAGAACAGATCACGTCCTATGGCATCCGTTCCAAGCCAGTGTGCCGGATCTGTAAAGGGCTTCATAAGCCTTATTGACGGATTTGCTTTGGACGGATCTGACGGTGCGATGAGCGGAGCAAATATTCCGGCGAAGAGGCAAAGTCCGACAATCACTATTCCCAATGTAAATAATTTATTTTTGCCAATCCACTGAAGGACTGACTTCAGTTTGTTCTTTTTCTTCATATTACAGTCCTCCCTGTGCTTTTCTCATTCTTGGATCCAGCCTTATGCTGCTAAGATCGATCACAATATTTAAAACAATAAAGAATACCGAGAATAAAATTATGATTCCCTGAACCAGATTGTAATCTCTTCTGAGGATCGCATTTAACACTGTATATCCGATCCCCGGGAAGTTAAACACGTACTCTACTACCACGATACTGCCCACCAGGAAACCGAGCTGTGTTCCAAGAGATATGAGCATCGGGATCAATGAATTTCTGAGTGCATATTTGAAGTAGATGGCCGTGTTCGATATACCTCTGGCATATGCAACCTTGACAAATTCCTGACTGTAGCTGTCTATCAGAGATGACCTGACTACCTTGGTAAGAACTGCTGTAAGCGGCAATGCCAGTGCCACTGTCGGCAATACGCAGGAGGCTGGTCCGGAATAATCCATGGATGGCAAAAGTCCAAGCTTTACAGAGAAGATAATTATCAGCACTGAGGATACCCAGTAGTTAGGCATCGACTGAAAAAGCACTGCAATACTGGATATCAGACGATCCTCCCATTTATTTCCATTCATTCCTGCAATAGTTCCAAGGATCAATGACAATAAGATAGAAACAAGCACCGACGATACAAGCAGGATAAGTGACAAAGGTGTGGCCTGTTTCATAACATTTAGAACTGTATCGCTCTTGAAATACGACTCTCCCAGATCTCCGTGGACCAGGTTCTCCATATACATTTTAAACTGCTCAGGAATGGACTTATCCAGCCCCATACTGTCTCTGATCAACTGCTGCTGTTCCTCTGTCGCCGTCGGAGCCATGACCTTGGCCGGGTCGCCCGGTATCATACGGAGTATTACAAAACTTATGAAAATAACGCAAAAGGTAACAAAGATGCCCTGTGCAAGTCTTTTTAAAACGGTTCCTAGCACTTTGATTTCCTCCCTTCTTAAAAAAGGAGCCACATGCTGTATTTTTCTGCACATGCAGCCCCTTTCGGTAATTTCAGATTTTAATATATAACTACTCTTTTATTCTTTTGTGACATTTGTGAATATATAATCTGCGCCACTTGTGTACTCAAGTCCCTTGACATTGGATCTTACACCAAAGATCGTCATAGACTTAATGATTGGAATATCAGGCATTTCCTCTGCAAGAGTTGGGAGATACTCATCCTGAAGTATTGCCTTTCTCTTATCTGGATCTGTCTCTGTTGCGAATCTGTCCATGATATCCTGAAGTTCAGCTGTTGGCTCGTAGTGGCTGATCCTTCCCTCTGCATACCATGAGTTCAGCTTTAACTCTGGCTCTATACCTGAAGGCTGCCATCCACAATCGATCATATAACAAGGTGTCTCTTCATAAAGGACATCGCCCCATGATGAAGTGTCAAGAGGAACCACCTTACAGTTGATACCAACTGCCTGTAAGCATGCTGCAATGTACTCGTAGTATTCCTTTGTCTTAGGATAGAAACCTACTGATGTGTAGATGTTGAGCTCAGGAAGTCCCTCACCATTCTCATAACCTGCCTCCTTCAGACATTCTGCAGCCTTTTCAGGATCATATTCACCAACTCCACTGACTGCCTTGTATCCCCAGATAGTTGAGGAAATGAAACTGTCTGCCTTCTCCGCGTAACCGCCAAATATATCATTTACGATTCCATCATAGTCGATCGCATAGGCTATGGCTTTTCTGACTAGTTTCTCATTCATAGGAGGCATCTTGAACTTAGGTATCAAATGTTTACACTCTGTTGTAAGGAACTTGTCAACAACTATGTTGCTGTCTCCCTCAAGAACCGATACTGCATCAGAGTCAACTCTCTCTATTACATCTGCTTCACCGGACTGCAGTGCTGACAGACGTGTCGTAGCATCTGCTACATATTTGTACTGGATATTCTTGATCTTTGGAAGTGTTCCCCAGTAATCATCAAAAAGCTCGTAGGTTGCTGTATCATTCTCAAAGCTCACCATCTTATATGGACCTGTACCATTATATCTCTTGTCAAGTGTGTTCTCCGGATCTGCCAGATCATCCGCAGACATCATAGGTGTTGAACACAGCATATTAACAAGGGATCCAAGTGGCTTTCCTGAGGCCGGAGTAATCGTAAATGTATAGTCATCAACGACCTTACACTTTAACTCATCTGCCCACCATGAACCGGATACATTCTTGGAACTCGAATATGCTTCACAGGAAGCTGCTGCGTCCTCGGCAGTAAAATCTGATCCGTCATGGAACTTTACGCCCTCACGGAGCTTTACTGTAAGGACTGTCTTACTATCGTCATATGACCATTCAGTAGCGAGATTCGGCTGAGGCTCCTGGGTCTCTTCATCCATGACCAGTAGATGTTCCAGGGCTATTGCCTCTGCATGAAGCATCATTGTTGATGTGTGTTTCAGCGGGCTGAGTGAAGCCTGCCAGTTCTCGGCTCCCAAAATAACCAGGGTGTCTTTGTCTGTCTTAGACTCTGAACTTGAAGTCGCTGCCGCCTGTGTTGTACCGCCTGTACTTCCTCCAGAGTTTCCACATGCAGTCATCGTCAGAGCAAGAGCTGCTGCCAAAAGTATTGAACAAATCTTCTTCTTCATAATTCTTCCTCCTTTTTGTATATATTTAGCAAGCGCACTGGAGTACGCTTATGCGCTGTATTGTGTCCTTTTCCACTTATCTGTTTTCCAGCTGATATAGACATTTATCGAGAGTCGAGGCTATCCAGTCGATATCACACTCCTGAAAAGCCATAGGCGGACGGAGCTTTAATACGTTTCCGTAAGGACCGGCAACAGATGTGAGCACATTGTTGTCACGCAGAAGTTCGATCGTATCAAGAGCCTTCTGCTGATCAGGGGTTTTCTTTCCGTCATTCTTTGCAAGCTCAAATCCAATAAATAAACCTGCCCCTCTGACATCCCCCACTGAATCAGGATGCTGTGCTTTTACCTCCTGCAGTGCCTTGAGAAGCTTTGCTCCCACCGTCTTGCAGTGTTCCTGCAATTTTTCTTCTTTTATGACCTTAAGCACCGCCTGTGCAGCTGCTATCGATACCGGATTTCCTCCAAATGTATTGAAATATGGAAGTTTATCACTGAACGCCTCCAGCACTTCATGCTTTGCGGCAAGTCCTGATATCGGGATTCCATTTCCCATTGGCTTACCTGTCGTTACCATATCCGGGATTATTCCATGTCTCGCAAATCCCCAGAACGCATCTCCTGTTCTTGCAAATCCCGGCTGTACCTCATCAGCTATGAACACACCGCCATTTTTATGTACAACATCGATTGCTGCTTTAAGGAATCCCACCGGATTCGGATGTACTCCATCTGATGAAAATATTGAATCAGCAAGGAAACACGAGAACTTATACCCTGCAGCCGCAAGCTCATTGATCTTCTTCTGCATCTCGCCTGAGTACCACGCCGTGAATTCCTCAGGTGTTCCACCATGCCTGTAATAATCAGGTGTATCGATCAGTCTGACATTTGGAAGAAGTGGCTGCTCACTTCCCAGAGCCGGTGAGCATCCGGATGTCAGTGCACTTGTTCCGTGATATGCCTCCCTTGAAACTATGATTCCTGTTCCTCCTGTATACTCCTGCGCTACACGCAGTGCCAGGTCATTTGCCTCAGAACCTGTACACATAAACATTATTTTGTCTATTTCCTCGGGCATCATAGCAAGCAGATCCTCGCTGTAGTCAATGATCCTCTCATGCAAATAACGTGTGTGGGTATTAAGCAGTTTCATCTGCTCTGTGACCGCCTCCACAACTGCCGGGTGGCAATGTCCGATTCCCGCTACATTGTTATACATATCGAGGTACTTATTGCCCTCTGCATCCCAAAGATACTGTCCCTTTCCGCGGACAAGATTGACAGGTTTTCTATAGAAAAGTCTGTATGCTCCTCCCATCCATTTCTCACGGCGGCTTATCATATCCTTAGTCGTCGCACTCAGTAATGAAACAAAATCATCACTGTAACTATTCGTATCCATAATGCTTGATTTAGTTGCCATATTCCACCTCCAAGAGATTTCCCTGTTAAACAAAAAGGGCACAGGAATCAAACTTTAAAGTTTAATTTCTGTGCCCCTTTGCACTCCAAAATCAGATACGCGCTTCTGTTTTGCTTTGTATATTAGCCACGCATGAATCGAATGTCAACATTTTTGTGGGTTTTTCTGCATTTCATTTGTAATTTTTGTTTTTTTGTGTTGTTTTGTGGTTTTATAAATTTATATGTATCAATAATTTATTTTATTAACCGTGCCCATCACACAAAAACACCACTTCACACAGATCATTTTGGAATTTCTGTCTAAAGTGGTGTTTTCTTGTTATATATAACTATCAGTAATCTGATTTGGTACTATGCCTCAAACTTCTTTACAAGAATACTTGCGTTGTGTCCGCCAAATCCCAGTGAGTTGCTGAGTGCATATGTAATGTCCTTATGAACACCCTCACCCATTGTATAGTTGAGGTCCATCTCTCCCTCGGTCTCACGGAGACCAACTGTTGGATGGATGTATGAATCCTCTATGGACTTCACGCATGTGATGAACTCAACTGCACCGGCAGCTCCAAACAGATGTCCTATCATAGACTTTGTGGAATTGATATTCACATTGTATGCATCATCGCCCATAGCATACTTGATAGCTCTCGTCTCAAACAGATCATTGTGATGCGTGCTTGTTCCATGAGCATTGATATAGTCAACGTCAGCAGGTGAGATTCCTGCCTCTTCCATGGCAAGTTTCATGGCACGACCTGCGCCGCTTCCATCCTCCTTAGGGGATGTGATGTGATATGCGTCACATGTTGAGCCATAACCTACTACCTCAGCAAGTATCTGAGCACCTCTCGCCTGTGCATGCTCAAGGGATTCAAGTACTACCACGCCGGCACCCTCGGCAATTACAAATCCGCATCTGTCCTTGTCAAATGGTATGGATGCTCTCATTGGATCCTCTGCGCTTGAAAGCGCTGTCATTGATATAAATCCTGATACATTTGTCTCGCAGATAGGTGACTCAGCGCCTCCGGCTACCATGACATCTGCCTCTCCTGCCTGTATATATCTGTATGCCTCTCCTATAGAGTTTGTTCCTGTAGCACAGGCTGTAACTATGTCAGTACATTTGCCCTCAAGGCCAAACTGTATTGCAACATTGCCCGCAGCCATGTTGGATATCATCATAGGAACCATCATTACACTGACCCTGTTCGCTTTGCCCTCTACGACCTTCTTGTGCTCCTTCTCTATGGTTGCCACACCGCCAAGTCCGTTTCCTATACATGTTCCTATCCTTGTTCTGTCTTCCTTCTCAAGGTCAAGACCTGCATCCTTGATCGCCTCGCCTGTAGCTGCTATGGCATACTGACAAAATGGCTCCATACGTCTTGCTGCCTTTGGATCCATGTACTGCTTTGGATCAAAGTTTTTCACCTCAGCGGCAAGCTTGCACTTGTAATCGGTGACATCAAACTTAGTGATCTCACCGATTCCAACTGTATTCTTCTTTATATTCTCCCAGAACTCTTCTACACTGTTTCCTATAGGTGTAACTGCACCCATTCCTGTTACAACGACTCTCTTCATCTCATACCTCATATTTTTATATTTGCAGCACAAAAGGACTGCCGGCAGCAGTCCTTTTGTATATACGTCATCGAGCACCGCCCATGACCCGTATGCACTTCTTAGTGCTTTCTGCGTCCTAGATATATAAATTCTACCACAATGTGATATATATAACAAGGATAAATAGTATTCAATACTATGTTAAACGGCAAACTACCGGGATTCAAATTTCTCCTTCACAAGCTTTTAATCTCCCATAAGTCCTCTCTCAGCCTTAAGCGTTAATATCCTCCTCACGCTTTCGTCAATCCGTGTCTCGGTTATATCTCCACTTTCCACCGCATTCACAACAGCATCGACCGAAACTGCCAAATCCGCAGGCTGGAGCAGCATATCCATTCCCGCCTTCACCGCCATGACAGCGGAATCTCCAACGCCATAATTATCCGCAATGGACTCCATCTCCATGGAATCCGTTATAGCTACACCGGTAAATCCCATATCCCCTCTGAGCATTTCTGTTGCTATCTTATACGACAATGTCGCCGGCAATTCGTCTATATCCGGCACTATCAGATGCCCAACCATAACCATCTCCGCACCAGCATCTATCCCCGCCCTGAATGTCTGCATCTCATCTGACATTATCTGGGCCTTTTTCCTGTTCACGTACGCATTGCTGTAATGTGAATCCTCCGCCGTATCTCCGTGTCCGGGGAAATGCTTGAGCGTACATATCACGCCACCCTCGCTGAATCCTCTGACTGCACTGCCCACCAGTTCCGCCGCCTGTCCATAATCATCGCTGTATGCACGGTCTCCTATGACTGTATTATCAGGATTTGTCCACACATCCGCAACTGGAGCAAAATCCAGATTGAACCCGAGTGCTGACATATCTGATGCTATGGTCTTTGCATTTTCAAACGCAGCATCAGGTCCATCATCCTTATAATCATACATGGGGCCTATATACGTAGTACCCAGTGTATCCATAAGCCGGTTTACTCTGCCGCCCTCTTCATCGGTCGCAATAAACAAACCTATCTTACTGTAACTTTGTGTGTTGGATATCATATTCCTGGTCTGATCCACATTGTCAAAGTTGTTGGCAAAATAAATTATTCCCCCCACAGGGTAAGCCTGGAGTACCTGTTTTGTAACGTCACCAGCCACCATAACATCATCTGTCCCTGTCAGTCCCTCAGGTGTAACAAACATCATCTGACAAACTTTTTCTTGAAGACTCATCCCCTCAATGGTTTTATCCACCAGTTCAGATATCTCGTCCTCCGTTGTCGCTGTCGTCACCTCTGTAATATTTTCAGTATTTTCACTTTCTTTGGAACTTATTTCTGTAATCCCGTGATCTCCGCCGACTGCGTCCTGTACCTTACTAGTCGAAACATCATCTCCTTCATCGTTTCCTAAAAGTAATATTCCAGTTATCCCACCTATTACACACACCAGCATCGCCAATACAGCAAATATCCTTTTCATCTTCTCACTCTCCGTTCGTCTAAAACAAAGTACAATAATTATATGATATATCATAGACTCAACTTCTTGGCAAGTTACAGTGCTGCGCCAGCAAATATAAAAATAAAACAGGGTATCATCTTTTTTTGATTATACCCTGCTTTATTTTGTGTCGCGACCATTAAAGATTATAAACTCATTCCGCCATCAACCTTGATGACCTGTCCTGTTATATATGATGCCTTGTCTGAAGCAAGGAACGCTGCTGTCTCAGCAATATCCGAAACCTCACCAAGTCTCTTGACTGTGATATGGTCAAGCATTGCCTCCTTTGCCTTGTCTGAGAGTGCATCTGTCATGTCTGTCTTGATAAATCCCGGTGCTATGGCATTTGCTGTGATTCCACGGCTTCCAAGCTCCTTTGCAATAGACTTGGTGATGCCGATCACGCCTGCCTTTGACGCAGCATAATTCACCTGACCTGCATTTCCCTCTACTCCGACTACTGATGACATGTTGATGATGCGTCCATACTTCTGCTTCATCATGGTTCTGTACACATGCTTGATACAGTTGAATGTGCCCTTGAGGTTGATATTGATAACATCATCGAAATCAGCCTCCTTCATGCCAAGCACAAGATTGTCTCTCGTGATTCCCGCATTGTTCACGAGAATATCTATTCTTCCATATGTAGCGACTGCAAACTTCATGAGAGCCTCTGCCTCTGCAAACTCTGCCACGTTTGCCTTGAAAGCCACTGCCTCTCCGCCTGCCGCCTTGATCTCCTCAACCAGACTGTTTGCACGATCCTCTGAGCCGTTGAAGTTTACTACTACCTTTGCGCCGTATCCGGCAAATGTCTTTGCTATCTCGCGTCCGATACCTCTTCCGGCACCTGTTACCACTGCTACCTTGTCCTTAAGCATTCAGTTCCTCCAATTTCGCTAAATCGTCTACAGTTGCAATATTTATACTCTTTACCTCTCTGTTGATCTTCTTCATAAAGCCTGTGAGGGTCTTACCCGGGCCAACCTCGATAAACGTGTCAACGCCGTCTGCGATCATGTTCTCTATGGTCTGCTGCCATCTGACTGATGAGTAAACCTGTCTCTTGAGCAGTTCCTTTACCTTAGATGCATCTGTGATCTCCTCTGCATCTGCATTGCAGTAGTAAGGGACAAATCCCTCTGCCACCTCTACGCCCTGAAGGAAATCATAAAGTTTTTCTCCCGCTGGAACGAGCATCTGTGAGTGGAACGGACCGCTTACATTGAGTGGGATAACTCTCTTGGCTCCAGCCTCTGCAAGCGCCGCTGATGCAGCCTTAACAGCCTCTGCCTCACCTGAAATAACTATCTGTCCAGGACAGTTGTAGTTTGCAATCTGAACCTTGCCAGGTGTATTCTCACATATCTCAGCGATCCTGTCAGCATCCATAGCTATGACTGCTGCCATTCCGCCCATTCCAAGAGGTACTTCGTTCTGCATGAGGATACCTCTTCTTCTAACTGTCTTGATACCATCAGCAAGAGTCATCGCTCCCGCTGCCACAAGTGCGCTGTACTCTCCAAGTGAGAGACCTGCAAATACATCGGCCTTGAGACCCGCATTCTTCAGGTGCTCATATATGGCAACCTCTGCTGCCACCATGGCTGGCTGTGTGTACTCTGTCTTATTGATGTCATCATTCTCCTCAAAGCAGATCTTCTTGAGCTCTATATCCAGAACCTCATCTGCCTCATCAAATACATTCTTGCTATCCTCAAAATTGTCATAAAAATCCTTTGCCATACCCACATACTGTGCGCCCTGACCAGGGAATATAACTGCTGTCTTACCCATTTCTTTTTACCGCCTTTAATCTAAGTTTTTTCAGTCACCCCCTATTATAGAACAGGGACAAACAAATCGCAAGCAAAGATATCCGTGCGTCAGGCGAGGTGCGCTTGGCGGTGTATTAACGCACAAAAAAGGCACATGCGGTCAGGAAATAAATCCTGAAAGCATCTGCCACAAAATAATCTGAGTATAAACTTATATTTATAATATATATATAACCTTGGATGGTCAGTCAGGACTCATGTCCTGGCTGGCTACCAAAGTTAAGTCATGTCCGATACATGACAACTTTGAATAACAAATGTATTCAAAACAATCCAATCTGTTCAGTCTGCAATATCTATTTTGAGAACCGAATAATACTGATTACTCCTCTACACCCTTGCTCTTAAGGTAGTTAAGTACATCCTCAAATGTAGCTACGTCATCAAGCTCCTCAGCTGGGATCTCAACATCAAACTCATCCTCAAGTTTCATAACAATCTCGTACAGATCAAGTGAATCTACACCAAGATCATCCTTGAAATTTGTGTCAAGTTTCATCTCATCCTGTGAAACTCCTAACTGCTCCTCAAATATTGCCTTAACCTTATCAAACATGTTTAAATTCCTCCTAAACTATAGTAAATGTTACCATTGTCCTCATGGACGCTTATACTATAACCTACGGTCACTGTAAAGTCAACACGAAGATTATTTATCATCTGTCTTGATCGCAGCTGTCTCATAAATGAACTTTACAGTGCTCTTTGTTCCGTCTATGGCACCATCAAAGCTTGTATATTTTGCATCATCCGAGAACAACGCCTCGATATAATCTATATCATCCTGATAGTTTCCTGCAAACAACTTTGTAATCTTCTTTATTCCATCTTCGTTAAACTGTTTCATACCATCGCTGAGTGTCTTTGAGCCTGTGACAAGCTTCTCCGCTCCGCTGTCCAGCGTCTTTGAGCCTGTGTTGAGCTGAGCTGCTCCGGCACTCAGTGTCTTTGCTCCGGCAGCAATCTGTCCGGCACTTGAGTTAAGTGTACCTGCTGCAGTCTTTAACTGTCCGCTTCCATCTGACAGAGTTAAGCTTCCCTGATAAAGAGTATTCATATTTGTCGATAGTGATGCCGCTCCATCGCTCAGGCTCTTTGAACCATTCTTCAAAGCCTTTGCTCCGGCAGCGAGATCACCAGTTCCACTTGCCAAAGCCTTCACTCCTGTGTAAGCCTTGTCAACGCCTGCTGAAAGTGTTGCTGCCCCGTCATTTGCAGACTTGAGTCCTGCCGAAAGTTCACCCATCTTGGTGTTAAGTGTTGCCGCTCCATCCTGCAGTGCCTTTATCTGGGCCGCTGTCTTTTCACCTGTGAGTGTAGCTGTGAGAGATTCACCGATCTGATCTATGGCATTGAGCGCACCCTTTGCCTGTGCAAGTCCGTTGTACTGCTCTATCAGCTGTGCGTATGCGCCTTCCTGCTGAACACGTGCATCATATGCCTCCTGACCCATAGGAAGTGCCTGCTCTATCTGTGCCATTGCTGCATCTATTCCTGCCTCACTTGTTATATTTCCGCTAAGCTGGCTATATACATTTGCCTCTGCCTGAGTTACGACCTGTGTCGGCATTCCTTTCATCATTGTTATCAGAGTATCAACACCTGTCTTAACATCAGATGCACCCTTTGCAAGAGCCTGTGATCCATCGTATGCTGTCTTTACTCCAGATGCGAGTGAACTTGCACCCTTTGACAAACCTACACTGTTGGAATCTCCGGCAAATCCAGCCTGAAGTTCCTTAACTCCTGAGTTAAGTGTATCTGCACCTGTCTGGAGTGTACCAATGCTCGTATCCAGTGTCTTTGCTCCACTTGCAAGTGTCTTTGCGCCATCGTTCAACGCTGCTGAACCATTCTTTATGGATGTGATGCCTGAATCCAAGGAATCCATGGCTGCTGAGATCTGTGAAGTACCTGCTGCAAGCTGACCTGTGTAATTTTCCAGTGAATCGGCTCCGTCTGCCAGAGTTGATGCACCTGTCTTAAGTGAATATGTTCCATCCTTGAGTGTCTCAAGACCATTTGTGATCTTGCCCGAGCCTTCCTCAAGCTGATCTGCTGAACTTGCGAGCTTATCAGCGCTGCTTGAAAGCTCGTTCAGATCTGCCTTATCCTTTACTTCGTCGATCGCATCCTCTGCATCTGATCCAAGAAGATCGCTGGCAGCAACTGTCATTGTCATTGCAAGCTCAAAGTCTGTAACATCAGCTGAAACTTCCACATAGTCAGGAACATCTATATTGTCTATAGCTGTCTGTATCTTGCTGTCATCTATTCCATTCTGCAGGCACTGCTTAAATCCTGGTACAGCATATCCAACAACGATCTGGTTGCTGCCCTCTGAGATGACTTTGCCGTTCTCAACCTGTACATTTGAGAATTTGTCTACAGGAAGGATCATTCCTGAGAGCATTACAAATGGTGAAATGACATCTCTGTTCTTGCTGCCAGCCTTAACTGTCTGCTTTGTGTTGTTGGTGTAATCAAATCTGATAGTAACCTTACCGCTCTTGCCTGCTAACTCTGAAGGCTCTATCTCCTCACCATCAAGCTTGTATGTGATCTTCACATCTACAGGCAGTTTCTCATTTGATTTTCCCTGATAATAAATGTCAGAGCCATTTGCTGCCCATGTGATGGTTCCATCGCCGTTATCTTTATATCCTTCATAACCCTTTACATTCTCAATCTCTGTGAGGTTTGTCTTGTCGTTGAGTCCCTCTGAGCCATCAGCGTTCTTCAACCATGTGGATACTGTCACATCATTTGCTGTGCCATCCGCATCCGCAAGAACGTAAACCGTCTCCTCCTTGTCTGCATTATCTGAATTGTCTGCTGATATCTCAGCTGTGAGAGCATCCTGGAGTGTATCTGATGCACTCTCTGTTGTAGCCTCCGCCTTGTCTGAAGATGCACTGTCGTTTGATGTATCACCACATCCGGTCATAAGTGTTGCCATCATTGCTGCTGACAGCGCCACACAAATATATTTCTTCCACTTTATCATGTTATTACCTCTTTCCATAATATATATGTGAGAATCCATGTAGCGGATTCCGCGTACTACGTGTTTCTCTTTTAACCAACCTATGCCTGAACTGTGTCATTGTCTGCATCAGTTGAAGGTCCATCTATAAGGTTCTTTCTGTATCTGAACATGATGACCTTATCAAAGAGCATCAGTGCTGATGGCAGCATCAGGATAACAGCGCACATACTTATGAGTGCTCCACGAGCCATAAGTGTACACAGTGAACTGATCATATCTATATCCGAATAAAGTCCTACGCCAAATGTTGCAGCAAAGAATGAAAGTGCGCTGACAACTATTGACTGTACCGACTCCTGACATGCAGTTGCAACTGCATCAAACTTTCTGTATCCGCCAAGTCTGTTCCTCTTGTACTTGGTGGTCATCAGTATTGCATAATCAACAGTAGCACCAAGCTGAATGGTTCCGATTACTATTGATGCTATGAAAGGAAGCTCGGTTCCTGTAAAACAAGGAATACCCATGTTGATGAATATCGCAAACTCTATGACGGCAACAAGCACTATTGGGAGTGATATTGAACCGAATACACAGAGGATGATGATGAATATAGCACCGATTGAAACTGTACTTACTGAGGCGAAATCCTTATCTGTTATCTTGATAAGATCCTTTGTACAAGGTGCCTCACCGACAAGCATGTTCTTATCGTTGTATGAATCTATAGTCTTCTCTATCTCAGTACACTGGTTGTTGACCTCATCCGATGCAACCTCATACTCAGAGCCAACAAGTACCAACTGCCACTCATCACTCTTAAGTGCCTCTGTCACCTCCGAAGGGATGAAGTTCGATGGGATTCCTGAACCGATGATGCTGTCAAGTCCAAGACAGAACTTTACACCATCTATATTCTCAATATCCGACATCATATTTCGTGTGTCCTTATCACTCTGATCATTTGTGACAAGTATCATATGTGTTGAATTCATATTGAACGCCTTAGCCAGCTCTGTGTTGGCCTGCACACTCTCCAGACTATCCGGGAGTGATGAATCCAGCTTGTAATAAACCTTTGTATGATTGTATCCATATATTGCCGGGATCAGGATGATCACGAACAATACCAGGAATATCTTGTAGTGCTTAGCTATGAATTTTCCTACTCCCTTAAACTCAGGAAGTATTACCTTATGTGTTGTCTTTTCTATGGCCTTATCAAACACAAGGATGAGTGATGGAAGTATAGTTACACAGGCGATAACTCCGAAAACAACACCCTTTGCCATCACGATACCAAGATCAAGTCCGAGTGTAAAACTCATGAAACAAAGTGCCACAAATCCGGCAACAGTTGTTATGGAGCTTCCCACAACGGATGATATAGTCTCGGCGATCGCATGTGCCATAGCTTCTTTCTTATCTGTATACTCTTTCTGCTGTGCCTTGTAGCTGTGCCACAGGAAGATCGAATAATCCATTGTTACACCGAGCTGAAGTACCGCAGCCAACGCCTTTGTTATGTAGGACACCTGACCCATAAATATATTTGAACCCAGGTTGTATGCGATCGCCATACCTATACTTGCCAGAAACAGTACCGGTATCATGATCGAATCCATGGTGATCGCAAGGATTATACTGCTGAGGATCACCGCTATCAGAACATATATTGGGGTTTCCTTCTCAGACAGTTTCTTTGTATCTACAACAACCGCTGACATACCGGAGAGAAAACACTGTTTATCCGATATCTTACGTATCTCCTCGATAGCATCCATCGTGCTATCAGCAGATGTTGTATCATCAAATATGATTGCCATCATGGTGGCATCCTTGTCGTCATTGTTAAATGCGTCATACAGTTTTTCAGGAAGCATATCCTTAGGAACAGACAGATCAGCAAAGCTGTCGTACCAGATAACCTTTGACACATGGTCTACATTTTCAATCTTTGATTTCAGCGCGGATACTTCTTTATCCTCCATACCCTCTACAACGTACAGTGAAAAGGCTCCTGTACCAAACTGGTCAACCAGTATATCCTGACCTACCATTGTCTCGATATCCTTAGGAAGATACGACAGAATATCATAGTTTACCCTGGTCTTGATATACCCGTATGCCGCTGGTATGAGAAGAACGAAGCTGAGGATCAGTATCACGACTCTCGCACTTACTATCTTTTCTCCTAGTTTTAACATAGCCATAACATCTCCTTTTTCTATTCTGTGGTGGATTATACAACCTGATTTTTTTTTAATAAACTACCCAAAATACGAAAACGTTTACATTTTGTTACAAATATGGTAATCTGTAACAAACGTATGAACACATATTCAAAATTGGAATATTCGGTCATACATCTGATAAACAGATTCACTTGAAACTGTCCATATATAGACCAAAAAGGAGGTTTGGAAAGTGCCAAATCCAAGCGAAGAAAAGACAGAGGATAAAATTATCAGAAGCTTTAAAAAGCTTGTAAACGAGCATTCATTCGAGAAAATTACAGTTACCATGATCGCTGAGGATGTGGGTATATCAAGACCCATCTTCTACAGATATTTCAAAGACAAATACGAACTGATGGATTATATGCTTTACAATGAAGTGACAAAGGAGCTTGAGGTTCTTTTAGAACACAACATGATCCTCGAGGCTATCAAGTACCTTTTCACCCACATTATCAACGAGGCAAAGCTATACAGAAAACTTTTCGAGACAACCGGACAGAACAGCTTTGAGCAGGTCATGATCGAGCAGTTCACCAACTTCTTCAAGGAACACCTGAAGATATTTGACACCGATCAGATCCCATCCAACCCTATGCTGTCCCCTCTCATTATATGTAAGTATCTTGTCATGGGACTCACCGTAGCCATCAAGGGTTACCTTAACAACCCGGAGATCACGAACATCAATGTGGACCAGGCTGTGGAAGCTTACTACTTCCTGGTTTCCCATTCTATATTTGAACTGACCAAGGAAGATTTCCGTCCAAAGCTGTTCCAACCATCTGACAGGAACTACATTACGCTGCCGCCGAGGAGCTGATAGGCTGCAGTCTAAAAAAACAACCGGGGAAAGAATTATTTTTCTATCCCCGGTTGTTTTTTATTTTTATATATAAATAATTTTCCTTTTTACTGTTCTTGTCTTGTTGCGATTTTATGTTACGCTCTGACAAGCACCATCGCACTCATCTTCGGTGCCTTGATAGTAAGTACGTTATGTTCCACCATGTAATCCTGAGTTTCCAATGTATAGCCATCTTCATTTGTCAGCATAACTCTTCTGAGGATTGAGTGATTATACACACCTATCTGTCGGATATGAAGTTTCAGATCCACATCCTCATAATTCGTATTCATGATGACAACCACCTGCTTGTTGTCCGTAAATCTTCCATAGCAAAGTATCTTATGTCCACCGTGGAGATATAATACAGAACCCGACTTAAGTGCCTCATACGACTTGTGTATCTTTATCATGTCCTTGTGGAACTGTATAAGATCCTGATCCTCGTGTCCCCATGGATAGGTTCTTCTATTATCAGGGTCTGTCCAGCCGCACACACCAGCCTCGTCACCATAATATATGGTAGGAGCCCCCGGCCATGTCATCTGGAACACAACAGCCTGTCTGAATATTCCCTTGTCCACATCCTGATCGGCTGCATCTGCTCCCATAGTGTGAAGCCTTCCGACCTTTCTGTTAGTTCTCGTCAGGAATCTGGAATGATCGTGGTTGGACAGCTCATTCATCGACACATCTATGGACGGTCTGAGGAATCTGGACATGTGATAGTTCATAGCCCCCTTAAATGCATCGTAGTTGCCAAGCAGATCTCCGCGGAACTCGTCGCTGTGCTTTTCAACACCGCAAAGGAACCATGTGATAGGTTCCATGAATGCATCATAGTTCATGACCGTATCCCACTGGTCACCCTTCAGCCAGCTCTTTGGATCACCATAGTGCTCAGCCAGAATTATCGCATTCGGATTTGCCTCTTTAACATTCCTCCTGAACTCGCGCCAGAACTGGTGATTGTACTCCGGGGAATGTCCCAGATCCGCAGCCACGTCAAGTCTCCATCCATCTGCATTATATGGAGGTGACACCCATTTTTTCGCTATCTTCATGATGTACTCAACAAGTTTAGGCGAATCCTCGTAGTTGAGCTTTGGCAGGGTGTCATGACCCCACCAGCCATCATATGTTGTATTGTATGGCCATGCATTGTCATTGTAGAACTTGAAGAAGGTGTTGTAAGGGCTGTCCTTCGATACAAATGCACCCTTCTCATAACCCTCCTGGTTCTCATATATGCACTCCCTGTCCATCCATTTATTGAATGAACCGCAATGGTTGAACACTCCATCAAGGATGACCTTCATGCCACGCTTGTGTATCTCCTCAACCAACTCGGCAAAGAGCTGATTGCTGGCCTCAAGATTCTTTTTATTTGTAACTCTGTTTATATATCTTGACGACTGCTTGTTCTCAAGACATCCGTCCGGAAGGCAGTCACCCTCATCATCAACTATTCTTCCATAGTGAGGATCAACGTAGTCATAATCCTGTATATCGTACTTGTGATTGGAAGGAGAGACAAATATAGGATTCAGGTATATTACATCCACGCCCAGATCCTGCAGATAATCAAGCTTATCCATGACTCCCTGCAGATCGCCGCCATAGAAACGTCCCACATCCATGGTGCTCGGTCTCTGGCTCCAATCTTTGACCTGGACAACACCGTTTCCTATATATGCATACTCATTGTCCAGTACATCGTTGGACGAATCTCCGTTGCAGAACCTGTCCACAAATATCTGGTAAAAAACCGCTCCCTTAGCCCACTCTGGCACCTTAAAACCAGGACATATCTCAAAATCATACTCCCTGTCATTCTGCTTAGTCGGACCAAGCTTGTCATAAAAACATGTAACTCTTCCTGAATGTATCTCAAAATGATATCTTATGAATGGCAGACCTCCGGGTATAGTCGCAGTATAAAAGTCGAATATTCTATTGGAACTCTCCTTTGTCATCTGTACTTTTTCTTCATTATATATAAGAAATACCTCATCCACATTATCGGCTGTGGTCCTGAATCTGACCTTCACATCCTGATCCACATCCGGCTCCTGTGGACTTACATAATATCTGCTTCCATCTGCAAACAATCCACCTTTATTTAATATGGGCTTAACGTTATATACATATTCATGTATTTTCTGCCCATTGGTCTTCTTCTCCACCATACAATAAAATCTCCCTTGCACATACACATACTCTTTTTATATTAATACTTTTCTGTAGATTAGGCAACAAAATAAAAGAGATATTACCCACGAATATGCTGCGAAAATCGCAGTATTCACCAATATCCTATGAAATATAACTTTCTCCTCATTGTTTATTTAAAGTAAAAGAGACAGTCACCGAACGACTGTCTCTTTTGGAGAAGGTATTTTGTTACTTATGGGGTGTAGCCAAAACTATATAATGTATTGGGGGTTACAATTATTATTATATACAAATCCCGTCAAAAGTCTGCCCAAACATTTTTTTATTTATCAAATGTCATTGTGCAAAATCACAATTGATTTCCCGAATATTACCTATTTTCTACTTTTTATTGTTCACATTATCTAAAATGGTGACATATTTTTAAAAACCGCGCCTTTTCAGATCACTCACCAGATCCACATAGAATTCCCTCACGTCAAACGTATCAATGTTCTCTCTGTTGAGATCTATGACATCACCGTGTGAGATTCCCCTGTTTCCATCTGGTTTCAGATAGATAAAATTGGCGCCCCATTTGAATGATTCATATCCAACCAGGCCGTCATTCTCACCATCGAAATGCTTTACGAATGCATTTGTCGTGTTCAGTGGGAATCTGCCGCCGGATGGTTTCTTCATACACGAACCTGTACTCTGGATATATACTCCCGGTGGATCTGGGATCTCTCCGTTGAGTTTTGCACACGCTGTTGCGGTAAGGTCTGTCACCGCTGCTATGAAATCTGGATTGGTATCCCCCAATTTCTTCAAGGCAGAGTTATATGCATCCGCTACCATCTGCTGCTGTTTTTCCGGGATCTTCCCCAGAAGATAATCTGCAAACTCACACCCTCTGTGTGGAGTGTTTATCGTAGTTAGAGATGCCACATACGGCGCCATTCCAAGTTTCGATATGGCATACCTGCTGTCCAGTCCGCCCTTTGAATGAGCGATTATATTCACCTTGCCACAGCCTGTCTCCTGGATTATCTGCTTTATCCTATACGCGATCTCATGTCCCGAATCCGCAACTGACGCCGCAGACTGATGATTGCCATAGAATATCTTTGCACCATTTGCCTCAAGAGCCGACGGAATCCTTCCCCAATAGTTCAAATATCTGAAATCTCTGAAGAACACTCCATGCACCATGAGGATAGGATATCTGGTGGCGCACACCTGTTCCTGTTTCCTGTTGTTATCCATTATAAGCTTTTCATTCTCAAATATCGCCTCATCAGATGCAAGCTTTATCAGTTTACCAAGGACTATCAAATGTACCACAGGTATCCATCCGCACAGTATTCCGATAACACGCCATTTGATCCCAAGCTGTTTTGATGATACATATATCCTGATTATTCCAAACCAGAACGTTATCGCCAGAACAATCACGGCTGTCAGTATGTACAGCACCCAGTTCTTCCATGTCCACCCTGACACATCGACAACGCCCACTATCATAAGTATCAGCACCACCGCAGAAAATGCTGTCGCCACCAGAAATGAATACAGATTTTCGCACCCCCTCTGGCATCTCTTTATCCCCTTTGTCTGTATATTTTTAAGACTGAGCAACGGCATTGCCAACACGACCATATCCAACACGATCAGCAATGTTGTTATCAGCGGCACTAGTGGAATCTGCCACTTTGGGCACCTTGCCAGCAGATACACATTCGCCAGCAGAAACGGTATAACCGCATTTATCCCTCTCTTTATGATCTTCATCCCCATCATCCTCCAAATATGTATTTTATAGAACTGAGGTCCGGCTGCCATCGCACAGCACTCACCGACCTTATCCTCACTCCCCTATCATACAACAAATGCCCGCATAATTGCGGGCATTTGTTGTATGATTATATCGTATGTAGTCATGTGTAAACACAATGACTAACCCATATATAACTCTATCTTTATCTAACAAGACTCCCTGCTGTCTTTCTATGCATCAGCAGTCGTCTCTGCATTCTGAGCTGCCTCTGTCTGTTCCTTAACAAACAACGCCTCGAACTCAGGTCTTGCAATTCTCTCCTTCTCGAGAAGTATGCCTGCGCACTTATGAAGTATGTCTATGTTCTCCTCAAGGATAGCCTTTGCCTCCTTGTAGCACATATCCACGATTCTCTTTACTTCCTCATCTATCTCTGCTGCAACTTCCTCACTGTACACTCTTGAGTGTCCAAGGTCTCTTCCAAGGAATACTTCCTCCTGATCGTTACTCTCGTAATTGATAAGACCAAGCTTGTCGGACATACCATACTTTGTAACCATGGCTCTGGCGTACTTACTTGCCTCCTTGATATCCTGTGATGCACCTGTTGTGATGTCATCAAGAATCATCTCCTCTGCTATTCTGCCGCCAAGGCTCACTCTGATCTCATCCAGCATCTTGCCCTTTGTCATGAATACATTGTCATTCTCTGGAAGTGGCATTGTGTATCCACCGGCTCCCATACCTGTAGGTATGATCGACACGAGATGTACAGGACCAACATGCGGCAGAAGATGGAACAATATCGCATGTCCCGACTCATGATACGCCGTGATCCTTCTCTCACTCTCCGGAACAAGACGGCTCTTTTTCTCACCGCCTATACCTACCTTTATGAACGATTTATCGACATCTTCCTTAGTTATATATGCTCTGTTGGCCTTTGCTGCCGATATAGCTGACTCATTCATCAGATTCTCAAGATCTGCGCCGGCAAATCCTGCCGTGGTTCTCGCTATCTCGTGAAGATTAACATCCTCGGCAAGAGGCTTGTTCTTCACATGAACCTTGAGTATCTCTTCTCTTCCCTTTACATCTGGTCTGTTTACAGGTATCTTTCTGTCAAAACGTCCCGGACGAAGAATTGCCTTATCCAGGATATCCACTCTATTTGTAGCTGCAAGAACGATGATTCCCTCATTTACTCCGAAACCATCCATCTCGACAAGCAGCTGGTTAAGTGTCTGCTCACGCTCATCATGACCGCCGCCAAGACCTGAACCCCTCTGTCTCGCAACGGCATCTATCTCGTCTATGAATACGATACACGGTGCGTTTTTCTTAGCCTCAGCAAAAAGGTCTCTCACTCTTGAGGCACCAACACCGACAAACATCTCAACGAAATCAGAACCCGATATGCTGAAGAATGGCACTCCAGCCTCTCCTGCGATGGCCTTTGCCATAAGTGTCTTACCTGTTCCCGGAGGGCCTACCAGCAGAACACCCTTTGGTATACGCGCACCGACTTTCACAAACTTCTGAGGATTCTTCAAGAATGTCACGATCTCCTCGAGATCCTCCTTCTCCTCCTCAAGTCCCGCCACATCTTTGAATGTGACATTCTTGGCACTCTCATCAGCTTTGCGGGCTCTGCTCTTGCCAAAGTTCATCATCTGGCCGCCGCCACCGCCGCCCTGGGCTGATCTCATGAACAACATCATTATGAGCATAAGCACTATCATGACAATCACGTATGGTATGATAACGCTCCAGATGCTGGTCTTCTCAACATCTTCAAGGCTGTATTTTGCTATAACTTTCTTGTCAGAATCATCCTTTACCGTGGCATTATATTTGTCCACCTCAGCCTGATACTTATTGTATATATCCAGGACTTCATTTACATCCGCTGCATAGAATGCAAGGGATTTGCCGTTGGTGAACTGAACCTGTATGACAGCCGTCGGAATCTCTGCATTCTGCTTTATCGCAAGTGCTGATATCTTGCCATCGTCAAGATCCTCAGACAGGTCTGTATAACTGTAAGTTGTAGTTACATCCGTATCGCTCTGCATCCACCTGTTGATGAGTATAAACGCAACAACGAGTATCAGCAGATAGATCAACATTCCATTTCTGAATTTTCTCTTGTTCATATATTCTCCTTATTAATCCACTATTCACAATGTGAATATGGAATTTATTACTGCTCTATCACTCCTATATATGGAAGATTTCTATATTTCTGGGCGCAGTCAAGACCATAACCCACCACAAATCTGTCAGGGATCTCAAACCCTGTCATATAAAGCTCCACCGGTATGACTCTTCTGTCCGGCTTGTCAAGAAGTGTTATGACTTTTAGACTTGCCGGCTTTCTCTCGCCGAGAAGTTTTACAAGGTATGAAAGTGTTCTTCCTGAATCAAGTATATCCTCAACTATGATGACATCCCTGCCCTCTATGGACTCATCCAGATCCTTGTTTAGTTTGACAATTCCTGAGGACTTTGTCCCATCACCGTAGCTGCTCACTGACATGAAATCCATAGTCACCGGACTCTTCATCCTCTTTGCCAACTCGCACATAAAGAACACGCTGCCCTTGAGTATTCCTATCAAATGTATCGTCTTGCCTTCGTATGCCTTGTCAATAGCCTCTGCCATCTCACTGATCCTAGTCTCAACTTCACTGCTGCTCAGCATTACACCAATCTGTTCTTTCAATTCCGTTTCCTCCTGTAAATTCCATCTCCAAGATTCTCTGTGTATTATCTGTTACCTTGTAGTTTTCCCCTATCCTAAGTCCTATCGCCCACACGATCTCCGATCCTGCTGCCACCAACGGAACCACCGGTCTTCTGTCCGCCGGAATCTTTGCATCTGTGAACAATCTGTTCAATTTCTTTCTTGAACCAGAGGAATCCACCACAATATAATCTCCTTTTTCCATGGTTCGCAATTGCAAACACTGTTTTATTCTATCATAATCCAGATACTTCGTACACTCTTTTTTTGAAAGGTCCAGCATTTCCGGACGTTCATATATCCTCACTGTGAGGCATCCGCCTCCTATTTTATATATGCCATCCCCATTCATATCTATTTTTATTGACTCATCCGTATTGTTTTGTTGAGAATTATTATCACTTCCTCTTTTACCCGTGAATACGATCAGGTCATACTGTACAAATGCCCTTCCGCCCCACGGAAGATCTATACCCGAACCAGTATCCGCACTGTACAGTTTCATAACCTCCGAAACATGATTTCTCCCAATATCCTTCAAACCTCCGCACACCATACCGATAAGCTGTCTGATTACGAGTTCCTGTATCAGCTTATCCTGGGTAGTCAGTGCATTACGATCTACACTATAACGTCTGTTCACATTTTTCCTATCTGTCCAGCCACACTTTTCCTGGATGGGATCTATGCCCTGACTTCTCAGGAAATCAGCCGTCATATCGGCAGCCAGCCGCTCATAATCCGCTGCCATCTCCGCCATGGCACATATATGTTCCACAGCCTTGTCGTTTATCTCCTCCATAAGCGGCAGTATCTTATGCCTTATCTTATTTCTGGTATAGTCATCTTCATTGTTGGTGGCATCCGTGCAGTATGGTATTCCCATTCTGTCAAGATACCCCTCTATCTCCGACCTGTCACATGCCAGAAGTGGCCGCACGATATTGTCCCGCACAGGAGCAATTCCCTTGATCCCACCCATACCGGTCCCCCTCGCCAGGTTAAAAAGCACCGTCTCAGCAACGTCATTTCTGTTGTGTGCCACCGCTATGACACAGCCTTCCTGCTCATATCTCCTCCTTACATCGGCAAAGGTTTCATACCTCGCAAGCCTTCCTGCTTCCTCAACTGTAAGTCTCTGTTTCGAAGCCCTGGTCTGGACATCTATATTCAGCGAATCACATCTCACCCCGTGATCTCTGCACAGCTTTTCCACATAACTCTGATCTGAATCTGCCGCAGCACCACGTATCATATGGTTGATATGCACCACATGCAGTTCTATCCCCAAGCGATCACTGTTCTTTGCCAGCACCATGAGCAGGCTCACGGAATCCGCACCGCCAGACACACCGCACACACAGTGTTTCACACCATCAAACATATTATATTTTTTTATATAATCAAGGATTTTCCTCTCAAATGTATCTATTATGGTATCTTCTGTATTCATATAATCTCTCCATATTCTGCAAATGCTTTTGGGGTTCATTATAACACAAAGTATTTGTCTATGCCGCACCACTTTTTTCTGCTCTGCCAAGTACTGCTGCCATCACTGTGACGTCATCTCTCGGTGATACGTCATCTTGTCCCAGCATCCTGCCAACGATCTCATCGACCATCTTGCGGCTGTCGCCGACATGTATCTCACTGAGAAGGTGTTCCATCATCCCTCCCGTGTCCATATCAGATATTCCGTCGCTCACCATGACCACGGCATCCCCTGCAGCAAGATTCACATTTGTAACATCACACTCTGTCTCATCAAGCACTCCAACCGGCAGTGTGGTGCTTGATATAATCTCCACAGAATTGTCATTTTCACCAGGATGCAACACATATGTGAGGGATGCCCCCTGCTTGAAACTCGTCATGGAACCATCATACATATCTATAACAACCATATCAAATGTGGTAAATGTCCGTCCTCTGTTTTTCTTTGCCATGCACCTGTTGGCAAATGCTATACTGTATTCTGGAGAAAATCCTGCCTCAAGCATCTCCTCCATGGTATCAAGCATCATACAACTCTCACATGATGCCAGACTGCCGCTGCCCATGCCGTCCGACAGCATCATTACAAGCC
>ERZ1027061.154-NODE-154-length-30156-cov-6.300721_pt1 | contig 30156 bp, 19 predicted proteins | sample MGYA00519283_ERZ1027061 | MGnify/ENA primary metagenome ERZ1027061 (study PRJEB26926, sample SAMN06164849) | human gut metagenome | biome: ENVO:00009003; feature: ENVO:2100002; material: ENVO:00002003 | host: Homo sapiens | place: USA | collected 2012 ... | reverse complement strand
CACTTACGGTGATTATAACCCATATAATTATAAAATAAAAGAATTTTTAGCCAAAAGTTCAACATATAGTTAGTTTAAACTTATCGCTGGGAAATAAAACATTTATAAAGAATAGCCCGTCTTAATTGAAATAGAAAAAAATAAATGCTATGATTTGCCAGTAATATTAACAAATATAGAAAAATGTAATGGATATAGAACATAGCGTAAAATATGTATTCCACGCAGACGCCGCGCGAAGCGCCTTTCATGCGTCTGCTCTATAAATTTTGTAAGGGAGGACAGAATGCTTCAGTTAAAGAACATCGTGAAGGATTATCACACGGGCGATGAAGTTGTTCAGGCACTTAAGGGTGTATCTGTGAACTTTAGAAGGAATGAGTTCGTGTCCATACTTGGTCAGTCGGGTTGTGGAAAGACAACCCTTCTGAACATAGTGGGTGGATTGGATCAGTATACCAGTGGAGATCTGGTTATCAATGGCAAGTCAACAAAGGACTTCAAGTCAAGAGATTGGGATTCATATAGAAATAACTCAGTCGGATTCGTGTTTCAGAGCTACAATCTAATACCGCATCAGTCGGTACTCTCGAATGTAGAGCTTGCGCTTACACTGTCAGGAGTATCTAAGGCAGAGAGGAGAAAGAGGGCGAAGGAAGTTCTGGCGAAGGTAGGTCTGGGAAATCAGATCCACAAGAAACCCAATCAGATGTCTGGTGGACAGATGCAGAGAGTTGCAATCGCCAGAGCACTCATAAACGATCCAGATATTCTGCTTGCGGATGAACCTACAGGTGCCCTTGATACAGAGACAAGCGTCCAGATCATGGAACTCCTCAAGGAGATAGCCAAGGACAAGCTGGTCATCATGGTCACACACAACCCGGAGCTGGCACAGCAGTACTCAACAAGGATTGTAAAGCTCCTCGATGGAAATATAATAGACGATTCAAATCCGTTTTCAGATGAGGACGAGGCGAAGGAGGATGACGGAAACTATGCTCCGAGAAAGACTTCCATGAGCCTGTTCACGGCATTTTCATTGAGTCTGAACAACCTCATGACAAAGAAGGGAAGAACATTCTTAACAGCATTTGCCGGAAGTATAGGAATCATAGGAATAGCACTTATATTGTCGCTGTCGTCTGGATTCCAGAAGTACATCAACGATGTACAGGAGGAGACACTTGCCACATATCCGGTGCAGATAACTAAGAAGGCGATGGACTACAGCGAGCTACTCTCCAAGATGGTCGGCAACAACGAAGAAGATTCAGACCACAATCACGCCGGTGAGGACAAGGTCTACTCGGGAGATATCATGGGAGATATGCTTGTGTCCATGGTGTCAGATGTGAAGGAGAACGACCTTGAGTCTTTCAAGAATTATATTGAAGACGATGCAAATGGTTTCACTAAGTATACCAGCGATATAACATACACTTATGACACACCGCTGTATGTGTTCAATGAGAACAGCGCAAATGGCGGAATTGCCCAGGTAAACCCAAGTACAACAATGACGGATATGGGATTTGGAGGAATGGCGGAGGCACAGGAGTCAACGGCAGATTTTATGTCGGCGTTCAGTTACGGCTCATCTTCAATGGACATGTGGACACAGATGTTGGATAATGACACTCTGCTTAAGCAGCAGTACGATGTGCTGGCAGGACACTGGCCGGAGAACAAGAACGAGGTTGTACTTGTCGTTGATAAGAACAACGAGATAAGTGATTTTACACTGTATACTCTTGGGCTAAGGGATTCAAAGGAACTGAGTGATATGGTTTCAACCATACTTGCTGGCGGAGAGGTACCGGAGCTTGAGCAGATGGTGTTTACTTATGATGATCTTCTTAATCTCAAGTTCAAGGTTGTACTTCCGGGCGATCTATACAAGAAGAATGCAGATGGAACATATACAGATATGAGTTCTGACGCTGATTTTCTGAAGTCTGCCGTGGCCGAGGGCCTTGAAGTAAAGGTGTCAGCAATAATCAGGGCTTCGGATAAAGCGTATGCAACTACCATGCAGCCGGGATATATAGGCTACACATCGGAGCTTGCCAATTACATAGTTTCAGAGAACGAGAAGACAGATGTACTCAAGGCTCAGATGGATAATCCTGATACTGACATATTTACAGGAATGCCATTTTCAGATGGCAAAGAGCTCACAGCGGACGATGTGGATATGGACTCAGTTATGCAGCAGCTCATGGCATCAGGGCAGGTGACAGAGGATATGCAGAAACAGATGGCATCCATGACAAAGGAACAGCTTTTTGAGATGCTCAAGGGTTACGGTTTCTTCCAGGAGTCAACATCCACTTATGAAGATAATATGTCAAAGCTTGGATACGCGGAACTTGCAAAGCCGGCATCCATCAATCTCTACTGCGCCGAATTTGCAGACAAGGACGAGATAACAAAGCTTATAGACAAGTATAATGAGGATTATCCTGACAAGGAGATCACATACACTGATTACATCGGAATCATGCTGTCATCGGTGACTAAGATCATCAACGCGATAACCTATGTACTCATTGCGTTTGTGGCAATTTCATTGATAGTTTCATCCATCATGATTGGAATCATCACATACATTTCTGTTCTTGAGAGAACTAAGGAGATAGGTATTCTTCGAAGCATAGGTGCTTCCAAGAAGGATATATCCAGAGTGTTCAATGCGGAGACATTTATCATAGGACTCTTCTCTGGACTCATAGGTATTGGGGTGACGGTACTTATCAATATACCGATCAGTAAGGTGATAGAGAGTTACATCAATGTTGCCGGTGTATCGGCGCTTCCTTGGAAGGGTGGGGTGATACTGGTCATCATCAGTGTTATACTGACATTGATCGGAGGACTTATCCCATCGAGACTTGCAGCTAAGAAGGATCCTGTTATAGCACTCAGAAGTGAGTAAAAAATAACATAGAAATTATAAGAAAAGGCTGCCATTTCTGGCAGCCTCTTCTTTTTTTGTATTAAAAGGGAGTGACTGCAACTACATTATGTGAGGGGAGGGTGTTGCAGTCGTTTATGAAAAAGGGGATTGTAAACAACTCGCTTACGCTCTCGCTGTTTACAGTTAATAATATACCGATAAAATGTGTTCTAATTTTGGAAAAGATGTGTAGAAAATGTGTTTTTCTAGCAAAGATATAAAGATGGTGTAAGAACTTTAAAGGAAAGATAAAGATTTGTTTAAAAATAAATGCTGCATGTAAATTTGTTAACGGTTCACAATAATGGGTATATACATTATAATAAGAAATGTTTGGGTATGAATTCAGATCATACTCAAATCGAAAAGGCGATTGGGCATGGGGAATGATATGATACCCCGATATTAAAAATAGGGAGGAACAAGATGGCAGGAAGTCATATAGCAATACCTACAATACTTAAAATTGGCAAGGGAACTTTGAATGATCTGGGCAAATATATAAGTGCATCGGGAATGAAAAATGCGGTCATTTACTTTGGAAATGGTCTCATAGAGATGTTTGGGCAGCAGGTCATGGATTCTCTGAAGAAGGAGAATGTGACTGTTGTGGAATACAGGGAACTGGATTCTACTAATATAGAAGATATAATCAGACTCGCATTTGATATAGATGCGAAGGCGCAGGTGATAGTTGGAATAGGTGGCGGCAAAGTAATAGATGTGGCAAAATATGCAGCATATCTCAGAAAATTGCCGTTTATAAGTATTCCTACATCGGCATCCTCGGATGGATTTTCAAGTGCCAGTGCATCACTCATGGTAAACGGTCGCCGTACGTCAGTGCCGGCAAGGATGGCATATGGGATCATAGCGGATACAGAGATCATAAAGTCTGCTCCTGAGAGATTCCTTTATTCGGGAATAGGAGATATGGTGTCCAAGATCACATCTCTCTATGACTGGCTCTTTGAGTCAGAACTAGGATATTCAGAGATGAATGACTTTGCGGTCATGATAGCAAAGAAAGCGGTCAACAGTTTTGTGAGAACTCCGTTTGAGACTATAAAGGATGACCTGTTCCTGAAGGAACTTTTGGATTCACTTGCAATGAGCGGCGTTGCAAATGAGATAGCCGGTGGAAGTACACCGACATCGGGAAGTGAGCATCTTATCTCACATGCACTTGACAAGATGCTTGAGCAGCCTCAGCTCCATGGAATCCAGGTGGGAATCGCAACATATATAATGGCAGTTGTACAGGATCACAGATATATCAGGGTAAATGCAATATTTGAGAAGACAGGATTCTGGGATTATGTAGCTACACTTGATCTCAAGAGAGAGGATTTTGCAAAGGCAATAGATATGGCACCTCAGATCAAACCTCACAGACACACATATCTACACGAGGAGAAGTACAGGGAGCTTGCCAAGAAAGTATTATATGAGGACGAGGTTCTTAAGAGAGTATTTGACTAGTGGTTTGTTGAATTGTAACTAAAGGGGAATCAGTATGGAGATAATAAGAAGGGTGAGGAGGGCGTACCGTGGAAAATAACAACATATATGGTTTTGAAAATGACGGTTATATGGACTTTCAGCCGCAAAGGGAAAAACGCATCATTCCGATAGTGACAATTGCGATAATAATTGCAAATGTTATAGCGGGGATAATGTGCATCGGTGTTGACAATTATACCAGAACCGGCGGTCTCAATTACGAGTATGTGAAATTAAACAGGGAATACGGAAGACTTTTATCGTCCATGTTTCTCCACTCTGGATTTGAGCATCTGGTTGGAAATATGTTTGCCTTGTTTATGTTTGGCTCAACCGTGGAGAAGAAACTGGGATCCCTTCGTATGGCGGTAATATATTTTACGTCGGGAATAGTGTCGGGGATCATATCTATGAATCTGTCTCATATGATGGATCCGGAAATGATGCATTTTTCAATAGGTGCGTCTGGAGCGGTATTCGGCGTGATGTGTGCAGCTGTGTTCCTGTCTGTTATGGGAAATAAAAAGGCAAGCCGCAGGGATATGACGATAGCGATCGTTCTGGTGGTAATATATGCTGTCTATACATATGAGAAAAATGTGGATATATTTGCACATATAGGTGGAGCAGTTGTCGGCGGTGTGCTTGCATTTGCACTCAATATCAAGAGATGGGAGAGATTTAGAGAGAACAAATTCTGTAAGGTTTTTGCGATCATGTTGACGTTGATACTGAGTGTGATAGGAATCGGTGAGGCAGGGATAGGCAAGACTGCGGCGGATCTGCCAGATAAAAGAATAGACTATATAAAAGAGCAGCAGGTGTTCGAGGACGATGATACAACTTATGGTGACAGTTTGGATGTGTATTGTACAGATGAACACTGGACGGTGTTTACAACTACTGACGGTGAGCAGATAGTTCAGTTTGACGGTTCCGCAGATTATAAGGGACAGCAGGTATCTGTTTTGATACAGTTTAGGATAGTTGGGGACTGTGATGACTACAGGCTGGGATATTTTGGAATAAACGATCAGGGACTTGACAGTCAGGGAGCGACCGAGTTTATGGAGGCGGTCTGCGAACGGGCAAAACATCAATAGAAATTTAAAAAGAATCATAAAAGTGGCAGTTTAGTTTGTATCAGTAAATGTACCATGGTATACTAAATTTGTATGTCTATAATTGGATATGCTCAAGAAAAATAGTCAGACTTGGTATGACAATAATCATGAAAGTACAGAGATAGAAAAATATGGCACTTAAATATGTGATGATAAATGACATAATAGAAGAACACAACGCAAGAATGCAGAATCTTAGGAAATATTACCCTTTCTTTGTTCTGGCTGAGACTACATTTGCGCAGTATAAGGAAGGGCGCTATGCACAGCTGGATATGGGGTATATAACCATGGCTGTCTTGCGTTTTTTTATTCAGGAAAACAGTTTCAATGAGCGCGAAGTGTCATATGACGAGTATGAGGAATTTATGTGTCAGCTGTTGGATCGTGACTTTGATGTGGAGATAGCGGAGGACGACAGAACAGACCTGATAATGTATATATTTGACAAGATAAAGAACGATGGACGGGCATTTGAGTTTACATTTTATGATCCTGGAAAGAAACAGAGAAAGACAGGACGAGTGAAACTGATCGACAGCCATATAGTTGACGGAAAGGTGCTCTATTTCATCACGGCGGATGGAATAGAATTCTATCTGGACACCAAGGAGATCAAGGATGAGAGCAAGATCAACGTTCAGCAGCTCCTTCTTGAGAAGATGATAGTCGGGGAAAACTTCCGCGGCGGAATCGAAGTTGTGCGTCGAATCAATAGTGAGGTGAACAGACTGATACGAGAGAAGGACGAGATAGTAAATCTTCTCTCTATCGATGTGTTCAAAGGCGCGGAGGAATACGAGAATTATATGAAGACCGTTGGCAAATGGTTCGCTGACGAGCAGAAGCTGTTTGCCAAGAACAAGGCATTGGTTGACAAGGCGATCACCAAGGCGAGCTACGACAACATGGGCAAGGGCAACATGAAGGCCATGGAGGAGATAAGTCAGCTTGAACTGGAACTCAAGAGAACGATCATCAAGCATGGCAGCCTGATAAGCAGCACGATGGAACTGCAGAATATTTCAGACAATATCATACATAAGGCAAAGCTGCAAAAGCTCAGACCGGCATTTGATTTTGCAGGGCAGCTGCAAAATATCATAAAAGAGGACAGACCGGAGAAAATGCTCACCATACTTGAGCCGCTATTTGCACCAAGGATAGTGAAGTCATTCAGCATGACATCCATAGACCACATGCTAACGCTGAAGTCAGAGGATAACGCCAAGACGACAAAGGTAAAAAAAGAGCAGCTTGATCCGAATTTCCGATATGAAGATGAACTTCTCGACGAGCAGATAAGCGCTAACTTTACAAAGCTGTTCCACGAACTTCTAGATCAGATAAACAAGTGGGGACATCTGAGCCTCAAAGAATTCAACGGCATCCTTGAGGTGAAGTTCGGAAAAGAAATCTACGATAACAAAGATTATTATTCCTTCCTCACCCACCTGGCACAGAAAGACAGATACAGTGTGGACGAGATCTTGAAGAAACCGGATACCATGTTGGAAGGAATGTTGGTGGATCATATAGAGCGTGTAAGGAAGTCTGATGAAAAGACATTGGCAGCTGCTGAGTCTGTAAATCAGTCCGGAGGCAGCAGTTCAGGTCTTTCCCGTGAAATGTACGCACCGGAGCTCACATTGGACGCATTCAGAGGCATGACATTCACATTGGAATTCCATCCGGAAGAAGAAATACAGATCGGCGAAGACATGTACGTTACGGGAATCCAATTTAACAAGACCAGCTGAGAGTGATTTTGTAGAGAAGATAAAACTATAGTGTTCCATGTTGGTACTACAATATTGTAGCGACATAATTTGAAATGTAAATAATTAGAAGAACAGCTGCTGATTTCAGAGAGTGGAGTGGCTGTATGTGAATGTATATATAACTCAGTGAGGGAATACGAGCCCGCTGGTACTTAGGTGGCTGCAAGCAGGCACCTTATGTACCACTGCGCGGCGAAGTTAAGCGGGAGCGACCCGAAACGAGTATATATACATTCACATACAGCCTTGAAAAATAGATAATCAGCAGCGTCATAGGAGAAAATGATGGAAAGCAAGAATTTGGACAAGGCGATAGAGATATATTCAAAGCTTATCTCAGGCGAGGAGATCTGTAAGAAACACCCCGACAACGGTCCGTTGTACGATGAGTTTTACGGCAACGCGGAGGTGTATGATATTGTCATGAATATTATGAAGAAGATGAACCTGTCACTGTATGAGTACAACGACAGTCTGTATATAACAGCCGGAGAGGGCAACAGAGTATTTGGCTATACGAATGATGACATGAAGAGGTTTCTTGGACTTCGTCTGAACAAGGAGCTCTATCTGTGTTACTTCATTATGTATATGACACTTCTCTATTTCTATAAGGATTCATCCAGCTACCAGTTCAGGGAGTATGTGAAGTCTGAAAATATCATAGATGAGACAAGCAAATATCTGGCGGATATAACCAAGAAACTTGATGTTCTGTCAACTGATGAAGTAGAGCAGGACAGTTTCAAGGCAATTGCACTATTGTGGGATGAACTTCCGGCGGTGACAGGAAACCAGGAAGGAGACAGTGCCAGGGCGTCCAAGGCGTCCAGGGCAGGCTATGTTAAGTTGGTGTTCAACTTTATGTCAGCCCAGAGATTATTTGTGGAAAATGCGGACAGATATTATCCGACTGACAGAATGAAGGCTTTGTCGGAGAACTATTTTGAGGAATACAGAGGACGGCTGTATCAGCTGCTTGGAGGTGAAGAAGAGGATGCCTAGTATCAACAGGATAAGGGTTAACAATGTAAAATATAACTTTGGTACGCAGCAGTATGATGATTTCACCATGAGGATGTACGGTAAAAATACTCTGTACGATCTGGCAAATGGAGGAGGAAAGAGTATCCTTATGTTACTTCTTCTTCAGAATCTGATACCAAATTGTACTCTGGATGAGAAACAGCCGGTGGAGAAACTTTTTCGTGCCGGTGGCGGCAATACGGTCATTCATTCGTTGATCGAGTGGAAACTTGACGAGGCGGACATAAGGGATGGATACAGGTATATGACCACAGGATTCTGTGCGAGAAAGGCGAAGGATGCTGCGGATGCCGGGGAGATCCAGAAAGATACAGCATCCATAGAGTACTTTAATTACTGTATTTTTTACAGGGAATACAATAAAAATGATATAGTGAACCTTCCTTTGTCGGAGGGCAATGAGAGGATCACATTTAATGGTTTAAAGACATATCTCAAGGATCTTGGACACCGGGATATGAGTCTGGAGGTCAGGGTATTTGATAAGAAGGGCGAGTACCAGAGGTTTATAAGCGGTTATGGTCTTCATGAGAGTCATTGGGAGATCATACGTGGAATCAACAAGACAGAGGGTCATGTCAGGACATACTTTGAGACAAATTATAGAACCACAAGGAAAGTTGTGGAGGATCTGCTCATAGAGGAGATCATAGAGAAAGCATTTGCCACAAAGACAGGACGGAACGGCGAGGAGGACACCATGGCGGAGACCCTCCTCGACATAAAGGACAAATTGAACGTTCTGGCGCAGAGAAAGCGAGACATTGCAAATTATGACCATCAGATAGAGTTGATAAATGTTCTTGAGGGCAAGGTGAACTCCTGTATAGGTCTCTACGAGGACAATGACAGGATATGCAAGGGATTGGCTGATGTGTATGCCACGGGAAGGGCATGTACACAGGAGGGAGACACCCGCATGGAGGAGCTGGCAAAGGCAAAGGCTGATGCTGGACAGCAGATGGAGCAGCAAAACAAGCGACTGGCAAATCTCAGAGTCACTAGGGATTATCTGCGCCTTGAAGACATGAGCCGCAAGATGGATGACACGTCAAGACAGATAGATGACAATGAGAGAAAACTGGCTGAGCTGAAATCACAGATCGGTTACAAGGAAAGTGTAAATGACTACCTTATATATAGAGAGAACAGACGTCAGTATGATGAGAACAGACTTATAGTAGACAATATAAGAAACAACATCGGCTCATCTGGTGAGAAGATGGCCCTGTATTCGTATAACAGACATATCCGGGATGAGAAGAGACTTTCAGAGTTGATGGGCGCCAGACAGGAGACTCAGACAAGTTACGACCACGCCATTGAGGAGGCAGAGTACTGCAGGAAAGTCATGAGGGAGGCGGAGATCGCCCAGGCGGTTGCTGAGAACAATATTTCTGATGCGACAGCCAAGATAGACGAGATAAGTTCCCGAATAAGTGAGCTTGCGGCATCGGTCAACCTGCTTGTTGTGGGCGATGTGAAGGATATGATGGACAAGGCTCAGGAGGAGACCGACAGGATCCTTGCTGAGATGACAGAGCTGGAGATAGCCATAGCGGATGGCAGGACAAGGCTGTACGATGACAGGTACAGACTGACGACTGTGCAGGCGGAGTATGATGCACTGGAGAGAAACTATGAGGATGCGAGATTGGATGCTGAGGCATACAGACAATCTGGAAGTCAGCTTGACAGTATCATGGCGGTGTACTCGGTGGATGATCCACAGGATATAACCGGTGTTATAAATGACAGGATAAAGGGAACGATAACAGAGACGATAAAGCGTCAGCAGGAGATAGACAGACTGACAAAGCTTGCCAAATGCTATGAGGATGGAAGACCATTTCCACCGTCGGAGGGTGCTGAGACAGTTATAAATTACATATCGACCCGCCACGGACTCATGGCTATGCATGGAGCAGATTATCTGTCGGCACTCCCGGACGACACAAAGGCAGAGATACTTCAGGCAAATCCATACCTGCCGTACAGTGTTGTGACAAAGGGATTTGACAGTCTGGAGGATGATATAAATCTCGGCTCTATAGACACCGGCAGCGAATGTGTTATGGTGTATGATATGGATAAGCTCTTGGATTCGGCTATAGTACCAGCAGAGAACATGCTTATCATAGGAAGAGACAGGAAATATTTTATGTCCAAAGATTCCGTAGAGGATGCAAGAAAGGCAAATGCAGATAAGATAGCAAGTCTTACGGAAGAGATAAGCCTTATAAATGAAAAACTTGCGACATACCAGGAGGATCTTGCATTTGTCACAAGACTTGTGGATGCGAGATATACAGGAGCCGAGGATAGAGAGAGAGAGCTGAACCAGGCACTTCTTGACAAGAAGGATGAGCTGGAGACCCTTAAGACTTCCATTAGAGCTACAGAGGTAGAACTCAAAAATAACACTGAGAAATATGGTGATCTGCAGCAGAGACAGCAGAGAGCTACAGACAGGAGACAGACATTTGTCATGATAGAGCAGCTGTCAGACCTTGCAAGACCTGAGGAACAGAGACTTGCAGAGTACAGACAGAGAAAGTCAGAGCTTGCTGACAAATTGTCGGGAATGCAGAGTGATGTGCTCAAGTGGTCGACCACGGTTGGAGAGACAGAGGCAAAGCTTGCGGGAATTACCAGAAACATAGAAGATATCCAGTACAAGTGGACAGAGTACTTTGAGCCGTATCTGCCGAAAAATGAAAATGTGGAATCTGCAGAAATACTGGATATCTCAGATGAGCAGCTTGAGCAGGAGTTCATGGCGATGCTGGCGATTTCTAAAGAACATGCTCCTGATCTTGAGGATAAGAAAAAACTCATGGACGCTCTGAAAAAATCCATGGACAGAATACAGAAGACCATAGAGAAGAGAGGCTTTGATATTGCTCAATTTGATGGCGAAGGGGAGCTTTATCCGACATCGGAGAATAATCTCCGAGAGATGGATGATGAGTTGGCGAGACTTACGCTGATCGCAGCGTCTCTCATGCAGCAGCAGAAGGCTGATCAGAAGGCATACAGCAAGCTGGAAGGAAGTATAGAGTATGCCATAGAAAACATCAACAGAACCTATGGTAATGACAGTTATGTGCGTGAAGATATATCCGTAGCTGATGCAGACACAGCCATTGCAAATGGAGATGTGGTGCTTGCTGATATGAACCGCATATTCAAAGAGGCTGAAAAGGCATACAGCGACTATTATAAGCAGTATGGTTTCATGGTTGACCTGTATAAGGATGTAAAGAGAATCGTCGATACCAACGATATAGATGTCTCAGGTGGAAATGTGCTTGATGAGGACATGGATACCCTCAGACAGTTATTTGAGACAAGTCTTATGAAGTACGACAGGAGCATGAAGGCTCTTGACCGCGCAAAGAATGAGATCATGAGATTCAAGGGACAGACCGCGGATACGCTTGTGGAGATGGGTGTGTTCGAGATGGCAAATACGATCAGACAGGATGTGCAGGTTCCTGATACCTACAGTCAGGCAAAGGAACTTCTGGCAAATCTTCTTCAGATCATTGAGTTCATCAAGCTGGAGAAAGAGCGTGTCGAGAAGGGCATCGAGGACATGGTTGCCATCAAGGAAAACTTTGAGAATCAGTGTGTACAGAGATGTATGGATGTCAAGACGGAGCTTGAAAAACTTCCAAAACTTTCACGTATCACCGTGGGGGACGATGTCATTAAGATGGTGGATCTCACAATACCTTACGTGAAGGATGAATTTGTAAAGCAGAGAATGTCTGACTATATAGATGATATAGTGAAGGGGGCGGACGTCTACGAGGATGAGAGAAAGAGGATCAAGTATATACGTGAATGTCTTGGACTCAAGAAACTGTTCGGGGTTATGGTAACTGATATGAACTCCATAAAGCTTAACCTCTACAAGAGGGAGAGAATAAAGGAACAGAGCCGTTATCTCAGATATGAGGAGGCTGTTGGAAGTACGGGACAGTCTCAGGGAATCTACATTCAGTTTCTGGTTGCTGTCATCAACTACATTGCCGGAATGTACAGTCTGGCACCTGAGGAGTCGGTACAGTCTAAGACTATATTTATCGACAACCCATTTGGTGCTGCTAAGGATATATATATTTGGGAGCCTATATTTGCCATGCTGGCAGCAAACCATGTACAGCTTATCGTGCCAGCCCGTGGTGCCACACCGGCCATCACAGGACGCTTTGATGTGAACTATATCCTGGGACAGCAGATGGTGGGCGGAAAGCAGCAGACAGTCGTTGTGGACTACACCAGCAAGACGGATCAGGAGGAGTTGGAATATCAGGAACTTTCTTATGAGCAGGCGACGTTTGACTTCATCTAGGGATGTTGTGAAAACGGAGAAGGCAGAGATTGACTTAATTGATTTCATATTCTCCTGATATGCAATATAAAATCAATTGAGCCATTATTCTGGTTATGAGGTTCGAAACTTGCCCTGTTTAATGTGGTATATAGGAATAAGATTATAACAGTTAAAATTCTAAAAAGGGAGAATGTATTATAATGACTTGGAACAGGAAACAGCTCAGAAAGGGAGCGTGGAACACGGTATTTAAGCGTGGACTTATGGCTTGGATGGCTATGATCGCTGTGTGTTTTATTTTCTCTTATCTTGGGGTAGATGATTCTTCCCAGACAAAGTTCGTTAAGGGAATAGATCAGGTGCTTGGGCAGGAGACCGAGCATGAGGCAGACAATGTGACCATACTCAAGGAGTATGTAAAGAATATGCCGATGATTGAGCATATGTCGGAGAAAAAAGCCGAGACAGTAGCCCGTGTGATAGACTCGGTGACGGTGAAACAGACCTGGATCATCAAGCTTTTAGGTGCCAACACGGCATATGTGAAGAGGAATCCCGGCGAGGTCATAGTTATGCTGCTGATATCTGCTCTTATCATGGCTGTTGTCCACTTCTTTATACAGAGTGCGGCGATAGTGGGCAAATGCCGTTATGCCATGGAGTGCAGGTATAGTGACAAGGTGTCCGTCAACAGAATATTTGCGCCTTTCCATAGGCACTATGTGCTAAGACTTATGTGGGTCATGTTCTGTTACAATGTTGCTATGATGCTCTGGTGGCTCACGATAGTCGGTGGTGTGTACAAGTATTACCAGTATAGGATGGTTCCATATCTCCTGGCGGAAAATCCAATGCTCAAGTGGAGAGATGCGAAGAATATGTCAAGGGAGATGACCAGAGGCTATAAGTGGAAAATGTTTCTGACGGATCTGTCATGCATCCATGTGTGGATAATCAAGGCTATACCGGTTGCAGGCCTTCTGGTAGCAGTGCCATTTCAGATGGAGCTTGATGTGGAGATGTACTTCTGGTTCAGACAGAATATAGGTGTGGAAAATTTTGTTGAGGCAGCATTCAATGCTGCACCGTATAACAAAAAGGCTATCGAGGCTGCATATCAGTCGGCAGGAGACGCGGGAGTTGCTGAGGTGTGGACTAAGCCGATCTATATTCTTCAGGATGTTGCGGTCGAGGTTCCCGAGGGAATGAAGGTGAAGAGTGAATACAGTCTTAGGGACTTCATTTTCTTCTTCTTTGTGTTCTGTTTTATAGGATGGCTGTGGGAGGTCGTACTCTATATAGTTATGGATCATGTTCTTGTAAACCGTGGAACCATGTATGGACCGTGGCTGCCTGTATACGGAGTCGGCGGCGTTGCTATCATATTCCTGCTTGACCGTTTCAAGGCAGATAAGGCGAAACTGTTCGCTATGGCGATGGTGGTATGTGGAATCATAGAATTCATAGCGAGCTGGGCACTGGATTTCTTCTTTAACTCACAGTATTGGGATTACAAGAACGAGTTCCTTAATGTAAATGGAAGAATATGTCTTGTGGGGCTTCTTGCATTTGGCTTGGGCAGCTTGTTTGGAGTGTATATAGCGGCACCGAAACTCAGTGAATTTCTGAATTCCAAGAGCAAAAAAGTACAGAACATTATATGTATCACATTGTCGGTATTGTTTATCATAGATCTGATATGCTGCGCCATCTTCGGATTTAACAAGGGCGAAGGAGTTGGCGGCACATTATAAAGAGGAGGAACCAATATGACGGATATACAGAATGGTAAAATGATTGATCCGGGGAAAAAGTCCTGGAATATAAAGGCAGGAGTATTCAGCTCCTGTATGCTGCATATCATTGCGATGACATGTATGCTCAGTGATCATATGTGGGCAACGTTGTTTCCGTATGTGGATATACTTACGTGCATAGGAAGAATAGCATTTCCGATATTTGCCTTTATGATAGTTGAGGGATTTTATCACACCAGTAATTTCCGCAGATATCTGTGCAGAATGCTGATATTTGCGGTGATATCTGAAGTTCCGTTTGATCTTGTGTCCGGAGACAGTGTCCTGTATCTGTTTCATCAGAATGTACTTTGGACATTTCTCATAGGATTACTGCTGATAGCATTGATAGACAAGGTAAGGAAAACGGGCAAGGTATGGCTGTGGATCCCGGTTGCGATTGTTGTGACTCTTGTGGGATATGTGATAGGAACGATCACTATGGTTGATTTCTATGGAGCGGGAGTTGTCATGGTTATAATGTTCTATCTGTTCCGGGGCAAGGAACCATGGAAATTGATAGCACAGCTCGTGTGTATGTATTACATCAATGCACAGCTGCTTAGCGGATATTGTTATACGTTTAGTATAGCGGGACATAACTTTGAGTTCCCGCAGCAGGCGTTTGCGCTCATCGCATTGCCGGTGGTATGGCTATACAATGGAAAACTGGGATACCATAAGAAGTGGTTTAAATACTTCTGTTATGCATTTTATCCGGGACACTTGCTTGTATTGTACATAATCTGGCAGATGGTGATGTAGACATGGTATGAGCAGAGAATCGGTGGTTTTTGCAGATACTTGAGAAAGGAAGAAATGGTATGAATGCAGCTCATAAGGTAGTGGTTTTGGTTGGCAGTATATTTCTTGCTGTCGGTGTTTTCGTGGGAATTATACTTGCAATTGTGGCGGAGCCTGGCAAATTCCCTCTGGCTATGCTGAGCCTTCCGGGAAGTTTCTTACTGATCGGTGGGGGAATGGACATAGTGGTGGCGATATTGGTCCACAACAAGAAGATGATAGTGAAAAAGGGCGTGAGGTATCCTGCAAAGATATATGGATACACGGAGAATACTTCTGTTAGGGTGAACAATACATACATGATGGACACGATCGTGCATTACTTTGACAGCTACCATGTCGAGCGGGAGGCTATAATACCAACGGGATTCACAAGGGGTGCCGGTATGTACCCGATAGGTCTGACGATAGACATATTCGAGTACAACGGCAAATACGGCTATGATCCGGATTCGGTAAGGGATGAGAGGCTTCCGGGTGAGGAAGAACTCATGGACGACAAGCCGGTGGCACCGGATAAGCTGAGACTTGTGGCGGTCAGATGCCCAAACTGTGGTTCGAGTTTCCGCGCAGCTACTGGATATTCAAGCAAATGTCCTTATTGTGGAAATTATCTGAATGTGAACATGTAAATTGTTATATTAAACTAATTGGAAAAGAGTGGGTGTGAGCTGAATACCCACTCTTTTCGTTACAGAAACTGCCGCCAACGCCATTCCAAAAATGTTGAATAAATCAAAATTGCCCAACTCAATATGCAATTTTACCCGTATTAAGCAAAAAATACACCTGATATATCACTATTAACCAACTGAGATTGGTGAAAATATCTATAAAAATTTCAATAAATCACAAAATTTTGCTAATTAATCCAAAAATATTCTATTCTTTCAAAACCCCTGTCAAATTATAATGAATACAGTCAATGAGGCAAGACGAAAAAATAAAACACACAAAGCCAAAACACAGGAGGGAATGTAATATGAGAAAAAGAAGAATTTTAGCTGTAGCAGCAGCAGCAACACTTGCTTTATCAATGGTAGGATGTGGATCAGGCGGAAGCTCAAGTGGCGGAAACGCAAGCAGTGGAGTAGCCAACAAGGACAAGCCACTTTGCTGGTTCAACCGTCAGCCATCCAACAGTTCAACAGGAGAGCTTGACAAGGATGCCCTTAACTACAACAAGGACACATATTATGTAGGATTTGATGCTAATCAGGGTGCTGAGCTTCAGGGTCAGATGGTTCTTGATTACATCAAGGCAAACGCAGCAACGATCGATCGTAACGGCGATGGCGTCATCGGATATGTACTTGCAATCGGTGATATCGGACACAATGATTCAATCGCACGTACAAGAGGTGTTCGTTCAGCACTTGGCACAGGCGTTGATGCAAGTGGAGCAGTTGATTCAACACCAGCTGGAACAAACGTAGATGGTAAGGCAACAGTAGTACAGGATGCTAAGCTTGATGTTGACGGCAAGACATATACGATCAGAGAGCTTGCATCACAGGAGATGAAGAACTCAGCAGGAGCTACATGGGATGCAGCTACAGCTGGTAATGCGATCGGAACATGGACAGCATCATTTGGTGATCAGATCGATGTAGTTGTTTCAAATAACGATGGTATGGGAATGTCAATGTTCAATGCTTGGGCAAAGGACGCAAAGGTTCCTACATTTGGATACGATGCTAACAGCGATGCAGTTGCAGCAATCGCAGAGGGCTACGGCGGAACAATTTCACAGCATGCAGATGTTCAGGCTTACCTGACACTGAGAGTTCTCCGTAACGCACTTGATGGTGTAGATATTGATACTGGTATCGGTACAGCAGACGAGGCTGGAAACCAGCTTGAGGAAGGTGTTGACTACAGATACAGCGCAGACGAGAGATCATACTACGCACTGAACATTGCAGTAACAGCAGACAACTATCAGGATTTCACAGATTCAACAAAGGTTTATGACAAGGTTTCAAAGCAGCTTGACTCAAGCAAGAGCCCAAGCAAGAAGGTATGGCTTGATATCTACAACGCTTCAGATAACTTCCTGAGCTCAACATACCAGCCACTTCTTCAGAACTACGATGACCTTCTTAACCTGAATGTAGATTACATCGGTGGTGATGGTCAGACAGAGTCTAACATCACAAACCGTCTTGGTAACCCAGGCGAGTACGATGCATTTGCAATCAACATGGTTAAGACAGACAATGCAGCATCATACACATCAATTCTCTCTAAGTAATATAAGTTACCTGGATGATTGATCAATAGGAAATGATTTAACTCAGAGGGGTGTCAGACTAAACATTTGATACCCTTCTTTTACGAAGAAAAGGAAGTAGAGATATGGCAGAAGATAAGAATAAATACATCTTATCGATTCAAGGCATGAGCAAATCATTCGGCAGAAACAAGGTCCTTAACCATATTAATTTGAACGTTAAACCTGGTTCAATCATGGGACTTATGGGTGAGAATGGTGCCGGTAAATCGACAATGATGAAGTGTCTATTCGGAACCTATCAGAAGGACGAAGGCACAATAATATTAGATGGAAAAGAAGTAAATTTCTCTGGTCCTAAGGATGCACTCGAGAATGGAGTTGCGATGGTTCATCAGGAATTAAATCAGTGTCTTGAGAGAAGCGTTGTTGACAACCTGTTCCTTGGACGTTATCCAAAGAACTCTCTTGGAGTCATCGATGAGGGCCGTATGAAGAAGGAAGCTTCAGACTTGTTCAGAAAGCTGGGTATAACGGTCAATCTTACACAGCCGATGAAGAGAATGTCAGTTTCCCAGAGACAGATGTGTGAGATTGCAAAGGCTATCTCGTACAATTCCAAGGTAATCGTACTTGATGAGCCTACATCATCGCTGACAGCACCTGAGGTTGCAAAGCTTTTCAAGATGATGAGACAGCTCAAGGAGCAGGGAATTTCCCTGATCTACATCTCACATAAGATGGACGAGATATTCGAGATCTGTGATCAGATATCAGTTCTCCGAGACGGTAGTCTGGTCATGACAAAGGACAGCAAGGACACCAACATGAATGAGCTTATATCAGCCATGGTTGGTCGTTCACTTGATAACAGATTCCCACCGGTTGACAATACGCCGGGTGAGACGATCCTCTCAGTACAGGGACTCTCCACAAAGTATGCACCAAAGCTCCAGAACATTACATTTGATGTGAAGAAGGGCGAGATATTCGGTCTCTATGGTCTGGTTGGCGCAGGCCGTACAGAGCTCCTGGAAACTATATTTGGTATTCGTACAAGAGCAGCAGGAAATGTAATGTATGGTGGCAAGATCATGAACTTCACCGGTCCAAAGGATGCTATGGATCACGGATTTGCCCTCATCACTGAGGAGAGAAAGGCAAATGGTCTCTTCCTCAAGGCAGATATCACCTTCAATACCACCATTGCAAATATGAACCACTACAAGAGCGGCGTGGCACTGTCACATGACAGCATGGTTCGTGCCACAGCTGAGGAGATCAAGGTCATGCACACCAAGTGTATGGGACCTGACGATATGATCGCCAACCTGTCCGGTGGTAACCAGCAGAAGGTTATCTTCGGAAAATGGCTTGAGCGTTCACCAAATGTATTCATGATGGATGATCCTACAAGAGGTATCGATGTAGGAGCTAAGTATGAAATATATGAACTTATAATCAACATGGCAAAACAGGGCAAGACTATCATAGTTGTCTCCTCTGAGATGCCGGAGATCCTGGGTATCACAAACCGTATAGGTGTTATGTCAAATGGACACCTTGCCGGAATTGTAAATACCAAGGAGACCAATCAGGAAGAATTGTTAAGACTTAGTGCTAAATATTTGTAATAGAGAGGAGCATGGATATGGCAGATAAAAATATGATCCTTTCGGCTGATGCAGAGGAAAAACTCCTTAAGCCGATTGATGAATATGTTGGAAAGATACAGGCTCAGATCGATGAACTTCGAGTTGATGGATCTGACAAGGTTCGTAGTTTGAAGAACCATATAGCTATCGCAAAGGAAGATAAGAATTTATCAAAGGAAGAAAAGGATAGCGTAATCGCAAAGGATAAGGCAGCCCTGGAAAAGGCAAAGGCAGTTGAGGCAGCCAACAAGGATAAAGTTGCAAAGCTTATCGCTGACGCAGAGGGATACCTTAAGGAGCATTATGACAGCGAGTACTACAGCAAGGTAGTGGCAAGCTGCGAGGCTGAGAAGGCAGCAGAAAATGAGTCCTATGAGAGAGTAAAGGCAACACTCAAGACAGAGCATGAGCAGACACTTGCAAAACTCTCGGATCCGGAAGAGATCAAGGACGAGAAATATGTATACAAGAACAAGCTCTTTGATGCACAGATGACACATGAGTCAAGACTTCAGGAGATTAAGGACAGAAAGCATGATGCATTTTCACACAAGTATCATCTGATAGATCTCCTTAGAATGTCCAAGTACACATTCATGCAGAGCAGAGCACAGAAATTTGAGAATTACAAGTACACATTCAACACAACACAGTTCCTTTACAAGAACGGTCTGTATATAGTAATCGTGTTGATATTCATTGCACTTTGTATCATCACTCCAATTGTGAAGAACACACAGCTCCTCACAGTTACCAATATACTGAACATACTTCAGCAGGCATCACCTAGAATGTTCTTGGCACTCGGAGTTGCGGGACTTATCCTCCTGACCGGTACCGATCTTTCGATTGGACGTATGGTTGGTATGGGTATGGTTACAGCTACCATTATCATGCACAATGGTGCAAATACAGGTGGTGTGTTTGGACACATATTTGATTTCTCAAGTATGCCGGTTGTAGGAAAAGCAATATTTGCACTTGTTGCATGTATTATCCTCACAACAGTATTTTCAAGTATTGCAGGTTTCTTCATGGCGAAGTATAAGATGCATCCGTTCATTTCAACAATGGCTAACATGCTGATCATCTTCGGACTTGTAACATATGCGACAAAGGGTGTTTCATTTGGTGCTATTGATTCAGCAATACCAAATATGTTCATCCCAACAATAGGAAGTTTCCCAACTATTATCATTTGGGCAGTAGTTGCAATCGTAGTAGTATGGTTCATCTGGAACAAGACTACATTTGGTAAGAATCTGTACGCTGTAGGTGGAAACCCAGAGGCAGCAGCAGTTTCAGGTATATCAGTTTTCAAGGTAACACTTGGCGCATTCATCCTTGCCGGTATCCTTTATGGATTCGGATCATGGCTTGAGTGTAACAGAATGGTTGGTTCAGGTAGTGCAGCTTATGGACAGGGCTGGGATATGGACGCCATAGCAGCCTGCGTTGTTGGTGGTGTTTCATTCACAGGTGGTATCGGTAAGATCTCCGGTGTTGTAACTGGTGTTCTTATTTTCACATCACTTACCTACTCACTTACCATTCTTGGTATTGATACAAACCTTCAGTTCATATTCGAAGGTATCATCATCCTTGCCGCTGTAACTCTTGACTGTCTCAAGTATGTACAGAAGAAGTAAGGAATAACAAATTTAACTCTCACAAAACCTTTATATAAAAAGCCGCTCGGATCGTCTACAGGATTGATTGAGCGGTTTTTTTCATAAGGAGGGACCCGCATAAGCGGGAGGATTCCTTGTGAAGTGCACGAAGTGCACGCATGACGCAAGGCATGTGGATTGACGGACGCCTTCTGTGCATCTATGCCACTTTTTTATGCATGCCACCTAATCACGCAGCCGCTTCCTTCGCTCCAATGATTTTATCTGCATGCGGCGCCGCGCGCGATAAGGGCGTTTGCGCGCTCTGCCTTAGCAAAAATCATTGAAACTCAGTCGCGTCTAGCTATCGATTAGGTGGCATGCATAAAAGTGGCAGGCGCATGCACAGAAGGCTGGGCTGTGGAGATATTTATATATTGTGAATTTCTGGACGAGTGTTCCCCTTCCCTCACTTCAGCTTGCTTTTATCTGCACACTGCTCCGCCCGCGATAAGGGTGGTGAGGTTTTCGCTTTTGCGTGACTTTGCGGAAAAGATACAAGCTTTTGGAAGTTTGTGGCGGAATAGCTAATATTGGGCATAAAAGATACAATTTTGTGTTCAAAAAGAGAAAATCCACAAAACTACGACCACATTTGGTATAATGAACCTGCAATCGTTTGATGAAAGCCAGACAAAAGCGAGACTGTGCGGGCTTGCGAGTCTGGAAAAGACCGGTGAACCGGGTGGCATTTGATATATAGAAAGGACTTCTGTTATATGGATAAATACAAGGTTATCCTTGTCGATGACGAGGAAGAGGTTATAGATGTTATAGAGAGAAAGATCCACTGGGATATGCTCGGATTTGATGTTGTGGGAAGTGCCAACAACGGTGTTAAGGCTCTTGAATTAGTGGAGAAACTGCAGCCGGATGTGGTCATAACGGACATCAAGATGCCGTATATGGACGGTCTTGAGCTGTCCAGGCGGCTCAACAATGATTATCAGAATATACACATCATCATATTCACAGGATTTGATGAGTTTGAGTATGCCAAGGAGGCAGTGCACCTTGAGATAGAGGAGTACATGCTCAAGCCTATAAATGCCTTAGAACTCTCAGACTGCCTGAAGAGGGTCAAGAACTCTCTGGACAAGGAGAGGGAGGAGAAACTGAATGTAGAAAAGCTTGCAAATTATTTCAATGCATCTCTGCCTGTTCTTCAGACAAATCTGTTTGTATCCCTGATAGAGGGCAGAGTGAGTGAGTCGGATTATGAGAAATTCCTTGCAGCATATCAGATAGATATGAAGGGACCGCTTTATTGCTGTGCAGTTTTCCATACATCGGAGCATCACGTTCCAGATGGAATGAACCCACTTCTGTTGTCAATGTCTGTGGAACAGCAGATCAAGGACAGAATTGCTGATACATGGAAATGCAAGGTATTTACATATTTGGGCAACACAGTGCTCATCATCGAGATAGCCTCAGAGGATGCCATGGCAGAGCTGACGGATGCCTGTGACAGATTCTGCAGATGGGCTTACCGAGTCATGGGCGCAGTGGTTACTGCCGGGATTGGCAGAGTGTGCGACAGTCTTCTGAATATCAACAATTCGTATGAGGGTGCCAGGGAAGCTGTATCATACAGGGTTTTATACGGAACCCAGAGGGCTATAAACATTGCTGAGATCGCACCGAAGGAGCAGAAGGCAGCAGTACAGTATGAAGATGCAAATATGCATGAGCTTATCAAGTCAATATATCTTGGCAAAAGAGATGCCATTGAGGGCGCAGTACATGATGAGATAGAGAAACTGCACAGATCTGCACAGACCATGAACAGGTACAAGCTGACACTCATGGAGATGGTAGGAACATTCTACAGATTCTGCGCAAATAATTTTATAGATTTTGACAATTTTTCAGGTGGAATCAGTAACCCATACGAGAAGGTTCCGGAGATGGATGAAGTCACACTCACAGCATGGCTCATAGACACATCCATGGCGATCAGCGAGGAATTGAAAAATGCCAGAAATAATACGTCCAGAAGAATGGTAACGGATGCCCAGAATATGATAGTTGACAGGTATATGGAGCCTGATCTGTCGCTGGATACGGTGTGCTCAGAGCTTGGTGTGTCCAATTCGTATTTTTCATCGGTGTTCAAGAAGGAGACAGGCAAGTCATTTATCTCATATCTGACGGATTACAGGATGGATCACGCAGCCAATCTCATACTTGAGACAAATGAGAAGAGCTATAAGATAGCAGAGCAGGTTGGATATCAGGATGCAAATTACTTCAGCTATGTGTTCAAGAAGAGATTTGGAATGTCGCCATCAAAGTATAGAACTGAACATACGGGGAATAAGTAGAGCAGAGAAAGTATAATGGGAGTAGAATTGTTTTGAAGATCAGAGAGAAAAAGAAGGGTGCTCAGGGCAAAAAGCAGAAAAATAAATATTCTCTGCGCGCGAGGCTGCGAGGCTGGTTTCATCATGGCAGATTTATAGGATTTGACATACAGTCAATAATCATGGCGGTGCTCACAGGACTGACGATAACCACAACTGTTGTTATGGGATTTCTTATTTACAATAGATTCAAGCTTGCGATAAAGCAGACTGCAGTGTCAAATGCAGAAAGCATGATAGAGAGTACTGTGGATAAAGTGGATACAGACCTGGCAGGCATCAGACAGATATCTAATGGAGTGAATTATAACATTATCCAGGAATATGACATCTCCAGTCAGGAGTTCAGCAGACAGTTCAGCCTTTTATATGAGGTGAATGTTGACAAAGTGCAGAGTATGGCGTTGTACGACAATTCCGGGAAGCTTGTTGCTGCGGAGCCGGTTGCAGTGCAGAAGGATAAGGTTAATGTCGAGGAACAGGAATGGTACAAGAATGCATCTGAAGATATAGAGAATATGCACTTTTCTACACCTCATATACAAGATCTGTTTCAAGATGGCGCCAACAGGTATTATTGGGTCATATCCCTCAGCCGTTCCGTTGATATCAATGATGGAGATAAGCCGGTAAACGGCGTGCTTCTGATAGATATGAAGTATTCTGTGATCGAGGAGGCTCTTTCAAGGATCAATGATTCTTCAAGTGAGACTTATTATTATCTGTGCAACCGTGACGGAGATATCATATACCATCCGCGAAGAGCAGAGATAGACAGAGGCTTTTTCATAGAGGAAAGTACAGAGGCAGCGAGATATGATGACGGTACATATGAGATCAAGATGTCGAGAGGCAAAGAAAATGTTGTTGTCAGTAGTATAGCCTATACTGGATGGAAGATCATAGGAGTTGTCCCGGAAAGTGTTCAGACTGCCAGCATCAATCAGTACAGATATTACATCATAACTACGGTTGTGATATTGCTTATGATGCTCTTGTGGGTAAACAGGATCATAACAAAGAAAATCTCAAAGCCTATACTTAAGCTGAATGAATCAGTAAAGTCATATGAGACAGGTGGAACCACGGATATATATATTGGAGGATCATCCGAGATAAGGCATCTGGGATATTCGGTCAAGAAATCCTATGAGCAGATAGAGGTTCTGATGCAGGAGATAATCAGACAGCAGAATGAGCGGAGAAAGAGTGAGATGGATGCGCTCCAGAGTCAGATCAATCCGCATTTCCTGTATAATACACTGGAGTCCATAACATGGATGGTGGAGGCGAACAGAAATACAGATGCAGTATTTATGATATCTGAGCTTGCAAAGCTGCTCAGAATAAGTCTGTCAAAGGGCAGAACCGTCATAAGGATAGCGGATGAGATCCAGCACAGCACGAGTTACATGAACATACAGAAGGTAAGATATAAAGAAAGATTTGCAACAGAATTTATCATAGATGAAGAGATAAATGACTATTGTACAGTTAAGCTTATCGTGCAGCCAATCCTGGAAAATGCAATATACTACGGTGTGGGCAACATGGATGAGGACGATGGCGGCAAGATAACTGTCCGCGGTGAGAAGAAGGGCGACGACATATACATTTCAGTTGAGGACAATGGCATGGGTATGTCGGAGGAGGTTGCCCGGAACATCCTTGTGGACAACAATAAGGTGCCAAAGCATGGCTCCGGAGTGGGTGTTATCAATGTTCACTCCAGGATAAAGCTGATGTTTGGCAGTGAATATGGATTAAAGGTGTACAGTGAGCCGGACGAGGGAACAAAGGTTGTCATTCACATTCCAGCCATTCCTTACACGGAGGAGAACAGAGAGAGACTTGAGAGGCAGGATTTTGGAAGGGGGATGGTGACAGATGAAGAAGAGTAAGATAACCTTTCTGATCGCGGAGCTGTTTCTGGTGGTTATAGCCGGATTCTTTATACACCAGATATTCCGGGAAAATGTACCTCAGAAAAGAGTAGCGGTCATACTTTCAAATTCCGGTGATAAGAGGTGGGATGGACTTATAAATGGACTAAAACAATCAGCAAATGTCAATGATATCCATCTTATCATATGCAACACTGATGATATCGAGTCAGCCCAGGATGAGAAGGAGCTAATAGATGAACAGCTTGAAAATGATGTAGATGCATTCATAATTTGTCCGGCACCGGGCGAGGATACATCGGATATGCTGGGACAGCTTGGCGATGTACCATTTGTACTTATAACCCAGGATGCATACAGTGAAGATGGCGCCTCGGGATTTGTTACGATCAAACCTGACAACTACAAGATAGGATATACCCTTGGAGAACAGATCAGGGCAAATGATGCGGACGGACTCCGTGGCAAAAGCATAGGCATTATAACTGGATATTCCCAGACAGAGGGAAGTGTGAGCGGAAAAGCAGGACTTATGGATGCGATAGAAGGAACCGGATGCGAGGTGAGCTGGGTGTACAGCCGATGTGGCAATCAGAACATATGTGGCATTGTGGATATTCTGGGAAAGGTGGACTACATGGTTGTGATGGACACATATGCGATTGATGAGATGGGAGAGAATGCGGATAACGGTATGTACAATGGTGCCCAGATATATGGAATGGGAACCAGCGTAAAATCTGTGGCGCTGCTTGATGCGGGCAAGATAAAGTGCCTTGTTATTCCTGATGGTTACGGTGTTGGCTATGCCAGTGTGACAGAGGTAGCAAAGGGTCTGAACAGCAGATTGTATACGATGAAGAGTCGGGAGGAGGGCATAAAGATAATATACAGTGACGATTTGTTCTCCGATGATGTAGAGAGGTTTTTATATTCATATGAGTAGACAGAAACGAAGAAAAATATATGTGCTTTTGCTGGCAGCTGCGATGATAGTCTCGCTTATGGGCTGCGACAGCAGCAAACAAAAATCAAACAAAACCATGAGAGTCGGGGTGGTCACTTATACAGCAGATGATCCATTCATAAATGCCATGATTGAAAAGGTGAAATCTCAGCTTAAGACTATGGAGACCACAGACATGAATGTGATAGTATCGGTGAGAAGTGGTGATAATGATCAGCATGAGCAGGATGAGATAGTTGATGAGATGATAGATGCAGGCTGCGATGTGCTGTGTGTGAATCTTGTAGATAGAACTGCACCGGCAAATATTATCAAGTCAGCAAGGCAGAGTGATATACCAGTGATCTTTTTCAACAGAGAGCCGGTGCGTGATGACCTGATGCAGTGGGAAAAGCTCTACTATGTTGGCTGTGACGCAAAAGAATCCGGGGATATGCAGGGCGAGATTGCGGCAAATTATATAAAGAATCACAGCGAAGTGGACCGCAACGGTGATGGCAAGATACAGTATGTTCTTCTGGAGGGCGAGGCCGGACACCAGGATGCCATAAGCAGAACGGACTGTTCGGTGAAGACAATAATGGATAAGGGAGTGGAGCTTGAGAAACTCAGTTATCAGTTTGCAGACTGGAACAGAGGCCAGGCGGAGAACAGGATGACGCAGCTCATAAGTCAATATGGCAGTCGGATAGAGCTTGTCATATCCAACAATGATGAGATGGCGCTGGGCGCAGTTGAGGCGTACAATAACTCAAATATAAGCCGCGACAGATGGCCTGTGATCTTTGGAATAGACGGACTTGATGATGCTCTCCAGGCGATAAAGCAGGGAACCATGCAGGGAACAGTTTACAATGACAAAGAGGCCCAGGCGGGAGAGATAGCGCGGTTGGCAGTTGATCTCTTCAAGGGAAACAGCCTTGATGGTCATAATCTTGACGAGGGCAAATATTACGTGTCGCCTTACTGGAAGGTCGATGTTGACAGCGTGGATGATTTCCTGCACAGATAAGTGATGGCGAAGATCTGTCTGGAAAAATTATAGAGAACTAATGTAGAGATACAGATCTAATTATATATTCGGGAAGGATACATATGGAAAATAGCTGGATAGAAGAATTTTACAAAGAAACGGATGCAGATAAGAGACTTGAACTGCTAGAAAATAACAGCACGGATATAGACGGTGACAGCGCCGGTTCGTCTACTGTCTTCCGTCAGAGATTGTGGACGGCGAGATATGGCAAGAGAAAGCCGAAGAATGATGCATTTGTGGGCTGCCTTATGGAGCTCAAATACATATCGGAGGGCGGCTCTGTTGATATCGGAGGTCAGAAAAAGAAACAGGCTGTGGAGATCATAAGCAAGCTCTGCCTGTTCGACGCAGACAGGAGAAGTGCCGAGGAACAGGAGATACTGCTATATGAACTCAGGAATGCGTTTTTAAGGTTCATCGAGGTGAGCAGAGGCGGCAGAGGTTTCACATCCATAGCATTTGGCATGGGGCAGCTCTCGGATGAGGGCGTGGCGAAGAAGATCGCAGATCAGATAAGCTCCATCGCATTTGACGCGCCGCACATGCTGCACATGGACAAGGAATTTGCCATACTTCAGAGTGCCGCACTGGCGGCGTTCAGGCAGGAGTATCCTAACAGGGAGCATTTCTTAAGAAAATGATAGCATAGACGGAATGGCTATGCGTGAACAGATCAAAAGACCATCATGTATTTAGTGTTAAAATGCATGATGGTCTTATCTATTGTACCTGTTTTGGCGTTATCTCATGAATGTAAGGATTCGAAGATAGAATAAGTATCATCAGAATCCTTAGTGTTCATAAATATTACTTCATCCCTTGTCTTTATCATGATGATGGGATAACTGTCTGCGTATACATACAGCTCACATTTGCCGTAGGTGCTGCTCTTGAAATGGCCGATCAGGTATTCATCGGTGGCACCTCCGTTTGTGCGAACAAAATCATCGTCTGGCAGTTCATTCAGAAGCTGAACCTCCTCGATGTCATCAAAGTAAACCTCTGACGAGTATATGGCGGCGGAGACGATGAGTCTGTCAGAGTCAAGCTGGGTGTCGATACGCACGTTTATGAATGGCACAAGCACGCCTATCGTCCAGACAATGCAGGCGGTGATAAGGATATATGTAAGTCCTGTAAAAATCTTTGCGCTCCTGGTGGCATAGTTAAATGTATAATTTCCACTCTGCAATCTGTTCTGAACCAGCACATGCGGGTCGGAAGGATTGTAGTAATATCCGGTTTTCCAGTATTCGTCGTCATCCACGTAGAGAGGCTGGGTGTCGGCTGCCAAGAGTTCACGTTTTCTGCTTTGAGCCATGAGGAGAGGCGTAAACAATCCGATGGCTGCGAGAGTCTGGATAAATATATAGACATAGAGTGCGGAGCTGCACAGCGAGACATCTACAAGCGCACCCTTGAAATTTAGGATATCAGAAAGCGAAATTTGCCGGGACTTACTGGCTGATGATATGCAATGAATCAGGGTGTCAATAGTGATATATACCCATGCGACAGCATTTGTTGCCGAAAGAATCAGCATTGCAAGTCCCTTGTATATCTTCATGGTTCTATTGACGGTCTGGTTGAGCTGGGTATCCGAGCTGTACACAGTTCGCTCGTGTCGGTTTACATATATGTGGAATATCATGGATGTAAGTGATATCAGGACGGAGCAGAGTCCCATTATTATCATTGTGGTTGATATGACCGCACTTTTCCCTATCACAAATGGCACTAGGCAAATGAGCTCTACAAGGATTATTATTCCATGATAATTGAAACTGATCTCACTTTTGCCGATCTGGGTTGACACATTTGTATCAATGTAACGTTTTCTTCTTTGATCAGGGACCACCCAATCATTTTTCATCTTTAGGGCATGCATTTTCCTGTGCGCGGAGTTGTTTGCATATGTTATCCAGAAACAGAATGCGATCATCCAGACAGTGTATGCCAATATGAATATAATGATCTCCCAGAACACGACAAAGCACAGGGCTGTTCCAAGGATAAGATTTATCCAGATAATCCGGTTCATCTTACGTCTGGCAGCATCAATAATATTCAGGACGGTTTCGTCTTCAATGTGTTCCTTTGGAATGTGGACACCCAGGAGCATTCCTTCGGTATACGAATAATTACTTGTATATACGAACTTCATTATGAGCAGTATGAAGAAGTTCATAAACAGGAATATGATAAATAATGCTATGCTCATATGTTGCTCCTTTCTAGTAATTTAAGTGGATATTTGGATTGGAGAAGACTTCATTTTGGAATATACTTCATCGCACAACTTGAGAAAATCTTCCCGGTTCATACCGGTTATGCTTGCCTCGGCGGACAGAAGTTCCAACTCTGACTCCAGCTTGTCACGGAACTCGGCGTCCATATTGATATTTTCTGATACAAATGCTCCAAGTCTTCGGTCAGTTCTGATATATCCCTCGTTTTTGAGTATCTGGTATGTCTTATTCACAGTCATTGTGTTCACGCCGGCATCCGCCGCAAGCTGTCTTACAGTGGGAAGCTTTTCGCCTGGCCGTATCTCGCCTTTGCCGATTCCCTTTACTATCTGATTGCGCAGCTGTACATATATGGGTGTGTCACTGCTCATGTCAAGCTCGATGATCATGTGGTGTCCCTCCTTTTTGTATTATCTGTATTATAATATATAATGCAGACTCCGCAATAAGTCAACTATTAGAAAACGCCGTATAAATAAAAATCATCCGTGAGCAAGTTGATTACCCACAGATGATCCTTATATCTTGTGAAATTTTATTTTTGTGTAGCTGATTTTTGCAGTTCCAATAATCGTTCATTTGAAATGGTATGAAAATACGAGTTCAATACTTTTGAATAGTTTATAGTTATTTAATTGTATTTCTAAAATCAGCGTGTTATATTTCGTTTATCATGTTATATGTCTGTCTCTTATACACATCTGACGCTGCCGACGATAA
>ERZ1027061.148-NODE-148-length-30881-cov-5.493642_pt1 | contig 30881 bp, 26 predicted proteins | sample MGYA00519283_ERZ1027061 | MGnify/ENA primary metagenome ERZ1027061 (study PRJEB26926, sample SAMN06164849) | human gut metagenome | biome: ENVO:00009003; feature: ENVO:2100002; material: ENVO:00002003 | host: Homo sapiens | place: USA | collected 2012 ... | reverse complement strand
ACGAGATTACTACGCGTCTCGTGGGCTCGGAGATGTGTATAAGAGACAGTCTCCACACATGTATTGGAAGTCGCTGAGAAACTGTGCGATAAAGTGGCGATCATCAAAGGCGGACGACTGGTGAAGGCGGGCATAATGGAGCAGGTGAAGGGAGACGAATCTCTGGAGTCTGTGTTCCTTGAGCTGGAGGGCGAGTCATGATAAAGATACTGATGAAAAAACAGCTCAAGCAGCTTTTCAGTGGATTTTTTGTTGACCGGAAAACTGGAAAATCTAAATCCAAAGGCGCTGCGGTATTTGGAATAGTCATATATATCGCGCTCATACTCGGCTGCATGGGCAGCATGTTTGGCAGCGTAGCATACTCGATGTGTGCTCAGCTCTGCGCCGTGGGACTAGACTGGATGTATATGGCTATGATGGCTATGATGTCCCTTGCCATAGGTATATTTGGAAACGTGTTCAATACATATGCAAGCATTTATCAGGCGAGGGACAATGATCTGATGCTGTCACTTCCAATACCGGTCAGAGCTATACTGTTTTCCAGACTGGCAGGCGTGTATGTCATGGGCGCGATATTTGCGGCAACAGCCATGGTTCCGGGAATAATAGTGTATGGGATAGTGGCGCATCCGGGGATAGGTGCTGTGATTTCAGCGGTCATAGTTATGATCCTCCTGACATTTGTCGTTCTGGTACTTTCGTGCATACTTGGCTGGGTAGTGGGCAAGATAGGCAATAAGACGAAGAATAAGAGCTATGTCACGGTTATACTCTCACTGGCATTTATAGCGGGTTATTATGCAGTATACATGAATGCAAATAAGATGCTTACAAATATTCTGGCAAATAGTGAAATGTACAGCGCAAAGATAAAGGGGGCAGTGTATCCTCTCTATTCCATAGGATGCGCAGCCACGGGTAACATAATGCAGCTTGCGTTTGCCGCAGTCGTAACGCTGGTGGTATCACTGGCTGTGTGGATAGTTCTGGAACGAAGTTTTATCGGTATAGTTACGACAAAGACAGGTCATGCGGCAAAGAAACTTGTGGCGAAGCGAAGCAGGGCAAAGAATCAGGAGATGGCTTTGCTTATCAGAGAGTTTAGAAGATTGGCATCATCGGCGATATATATGCTGAACTGTTCGCTTGGAACGTTGCTCATGCTCATTCTGGCGGTTGTATGTCTTGTGAAGGGACACTCTGTAACGGATATGATCTCGAAAATGCCAGGACTTCCTGATGGTATACTCGTATTTGGGGCATGTATAGCTGTGTGTGCGGCAGCCTCCATGAACGATCTGACCGCACCGTCCGTATCCCTGGAAGGAAAAACGCTGTGGATAGTAAGATCGCTTCCAGTCACATCATGGCAGATACTCAGAGCCAAAATAAGAATGCATGTTATACTCACGATGGTTCCGGCGATGGTGCTCGATGTGGCTTTGATGGCTGTGGTGAAACCTTCCCTGACAAATGGAGTGATGATGCTTTTGATACCATGCCTTTATGTATGTCTGACTGCCTATATCGGGCTCGCGGTAAATCTCAAGATGCCAAAGCTTGACTGGACATCGGAGGCGGCGGTGGTGAAACAGAGCATGGGAGTACTTGTTGCTCTTTTATCTAATTTTGTGTATATTATAGTACTTGTAGCAGGATACTTAGCCCTCAGAAGCCTAACTGGATCGACATTATATCTTATAATAAGCGCAGTGTTGACAGCTGTCATTGCTGCGTTGTTCAGAATATGGCTGAAGAGACGCGGGGTGCAGGTGTTTGAGGCACTTTAGCAGTATAAATTATAGATAGAAAGAAGTTTTAGGATTAAATATGGCAGAAATAAAGAACTCGGAATTAGACATGAGCACTCAGCAGAAAGCTGAGCTGGACAAAGAGAAAAGAAGAGAAGAGAAGAAAGAGGCAAAAAGAGCAAAAAAGCAGCACTATAGGGAACTGAATGAGCCGCCAAAGCTTACCGTGCTTGAGGAAGTGGGAAATGCTGTTACCCACGGCATAGGAGCAGGGCTTGCAATAGCCGGTTTTGTCCTTCTTCTCCTGAAGTCAGACACAGGGCTCAAAGTGATGGCATCGTGTTTTTATGGAATATCACTGATATTGATGTTTCTCATGAGCTGCCTGTATCACTCATACAAATCCGGTCTGGCAGTCAAGCGGCTCTGGAGAAGATTTGACTATTCCTCGATATATCTGCTGATAGGCGGAACATTTGCTCCACTGTACCTTGTGTACTGGGGAAATGTGCTTGGAATAGTGTTGTTCTGTGTGCAGTGGGCACTTATCATAGCGGGGATCACCATCATATGTGTGTTCGGACCGGGCAGGTTCAGACCGATACACTATACGCTGTACTTCGTCATCGGATGGAGTGCCATCATGTTCATTCCGGGCTGGTTCAGAAATGACAAGCCGCTTTTGGGATGGATCGTGGGCGGTGGCATTGTCTATACGCTTGGCATGATTCCATTTGTGAAGGACACCAAGGGGGCGCACTTTATCTGGCATATCTTTGTGATGCTGGGGGCTGCGCTGCATTGGTTTGGGATGTACATTTATGTGTATTGAGGACGGACGCCATTTTCAAGCGTATAAGGCCATGATATATGCGTGCAATCACATTTGCCTAGCCTCACTTTACTTTGCTTCCATATGCACTCGGCTCTGACCGCAATAAGGGCGCTGCGGTCGCCACCTCGGCAGGAAGCAGTAAAGAGAGGCAGTCTGCATTATCGATTGCACACATAATATCATGGCCTTTTTATATCGCCTGAAAATGGCTGGTTATGAATCACGCTAATCTTCCTTCGTTTCAGCTTGCATATATTTGCGGTTGATTACAGACATAAACAATGGTATCTTTTAGTCAGTTATAAACATAATAAATACGAGGAGAAAATTCTATGGATAGAGTAGAGAAAATGCTTGGCAGAATGAAAGCTGGTAAGTTATATAAATATGTGGATTGGGATCCGGAGGGTAAGGCAAAGGATCTGGTAGATAAGTTTAACAGCGCTCCGAGGTCTGAGACTATGACAAGAACCGGAGAGTATCTTGGAAAATTATTTGCGCACATGGGAAAAGAGTGTTACATAGAGCCGCCTTTTTATTGCGACTATGGAACCAATATACATGTGGGAGATTATTTCTATGCAAATACAGGGCTGATAGTTCTGGATCAGTGTGACGTAATCATAGGAGATCATGCATTTCTGGGACCAAGGGTCAATATATACTGTGCATGTCATCCGATAGATGCGATGATCAGGAATGCCGGTGTGGAGCTTGGCAAGCCGGTTACAATAGGTGATAATGTATGGATAGGTGGCAACACCGTCATCAATCCGGGCGTCACCATAGGTTCAAATGTTGTCATAGGCTCAGGGTCGGTTATCACAAAGGATATTCCGGATGGTGTGATAGCAGCAGGAAATCCCTGTAAAGTCATAAGACCGATAACAGATAAAGATAGGCAATATTGGCTTGAACAGGTAAGGGAATTTGAGGCAGACACAGGTGAGCAGGTAAAGCTGGAGCAGGAGTGATTCAACACTGCTGCTGTGATCTGAGCGGCCAAGGCGTTTTGGGAGGATATACATTTGACAAATTACAGATTTACTTTCAGCTACGATGGCACCCGCTATCACGGCTGGGAGAGCAAGACAAATGCAGACACGGTTGAAGGCCGTATAGAGGCGGTGTTGTCGAAAATGGTGCATGGAGATAACGGTAAGACATCGGATGTATGTAGGGAGAATATGTCCGCAGATATCCGGGATACGAAGACACCAGCAAAGGTGGATATCCATGGCGCAGGCAGGACTGATGCGGGTGTCCATGCCAGAGCCATGGTCGCAAGCGGAAGGCTGAATACCGATATGACATCAGGTGAGATAAAGGATTATCTTAACAGATATCTGCCTGCGGATATATGTGTGCTTGATGTTTCTGTGGCTGGGGACAGATTTCACGCAAGGTTGAATGCGACCGGCAAAATCTACGAATACACACTGTATGTGGGAGCTGAGAAACCTGTGTTTGACAGGAATTATGTGTGGTGTGTACCTCAGGGAAGTGTGCTTGATGTGGATGCGATGAAAAAGGCTGCATCGTATCTTGTCGGAAAGCATGATTTCAGATCTTTCTGTGGCAACAATAAAATGAAGAAGTCAACGGTGAGAATCATATATGATGTGGAGATAGTCAAGGAGGGAGACTATATCCGCATGAGGTTTCATGGAAATGGATTTCTGCAGAACATGGTGAGGATACTCACCGGAACTTTGGTGGAGATCGGATATGGACATATGGATGCGGAGCATATGCCGGAGATCATAGCGGGGATGGACAGGCAGCTTGCCGGACCTACGGCTCCGCCGCATGGACTATGTCTGCTTAAGGTTGAGTATGATTGAGACGGCAGCAGTATTTTCAGCAGTTACCGATGAATTAATCTGAATGTAAAAGGATGACAGACCATGGGTATATCGGACAGAGATAGTGAAAAGGTAAAGTTACATCAAATGAATATGATGGCGGGAAAGCCGGAGGATATAAAGACGCTCAGTCTGTTCATGGACATAGGAGCCATGATGATACGAAATGGTTCGGAGGTAAAGCGGGTGGAGGACACCCTCAGACGAATGGGCGCGGCATACGGCGCAGATCGCATGGATGTCTTTGCGATCACATCCACTCTAGTGTGTACTATGAACATGCCGGACGGATCGGTGTGTTCTATGACCAGGGGAACCAGAGACGGAACAAAGACGGATTTCCGAAAACTTGAGAGGATAAATGCTTTGAGCAGGGAGTATTGCGCACAACCATTTGGCTTGGAAAGACTCAGTGATGACATAGCGAAGATTGAAGGGGCAAATGCACCTAGATTTCGTGTATGTGTGGGAAGTGTACTTGCTGCGGCTGCATTGGCGGTATTCTTTGGCGGAAATATATTGGATGGAGTGACAGCGGCGGTATTTGCTGTCATAATATGGCTGATGCAGGTTTATTTTGCACCGATATGTACAAACAATATACTCTTTAATTTTCTGTGCTCATTTGTTACGGGAGTCCTGATTGGCATGGTGGGGCATGTTATCCCGATACACGGAGACAAGGTAATGATAGGCGATATTATGCTGCTTATACCGGGACTTGCTCTGACAAATGCTGTGAAGGACATGTTTGTAGGGGATACCATAACGGGAAGTCTGAGGCTGGTTGAGTCGCTGCTCTGGGCGGCGGCGATAGCGTGCGGATTTGCCCTGGCGGTATTTATCACGATTTAGGAGGTGCAGACAAATGCAGCAAACGATCATACAGGTTGTCACAGCTCTATTAGGTTCACTGGGATTTGCTTTGATGTTCAATCTAGGAAAGAGAAATGTGATACCGGCGGCGATAAATGGAATGTGTACATGGGTAGTGTACATTTTGATGGGAAAGGTCGTAGACGATGTGTTTGTTCCTTCACTTGTTGCCAGTTTGTGGGCAGCAATTTTTGCTGAGGCAGCAGCGAGGATAATGAAAGCACCGGCAAATCAATATTTGATAGTGGGGCTTATACCACTTCTTCCCGGAGCACCGCTATACTATACCCTGAGCGCGGCATTTGACTCGGACTGGGTGACGGCTGGTGCACGCGGCAATGATACGATACTGTTCGTCCTTGGAATTGCAGTGGGGATAAGTGCCGTATGTGGATGTGACGATATAATAAAGAGGTTAAAGGGAAGGCACAGCCGGGCTTGAGTCTGCAGGCCGATGGTGTTATTATACAGGTTGATAAAAATACCGGATAAAGGAGACGGGGATATGATAGATAAGTATGGAAAGAAATTGTTTATATTTCTGGGTTGTGATGTAGTGTATTTCATTTTGTGGGTCATACCGGCTATACAGATCCCGGCATCGGCGGCAGTGTTCACAGGATTGGGACTTTTGGTTATGACGGCACTCAGCTTTGTTGAGGTTGAGGATGATACATTTGACAGGGTAACAGGTGATGAGAAGTGGTTTAAAATAGCGTTCCTTGTAGGTGCTGTTCTTGCCCTAGTGGGAATAATACTTATGCTCATGTTTATGAAGATATAATGAAACATATATATGTGAAGTTGAGTAAAGGCTCTGTGCAGCGGGTATCGCTGTGCAGAGCTTTTTTACATGGAAAATTAAGAATTTCTTAAAGATCTGCATGATTGTTTCTTAAAGCCGGATCCAGCTAAAATAATATTATCAGAGGGAAAAATACTGATGTGAGTACAAAGGGGGAATATATATGGCGGATATGATCAGAAGACATAGAGCAGCTCTGTTATCTTTGATAGGAATTGTGGGGATTTGCCTGTGTGGATGTGACAATAAGGAGATAGACAGTTCATTGGGAGATGACAGAACAACCTACATATATGGAGATGTGATACAGGAAGATGCCGGAACGACATTGGCGGCAAAACTTAAAGTTCCGACAGAGTGTGATATAACATTTGACACCGGAAAGTCAAAACTCACTGAGATAAGGCTGGCTGACAAAGATATAGTGATGCCAGACACCGACAGGGCATATGTAGTGGACTTTGACAGGATAACAACTGATAAGTCGTACATCCAGAATATGGTCGAGAGTATATTTGACAAATCATCCGGTATATATTGCCGGGATGAAGGCGATGAATATATGACTAAGGAAGAGATACAGCACGATATTGATATTGCTGAGGTATACAGGCAGCAGGCACTAAAGGATGGTCAGGCTGACGTGGCGGAAATGTATGAGAATGATATAGAGGACATGAAGTCGAGGCAAAAAGAGGCATCCGACACATACACTCCGGTATCTGGATACACCATGAACAAGATCTATGTGGGAGAAAGGGACGGTGAAAGGTACAGCCTGTGGATATCAGGGCAGGAGGATACAGACAGGTTCAGAGGAATAAGTATAATGTATAGCGAGGCGGGGGATCAGGAGATAAATGAACTCGCCAGGGTAGATGATGCGGTGTATGTGGACACCGTTCCTGAAAGTGCTGCTGAGGCAAGTGTAGTTGAAATGCAGAATCTATGTACGATGACTGAGAATTCTGCGGCGAGTGAGGCAATGGCTTTTCTGGCAAAGCTTGGGATATCAGGAGTCGCATGTGTAGACGTTGAGCCGGCGATCAGAAGGTGGCAGAATGGATTATTTGATACGATAGAGATGGAGAAAAATGGATATGTCTTTGATTTTCAGTGCCAGATAGGCGGGATAGATGTCCTGTATAAAGACCCGACAGGTGTTGATAATCTTGCAAATGATAAGGGATACATTATGCAGGAGGGAGATCGGATAGCGGTGTACATAGACGATGGCGGCGTATTTTATATGAGTGCCAGGCTTTGCACAGATACGGATTCATTTGACAGAAAAGAAGTGTCTCTCATGGGATGGGACGATATGATCGCGGCAGCGGACAAAAGCATAGCTGAGTATTATAGAAAATATCCCACCGCGTATTCAAAGGTGGAATTTAATAAGGTGGAACTACTATATGTTCCGGAGGTAGAGAATGATGGCAGTGTACATTATGTTCCGGCATGGGTGTTCACTCAGACGGACAAAGAGGATATTTTGAACAATGAGAGCACATATTTTGAACACATATCTCAGATGGTATATATAAATGCCATAGATGGAAAATATATTGACATATTGGAGACTGCAAAGGTTCTTGGAACATGGGACAGCTATGGACGGGAAAATGAGATAGCTTCATAAAAGTGTTATTTATTTGTGTTAATTAGGGACGTTAGAGTGTTATATATATGGATGATCATATTTGGAAGGAAAAATAAGGAATATAGGAGGAACATATTATGAGAAAGAGAGTTACAAGGTTAGCGGCATGTGTGCTGGCTGGAGTTATGGCTGTTCAGCTTGCAGGCTGCGGAAGTAAAAAGGTGGATTATACATTGGACGGTGACGGGACATCCGGCGGATACAGTGAGAGCGATGACGGAGGACGGAGCGGCCTTGCAAAGTCACTTGGCATACCTGACAAATGTGATGAGACATTTGATGTGGGAAAATCAGGACTTTCAGAGATAAGGTGTACGGCTGACAAGGTGGATGTGCCGGATACGGACAAGCTGAAAAAGGTGTATTACACCACGACAAAGCTTGATGCCAAGCAGAGACAGACCATAGTGGAAGGACTTCTAGACAGATCCCAGGGGATATACGTGCGAAAGGAGGGTGTGTCCACCAAAGATGAGCTGAAGAACATGATAGAGATGACAAAGAAGTTCAAGGAGGAGGCTGCCAGTCAGGGCGATGACACATCTGATTCATGGTATGACGCACAGATCGAGACGTACAAGAGCCAGATGGCGGAGGCCCCTGAAAGCCTGCCGCTGCTTGAAAATTATGACGATCCTCATGCTGCATACACAGGAAAGCATGGAGACAAGGAATATACGATAGCTCTTTCAGGTTACAGCAGCAATGATAAGGTAGACTCCGGAATGTATATGGCATTCAGTTTGGCTGAGACTGAGGAGAACGCACTTCTGGATGGAGTTGCCGGAGCCACGTATACATATGTCACCGGAGAGATCAGTGTCACAGATGTGGATGTCTCGAATATGGAAAATGAGTGTCATATTACGGAGAGCGATGCCATATCTCAGGCTATGAATTTCCTTTCAAGCGTAGGGATAGACGGCATGGAATGCTCAAAAGTGGAGCCACTTGTGAGAGTATGGGCAGGTGAAAACGGCGATGTAAAGAAGACAGAGGTAAATGGATATTATGTGACCCTGACCCGCACAATAAATGGTGTTCCGATCAGAAACGGAGAACTTTATAATGTTGACAACTTACAGAACCAGAATGGATATATGTACGATATAGATGATATGGCGCATATAAGTGTAAATGACGAAGGAGTCGTATACATGTATTCAACCCTCTATTCGGATTCAGCATCATTTAAGGATGAGGACGTGGATATACTGGGCTGGGACGACATGATATCTAAGGCAAATGAGAGCATTGCAGCATATTACGAGAAATACCAGACAAGGTATGGCAAGATAGATTTCAATAATGTGGCACTCAGATATGTGTCATCTGTGGACGAATCCGGCAAGATGTGTTATATCCCTGCATGGGTATTTACAGAGAGCGAGGAGCTTCGCGGCGGAGACACATCGGGAGAGATTTCTCAGGTAATCTGCATAAACGCAATAGATGGAAACTATATAGACCTTATAGAGGACGCCAAGCAGATGAAATTGTGGCAGGAGTACTGATAAAGTCGGCAGTGGGGACGGAGGGGTCAGGTACCTCAGTCCCCCGGATTAAATAAATAACGGGCAGTCAGTTGTTTTCATAACTTGACTGCCCGTTGTTTTTATAATAGCCGATTTTACAGGTGAAGGACTCTGTCCTTGATCTCCTGGGTACGTCCCTGATTCCAGAACTGTGTTCCGATATATCCGCAGGTACGTCTTGCCACAAAGAGGGTGTTCTGGTCACGGTTGCCACAGTTAGGACATTCCCAGACCAATTTGCCGTAGTTGTCTGTAACTATCTTGATCTCTCCGTCGTAGCCGCACTTTTCACAATAGTCGCTCTTGGTGTTAAGCTCAGCGTAGAGTATGTTATCGTAAATGAATTTCATAACTTCCAGAACTGCATCGATGTTGTTCTGAAGGTTAGGCACCTCAACGTAGCTTATGGCACCGCCCGGTGAAAGTTTCTGGAATTCAGATTCAAATTTAAGTTTGCTGAAAGCGTCAATATGCTCGGTTACATGAACGTGATAACTGTTGGTTATATAATTTTTGTCGGTTACACCTGGAATTATGCCGAAACGTTTCTGCAGGTTCTTGGCAAACTTGTATGTGGTTGATTCCATTGGAGTTCCGTATACAGAGTAGCTTATATTCTCTGCGGCTTTCCACTCGGCGCATTTGTCGTTGAGTTTCTGCATTACAGCGAGTGCGAATTTCTTGCCCTCCTCTGAGGTGTGGGTCTTGCCGATCATGCGGACACACATTTCGCAAAGACCAGCATAGCCAAGGGAAATAGTTGAGTAGCCGCCAAAGAGCAGCTTGTCAATCTTCTCGCCTTTTTTGAGTCTTGCCAGCGCACCGTGCTGCCACAGTATAGGAGCGACATCTGATATGGTTCCGAGCAGACGCTCATGTCTGCACCTCAGAGCCTTGTGGCAAAGCTCAAGACGTTCCTCCAAGATCTTCCAGAATTTGTCCATATCACCGCCGGCTGAGCACGCTACATCCACAAGATTAATGGTGACAACTCCCTGATTGAATCTGCCATAATATTTGCGAGTTCCATCCGGATTTCTTATGCCGTCTTCCTTGGTTGGAAATGATCTGCATCCCATGCAAGGATATACGTCACCGTCCTTCATCTCTCTCATGACCTTGGCTGAAATATAATCCGGAACCATGCGTTTGGCAGTACATTTGGCTGAGAGCTCGGTGAGGTACCAGTATTTTGAGTCGGGTGTGATGTTGTCTTCGTCAAGCACGGATATAAGCTTTGGAAATGCCGGTGTGATCCAGATTCCCTTCTCGTTCTTGACACCCTTGATCCTCTGGTTCAGGACTTCCTCTATGATGAGTGCCAGATCTTCCCTTGTCTGTCCCTCTGGAACCTCATCCAGATACATGAACATTGTGACAAAGGGTGCCTGACCGTTACAAGTCATCAGTGTGATGAGCTGGTACTGTATCGTCTGTATTCCGCTCTTGACCTCGTTCAGGAGTCTTTTTTCTGTTATCTTGTTGATGATATCTTCGTCAAGTGATTCTCCGCATTCAGTGCGCTCCTCGATGACCTGTGCGCGGAGTTTCTTCCTGCTGACATCCACAAATGGGGCGAGATGAGACAGGGTAAATGTCTGTCCGCCGTACTGATTGCTGGCCACCTGAGCCACGATCTGGGTAGTTACGTTGCAGGCTGTGAAAAAACTGTGTGGTTTCTCAATCATAGTTTCACTGATGACGGTGCCGTTCTGCAGCATATCCTCAAGGTTTATGAGATCACAGTTATGCTCCTTCTGCGCATAATAATCTGAATCGTGGAAATGTATGATTCCGGCTTCGTGTGCTTCCACGATATCCTCTGGCAGAAGCATTCTCTTTGTAAGATCCTTGGAAACCTCACCGGCCATGTAATCACGCTGGGTAGAGTTGATCACAGGGTTCTTGTTGGAATTCTCCTGATTGACCTCCTCATTCATATGGTCTATGAGCGCAAGAATACCGTTGTCCGTGGTGTTGGACTTACGCGCAAGCTCTCTCTTATAACGGTAACGCACATATTTCTGTGCAACCTCGTATCCTCGCATCTCCATGATGCCTGTCTCTACCATATCCTGTATATCCTCAACGTGGACTGCGTGGGACATGGATTCAATCTGTTTCTCCAGATTATCCGCGATGGCGTGAACCTGATATTCATTTAACTGATGGAGATTGTCAACCTCGTTGTTGGCTGCCTTTATGGCATTTTCAATCTTTGACAGGTCGAAAGTCACTTCTTCTCCATTTCTCTTGATTACATGTACATGTGTTTTGACTTCTTCTGACACAGCAATAGCCTCCCTCTTCCAATTCGATAAAAGTTCTATAATAATCCAATCATTAAATTAACTGAAATCAGGCCGTTAAGGTCTGGTTTGACATAATATACTAGATGCATCTGTTCATTCTGCATGGAATTATTCATAAAGAAAATAAATAGGTAGCACGCTGATGCGTGCGTAGGTCGCCAAGCTTGCGCTTGCGACAAATAAATAGGTAGCACGCTGATGCGTGCGTAGGTCGTCAAGCTTGCGCTTGCGACAATTAATGTAAACACAATATATTTGGTAGGGATAATGTGAAACACCCACTAGATATTGTGCTCTGTTATTATAGCCACCAATAATGGTAATGTAAAGATGAAAAAAGTGCTTTTACACAATAAAATCCCTGGGGGGCGCATAAACCTTGACAAATTTTGATAAAAAAACTTTGGGGGCAGTCAAAGCCTTGACAAGCAACCATAAAAAGTGATACACACTTATATGAATACATTTCTAATAGGTATTAATACAAATATCAAGGAGATAAAAAAAATGCAGGAATTAAAGCCAATCAAAGAAGGTAAGGTACGTGAGATTTATGACAATGGAGACAGCCTGATCATGGTAGCTACAGACCGTATAAGCTGTTTCGATGTCATCCTCGACAATGTAATTTCCAAGAAGGGAACAGTTCTGACACAGATGTCAAAGTTCTGGTTTGACATGACACAGGACATACTTCCTAACCACATGATCTCAGTTGATGTAAAGGATATGCCTGAGTTCTTCCAGCAGGAGAAGTTTGATGGCAACAGCATGATGTGCAGAAAACTTGAGATGCTTCCAATCGAGTGTATCGTGCGTGGATATATCACAGGCAGTGGCTGGGCAAGCTACAAGGAGAATGGCACAGTATGTGGAATCAAGCTTCCAGAGGGACTTAAGGAGTCAGATAAGCTTCCTGAGCCTATCTACACACCATCAACAAAGGCGGAGATTGGCGATCACGATGAGAATATATCATATGAGCAGAGCATTGCTCACCTCGAGAAGTACTTCCCAGGAAAGGGCGAGGAGTACGCTTCAAAGCTCAAAGAGTATACTATAACACTTTACAAGAAGTGTGCAGAGTATGCACTTACAAGAGGAATCATCATTGCAGATACAAAGTTTGAGTTTGGCCTTGATGAGAACGGCAACATCGTTCTCGGCGATGAGATGCTCACACCAGACAGCTCAAGATTCTGGCCAGCAGATGTATATGAGCCAGGTCATGGCCAGCCATCATTTGACAAGCAGTTCGCCCGTGATTGGCTGAAGGCAAACCCGGACAAGGGATGGAAGCTTCCGGATGATGTCGCACAGAAGACCATCGACATCTATCTTGAGGGTTATGAGAAACTCACAGGCAAGCCACTTGGAAAGTAATTACAATATCTAATTATACGAATTTTCAGGAGAAATAGCGTTTAAGCTGTTTCTCCTTTTTTATCTTGTGGGGACGGAGAGCTCCGTCCCCTAATTGCCGTTTTTTACCCGGTTTTTTCGAAATCCCCCAAAAGGGGTCAGGCACCTCCGTCCCCCATTTAGTGGGGATGCTGTTTTTGTTTTGTGAACTTCGTTGAAATAAATGGCTCCGGGTGGTAAAGTGTAAATGTTATGAAAAGGCAAAATCAAGTGAGATTTTACAAGGAGGTAACAATGAAGAATATGCTGCGTGTGGCAGCCGTTACGCCGAAGGTTCACATCGGAAGTGTCAGCGGAAATGTCAGAGAGATAATGGATATATATGAAGAATATAAGGGTGCCGCGGATGTCATAGTGACGCCGGAGCTGTCCATAACGGGATATACCTGTGCGGATTTGTTTGAGAACAGAAAACTCATAGACGGTGCGAGAAGAGGTCTTCTTCAGCTTGCCATGGCAACTTGTACCGGTCAGTCGGCACTGGTGGTCGGCCTGCCATTTGAGGTGGACGGGGAGCTGTTCAACTGTGCGGCGTTCCTGCAGGGCGGAAGAGTCATGGCCATCGTGCCGAAGACTTACCTTCCAAACTACGGCGAGTTCTACGAGAAGAGATGGTTCTCAGCTAGAAAGTATGATGCGGTAATGGTCAATCTCATGGATCCGGAAGATGACGGAGATGAGCTTGAATACAATGCCGGTTCAAAGAATGCCGGAGGCAGGGCTGTTGGCAGTGAAGTGCTGTTTGGCAACAATGTTATGATAGAGATGGGCAGCGGAGAACAGAGGGTCAAACTTGGCATAGAGATATGTGAGGATGCCTGGACTCCGGTCTCGCCGGGAAGACTTCTCGCCATGGCGGGAGCAGAGGTCATACTCAACCTTTCCGCGTCAAATGAGGTCATCGGAAAGGCTGCATACAGGCACAAGCTGATAGGAAGTGTGTCATCGGACTGCCTGTGCGGATATGTGTATGTGTCCGCTGGAATGTATGAGTCCACATCAGATCTGGTATTTTCAGGACACAATCTGATGTACGAGAACGGCAAGCTCCTCGGCGAGGTAAAGCCATTTGAGGACGGAGTATTGATCAGGGATATAAGTCTTACCAAGATAAGACACGACAGGATAGCAAACAAATCATTTGCCGACTGTAAGCGTGATTTCGCATTCAGAAAGTATGAGACGGTGGTGTGCGATACCCCACTCATGGACAAAGGAAATGTGCTCATGAAGGTGAAGATGACACCATTTGTCCCATCGGGAAATAAGCTTGAGAGGTGCATGGCGATATTCAAGATGCAGGTTGCCGGACTTCAGAGAAGGATAGAGGCCACCCACTGCAAATGTGTGGTCGTGGGAGTGTCAGGTGGACTTGATTCCACACTGGCTTTGCTGGTTTCAGCACAGGCGGTGAAGAATGCGGGACTTCCATCCACAACTGTCGTGGGAATCACCATGCCGGGATTTGGAACGACAAACAGGACGAAGAATAACTCCACAAAGCTCATGAGACTGCTCGGTTGTGACAGCAGAGAGATAAGCATAGCTGCATCGGTGAGACAGCATTTTGCCGATATCGGACAGGATGAGAGCGTGCATGACATAACTTACGAGAACTGTCAGGCGAGGGAGAGAACGCAGATACTCATGGATGTCGCTAACAAGGAGGGCGGATTCGTGGTTGGAACCGGAGATCTCTCGGAGCTGGCACTTGGCTGGTGCACCTACAACGGCGACCATATGAGCATGTATGCGGTGAATACAAGTATACCAAAGACGCTGGTGCGCTCACTTGTGAACGAAGTCGGACACTTCATGGAGGTTGACGGATTTGCGGGCATCGCGCCGATCATAGACGATATCATAGACACACCGGTCAGCCCGGAGCTGCTTCCACCGAACCCGGACGGAACCATCGCGCAGAAGACGGAGGACACCGTGGGATCATACATCCTGCACGATTTCTTCTTATATTATACATTGCGATATGGAATGTCACCTGAGGAGGTAAATGAGCTGTGCAAGGAGGCTGTAAGACAGAGTGACGAGTACAATTTCTCAGACAGCGAGATCGACAAATGGCAGAAGGTATTCTACACTAGATTCTTCCGCCAGCAGTTCAAGAGAAACTGTATGCCGGACGGTGTGAAGGTCGGAACCGTGTCGGTCAGCCCGAGAGGTGATCTGAGACTGCCGTCTGAGATAGAATTTGAGGATTTTTTGTAGACATATTTTATAGCGGAATTATAGGATTTTGCCATATATAATAATTATATTTTTACATGAATGTTCAAACATAACCCAATCAGGGGAATACGATGCCGCCGGTTCTTAGGTGGCGCAGCAGGCGGCACCTTAGTACCGTTGCAGGCTGAGTTAAGCGGGAGCGCCCCCTGATGGGTATGATTGACATTCATGTAATATTAACTTAGATATTGGCAAAATCCAACATCAAAGGAGGGATAAGAAATGCCATTTATAGATTCAAAGGTTACAGTAAAGATGAGTGATGACCAGAAGGAGACTCTTAAGAGCAGTCTCGGTCAGGCGATAACAACGATGAACAAGACGGAGAGCTACCTTATGGTCGGCATCAACGATGGATACGACCTGTTCATGGGCGGAAAGAAGCTGGATAAGGGCGCATATGTGGAAGTCAGCGTATTCGGTGATGTGACTCCAAAAGCGTGTGATGCCATGACAGGAAAAATCTGCGATATATTTGCAGATGTGCTTGGAATCCCGGGAAATGCGGTGTACGTGACTTACCACGGCGTACATGACTGGGGCTGGAACGGCGGTAACTTCTGATGTGGGAGATAGAAGTCCTTGACGCTCTCCAGAATATACATACTCCATGGCTTGACAAGATCATGGTGGCGATCACATCCCTTGGAAATGCGGGAATACTGTGGATAGTAATGGCGGCTGTGCTGCTCATCATCCCAAGGACCAGAAAAGTAGGAATATGCATGGCTATAGCATTGGTACTGGATTTGCTTATGACCAACTGTCTGTTAAAGAATCTGGTTGCCAGAACAAGACCGTATGATGTGGCGAATTTTACAAATCTGATAGTGAAGAAACCAAAGGATTATTCCTTCCCATCGGGACACACGGCGGCATCATTTGCAGCTGTCACGGCGTTGTTCATGAGCAGAAAGAAATTGTTGGGCGCAATATCCTGTGTGATAGCGATCCTCATAGCGTTCTCAAGAATGTATCTGTATGTGCATTTCCCGACAGATATCATTGGCGGAATAGTGGTAGGCGTGGCAGCTGGAGTGGCAGCAGGACTTATACTTAGAGCGATTGATAAATGATTTGGCGGATCGTTGGTTTGGAGGGATACGATCATGAGTGAATATACCATACTGCCGTTGATCAATGCAGCATTTCAACCGGGTGAAGCGAAAAAGACGGTAGACAGTTTTGAAGACAGGGATTTTCAGGAGATAGCACGTGCTGAATACTATTATTTTAACGGGCAGGCGGAGGAGTGCAATCATATAGCAGAACGTTATCTGATGAGCCATAATATAAAATTGAAGATGTCATCCTGCCTGTTATATGTATACTCTAATCTGACACTTGGCAGAGAAGCTGCATCAAGAAAAGGACTGAGGGAGATTCAGAAATGTCTTGAAAAAGAGACGAAAAATCCTTCATCCGCTGAGGACAGGGCTGTCAGTGTATTTGCGGGATATATGTCCTCTGTGCTTTTGCATCTTTCGGTGGATGAACTTCCGGATGTGGAGCTTTATGCAGTAACATTGCCGCCTGGAATTAAGCTGTTTTCTGCCTATGTAATAGCTCACATGGCATATTTAAAAGGCGAGTATGGCAGGGCACTTGGAATTTGCGAGGCAGCATTGATGTTCAGGGATGATGTATATCCTATTAGTATGATCTATCTGTATTGTATGATTGCAATGTGTCAGATGAATCTGAAACATCTGCAGAAAGCAAAGGATGCATTGATGCTGGCGTGGAATCTGGCGAAAGAAGACGAATTTTTGGAACCCTTTATTGAACATCATGGTTTGCTGCAGGGACTTCTGGAGTCATGTATCCGCAAGGAGGATTCAAAACTATATAACAAATTATCTGATAAAGTCATTGCCTTTAGCAGGGGATGGATGTCAATCCACAATCCTATGTCAGGAAATTCAGTGACGGATGCATTATCCACAGTGGAATTCTCGATTGCAATGCTGGCAAGCCGAGATTGGAATAATCAGGAAATTGCAGATTATCTGGGATTTTCACCAAATACGGTTAAAACTTATCTGAGCAGGATTTATGAAAAAATGAATATAAATAAGAGGGATGAGCTGAAAAATTATATGCTGAAATAGGAAAATATACATTTTCGTATCGAAACGGAGATTACATGGAAGAAGTCAAAATGATAAAATCTTTATATACAGAAATCACTACCTAAATTCAATTTTGTTTATAAGGGGGAAACTATATGAAGAGAAGAATTTTGACCACCCTGCTCACTATGTGCATGGTGCTGATGCTGCTGCGGATACCGGCATATGCGGGCAGAGCCTATTGCGACATCTGTGGTAAATGGGTAAGTACAACCGGAACTTATGAATACAAAGACGCTGGATATCATTGGCATCACGTTTATTGCACAGAATGTGGCACTAATATCACCAATCCACGTTCTGCGCATGTGTGGAGTGGAACGGCAACCTGCACAAGCGGACAGACTTGCACGATCTGCGGAGGAACATCCACCCCTCTCGGACATGATTGGAACTCAAACTGGATTTCGGATGAAAACAATCATTGGCATGAGTGTAATGTCTGCGCAGAAAAGGGCGATGTTGGAGTACATATTTGGGATAATGGCACTATAACTATTTCTCCAACCTGCACAACAGAGGGGGAGAGAAAGTATACTTGCATTGGATGCGGCAGAATAAAAACAGAGACGATCCAAGCTACGGGTCACGACTTCGTGCATCACGATGCACAGGCGGCGACTTGTACCGCAAACGGTTGGGAAGCTTACGATACCTGCAGTAACTGTGATTACACCACCTATACGGAGATTCCGGCAACAGGTCATAGTTATGGAGAAGTAAAATACACATGGAGCACAGACGATCAACACTGTACAGCAGAAAGAAAATGTACAGCATGTGATGGCGTAGAAAGTGAGACAGCAGATACAACAGCAACAGTAATACAGGAAAAGAACTGCGTATTGCCAGAATTAACTACATACAGTGTAACATTTGAAAATTCTGCTTTTGAAACTCAAACAAAGGAAAATGTACGGACAGCAGAAAACGCCGGCCACGATATGGAAAAAGTAGAAAAGCAAGCTGCTACTGCTGCAAAAGAAGGAAACATTACATATTGGTTCTGTGATAAATGTAATAAGTATTTTAGTGATGAAGAAGCAGAAAATGAAATTAAAAAGGAAGACACAGTGCTTGCGAAACTTGCCCCTGTTATTATCAAGGGAGATGGAGCAACAGTAACAGCAGGTGCGAAGAATGCACTATCATTCACATCTGATGCTGCATACAGGGATTTTATTCGTGTTGAGGTTGACGGAAAGACCATAGATGAGAGTAATTATACGGTGGAATCTGGAAGTATAATCGTAACATTGAAAGAGGATTATGTTGCCGGTTTTTCGAAGGGTGAGCATACACTTGGCATTGTCTCTGAAAGCGGAACAGCGACAGCTCATTTTACAGTAAGCGAGAAGACAACGGGGACACAGGAGCCTTCGGAAGATACAACCAGTACAACACAAGAGCCTTCGGAAGATACAACCAGTACAACACAGGAGCCTTCGGAAGATACAACCAGTGCAACACAGGAGCCTTCGGAAGATACAACCAATAAAACACAGGAGACAAGTACAACGGATAAAACAACACAATCATCTCCAAAAACTGGTGACAGTACAGACTTGCAGTTGTATGTTATTCTTATGTTTGTTTCAATAGTGGGTGTTGCAGGAATTTGTGTTAAGAAAAGGTTCAAGACCCATTGATGGCTTTGAAAGAAATGGCTGTTAGAGCAGAAATTACATATTAGATCTCTATAAAATGAGGCATATGGACTAAGAAGATGTTCATATGCCTCATTTTTAATATGACTTTAAATACACAGAAATTTCACAGATGAAACGCTTCTGTATACTATTGACATTAAAAAATAGAAGTATTAATATTTATGCAACTTGCGTCAAATCACACATAGCTGACGATCAGATATCGCATATCATAAATCAAATTCCTGATTTTGTGCATCTGTGGATTCTGTCAGCATTTCAAAATGAAACAAGGAGGAAATAGAATGATCAAAACATTGCTTGGTCAGGTGGGTGAGTACAAGAAGGATTCGATACTCACACCTGTATTTACGGCGGCAGAGGTCTTCATGGAGATCCTCATTCCATTTGTGACCGCCAAGATAATCGATGAGGGAATCAACGGACAGGACATGAGCAAGGTGTATATGTATGGCGGACTCATGCTTGTACTGGCTTTCCTAAGCCTTTTCTTTGGAGTGATGGCGGGCAAATTCGCTGCCAGCGCATCAACAGGATTCGCGTGTAACCTGAGGGAGGGCATGTACAGGAATGTTCAGGAGTTCTCATTTACCAACATTGACAAATTCAGCACCGCAAGTCTTATAACACGAATGACAACTGATGTGACAAATGTACAGAATGCATATCAGATGCTCATACGAATAGCGGTAAGGGCACCGCTCATGCTCATATGCAGCATGATAATGTGTTTCACCATCAACGTGGAGCTGTCATTTATATTTGTGGCGGCACTTGTGGTTCTTGGATTTGGCCTGTTCTTCATCATATTCAAGGTGACACCTATATTTGACGAAGTGTTCAGAAACTATGATAACCTGAATGCCAGTGTTCAGGAAAATGTATCAGCGATAAGAGTTGTAAAGGCATTTGTCAGGGAAGAATATGAGGATAAGAAGTTTGGGAAGGCAGCAGAGGTTCTTGCGGAACTGTCCATAAAGGCTGAGAGTCTGCTGGCTTTCAACAATCCTATCATGATGTTCGTCATCTTCACATGTATGATGCTCCTCTCATGGATCGGAGCGCACTTCATAGTCGGCGGAAGTATGACGACAGGTAATCTCACCTCACTTTTCAGCTATGTCATGAGTATGATGATGTCGCTGATGATGCTGTCCATGGTATTTGTCATGATCTCCATGAGCATGGCGAGTATGAGACGTATATCTGAGGTCCTTGAGGAGGCCCCGACCATGACTAATCCTGATGAGCCGATCATGGAGGTCCCTGACGGAAGAATAGATTTTAACCATGTTGATTTTGTATATAAGGCAGGAAGTGCAGAGGACACGCTGAAGGATATCGACATTCACATAAAGTCTGGAGAGACAGTTGGTGTGATAGGCGGAACCGGCTGCGGTAAGTCGACATTTGTCAATCTGATAAGCAGACTTTACGATGTGAAACCGGACGGTGGTTCGGTCTGTGTCGGAGGACATGACGTGCGCGATTACGATATGGAGGTCATCCGAAATGAAGTGGCGGTTGTGCTCCAGAAGAATGTGTTGTTCTCAGGCACGATACTTGATAACCTGAGATGGGGCAAGGCGGATGCCACGGAGAATGAGTGCCGTGAGGTGTGCGAGCTTGCCTGTGCGGATGAGTTCATAGACAGGATGCCGGATGGATACAACACCTGGATCGAGCAGGGCGGAAGCAACGTGTCTGGTGGTCAGAAGCAGAGACTCTGTATTGCCAGAGCGCTGCTCAAGAGCCCGAAGGTACTCATTCTCGATGATTCCACAAGCGCAGTTGACACCGCTACGGATGCGAAGATCAGGCAGGCATTTGCAACCAAGATACCGAACACCACCAAGATCATCATATCCCAGAGAATATCAAGTGTGCAGGATGCTGACAGGATCATAGTTCTGGATAACGGAATGGTGAGTGGATTTGACACACATGAGAATCTGCTGAAGAACAACACGATATATAAGGAGATCTATGACGTCCAGATGTCTGGCGGCGGAGATTTCGATGAGAAGATGAATTAAAAAATAATGAAGTGAAAGGAGGAAGGAAATATGGACATAGACATGAAGAAAACGGGAAAGAATCAAGGGAAAAATCCCATGAAGGCACTTGGAAGATTGCTCCGATATGTCCTCAAGGAATATAAGCTGGCATGCGTCACGGTTGTGGTCAGCATACTTATATCGGCGCTTGCAATACTGAGTATATCGATGTTCATGCAGAAACTTATCGATGTATATATTGAACCGATGATGAAACAGAGCACGCCTGATTATGGACCTCTCGCCCACAGGATGCTGGGGCTTGGTCTTATACTTGTGCTGGGAATCATCTGCGCATACGCGTACAACAGGATCATGGTAAATGTGACCCAGGGAACCATGAAACGGCTCAGAGTTCAGCTCTTTGAGCGAATGGAATCTCTTCCGATATCTTTCTTTGATACGCATGCACATGGAGATATCATGTCGGTGTACACCAATGATGTTGACACACTCCGCCAGGTCATAAGCCAGAGTATGCCGCAGCTTATAAACTCAAGCATCACATTTATTTCAACACTCATTGCGATGATAGTTCTTGATATACCGCTCACGGTGCTGTCAGTCGTCATGGTGCTTATCATGATAAAGGCGACGTCGAGCTTGGGCGCGAAGTCGGGAAGATACTTCATGAAGCAGCAGCAGGATCTTGGTAAGGTAAATGGCTATATAGAGGAAATGATGAGCGGCCAGAAGGTTGTCAAGGTGTTCTGCCACGAAGAAAAGGCATATGACGATTTCTGCAAGTTGAACAGATCTCTTCAGGACAGCGCCTACAAGGCCAATATGATAGCCAACATTACCATGCCGGTGAATGCAAACCTTGGAAACATAAGCTACGTTCTCTGTGCTGTACTTGGAGGTGTACTTGCAGTAAATGGCTGGTCAGGGCTTACCATAGGAACACTTGTGGCATTCCTGACGCTTAACAAGGGCTTTACGATGCCGGTTACACAGATAAGTCAGCAGATCAATGCAATAGTTATGGCGGCTGCCGGAGCTGACAGGGTATTTACCATGACAGACGAGAAACCTGAGGAGGACGAGGGCTATGTTGAGCTGGTAAATGCAAAGAAGGATGCAAATGGCAATCTCACGGAGACCGAGGAGAGAACCGGACTCTGGGCATGGAGACATAGGCATGAGACAGGTGAAGTGACATACAGGGAACTCACAGGTGAGGTTGAATTTGAGAATGTTGATTTCGGTTACAACCCGGATAAGATAGTTCTGCACGACATAAATATGTATGCAAAGCCTGGTCAGAAGATTGCATTTGTCGGAAGTACAGGTGCGGGCAAGACGACTATAACCAATCTGATAAACAGGTTTTACGATATACAGGACGGCAAGATAAGGTACGACAATATCAACATAGGCAAGATCAAAAAGCCGGATCTCAGGCGAAGCCTTGGTATAGTTCTTCAGGATACACATCTGTTCACAGGAACAGTCATGGACAACATAAGATACGGCAAACTGGATGCCACGGATGAGGAGTGCATCAAGGCTGCAAAGCTGGCAAATGCCCACGATTTCATAAAGCGTCTTCCTGACGGCTACAACACAGTGCTCACCGGAGACGGGGCAAATCTCAGTCAGGGACAGAGACAGCTGCTGGCTATCGCGAGGGCGGCGGTTGCAGATCCACCGGCTCTGATCCTCGATGAGGCTACATCATCCATTGATACGAGAACCGAGGCCATGGTTTCAAAGGGAATGGATGCCCTCATGGAGGGAAGAACGTCATTTGTCATAGCTCACCGACTTTCCACGGTCAAGGACGCGGACTGTATCATGGTCATGGAGCAGGGACGCATCATAGAGCGAGGCACCCACGATCAGCTCATTGACATGAAGGGCAGATATTATCAGCTGTACACTGGCAAGAAGGCCGTGACAGAATAATCCTCTCCACTTTGTATCGGGGGACAGGTACCTCCGTCCCCAGATGAGCAGAAATTGTATATAAAAAACAGAAAATTACTTGCAATTTAAAAATGTATGTGCTACCATAAGGGCAATTAATGGTAGTCGCAGTTAAGCTCAACGAGATGAAAGTTTCGTTGGGCTTTTTATTTTCGTAAGGAGGGGCCCGCGTAAGCGGGAGGAATCCTTGCGAAGCACGCATGCGCCTGCGCGAAACGCTTATGAATGCGCATGCTCAATTATTTTCGTAAGGAGGAAATTATTATGCCACAAAACAAATTACAGGAATTTGTATTCACAACTATCATGGCCATGTTCATGGTCTATGGAATGATCTGCTACAATGTAGCATTAAGCACAGGAGGTTTCACCAATCAGACATTTGTCATGGCACTTCATGAGATGCCGATCATGTGGCCGATAGCTATTGTGCTTGAGCTTTTCGTGGTTGGAAAGCTTGCACCAATGCTTGCGTTCAAGATCGTGAGACCGACTGACAGACCACAGGTGATAACCTTCATGATATCATTCTACATCTGCATAATGATGTGTCCAATCATGAGCCTTATAGCAACTGTTTTGTTCAAGGATTCACCAAGTGTTGGTACATTTATCCAGACATGGGGAATGAATCTCCCTGTTGCACTGCTCTGGCAGCTCTGTTATTGCGGACCACTTGTGAGACTGATATTCAGAGCCATATTTAAGAAACAGCTTTCGGGAGCAGGATGCGTCGAGACATCAAATGAGCCTCAGACGGAGGCATGACAATCCGATTTGGCAAGTTTTGCTCAAAGTGTAGACAAGTTATGGGTGAGGTGTTAAAATCCGTTCAAAGCATAGGTAGAGAGGCTGTATATGGGCGAGAAATACATAACATTGGATGAGGTATGCCAAATGCTTTCAATATCGAAGGCGACAGGGCGCAACTGGCTCAGGCTTGGGAAAATTGAATCACAGAGAGACATGACGGATGGAAAGGTGTATTTTACTGAGGATTATGTCATAGAGTTGCAGCGGTCGCTTAAAACCGGTAAGCGGAATGCACTTCGCAGCAGGCGGAACAAGGGATATGTATCCGGGAAAGGCTTTTACGACAGGTATGTATCAGAGGACTGTGAGAGCACAGATGTAGTGAAAAATCTTGCCGGAATGCTTGCGGAACAAAATATTTGTGTGACAGAAACAGCCATGAGGGCGTTGCTTTCGGATTGCGCGCTTAAACTTCTGGTAGACATCCCGGAGACAAAAGAGATACTTAGAGAGTATATAGACGGCAGACTTGACGTAGGTGTGTGGAGCATTCTGCTTGACGATATAATTCAGGACAAGAAAGAAATAGAGACATGGATAAGTGAGCATGATGATCTGCTGGATATCAGCTATAAGTTTCAAAAGGGAGAGGATGTTCTCGGTCTGCTATACATGTCTGTCCGAGATATCGGTGTACGGAAAGCTGCAGGATCATATTTTACGCCGACAGAAATCGTCAGGAATATGATAATGGATATCAGTCAGGATCTGGGGGGCGGACTAAAAGGAAAGAAAATTCTTGACCCGTGCTGTGGAACAGGCAATTTTCTAATACAGTTTTCAGAAGATGTGGATATATGCAATATACATGCATTTGATACAGATATGCTCAGTGTGCAGCTTGCACGGTTCAATCTGGCACTTACAAGGATTGCTGGCAGGGAGAACGTGAAAGCAGAGAGTGATATACGGACTATATGTGAAAATGTAGAGTGCAGGGATTTCCTTTCGAAATCAGAGGATCGTATATCGAATACTGTGAATTACGATGTGATCATAGGCAATCCGCCCTGGGGATATAAATTTGACAGTGCAGCACAAAAGGCTTTAAGAGAAAACTATAAAACTGCGGCCGGAAGAGGTTCGGAGTCGTATGATATATTTGTGGAGCGTGCGCTGGGGCTGCTCGGAGATGACGGAATGCTGGCATTTGTATTGCCAGAGGCGGTGTTGGATGTCAGAAATCACAGCGCTGCGCGGCAGATTATAGTGAACACAACAAATGTAAGACGTGTGAGATTCCTCGACAATGTGTTTCACGGAGTGCAGTGCCCGGCGGTTGCGATGCATCTCAAAAAGAGTGCGGATCCGGGACATAGCATAGGGGCAAGAATATCCAGAGCCGGTGAAGAATTTGTTATTGGTACAGACAGACCACTTGATATCGACGGATTCTTGCTGAGACTTAATGATGATGAATACAGGCTGCTTGATAAGCTTGATAAAGTAACTGATTGTATATTTTTGAGCGGACAGGCAGATTTTGCGCTTGGTATAGTGACCGGAGATAATGATAGATACCTGTCGGAAGAGTGTGCAGATGGTATGGAAGGCGTTGTTACCGGTGCAGACGTGTACAGATACAGATATGGTGAGCCAGAGAGGTTCATAGCATCGGATATTTCACTTTATCAGCAGGCGGCTCCTGAACGAATTTACCGCGCACCGGAGAAACTGATATACAGATTTATCAACCGCCAGCTTGTATTTGCCTACGATGACAGAAGATATCTCACATTAAACAGCTGTAATGTGGTGATACCGCGTGTGTCGGGGCTTGACATGAAGTACATTATGGCGGTGCTGAACTCCCGTGTGGCGCAGTATATATATGAGAAACGCTACAATGCAGTGAAGGTGCTCAGATCACATATAGAGTCACTGCCTATTCCGGCAGCAGATGAAAATACACAACGGGATATAATCTCAAAAGTCGATGAGCTGATCCTGGCGGGAACAAGTATGCATGGGACAGACCAAATTGAGCAGTATAGGGTGTACGATGAGATAGACGATATAGTGAGGAATCTGTACTCCGTCACGGATGAGGAATATGAGTTTATAAAGCAGGCTTTATCCGGCAACAAATATATGTTATAAGAGATGAAGACATATGTGATATGACATCTGCAGATAAATTCATGTGAGTCAAGGCACGGCTAATTGTGCTGATGTTAGTGTAAGATGAAAAGAGGAAGAGACTATGAACAATATACTTCTTATAAATGATATGGCAGGCTACGGAAAAGTGGCACTGTCAGCCATGATACCGATCATGTCCAACATGAAATTTCAGGTGTATAACCTGCCGACAGCCCTCGTGTCAAACACACTGGACTACGGTAAATTCGATATTCTTGAGACCACCGGCTACATGAAGAACAGCATGAGAGTGTGGGATGAACTTGGATTTGAATTTGACACTATAGCAACAGGTTTTCTTGTATCCGAGGACCAGACGAAGCTGGTGGCTGAGTACTGTGAGAAGAAGAAATCTCAGGGAGCGTTTATATTTGTCGATCCGATCATGGGTGACGATGGAGTACTGTACAATGGTGTCACAGAAAATACTGTGGGATATATGAGGCAGATGTGTAAGGTTGCGGATCTGATAGTTCCAAACTGTACTGAGGCGGCATTTCTTGCGGGCAAATACACAGACAAGAAGATATTGACTATGACAGAGGCAGAGGAGCTTGCGCACACACTTCACGGATATGGTGCAAAGACAGTGGTTATAACTAGTGTAAATATAGACGGACAGACAAGCACCCTTATGCTGGACGGTGACACGGACAAGATGAATGTGTTCCCATACACGGAGATTCCTGTGAGGTTTCCGGGGACCGGAGATATATTCTCTGCCGTACTCATTGGAAAGTACAGGGGCGGCAACAGCATAGAGGACAGCGTTCAGTCGGCCATGAAAGTTGTCGAAAAGCTCATAGATCTGAACAAGGACAATGCCGATAAGTATAAGGGAATCCCACTTGAGCAGTACATAGAGGTGATAACAAAATGACCAGACCAAAGATAAGGATCACACTCATAGATCAAAAGGGACCACATGGCTGTCATAGAGGTCACAAGATTGGTGATTCCTATGACTTTGATACGGAGAGAGGAGAGCTCTGCCCTATGGCTATGCATGTGGCATTCCCATATGTTGATATCCTCAGATATGGCGGAAGTATTCCGGGAAATGAGCCGGGTACAGCGGTGTTTTGCTGCCCTGACGTGGATACGATAAATGTATTCAGGATAGAGGTTGTTCAGCCGGATGAGAATGAGGGGAATGAAGGATTAAAAAGTTAGGGTATATAATCGTATCTGACGAATAAAAAATTTGTATTTAAGTATATGGCAAAGATACAGCTAAAGAAGAGTGACATCGGAAGAAAAAAACGTCTTGATATAATATAATACTTTACAGAACACAGACGACATAAGTATTTGTCAGATAGTGACAGTCGTGGGTGTGATCGCAGGAACACTTATTATATTCAGGAGGTGACGCATATGTTGGTACGCAGAGAAAAATACGATATATTTGCATGGCTAATTGTGCTTGCAATGTGTGTCTCCTATCTGGGAATATACGGACTCTACAATCCGAATGTAAAAAATTATTCCTCACATTCTGTCGCATCTCTCGGTGAGAGCAGGGGGATAGAAGCAGGAAATAATGATATGCTGATGGTAGATAACACAGCCGGTCTGACAGTTCAAACGAGAAATATCAAGACTGGAAACATGGGAGAATCTCTGGAAGATACATGGATGTTTGCTGTGGTTCTTTCCGCCTTGCTGCTCAGTTTGATAGTTTGTGCATGTACACTTACCGGCAGATATGTGGAGTTGGTGTACAGCCACAGGAGGCTGCTCCTCAAATATATACACAAAAAAGATGGAAAAAAACGTCTGGGATATGCCGGTGAAGGTTATCTCAGATGAGAAAAATTCGTCATAGAAAGTCATAGAGAATTGTAAAATAGGATTGGGCAAATGCGGATAAAGGCGTTTGCGTATGTCATCTGAGTCTTCATTGGCATTTTGAGACTATGTTGTTGAGAATCAACGCGAAATGCGTTCACCAGTGAAGGAGAGATAATTATGGCAATGGATATTTTAGCTTATGCGTTCGGAATCATAGCACTTGCAGCAGCAATCAAATGTTTTGTTGATGAGAACTGGGGCGAGAAGATGCACAGAGAATCAGAGGATTCAGTGGATGCGCAGGATATGACTCAGGATAAAAAGGTAGCATAGATAGAATCAGATCAATTACACAATAGTGTACTTGTGTAAATAAAGATCCAACGGATATATCACGTTATGGGGTGTACCCGTTGGATCTTTTTATTTATGAGGAGTGTTCTTCTCATAGTTTTTAAAACTTTATCTGCAATTAAAAACAATTAATAATTAGCTAAATTAAGTTTGACTGCAAAGCGAAAAATAACTAATATAAAATAGAAATGTAAATGGAACAAAGTGAAAAGACTGAACAATGGAGACATTATAGGGACTATACATTTGCGGAAAAAATAATAAGAAAATTTATAATGACAGAGGAAGAAGACATGAAAATCAAGCCAAATGATGTTATGATCAGGTACACAGGACGTATTGACTGGACGGATGAGGAAAAGCCGGTGTGGGTATATCCGTGTACATCTGCGGCGATGAAATTTACGGGCAATACTCTTAAGATAAAGGTGTCCAACAGGAATAACTATTGGGACAATTATCTTGGATGTATAATCGATCAGTCGCAGAGAAGTTATCTTTTAAATAAAGAGGGAATTACGGAACTTGATATAGTTGTTCCGGATAACGATAAAAATGAACATTGTGTGCTGTTCTTCAAGAGACAGGATGCATGCCATGAGGTAACAATACTTGAGTATGAGATTGGAGATGGGGAGAGACTTCTTCCTTTGAAACCGCTGTCAGGCAGGCGAATAGAGGTGTATGGAGATTCGGTGTCAGCGGGCGAGGTGTCGGAGGCTGTCGACTATGTTGGAAAGGAAGACCCGGTACACAATGGCGGTTATTCTAATAGCTGGTATTCGTATGCGTGGATTACTGCAAGAAAGCTGAAAGCACAGATTCATGACATAGCCCAGGGAGGGATAGCTCTCATGGACAGGATAGGATGGTTCCAAGATCCGAATCAGATTGGCATGGAAAGTGTGTGGGATAAGGTTCACTACAATCCTACATTTGGTTCGGTGACACAGTGGGATTTCTCCCAGTACACACCTCAGGTTGTTATAGTTGCTATAGGACAGAATGATAACCATCCGTATGATTTTATGAAAAATGACTATAACGGCAGGCAGGCGGAAACGTGGCGTGACCATTACATGAAATTTCTGGGAAAACTCAGGAAGACATATCCGGATGCACACATAATCTGCTGTACCACACTTCTCTGCCACGACTGTTCATGGGACAAGGCTATAGATGAAGTGGTTGACAGTATGAATGATAAAATGATAACTCATTATGTATATGGAAGAAACGGATTCGGCACGCCAGGACATTTGAGGATACCGGAGGCGTGTGAGATGGCAACGGAGCTGGCAGAATATATAGAAGGTCTCGAAATTGAGGGGTGGAATTAAATTATATCCTAACTTATGGGTAATATAGAACAGGGATAAGTGTACAGAGTGCAAATGATGCGTCAAGATTTCTGTGAAAACTTGACATGTAGCATCAGCTCTCACCGAAGGCGACAGTTAAGGAGCTGATGTTCAAACGAGGAGGGTAAAACATGGAAAATTATGATCTTGAAAGAATAAAATCAGTTATACAGCGTGCTCAGAGTGGACAGGAGCTGACAATAGCTTTTCTGGGCGGTTCGATAACACAGGGAAGTTTGGCTACAGTGCATGAAAATACATATGCATACAGAGTGTATAAGTGGTGGTGTGATACATTTCCACAGGCAAAGTTCAATTATGTGAATGGCGGAATCGGCGGTACGGATTCCTATTATGGGGTGTCAAGAGCGGTCACTGATGTGCTCATGTATCAGCCGGATCTGGTTGTGGTGGATTTTAGCGTAAATGATGTGGATAACATATATTGTGAAGAGACCTTTGAGGGTGTGCTGAGAAAATTGCTTTGCTGGTCATCAAGACCGGCGGTGGTGGTACTCAATAACGTTTTCTACGACACGGGTGTGAGCACCCAGGATATTCACAACAAACTTGCAGATCATTATGGAGTGCCGCATGTGAGTGTACATGACACCATATACAGGCGGATGAAGGCGGGAGAATATAACAGGATCGACATAACCCCGGATGGACTTCATCCAAATGACAAGGGACATGGCCTGGTAGCGGATGAGATAACAAAGTTTCTTGAGAGTATTGTGAGTGATCTCATACAGTCTGAGAATTTGTCTGATGACTCAAAGACGGATACCGTAGCTACTGGCGCGGACATAGAGAGAAATATACAGGATGAATCGGTCTGCTCATGTGTACTTCCTACCCCTGTCACCGCAAATGCATATGAGGGCGCAAGAAGGCTCACGATACGCGAGGTTAGCCCAAAACTTTCAGGTTTCAGAGCGGATACAAATGAGAAGATGGGACATCTTGATCATTTCAAAAATGGATGGATCGGAACAAATGCAGGTGACAAAATATCATTTGAACTTGAGGGTAGCTGCATAGGAATACAGTACAGAAAGACAATATCAAGACCTGCTGTCAGGGCTCAGGCTGTGATTGATGGGGACGTCGAGCATCCGGTTTTATTGGATGGCAATTTTGATGAGGACTGGGGTGACTGTCTGTATATAGAGCCTGTGCTTCATCATAGTGAGAAGAAGAAACACACACTTGAGATAACGGTTCTTGATGATGAGAGTGTGGGTACAACACCATTCTATCTTATGTCCATAATAGTTGCATGATAAGTATGCGATCTGTCTCTTATACA
>ERZ1027061.131-NODE-131-length-32740-cov-4.561511_pt1 | contig 32740 bp, 29 predicted proteins | sample MGYA00519283_ERZ1027061 | MGnify/ENA primary metagenome ERZ1027061 (study PRJEB26926, sample SAMN06164849) | human gut metagenome | biome: ENVO:00009003; feature: ENVO:2100002; material: ENVO:00002003 | host: Homo sapiens | place: USA | collected 2012 ... | reverse complement strand
ATTATTATACTTATATTTGATATACTGATGTGAAGTATGTATATATGGCTTTTATGCCGGTAATTTTTGAAGATAACTTACAATCAAATATTTGGGAAGTCAGTTTTCCCGCATTAAGGAGGTCTTTTTATGGATTTTACTAAAAAGGGAGCCATCAAAGCTCAAAAAGAGCTTGTCTCAAAGCTCCCAAGAAACAGGAGGAAGTTCAACATCTCGCTCTTCAAAACACTCCTGGTTCTTATCCTCGCATTTGTCATAGTCGGTGTAGGTGCCGGATTTGGTGCACTGAAGGGTATTCTGGATGACACACCTAATGTCAATGCCGAGGCGCTTATACCTACTGAATACAAGACTACTCTTGTATACCAGAATGGTAAAGAGGTTGCCACCCTCGCAAACTTTGATTCAAACAGAGAGTATGTATATTACGACTCAATACCAACAAACCTTGTAAATGCATTTGTCGCAATAGAGGACAGACGTTTCTGGGAACACAACGGTATCGATGTACAGGGTATCGCAAGAGCTTTCGTGCAGGGTCTCAGCAAAGGCAACTTTGACGAAGGTGCTTCAACTCTCACACAGCAGCTCATCAAGAACAACGTTTTTAACGTGGGTCTTAACGAGACAACTTTCCTGCAGTCACTCGAACGTAAAGTTCAGGAGCAGTACTTAGCAGTTGAGATGGAAAAGCAGATAAGCAAGGAACATATAGTTGAGTATTATCTCAATACCATATATCTCGGACAGGGATGTTACGGAATAGAGACTGCAGCCAAGACTTATTTTGGCAAGGAACTCTCGCAGCTGACTATTTCCGAATGTGCAGTACTTGCATCGATTCCTCAGAACCCTTCCAAGTACGATCCTCTTCTCAATCCTGAGGATAATGCAACAAGAAAAAAGATGGTTCTGAAGTATATGCTTGATCTGGAATATATAACAAAGGCTGAATACGACGAAGCTCTGAGCGACAAGGTCTATGACAGGATCAAAAAGGTATCCCAGAAAGAGACCAAGGAACAAAAAACTGAAGTCAACTCATACTACACAGACGAAGTCATAAAACAGCTCCAGTCCGATCTTGAGGCAAAGGGATATTCCGAAGACGATGCTGAGACTATGATCTGGTCTGGCGGACTTAAGGTTATCATCTGCCAAGATCCTGAGATCCAGACTATTGCTGATTCCGTTGTAAATGATGAATCATACTGGCCAGAACCTGTATATCAGCTCAATTACGCTCTCACGCTTGTTGACAAAGAGACAAAGGTTCAGACCAATTACAGCGTTGAAGAAATGGAAAGCTGGTTCACAGATCAGCAGGGCTATGAGTACAGTGCAAGATACTACAGTGAAGAGGAGGCCAGAGCTGATGCCGATACATTCAAAGCGGCTATGGTGGAAGAATCCGGTGACGAAGTATTCTTGGAATCATTCAAACTGGTCATCCAGCCTCAGGTATCATTCACACTCATGGATCAGAAGACAGGACAGGTAAAAGCTCTTGTGGGCGGTCGTGGTGAGAAGACGGAGAACAGATCTTTCAACCGAGCAACAGAAGCCACCAGACAGCCTGGTTCATGTTTCAAGATAGTTGCAACTTATCTTCCAGCTCTTGAAGCATGTAACATGTCATTGGCAACAGTATATGACGATGCACCATATTACTATGAGAATGGAAATCAGGTATTTAACTGGTACGGCGGTTACTGGGGACCTAAGACCATCAGATATGCCATCATGGAATCAATGAACATCATAGCTGTAAAGTGTATCACTGATGTAACACCACAGCTTGCGTATGACTATCTGTTGAAACTTGGCTTTACAACGCTTGTAGACAGAAAGACTGACAGCGACGGACTTATACTTTCAGATATTAATCAGTCTCTCGCTCTTGGTGGTCTGACAAACGGTATCACCAATCTGGAGATCACAGCCGCATACGCTACCATAGCTAACGGCGGTAATTATATAAAACCAGTATTCTACACTGAGGTATATGACCACAACGGCAACATTCTTATAGACAACAGAGAGCCGGAAAAGACCCGTGTCATATCCGAACAGACTGCATGGCTGCTCACAAGCGCAATGCACGATGTTGTCACAAGTGGTACCGGTTCCGGAGCCAACTCATCAACCGGTATGTTCACAGCAGGTAAGACCGGTACAACATCCGGTGACTTTGATAACTGGTTCTGCGGATATAACCCTTATTTCACAGCCTCAATATGGCTTGGAAATGATGAGAATATCACATATAGTCCCGGTTCTATCAAGTGTTATATGTGGAGAGATATCATGGATCAGATCATAGAAAAGAAGGGGCTTGATACATCAGCGACATTCGAGATGCCTGATGGAATCATTCAGGCTACAGTATGTGCTGATACGGGACTTCTCCCATCAAACGGATGTCCTACTGTCACAGACTACTTCGATGCCTCAAAGCTGCCGACTAAGTATTGTCCTGGAGTCAAGAAGGTGGTCGTATGTAATGAATCACACATGCTTGCCAATAAGGCATGTCCTGAGACAACAACTTATATATATAAGCTCAATGATGATGGAGAATATGTACTTGATGGATACACCTGGGATCTGTCACTTCTGAAGGAACACTGTAACATACATCTTGACAAGAAGAAGGACAAAAAGACGACTCAGGCAAAGACAACCCAATCCACTGATACATCTGAGGAACCTACAACAGAGGAACCTACTTCAGAGGATCCATCTTCCGAAGATCCTACAGATACAGAGGAACCTACAACGGAAGAACCTACAACAGAGGAACCTACTTCAGAGGAACCTACATCATCCGAAGAGATCGTAACCACGGAAGATCAGTCCACGGGTGAATAACCGTTCAAACAGACATATCAAATCCCTGTCACACGCAAATGTGTGGCAGGGATTTTTTTACTATATTATTTTGTCATCTTCGATTATTTTGTCATCTTCGGCTTAAATATCAATGATGCCAGATATCCAAATATCAACGCTGCAGAGCTGCCCACTGCTGCCATCTGGAATCCGCCTCTGAAAAGTCCGATAAATCCATCCTTGTCAACAGCCTCTGTAATACCTTTCCACAGATTGTATCCAAATCCTGTGAGCGGAACTGACGCTCCGCACTCTGCAAATTTAAGCAGCGGCTCATATAATCCAAGAGCTCCGAGCACCACTCCGGAGCAAACCAGTATGACCATTATCCTTCCTGGCATGAGTTTTGTCTTATCCATCAATATCTGGGCAAGCATACATATAATGCCGCCCACAACAAAAGCTTTTATATAATCCATATTATCTTCCTTTCTCCATCTCATGATGTTCTATTATGACTGCATGAGCAATACCTGGTATTGTCTGTCCTTCGTTATAGCTGACTGTCGAGAGCAATGCACCTGTCGGAACAAACAGAACTCTCTTCCACTCCCCCGCACTCACCTTCTTCAATATATAACCTGCCAGAACAGTGGCAGAACATCCACAGCCTGAACCACCCGAATGTGTATCCTGTTCCTCATTATCGAATATCTCTATACCACAATCCATATGATTTGCTGATATATCCACCTGATTCATACTCAGCAGTTCCATCAGTATGGTCTTACCCACTTTTCCGAGATCTCCCGTTATTATCCTGTCATAATATGTTGGTTTCACACCAAAATCCTGCAGATTTTGATATATAACATCCGCAGCTGCAGGAGCCATGCACGCTCCCATATTTAGAGAATCCTTTACTCCATAATCCACTATACGCCCCGTAGTGATACCCTTTATGCAAATATCCGATTCTCTGTCTGACACCACAAATGCCCCACTTCCCGTGACCGTCCAGGTAGCTGACAGGGGACGTTGATTTCCATATTCCAAGGGGAAACGGAATTGTTTCTCCGCACTTCCATAATGACTTGACGCCTCCGCAACTACATTGTCTGCGTATCCTGCAGCCACTGTCATCGCGGCGAGTGACAAAGCCTCCCCACTTGTGGAACACGCACCGTAAAGTCCAAATACCGGAATCTCCATGTCCTTGATTCCAAACGTCGATGCAATCAGCTGCCCCAGAAGATCTCCGGCAAACACATACCTTATATCCCCCTTCTCTATCCCTGCTTTCTGGATAGCGAGCATGACGCTCTGCCTGACCATCTCGCTCTCCCCTTCTTCCCAGGAATCCTTGCCAAATGTGGGATCCTCGCTGACTCTGTCAAAGTACCTCGCCATAGGCCCATCTATCTCCTTTGGTCCAGCCACGGATGCCGCCCCTATGATATATGGCGCATTTTCAAACCTCAAACTTTGCTTTCCTACCTTCTCATTCATAATCTGCAACTCCCTTACCATATGTTTTAAAGCTAAAACAGTTTTCTTGTTTATTTTAGCTATGCATATCTTCCGATGTTACTATATTTCCCATTTTAAGAGTTTTATATCATGGTATTTTCTGTCATGACACAGATATGTAAACCTGCAAATGACAACCTGTACTGGACAAAAAGCGCAGTATGCATTAACATTACATAAGTTGGACATTCTGACTAATTATGTGTCAAGCAGATATAAGAATGGAGAGTTATCGTGGAATTTACAAAAGCATATTGGATAAACTGTTTTAACAGATGTATAAGATATACAAAAACATTTATAAAATGGATACTGTTTTCGCTCATCATGGGTACTATATGCGGACTTGTTGGTACCGCATTCCATATCTGTGTTGAATATGTGACTGGCTTTAGAGAGGATCATCATCCTATCATCTATTTCCTGCCTATTGCCGGTATTGTGATCGTATTTATTTACCGCGTCTGCGGCATACGACACTCCAAGGGGACAAACCTTGTCATAGGTTCAATACGAAGTGTAGAGGATGAGGTTCCATCTCGTATGGCTCCGCTCATATTTGTGTCAACGGTTATAACCCATCTCTTTGGAGGCTCATCAGGACGAGAAGGTGCAGCACTTCAGATTGGCGGCAGCATAGGCGTATCCATAGGAAAGATTTTCAAACTGGACGAGAGCGACAAACATATACTGACACTTTGCGGTATGAGTGCCGTGTTCTCCGCACTGTTTGGAACCCCTATAACCGCAGCACTGTTCAGCATGGAGGTCATAAGTATCGGAATTCTCTACTACTGTGCATTTGTCCCTTGTCTGTTCTCATCTGTGATCTCATATGCAATAACACAGAAACTACATGTAACACATGATCACTATGAAATAGTCGGTATCCCTGCATCAATAGATGTGACCACAGTTATTAAGGTCATCGGTCTGGCAATCTTGTGTGCAATTTTGAGCAGTCTCTTCTGTATATTCATGGCCATGGTACACAAGCTGTTCAGAAAGTACTTTAAAAATCAGTATGTCCGAGTATTTGCAGGAGGTGTAATGCTTGTTCTCCTGAACATCGTCCTGAACTCCACCGACTACAATGGAACTGGTATGAACATCATTGCAAGGGCTTTGAACGGAGAGGCTCATCCAACGGCGTTCCTGCTGAAGGCTCTTTTCACAGCAATTACGATAGGCTGTGGGTTCAGAGGTGGTGAGATAGTACCATCATTCTTTGTCGGTGCTACATTTGGCTGTGTGACCGGTGGTCTGATGGGATTGGATCCAGGATTTGCAGCAGCCCTGGGTATGGTCTGTTTCTTCTGCGGAGTCGTCAACTGTCCTCTCACATCGCTCTTTCTCAGCATAGAGCTATTCGGAGCACAGGGCATATTGTTCTTCACTATAGGCTGTGCCGTAAGCTACATGTTATCTGGCTATTACAGTCTGTACAATGAACAGAAGATCATCTACTCAAAGCTCAGGCCTCACTATGTCAATCTCTACACCAATCAGGAGATAAAGACCCGTGAGCCGGGATTCTTGGAAGGATTTCTCAGAATACGTGAAGACGACGCCGATGATGTGGAATGATCGCATAAAAAAGCTCTGCGGAATATATCATTCAATATGACATATTCCACAGAGCTTTTTCTTTTAGTCTGTTTCTGTATTATTCCTCTGTCTGATTCGCTGAATCGTCATTGGTATCATCCTCGGAATCTCTCTCTGTCTTGTCACCTGGATCCTCGGTGGTCTTATCTTCTGACTTCTTGTCATTTTTATTCTTGCTTGGCAATTTGCCAACCTTGTAAACCTCATCTCTCACTGAGTACACACTTATCGCCTCCGGATCATCCGATATGACATTGCCATCACCGTCATACACCCTTCTGTATGACTGGATCGTAAGCCCATCTATACCAGTTGTATCGAGCACCTGCTCATCCTTCGCCAGCGTCTTGTCAAGCTCATATTTTGTCTCATACGGCTCCGTCTCTATCGTCTCTGTATAAAGCTCCACGCTGAACTGTTTTATTATAGTTCCCCATATGGTACATGAGGTTGAATATCCATCATATGTGGTGTTTATCTTTATTGGATAGTCCGTATCGTTGGTAAACACAAAATCGCAGCCTCCCCACGCCACTGTAGCATCAAGTCCCGCCGGGACATATGACGCTGGATAAGGATGGCAGTGTCTCTCATCTATCTGCAGGTTGGCATAAAGGCATGCCATATAAAGTGTGGATGACACCTGACATATTCCACCACCCATATCTAGAACTGACTCGCCATTTGCGTAGGATGGTCCCGGAAGAAATCCTCGTTCTTCTGTCAGCTCACCAACTCCGAGATTATATGAGAATGATTCCCCTGGCATGAGTATAGTCCCATCACAGTACTGAGCCGCCATCTTGACATTTGTCTTTCTGTTGTCGGATCCCTCAACTTCTGTAGTATAAGTGCTCATCTGATCTCTGAACAGCAACTTTTTATACTCATCTGTAGTCATATCCGCACTTGTGAGTGTGAGCGGTATCACTACCTCATCACCCTTTTTAGCCTGACTAAGTAATCTTTTTGCTGCCTCAAGATCAAAATCCACACCATCTTTAGACTCCACCACTGTGTAACCATTATCCGGATCTAAAGTAGGATCCTGCGGCTCACAGTGTATCTTCTTGTACAAAGCATCCATGTCCACATCCACCTGTCTCTCAGGGCATTTGATCACGGCAGTATAATTGCCTTTGTTCGCCTGCCTGCATATTGCAGCGGTCAATTTATCCATATCCACTTCATAGCTGCCCTCGCCCTTCGTGAGTAAAAGCTTGTCACCTTCTATCTTATAGCCATCCTTGCGGCTAAGATCCACATCCATCATACCACTGGACTTTACTACATTTTCAAGTGCATTGACATCAGCTACAGTCGGATATATAACGTATTCACATCCACATATCTTAGACTCCAGAAAGCCATAACCTCTTCTCCAGAACCTGTGTGAACTGTCCTGGATTAACTTGACTGACTTATATGCATCCGTATTTAAAGCCCTTGAAATATCCAGAGTATATCTGTCACCATTTAACTCCACCTGCACACTGGCACTGCTGTATTTTCCTGAATAGCCTGCACTCACAAGCTTTGCAGCCTCCTCCGACGTCAGTTTTCCAACATCTATACCGTTTATATTGGTATTGTCATAAAGCCGTCTGTTGCCAATTATAAGGCATATAAGCGCATATAATACTATGACAAATATACCGGTCAGGACCCAGCTTACTATCTTGTAGTTTCTGCGTCTCTTCTGCATCTGGCTCTGTCTTTCACTTTTTCGGCCATTCGGTGTGTTTCGGCATCCCTGGTCTCTGTCATTAATTGATCTTCCCGGCGTTCTAGAGCCAGATGACCTCACAGGCTGTCTGACCGTACGTCTTCCTCTTCTGTCTTCCATGATCTCTTCCTCATTATTGTGTGCTGCATATTATTTGCCATGCATCTTATAAAAAAGATACTCCCTAGCCAATTCGGAATATAACTTCTCAACAGTCCATTCCCTGTTGGTCTCCGTTACAACTGATTTGAGTGCTATCGGTGCTGCACCTGACTTTCTGTATCTGTCCAGGAATATGTCCAGCTCTCTGTTGGTAATCCCTGCAAATATAGCCATCTCCATGTTGAATTTCGTGACGGTATCTCCCACAGAATTTTTCTTTTCCGGGCAGACCACATTTTTCTCACCATCACCTGACATATCTTCCATTATGTCAGCCACCCTGAGAGATGCACATCCGCTGTCCAACACTGCATACTCTGCTCCTAGAACATCACATATAGTCCTTACTACTGCCGACTTGTCATCCGGCAGATTCATGGTAAATATCTTCTTCATACAACATTTTTCCTCACAACATTTCTTCTTTTGCCTATAACTCATTATGTTGTTTTTTTTTTCAAAGTCAACTGCTCTTTAGTAAAAAGCATTTTTTTTAATTTTTTTACCGTACAAATCTACCATATTGAAACTATCCAGTATATTATTCCAAGCAGCCAGCTGGTAAATATTCCATACAATATGACAGGTCCTGCTATCGTGAATGCCTTCACACCCTTTCCAAACACCTCGCCTTCCGTCTGAAACTCCACAATAGGTGCGCACACACCATTTGCAAATCCCGTGATAGGGACAAGTGCTCCAGCACCACCAAACTTCGCTATCTTCTTGTATAGATTAAGGCTGGTCAGTATAACACTGGCAAGCACCAATATGAGTGAGACGTAAGCATAAGCCTCATCTTCCTTCACATCAAAATTCCTTAAAATATTAAATATTATCTGTCCAACTGTACATATAACACCCCCCACAAGAAATGCCCACAGACAATTTCTCGGCACACTGGATGTCGGCGTCACATTCTCCACATATTCATTGTAGTCGCTCTCTTTTGGTTCAAATTTCATAGTTAAAACTCCTTCCCATTAACTTCACTTTACTTACCCTGATTTATATTCTCACCACTTACATCACATGCCTGCTGCCACGCTGATGAGTGAGCCTATCAGCTTTCCTGCTGCCAATGCGTATATGACATACGGCATATTTCTCCTCACACTGAAACGTCTCGCCGCTATGGGGATGACATTTAAAACCTCAGTGAGTGCCCCGGCAAGACATCCCACAAATATGCCTCCAAACAGACACACAACCGAATAACCAAGCCAAGTTACCCTCACAGGTATGTCAAACAGATAAACTGCATTTGCAAGGGCCGCTCCAAATGCCAGAAGACTCTCTATCAGCATGTAGTGCCGCGCTCCCTTAATCTTCTCCAACAGTTTCGGAAATATTCCTATGAGAGATATAAACGCAAAATAACCACCTGATATGGCTATGCCGCTTGCAAAACATGCCAGCGCCATCAATACATATCTAATCAGCATCTCTGCACGCCTTCTTTCTCTCTGCATCTGTTATGACTGTTTGATTGACCTCCTGCTCATACTGTCGCATCTGCACCTGAAGGGGCGTAGGGTCATCCGTAAATTTCTTTTTTACACCGTGATTGAAGAATATGATGATTCCTATGAATAGTCCCAGCGAGTATGCTATTCCAGCCACAGGATATGCCTCCCTGGCCTTGCCCACAAATATATTTTCCATCACATCAAGCTGTCCGACCATATTTACATCCGAGTTATATGACATAATAGAAAAACCTGCTCCGAAAAAAGCTATCATACATATTAAGACAAACTTCAATATCTGTTTTATGTTGTCACTGGTGTCATAGGTTCTGTAATACACCACTACATCCGTTGCCCCCAGTGACTCAATCTGGCATTCTGGAAAGCTCTGCTGTATGAGTTCTATAATGTACATGACAGACACAACCTTCTGTTCCTTTGTACCAGAAAAACTCATGAGTTCAATCTTCTCTATTCCGTTTTTTGCATCGGGATTATCGCTCACCACCACTGCAACATCCTTTATCCTGACCTTTTTCTTATCAGCCAGACAGCTCTCTGAAAGTTTTATATACACACGATCAGCCATACACTTCAACTCCTGTTCTTTTTCCTCTAAGAATAGTCTGTCCATGTGTACGGCTGATATTATTCCAATTTATTCCTATTTTATTTTTAGTTATACATTTTGCAGATTTCTGAGTATCTTTTTTTCCAGCCTGCTCACCTGCACCTGGCTCATTCCAAGTATCCTCCCCGTTTCTCCCTGTGTCTTCTCCCTAAAATATCTGAGTGTTATCAACTTTTTTTCCTTATCTGACAGAGTGTCTAACAATTGTTTTACGTACAGTTTCTCCACCACTATATCCTCCTCCCTGCGGCTATTTTGCAGCTCCCCCATATCATCGATATCCGATATCTCTGCCGCAGATTCCATAGCCATGACCAGATCCTCCAGAGTACTCCCTGTCTGCTCACATATCTCCTCCACTGTTGGCTCCCTGCCATTTGTACGCTGAAATTCCTGTCTGAATTTCTCTGCTTTATAGTGTATAGTCTTGAGATTCCTGCTGACTTTTACAATACCGTCATCCCTAAGAAATCTCCTTATCTCCCCCTGTATGAGTGGGACTGAATAAGTGGAGAACATAACATCATATGATATATCAAATCTGTCCACAGCCTTTATAAGCCCTATAAGTCCTATCTGGACAAGATCCTCCAGATCCTGTCCTCTCCCTATGTATCGCTTTGCAACACTTACAACAAGTCCCATATTCTCAGTTATCAGCCTGTTTCTTGCCGTCATGTCCCCCTCTTTTGCCAGTCTGAGCAGCTGAAGATTATCTGTCATCAATACATCTCCTGACTATTTCCAATCACCTTTTTCATTTTTACTACAGTTCCCTCTCCTACGGTTGATGTGACCTCCAGTTCATCCATAAAGGCCTCCATAAATGAAAACCCCATTCCCGAACGACTCCCGTCTGTCACAGATGTGTACATTGGCGTCATAGCCCGGTCAACATTTTCAATACCACATCCCTCATCTTTTATCGTTATGTATATAGTTCTGCCCTCTGTGTATGTATCAATGGTTATAACCCCTTCCCCTGAACTGTATCCATGAACTATGGAATTTGTCACTGCTTCAGATACAGCCGTTTTTACATCCTCCACCTCACACAAAGTGGGGTTTATCCTTGTCATCATCGCTGCAACCACCACCCTTGCAACCGACTCGTTTCTCGCATCACTGCCAAATTCCATGACTAATCTGTTCTTGTCCATACTTTTATTCTCCTTGTTTACTCTCTTTGTTTTAATTTTTCTGCTATCCTGTATATCCCTGACATGAGCAGTATCCTGTCTATCCTGTCATTTACGTTTATCACCCCCACACTGCCTCCCCTGGCATATACCTGTCTAAATCTTCTCGTTATTATCCCGATGCCTGAACTGTCCATGAATGTTGTCGTACTAAAATCAAACACAACGTGCTTTATCTCCTGTTTATCAAACACCTCATCTGTCGCCTCTGTGATCTTTCCGGCAACGTAATCATCAACCTCTGAGGGCATATACACTATGACAGTATCCCCAATTTTTTCATAAATATTCATCCATACTCCTCCTATAACAACTAAATAAACTTTGGGTTGTTGCCCGCACAAAAAAAAGATACAAAAGAAGTCCATATCCTATCTCAACTTCTTTTGTATCTCTATAATCATAAAATATTATCGTGTCACTGAACTGACGTGTCAGCTCCATCTGCTATGTCTGTGCCGTCTGACGTGTCTGTGCCGTCTGACGTGTCTGTGCCGTCTGATGTGTCTGTGCCATCTGATGTGTCTGTGCCGTCTGATGTGTCTGTACCATCTGATGTGTCTGTACCATATGTGCTGTCTTCCACTCCATCGCCACTGTCAGCTGTATCATTTCCTGTGGTATCACCGCTGCTCTGATCCGTGGAATTTGCCGCTGCCGTGCCGTCTGCAGCCGTAGTCGTCTGTTTTGCCGCCTTTTCCTTGCCAGCCTGTATCGCGTCATCATCCGCATGCTCGCACGCATATGAATAATATACAGAATTTGGGCAATTCTTCACAAGCTGGTTAAATACCAACGTCGCATTGTTATCATCTGAAAGCTTGAGGTAACACATTCCCTTATAATAGAGTGCCACATCACTGTTCGGGGTATCCTGAAGTACCCTGTTCAGGTCTTCTATCGCTGACTCATAAGACATATTTTCGTACTTTGATATAGCCGACTGCACCCTCGCCTTATTGTCATCAGATAATACCTGTGATGCATAATCTCCATACTTTGCAATCTGACTCTGCAAGGACTTTGTCTCTGACTCAGCATTCTGTAGTTTTGTAGTCACTGAGTCCACCTGATGCTGCAGATCCGATATGGTCACATTCTTGTCTGATATCTCCTGACTGAACGTTATCTGCAGATCTCTCTGAGAATTGTCTGCCGCCTTATCCCTGTTCGGGATGATCAGCGTCCACATTGCAGCAAGACCAAGCACAACTCCCGCTATGATATATGCAATGGAGTATTTGTAGAAATTTATGTCCTTATATCTTCCAACCGGAACTGGATCTCCATCAAAATCAATCTCACTGTTTCCTGCTATAAGCTTTTTCTGGTCGTCCACAAACAGAGCATCCACATCATAATCTTCCTGTGGATAATCTCTAAAATTCATTATCTCCTCATCGGTATGTCCCAGCTCGTTGAAGTATCTGACCGCCACAGGATTTGTCCTGTCGATCTTTATAACCCTCTTAAGTGCCTTTCTCGCCTTGTCATCCCTTCCCTCATCTATAAAGAGAAGTGCAAGCAGAAGATATCCCTGTATAAATCTGGAATTATCCGAGAGCACTTTTCTCAGCTGTATAAACGCCAGATCCTTGCTTCCCTGCTTTGCATATACAAGTGCCTGATTATACTTTCTTGTCACATTGTTAACTGCCTCAAGCCTGTGGGGATTGGACTTTATCTCTTTTATATACCGCTTTGCCACATTCTTGCCGTCAAAATAATTTACACTAACGACCCAGTGGCTGAGTGCCTGAACGATCTCTCCTGTCTCATAATATACAAGACCAAGAAGATTTCTTGCATCTATATTCATCTTGTCATATTTAAGGGCAAGTTTCAGAGCCTCCTCAGCTCCTGTCATGTCCCTGACCCTCGCCTTATCCAGTCCTATATTGTAATAGTACTTGGACGAGTTGAGTGCTTTATTCACATAATCTATCTTAAGCCCACATCTGGTGCAATATCCCGTGACGGCTATTGCGCCTCCGCAGTGCTTACAGTTAAGTACATCTGCCATAACATAATCTCCCGATCTGGTAATACTAAATACTTGATCCATATTCTATCACTACCGTATGTGCAATCTTCTATGTATTACCTCTTATTTCTCTGTTTCCTTAGCCACTCTCATCATCTCCTGCATGATGTCCATTATATCCTTAAGGTCATTGTTATATATGGCATCTTCCGCCTGATCAAGCTCAAGTGCAGGCTTGAATCTCTTTATCTCTTCATCAAAATTGATCATGTCCATTCCTCCATCTCTTGACACCGCCGACCAGATACAATGATCCCACACAGTATATATCTATGTCAGGTTGTACGCCATCCAAACCATCGGCGTGTTCCATCTCTGTCATAAGTGCCACAGCCATATCCATAGCCTCATCTATCACATCGCTTACCAGAACCGGTACATCCGTGTTCTCCGAAAAAATCTGGGCAAGCCTTGCAGCATCCGCTTTCCTGCTGCCATCCACGCTGGTGACTATTATCCTGTCCCATCTCAGCTGCTTGGACAGCATGCTTATCATTGATCCATACTCTTTGTCCTTGACAGCTGCAAATACAAGTATCTTTCGGTCATCTTGGTGAAATGCCCTCATGGTATCTATATATGCGCCTATAGCCTCAACATTATGAGCACCATCCACATATATATGCGGTGCGATCTCCTCCATCCGTCCCTCCCAGAAAAACCTGAGAAGTGATGACCTTATGCCATCTTCTATGTCATGATCCGACATATTTCTGGCTTTCATTAGTATATAAAACGCAGCTATTGCAAGGCTTACATTCTCCACCTGATATAGCGATGTCTTTTGTATAACCAAATTGCAATAACTATAATACCGACTATACAATGAAAAATCAATGGTTTTGTTCCCCAAATGATTTATTATATAATCTTGTTTTTCGACCGTAATTATCGGCGATCCATGCTCTCTGGCAGTATCTTCTATAACCTTCGCAGCTGCCTCATCTCGTCTGAAATATATAATTGGGATCCCCGCTTTTATGATCCCTGCCTTCTCCGCAGCAATCTTCTCTATCGTATCCCCAAGATACTCCATATGATCCATCCCAACGGAGGTTATTATCGTAATCTCCGGCATGAGGACATTTGTGGCATCAAGTCTTCCCCCCATTCCAGTCTCATAAACTGCAAAATCACATCCCTGCTTTTGAAAATACACCGCCGCCATGGCAAACATCACCTCAAAGAATGATGGATGCTGCGTAAACTGTGCCTTCACAGTCTCAAATGCCCACACAAAATCGTCATCCGATATATTTACACCATCTATCTGTATTCTCTCGTTTATAGTCACCAGATGCGGTGATATGAACAGACCTACCTTATATCCTTTATCAGTGAGCATTTGGGCGAGTGCCCTGCATGTCGATCCCTTCCCATTGGTTCCCGCAACGTGCACAGCCGGTATCGATCTCTCAGGGTTCCCTAAACGGCACAAAAGACTGGAAAGGTTTTCCTTGCCAATCTTCTGTGCAAAAAGCGGAATGCTCAATATATAATCCACAGTCTCTCTGTAATCCGCCACAATGATTCTCCTATCTGTTGTCTACTTTCTCTGGGTAGAGGTCGTGGTTTGCCAGACGGTTCCAGGCTACCTCCTCCCACTTTGTTCCAGGTCTTCCATAGTTGCAGTATGGGTCTATGGATATTCCGCCTCTAGGTGTGAACTTGCCCCATACCTCGATATACTTTGGATCCATAAGCTTTATGAGATCCTTCATGATTATATTCATACAGTCCTCATGGAAATCTCCGTGATTTCTGAAACTGAAAAGATATAGCTTGAGCGACTTGCTCTCTACCATCTTTTCTCCAGGTACATATGATATATATACTGTTGCAAAATCCGGCTGTCCTGTAATAGGACAGAGACTTGTAAACTCCGGACAATTAAACTTGACGAAATAATCATTGTCCGGGTGCTTGTTAACAAATGTCTGGAGCATCTCCGGTGCATAATCCATGCTGTATTTTACGTTTTTATTTCCAAGGAGGGTAACTCCATCCATCTCTTCTTTTTCTCTTCCCATTGCAATCTCCTGTATTCTCTGTCTACTGCTCCTGCAGAGCCTCCTCAACTGACTTCCTCAAAAGCTTTATCGCCTCATCACAATGTTCCTTTGTGGCTATAAGTGGAGGTGCCATTCTTATGATGCTGTCTCTTACAGCCGTTATGAGGAGCTTGTTCTCAACTGCCCTGTGCTTTACCTCAAATGCTATTGGCTTTTCAAATTCAACTCCAATTAAAAGTCCCAGACCTCGGATCTCCTTGACACATGGAAGTGCTTTGAGTTTCTCCATGAAGTATGCTCCGACCTCCTTCGCATTCTCATAGAGCTTATTATCCAGTATCTCATCTATCTCGGCCATTGCTGCTGCACAGCAGACCGGATTGGCTGCATAAGTTGATCCATGCGCTCCAGGAGTAAATGCCTTTGCAATCTTGGCACTGGTACACATTGCTCCGATAGGCATACCTCCTCCGATAGCTTTCGCCATCGAAACCATATCCGGCTTTACTCCGTACGTCATGTATGCCATGATGTCACCTGTTCGTCCCCATCCGGTCTGAACTTCGTCAAACATGAGCAGCATATCCTTCTCATCACAGAACTCACGAAGTCCTTTCAAAAACTCAGGGTCTGCTGGATATACTCCGCCCTCTCCCTGTACAGGCTCAACCATGATTCCAATTGTATTCTCATCACACTTGCTCTTGAAATCCTCAAGATTGTTGTACTCTGCATATGTAAATCCTGGGAGCATCGGAGCAAATCCCTTATGGCATGCAGAGTCGGGCTGTCCTGTTGCTGACAGCGCACCGTATGTTCTTCCGTGGAAACTGTTCTTGGCTGTCACAATGTGATATCTCTCCGGTCCGTAGTTGTCCACTCCATACTTTCTTGCCATCTTGATCATAGCCTCATTTGCCTCTGTTCCAGAATTCTGAAACACGATCTTCTCCATGCCGATGGTGTCACATACCTTCTTTGCCAAAAGTATCATAGGGAGCGTATAAGCATAGTTGGAAGCATGTATTACATTCGCCGCCTGATCAGCTATCGCCTTCGCAACCTTCTTGTTGGCATTTCCCGCGCTGCTCACTGCGATTCCAGCAAAGAAGTCAAGGTATCTGTCGCCGTTCTCGGAATACACATACATACCGTCTCCCTTTTCTTCTATAAAATCCCATCTTCTGGACTGCTCAGCCAGATATGTATCTACTATCTCTAAGAGTTCTTCTTTAGTATAACCTGATTCACTAACCTTCATCTTACTCTCCTTTGACGTTCTCCCTAGTTTAGGTAATTGTTCCGCATTTATTATATACAGAAAGCCTGCCAGTGGCAAGCTTTCAAATAATTTCGTATTAAATTGTATATTATCTTGCAAACTGTGAATTGTACAGATTCGTATAGAAACCATTTTTTGCAAGCAGTGTCTCGTGATTTCCTTGTTCTATGATATGTCCATCCTTCATGACCAGGATCACATCGGACTCTTTAATGGTGGATAGTCGGTGAGCCACCACAAAGCTCGTCCTGCCCTTCATCATCTTTGCAAACGCTCTCTGTATCCTTATCTCAGTTCTTGTATCTATGGATGATGTAGCCTCATCCAATATGAGCATAGGCGGAAGATCAAGCATAACTCTGGTTATACAGAGCAGCTGTTTCTGTCCCTGTGACAGATTGCCGCCGTCCTCCGTTATAAATGTGTTGTAGCCTTCTGGAAGTCTCTTTATGAAACTGTGGGCATGGGACTGCTTTGCAGCCTCTATGATCTCCTCATCGGTCGCATCCGGTCTTCCATATGCTATGTTATCCTTGATAGTCCCACTCTTTAGCCATGTCTCCTGAAGTACCATTCCGTAATTGCCGCGAAGACTCTTTCTGGTCACCTCTCTTATATCGTATCCGTCTACAGAAATACTTCCTGCATCCACATCATAGAATCTCATGAGCAGATTGATGACCGTGCTCTTACCACATCCAGTAGGTCCTACTATCGCTATCCTCTGTCCATCCTTTACATTCAGGTTGAGATTCTTTATAAGTTCCACATCTTTGTTGTATGAGAAGTCAACATTCTTAAGATTGACTTCACCATGTACATCTGTGAGCTCATGTGCATTGGAAGGGTCTGCCACCTCTGCATCCTCATCTATCAACTCAAATACTCTGGCGGCTGATGCCAGCGCATTCTGAAGCTCCGTTACGACACCTGATATCTCGTTGAACGGCTTTGTGTACTGGTTGGCATAACTCAGAAAACTTGTGAGCTGTCCGACTGATATAAAGCCCTTTATCGCCGTTATGGCACCTATGATTCCAACACCTGTATACACTAAACTGTTGACAAATCTCGTACTAGGGTTTGTTATCGATGAGAAGAATGTTGCCTGAAGTCCTGCCACATTTAGTCTTCCATTGATCTCCTGAAATCTGTCACAAGTCTCATCTTCCATGGAAAATGCAGTCACTACCTTCTGGTTCTCCACCATTTCATTTACAAGTGATGTGAGTTCTCCCTTTATCTCAGCCTGCTTTTTAAACATGCTGTATGTTCTCTTTGCTATAAACGAGGCTACGAACAGCGAAACAGGTGTGATACACACAACGACCAGAGCAATGATCCAGTTGATTGAAACCATGAAACATAGTGTTCCAACTATCGTCATGACTCCCGTAAAGAGCTGTGTAAATCCCATCAGAAGTCCATCTGAGAACTGATCTACATCAGCTATTATCCTGCTGACTATATCCCCGTGTGTATGTGAATCAACATATGAAAGCGGCAGGTTGCCAAGTTTCTCATACGCCTTTGTCCTGACATCATTTACAACCTTGTATGTGATCCTGTTGTTCAGTACATTCATTATCCACTGTGCAACAGCCGTTATCAGCACAACCACCACAAGCTTTGCCAGCATTACCTTAAGCCCGGCAAAATCCACATTTCCAGGTCCAACCACCTTGTCGACTGCATGTCCCATTATAATAGGTGCATACAGAGTAAGAACCACTGACACGGCTGCACATATGAGTGAGAGAACCACCAGAAATCTGTATCTCTTTATATACTTCAATATTCTGAGTATTGTTTTTTTATTTACTGATATGTTTCCTTTTTCTTTACTCATGAGCCAGTTCCTCCTCCGAAAGCTGTGACTGACAAATCTCCCTGTATACCTCGCAGTTAGAAAGCAGCTGTCTATGAGTTCCTATTCCAGCAATCTGACCATCATCCATGACAATGATCTTGTCCGAATTCATTATCGTAGAAGCCCTCTGGGACACAAGGAACACAGTCATTCCCTTTGTCTTTTCCCTTATAGCTTTTCGAAGAGCTGCATCGGTTGCAAAATCAAGTGCCGAGGCACTGTCGTCCAGTATCAATATCTCTGGCTTTCTCACAACCGCTCTCGCGATTGTAAGTCTCTGTTTCTGTCCGCCTGACAGATTCTTTCCGCCCTGGGTTATCTTGAAATTGATGCCATTTTCCTTGCCATCTACAAACTCCTTTGCCTGTGCGATCTCAAGAGCCTCATTTATCTCTGACTCTGTAGCATCCTGCTTGCCCCATCTTATGTTGTCAGCTATGGTTCCCGCAAACAACACAGCCTTCTGTGGCACTACGCCTACCTTATGTCTGAGTTCATCCAAGGTGTAATCTTTTACATCAATTCCATCGACATACACATTTCCCTGACTCGCATCATAAAATCTGGGTATCATGTTGACAAGAGAACTCTTACCTGAACCCGTGCCTCCTATGATTCCAACGGTCTCTCCCGGTGCAACGTCAAACGTTATATCAGACAGTGAGTCCGCTCCGGCACCTGCATATCTGAGATTTGCCTCCCTGAAACTTACCTTCACCGACCTGCCGCCGGCTGCCGCCTGTCCATCTCCGTCTGTTATAGATGGCTGCTTTTCCATGACAGCATTTATTCTTCTTGCACACGCAACCGCCTTTGTGATTGTCACTATAAGATTTGCCAGCTTTATAAGTTCCACAAGTATCTGCGACATGTAGTTTACCAGTGCAACAACCTTACCCTGAGTGATGATTCCCGCATCAGTCTGTCCAGCTGCAATCCATATGATAGCCGCAGTTGAGAGATTTATTATGACATATGTTACAGGATTCATAAACGCTGATATGCGTCCCGCAAGCAGCTGAAACTTCATAAGATCATCTGTTGACTTGTCAAATTCCTTAAACTCCTTGTCCTGCCTGTTGAACGCTCTGATTACTCTGGCTCCCTCAAGACCTTCACGGGTGAGCAGCGTAACTCTGTCAAGCCTGGTCTGAACCTTCTTGAACAGTGGAATGCTGAGTGCCATAACTCCAAATACCACGATCGACAGAGCTGGAATAGTTACCACGAAAGTCATTGCAGACTTCACATCTATGGTAAATGACATGATCATAGCACCAAACACTATGAACGGAGACCGCAGAAATAATCTGAGCACCATATTGACTCCGGTCTGCACCTGGTTTGTATCACTGGTCATTCGGGTGAGCAGTGTTGACGTACCTATGCTGTCTATCTCTGTATACGAAAGTGATGTGATATGTCTGAAAAGATCATTTCGAAGTGCCGTTCCAAAGCCAGTTGCAGCCTTGGCTGAAAAGTACTGTGCGGTGATAGAACACACCAGACCGATAATTCCTAAAAGTATCATAAGGAGACACATGCGCACAACGTAACCTATGTCTCTTCCCGCTATACCCACATCTATGACATTTGCCATAACAACAGGGATGAGCAGCTCAAAGGTAGCCTCCAGCATCTTGAACAGCGGGGCGAGTATGGACTCTTTTTTGTAGTCTCTCAAATATCTAAGTATTCCCTTCATCTCTTCTCCTAACAACTTATATTTTGTACCCAAATCATAAATAGGACTCCCACACCTCATACGGAACGTGGGAGTCCTATTTCGAGTTCAATTAAACAGACCGGTATCAGTCCTCGTCTTCCTCTTCCGGAAGGTTCGCGTTATGATATACAGCCTGCACATCATCATCCTCCTCAAGCATATCGATAATCCTTGTAAATTTCTTTACAACCTCAGGATCTGTTATATCTACATAATTCTGTGGGATCATTGTAAGCTCAGCCTCAGCCATCTTGATACCCTCTTTCTCAAGGCTCTCTCTTACCTGTGAGAAATCCTCCGGTGCTGTGATTATCTCGTAGCTGTCATCCTCATCTGAGAAGTCTTCAGCCCCTGCATCGAGTGCCATCATCATTATGTCATCTGCATCCATGTCACAGTCTTCCTTTGCGATGATGATCTGACCTTTATGATCAAACATATACGACACGCAGCCTGTTGTTCCTACATTGCCGCCGCCCTTTGTGAAACAGTTACGCACATTCGCTGCTGTTCTATTCTTGTTGTCTGTAAGAGTGTCTACTATGATGGCGGTACCACTTGGACCGTAGCCTTCATATGTATTCACTACATAGTTTACTGAATTGGCATCTCCTGCCGCTCTCTCGATACCACGCTTGATCGTATCGTTAGGCATGTTGTTAGCCTTTGCCTTTGCAATTACATCACGAAGCTTACTGTTATTCTCAGGATTTGCTCCGCCTTCCTTAACCGCAACCACAATTTCCTTACCTATGATCGTGAAAATCTTTCCCTTTGCTGCATCATTTTTTTCCTTCTTATGTTTGATGTTTGCAAATTTTGAATGTCCTGACATCTTTAATTCTCCTTATCCTCTTAATTACTAATTTTGTATATTAACACTATTACTGTGTTTTTTCAACCTTTGTAATCTTTACCTCACCTATCATGTTGTTATTTACAGACAGAGAAGTGAACTTGTAATTCTGATATACTATCTCTATCTCCTCATCAGCATAAGGAAGTCTGCCCAGCTCATAGAGCAAAAAACCATTGAGCGTCTGAAAATCCTCATCTGGGAATTCTATCCCGAGCACATCGCTGACCTCGTCCAATTCAGCCTTACCGCTGACTATGTACACATCGCCACGCTTTTTGATATCATCGCTGGCATCATCATACTCATCCAATATGTTGCCCACAATCTCCTCCAGTATGTCCTCCATTGTCACTATGCCTTCTGTCTGACCGTACTCATCCACCACAATGACCATGTGTATTTTTGCTGTCTGCATCCTACGGAACAATTTCGCTATATTGTATGTCGGATGCACAAATGTCGCCTCCACCATAATATCGGAAAGTTTCTTTTTTTTGTCCTTCAGATATTCCTTCACAAAATCCTTGAAATAGATTATGCCCACTACATTGTCGAGATCTCCGTCTATAACCGGATATCTGGAATAGTTATTTTCAAGCATTATTTCCATGACCTCATCAAGCCCGGCACTTTTATCTACAGCCATGACATTCAGTCTTGCGGTCATGACATCCCTGCTCTCTTTATCAGTAAACTCAAAGATATTTGTAATGAACTGAGCCTCCGAATCCTCTATCAGCCCCTGCTCGTTTCCCTCGTTGACCATTGATATGATCTCTTCCTCTACCTTCTCCTCGTCTGACTTCTTGTTAAATATCTTCATACTTTAGCCCTTATCACCTCATACTTTTTATTCATACTTCGTACATCACACAAGCTCAAGGCTGATCTTCAATGCCTCATCGACCTTCTTCAGAACATCTGAATCCACATGACACACCTTCTCCTTAAGCCTTTGTTTGTCTATGGTCCTAAGCTGCTCAAGAAGTATCACTGAATCCTTTGCGATATCACATCTCGATGAATCCAGCATAATATGTGTTGGCAGCTTAGGTCTCTTCATCTTACTTGTTATTGCTGCTATTATAACCGTTGAACTGTGCTTATTTCCCGCCTCATTTTGAACCACTATCACAGGTCTTATACCACCCTGTTCCGATCCGACAACTGGTCTTAAATCTGCATAATATATGTCCCCTCGTCTGATAACCAATCTTATTCACCCCATAAATACTTTATAAATGTGGTTTCATACATATTAGATTCCCCGGCTTTCCAAAATAATCTGCCCCTTATCATATAATATGTATTCCACTCTAAAAAAAGTATTTCCAGTATCAGACTTGGTTATTCACGGACAAACAGTGTCAGTCAAAAAGATAATTTACCTGTCCAAGTTTCTCACCATTACTTATATATGTTCTTGGAACTCTTCTGGATATATTGCATACCAACTCATAATTAAAACTATTGGCCGGTTGCGCAACTTCTTCCACCGTGACCTTCTTATCCCCATCCTGACCGATAAGGATCACGTCATCTCTTACTTTTACACCATTTATGTGACTCACGTCAACCATGAACTGATCCATGCACACCCTGCCTATGATTGGCGCATACTGTCCATGTATTATGACACGTCCAACATTGGACTGTGCCCTTGGATATCCATCCGCGTATCCGGCTGACACTGTCGCAACCTTTATGTCATGATCTGCTATGTATGACCAGCCATATCCTATTCCTGTTCCTGCCTTCACATCCTTAACAAATATGACCTTTGAGGTAAGGCTCATCGCAGGTTTAAGATCTGCTATGCTCTTGTCAACCTCCTCAGATGGATAAAGTCCATATGTAACTATACCTGATCTCACCATGTCAAAGTCTGCATTGTCCATCTCCATGATACCTGCACTGTTGGAAATATGTCTGACTGGTATGTGTATACCCTCATCCTCCAACCGTCTGTTTATCCACCTGAACTTTTCAAGTTGTCCATTTGCGGCGGTTTTGTCGAGTTCATCTGCCTTGGCATAATGTGTAAATATTCCCTCTATATCAATACCTGCCATTTTACTTATTGCCTCTATATTTCTGATGCCCTCTTCATCACAGGAAAATCCTATTCTTCCCATTCCTGTATCGACCTTTATATGTATCTTAGCCTTTTTTCCCATGCTAACTGCAACATCAGAGAGCTTTCTGGCATTATCTACATCATATATAGCCGGACGGACGTCATATTTGAGCAGCAGCTCATAATCAACCGGATCCGTATAGCCGAGTATCAATATCGGCTTGTCTATCCCAGCCATTCTCAGTTCCACTGCCTCGTCTATAAATGCCACTGCATAGAAATCGACCATATCATCAAGCGCATGTGCCACCTCTATCGCCCCATGGCCGTATGCATCAGCCTTTATTACCGCCAACATCTTTTTATCTTTATCAATAAGAGACTTCATGACCGCTACGTTATGTCTTATGTTGTCAAGATTTATCACTGCCTGTACTCTGTTGTAATTACTATAGCTCCTCATATTTCGCTCCTTTTATCACCTGAGGTATGGCATCCACTATATCCCTGGCTATCATTCCATTTTTTCCCATGTGCTCAGCCGCCACATCGCCCGCAAGTCCATGTACGAACACCCCAAGCTTTGCCGCATCATACGGCGAAAGTCCTGTGGCTATAAATCCGGCTATCACGCCAGTGAGTACATCACCTGCTCCCGCTGTTGACATGCCATTGTTTCCTGATGTGTTGATATATATGTCATCACCCCTGCTCACGCATGTTCTGGCATCCTTGAGCACATCTATAACATTATACTCCATGGCAAAGTCTTTGCACACCTTTAAAATATTCTTTTTTATTTCCGGTATAGATATACCAGTAAGTCTTGCCATCTCCCCCATATGAGGTGTCACGATCACCTCTGCCCTGTGTCCGAGCAGCAATCCGCGATTCCCCGCAATTATATTAAGTGCATCCGCATCAATCACAAGTGGCTGCTCAGCCTCGCATATAACATAGCGCAGCATCTTCTCCGATTCTTGAGATCTGCCTATTCCCGGTCCAATAAGAATGACATCCGCCCACGATACCGCATCACTGGCACATTTCATTGCCTCCTGATCATCAGTGTAAGTCATAAGCACAGCCTCCGGAACCTGGGTTCCGATGACAGTTCTATTATCCCTGTGTGTGTACACTTTCACGAGTCCTGCCCCAGTCCTGTACACAGCCTCCGCAGCAAACACAGCAGCACCTGACATATCTCTGCTACCTGCAATGACTGCTACCTTTCCATACGTTCCCTTGTTGGAATTGTCACATCTCTTTGGAATACGTGTCAGATCGGATATATCATATGTGAATGCGGTGGGCGCAACGAACTCTATCTCACGCTCTGCAAAACCAATATCTCTGACTTGTACAAATCCTGCCACATCACAGCCAGGATGCAGCACAAGTCCTCTCTTGTTTAGTCCAAATGTAACCGTCATATCTGCCTCAAATGCCGTGCCAAGTATCTGGCCTGTGGTCGCATCGACTCCGGACGGAAGATCGACGGCTACCTTGAAACCAGGAATATTGTTCATCTGATCTATAGTATCCTTCCAAATTCCTGCCACATCTCTTTTTAATCCTACTCCAAATATGCCGTCAACTATCACATCATATTCTTTCTTTGGGATCACATCGGTAACCTTGATTCCCATCTTTCTAACTATCTCAAGCTGATAAGCAAAGTTCTCGCTGACTCTTGATATCCCATTAATATAACACACATCCACTTGATCTCCCTGTTGAGCCAGAAGTCTGGCAAGAGCCAGCCCATCACCGCCGTTATTGCCGCCTTCCACTACCACAAGACATTCTGACTGAGCTGGAAGTATTGTTTTCTTTCTTGAATTTATCTCATCCAATATAGATATTGCCGCACGCTCCATCAAAAGAATACCGGGAATTCCCCTCTCCTCGATGGTACGCCTGTCTATCTCCTGCATTTCATCTCTGTCTGGAAGATAAAGCATATATACACCTCCTCCTTACCATTTTATGATCATACAAAATAACCCCTTTATGTAACAAAACGGATAATTTCTCACGAAATTATCCGTTTTATCTAAGACCTTCCAATCGCCTCCCAATTATCTCTTCTTGAGGAAATCAGGAATCTTTATGCTCTCTGTCTTTGGTCTTGAAACATGAACCGGCTCAACTGGTGTTGATGTGACCGGACTGCTCTGCTGTGTTGTTGTGGCAGCTGTATATGCCGGCTTTGAAACTGGCTCTGTCGCTGCTGTATTGTTCAGGAACGATGGTCTGCTGGCAGCTGATGTCTGCCCTGCTGTGCTATGTGTTCCTATGCTCTGTCCTGCATATGTAGCTGTTCTTGGCTCTGTTACAGGAGTTGTTGTAACTGCAGGCTTTGGAGTTGTCATCATGCCCATAGGTGACGCTGTTCCTGCATATCGTGATGTCACATCGCTCTCGCCTGATCTCTCAAGACCTGTAGCGATGATAGTAATACTGATATCCTCACCCATATTATCATTGTCAACTGTACCAAATATGATGTTGACACCATCTCCAGCCTGCTCTGTAAGATATGTAACCGCATCATATGCCTCAACGATTCCGATGTTACCGGAGAAATTGACGATAATATCTGTAGCACCTGATACTGTTGTCTCAAGAAGTGGTGAATCCATAGCCTCCTTGATAGCATCAACTGCCTTGTTCTCTCCACTTGCTGAACCTATACCTATATGAGCTATTCCCTTATCTCTCATGACTGTCTGGATATCTGCAAAGTCAAGGTTGATAAGTCCCGGCTTGTTGATCAGGTCTGTTACACCCTGAACACCCTGCTGAAGAACCTGATCTGCCTTCTTAAGTGCATCCGGTATACTTGTTCTCTTATCACAGATCTGAAGGAGCTTGTCGTTAGGGATAACAATAAGTGTATCCACGTTCTCCTTAAGTCTTGCGATTCCCTCCTGGGCATTTCTCATACGAGGCTTGCCTTCAAAACCAAATGGCTTTGTTACTACACCTACTGTGAGGATTCCAAGATTTCTCGCCATCTCTGCAACAACAGGAGCTGCACCTGTTCCTGTTCCGCCACCCATACCACATGTTACAAATACCATGTTTGCATCCTTGATGATATCAACGATCTCTTCTCTATTCTCCTCAACTGCACTGGCTCCGATCTCTGGCTTTGCTCCGGCACCAAGACCCTTTGTAAGTTTCTCACCTATCTGGATCTTTGTTGTTGCTCTGCTGAGTGAAAGTGCCTGCTTATCTGTATTTATCGCGATAAGCTCCACTCCTTCAACATTCTCATCAATCATTCTGTTTACAGCATTATTACCTGCACCGCCGACACCGATAACAAGAATCCTTGCAGGTGTTCTCTCGTCATTTGATTTTATTTCAAGCACGGTTGCATCCTCCTTAAATATTATTCTCTATTCCTCTACTTATCTTTTAAACCCTTTTATCCGCTTTACAGCATTAGTACCTATATAATACGATTTTTTATATCAATACGCAAGATTTTTTTATTTATTTTCTTTAAATATAACACTTCCATCAGATGCACTGTAATTCGACATATCAAGCGTACCTTTCTTTCCCTTCAGTGTTGACAGGATATTTTCAAGATTCATAAACTTGCTCTCAAGGTTATCTGCATTTCCTATCTTTATCTTTATACCATCCTTGTGAAGTATAAGGTTCTGCTTGTCATCATACGTTATCTTGTCTATCTGTATGTTGTTTTTTAATATGAGCTGTGTCATGGTCAGCACTTCCTGGAAGAAACTATTATCTCCCACTGTCAGTTTCTTGCCCTGCTCCACGCTGTCACTTGTGATTCCTTCTATACATGGTACATCGTCGAGTTTTTTATCTGAGATCTCAAGTACGATGCCATCCCCATCGAAATACGCATACTTGTCCCCAGTCTTTATACATCCAGCCATAGCTTTCTCGTAAACCATTATGGATATGGTGTTTCTGTTCACATATGACACATCTATTTTATCGATAAACGTCACATCTCCAGGAGGGTTTATGCGATTATTCAGAAGAAAGAACAACGTATTTTTAATCTTCCTGCCGCCAGTCACAATATCTTCCATCTGCTGATCCGTATAATGATCCGTTCCACTGACCTTTACATTCTTCAGCTTATAACTGCTGTTTATCACCGCAAGTGCTATCGCGCCTATTACAATGACGATCAACATGACGCGGATCAAAACACAGAATACCTTTGCAGCCTTCTCCCGCCTCTGCTTTCTTCTCTCCAGCTTTTCCTGCTTTAATCTCTTTCTCTGCTCTATTTCCTGTGGAGTAGGCTTTCTCTTTTTCTGTTTTACCGGTCTCCTGTAAGCTTTCTTATTTGAAGATTTTTTATTATCCTTGCGTCGGTGACGATCATCCTCCGGCAATCTCCTTTTTGATGGAGCATTTCGTCGTTCATCATCCACTGGCCTGCGCTTTTCAGATGTCCTCCTGCGTTCATCTTCTGTAATTCGATTATTTGCCCTGGAAACATGTCTATCCTCATCTGCATGCTGAACACGTCTTTTATCCAAAGGAACACGGACACGCCCATCCAGTCGCCTTCCAGTCTCAACATCTACCTTGCCACTACTCCGCCTTGCTGCTGCCACATCTACATTGCGGCTCCTTTTGTTCTGAGCCTCAATATGTCCTGTTCTTTCAGCTATTAGACGATCTGCATTGTCATACTTGCCGCTGCGTGTGTTCCTTGATACCGGCGCAACCTTGACATCTCCAGTTTTCCTATTTCTTCTCTGTGCGCTATCCTCCCTCACTACGCCCCGCTGAGCCGCCATATCCACACTATAATTGTGGAGATTTCGCCTCAAGTTTTCTCTATCTGACGGCCTGCCGCCAGTTCTTGCGTTTGCTCTGGAGTCAGTTCTGGCATCTGGTCTGGAGTTTTCCCTGCCGCCCGGTCTGCTGCCAGCCCGGTTATTCACCTTGTTATTTCTATTGTTAACTCTGTTGTTATTAGTTCTGTTGTATCCACTCATCAATATCTTCCTTTTAAGGATCCGTCATCTATCAGTTTACGGGTTATTCCTGTTCATGTCTGCAGTTTCGACGCCCCGTCCCGAGCAGCAGACATCACTATTCCTATCTCCGCGAGAATAAAGATGATCGAACTTCCGCCATAACTTATAAAGGGCATCGGAACCCCCGTAGGCGGTATCGTGTTTGTTACAACGCCCATGTTTATGAGCAGCTGAACCGCCACGTGAGCCATAACTCCGCAGGTAACCAGACTTCCAAAACGGTCACTCGCATTCATCGCGATCAATACCAATCTGTATAGGAATATCACAAACAGCACTATCAATATCATCGCACCAACTATCCCAAGTTCCTCGCACACGACAGAAAAGATCATGTCATTGTGGGATTCTGGGATAAACCCCATCTTCTGTACACTCCTGCCATACCCCAGTCCAAATAATCCGCCGGAGCCAACCGCATACAGTGACTGCACTGTCTGGTACCCATCTGCATACCGCTCTGGATCAAGCCAGATTCTCACTCTGTCTGCCCTATATCCCGCAAATAATATAAACAGCACACATCCAACTATACCACATATTCCTATCACAATAAAATGCTTTATGCCCGGACTTGCCACAAACAATATCACAAACATGATCCCAAAGCATATTATAGCTGTACTGAGATTCTCAACCCCTATAAGGACGATGGTAATTACTGGCATTGCCATCACTTTGATCAGGCATACTGCCTGGTTCAGCTCCTTGCTCCTCACTGCAGCCTGTGCCGCTGTGTACACGGTTATCGCAAGTTTAGCATACTCGGAGGGCTGAAACCCTACAGGTCCTATATATATCCATCTCGATGAGCCATGGCTGGCTGTTCCTATCACGAGCACCAACGCCTGCATCAGCAAAGATGAAAGAAGGATGACTTTTGAATATCTGAAGAAAACCAGATGGTCTATCCTCGATACAAGCCACATTCCAGCCACCGCCGTGAGCATATATACTGTCTGCCTCTTAAAAAAATATGTACCATCCCCATACAGATCCATCGCTCTGTATCTACTCGTGCTGTATATCATGGCAAGCCCAAATAACAGAATGATGACCAACACTATCAGCATGGGAAGATCAATATATCCGTCTTTGGAATCCATCTGATGCTTTCGTGCCTTGGCCTTTCTATCTTCTGAAACTACAGGGCTGCCATTCAATCATATCACTCCTTATAGCCTCTTACATATTCCTTGAACATTGTTCCACGTTCCTCATAGTTCTTGAACTGTCCCCAGCTTGCACATGCAGGGGAGAGAAGAACAGCATCGCCACCAACTGCATTTTCATGGCAGTATGCAACTGCCTCCTGCAGATTCTCCTCAAATACTATAGAGTTAAATCCATGTCTCTTTGCGCAGTCAGCTATCTTCTGTGCAGTCTGACCGATGAGCACAAGACACTTCACCTTACCGCCAAATGCCTCTATCCACTCATCATACTCAGAACCCTTATCATATCCGCCACCGATCAGGTATGTAGGTGATACCATAGCCTGAATACCCTTTATGGCTGCATCCGGGTTTGTTCCCTTTGAATCATTATAATATGCCACTCCGTTTATAGTATCGACATACTCTATTCTATGCTCAACAGCCTTGAATGATGTTGCTACATCTCTTATTATTTCTACCGGTACACCCATGTAGTACGATATTCCTACCGCCGCAAGCACGTTCTCAACATTGTGTGCACCGAGCAGTTTAAGATCACTGAGTGTCAATACATTTATCTTTTTGCCGCAATCTTCAAGCACTATACTTCCATCCTCAACGTACACACCACCGGCTGGCTTTTCCAGTCTGCTAAAATATACGACACGGACATGAGCCTTTGCTTTCTCTCCCATGGCTCTTGTGTGCTCATCATCATAGTTAAGCACAGTCACATCATCCATGGTCTGATTCTTGGTTATTGAAAACTTCACATTGCCGTAGTTCTCAAATGTATAATGTCTGTTCAGATGATCCGGAGTGAGATTCAGTATCGCACTCACATTCGGGTGGAAGTCTATGACTGTCTCAAGCTGGAAACTGCTTATCTCAGCCACTGTGTCAGAATCATCATTTGTCGTATCACACAGTTCAGTGTAAGGGATTCCTATGTTTCCAACAACTATCGTGCTGGCATTGTATGCCTTTACTATCTCGCCCACAAGAGCTGTCGTTGTTGTCTTGCCATTTGTTCCGGTTATTGCTGCTATCTTGCCCTTACCATAATGATATGCAAGTTCTATCTCACTCCAGATAGGTATTCCAGCATTTCTGACTACGTCTGTGAACGGAGCGTCAACCGGGATTCCAGGGCTTATGACCATGAGCTGTGATGCCGAAAGTGCCTCCTCGCTAAGTTCACCCAGAACAACATTTACAAGCTCCGAGTTATCCACTGACTCCTTTATCTTATCTATATCTCTGTCCTTGTTCTCATCAAACAGATATACCGAAACTCCATGCTTTACCAGAAGCTTCGTTGCACTGATACCACTTTTTCCTGTTCCTGCTACTATCGCTGTCTTTATCTCCATAATCTTCACCATGGCGTAATCTACGCCACTTTCTCCTTTCTATGGCTATATAGAACTATATATGACTATATTAAAGCTATCTAAATCCATTAAAGTGCCAGAAGTCCCACAACGCAGAGTACTGCTGTCACGATAGAGAATATGGCAACAACCTTTGACTCCGGCCATCCGCCGAGCTCAAAATGATGGTGTATTGGTGCCATTCTGAACACTCTCTTTCCTGTAAGCTTAAATGATACAACCTGTATTATAACTGACAATACCTCAAGGAAGTATATAAACGCTATTATCACTATGAATATTGGCATCTTGAGCATGTAAGCTGTAGAAACAACAAATCCTCCAAGTGCCAGTGAACCTGTATCACCCATGAACACCTTTGCCGGATATACATTGTATACCAAAAATCCGAGAAGACTTCCAACTGCAGCACATGCCACAGGCGCAACGCCTGAACCGGTTCCGACTGCAACAACCGCAAAGAATGTTGCAATGAGAACTGTGACTGACGAAGCAAGACCGTCAAGTCCGTCAGTAAAGTTTGCACCATTTACAGTTCCAAGCACTATAAAGAATAACAGTACAACATAAAGTACACTGTTAAGCTGAATTGTCTTGCCCACAAATGGTATTATAAGTTCATTGTTGATTGTTGAGTACTTCTCTACATAATATGCAAATACACCGGTGACAACTATCTGACCCAGCATCTTCTGCCATGCACGGAGACCCATAGATCTCTTCATTACCACCTTGATGTAATCATCTATAAATCCTATAAGGCCAAATCCCAGAGTTACAAAAAGAACTGGGAGGACATCGGGATAATCTTTCATATATATAAGAGTTGTGATTGTAAATGAAAGCAGTATGATGAGGCCACCCATTGTAGGTGTACCTGCTTTTTTGAGATGCGCCTGCGGACCATCATCCCTGACAAACTGTCCAAACTTCAGTTTCTTCAAAAATGGAATTACTATTGGACATAACACTACGCTGATGCAGAACGCGATCACTACTGGTAAAATAATCTTTAAATCTAAATTCATTTTGTACTCCTTACCTGTCCACACAACATGGACTATGTATTTCTTTTACTGTTTTCAGACTGTCATAAATTTAATACTCATTTGATGCTTTGTCAATTCCCAAATAGGGAAGAATGTTCAAAAATATGTCTCTCACCACCGGTGCCGCTATGGTCCCGCCATAATAGGTTCCCTCCGGCTCATCTATAAGGATCGCCGTCATGACAACCGGGTCATCCGCAGGAGCAAAACCTATAAACGATGAAATGTATCTTCCTGTACCTCTGGGCAGTTTCTCGCTGGTCGCGGTCTTACCTCCTATCCTATAACCCTCTATGGCACATTTTGAACCCCCTCCTTCCGCAACCACCCCCTCCAGCATCTCTCTCATCTGCAGGGATGTACTCTCCTTTATAACCTGACTCTCCTCCCCAAATGTCAGCACACTTGTCTCCCCGGCCTCGCTGTCAATCACCTTCTGTCCTATATGCGGCGTTATGCTGTGTCCGCCATTTATGACCGATGCCACAGCCGACATAAACTGTATCGGAGTCACCTGGAACGACTGTCCAAATGACATCGTCGCAAGCTCCACCGGCCCCACATTTTCTTTTTTGTGCATTATGGAATTCGCCTCACCTGGCAAATCTATCCCACACCTGTCAAAGAGTCCAAGTTTGTTGTAATACTCATACATTGCATCAACTCCGGTCCTCTCACCAATATCCATAAATGCCGGATTGCACGAGTTCATAAGTGCCTGCTCCAGACTCTGACTTCCATGTCCTGTGGTCTTGCTGCATCGTATCCTTCTGTCCTCAACCATCCTGTATCCCGGACAGTAGAAAGAATTGTTTTTGTTCACTGCCCCGGTCTCAAGTGCTGCGGTGAGAGTTATCATCTTAGCAGTTGATCCAGGCTCGTAAGTATCACTTATAAGATAATTTCTCCACATACTATTCAGCTTATCCATCTGGCTCATCACTGTCTGTTCCTTTCCGGATGTTTCCTGCTCATATGTTATCAGCTCAAATGGCTTATTTAGATTATATTCCGGAGCATCCACCATCGCATATCTGTCTCTTATACACATCTCCGAGCCCACGA
>ERZ1027061.123-NODE-123-length-34277-cov-5.518585_pt1 | contig 34277 bp, 31 predicted proteins | sample MGYA00519283_ERZ1027061 | MGnify/ENA primary metagenome ERZ1027061 (study PRJEB26926, sample SAMN06164849) | human gut metagenome | biome: ENVO:00009003; feature: ENVO:2100002; material: ENVO:00002003 | host: Homo sapiens | place: USA | collected 2012 ... | reverse complement strand
CAGACAGAGAAGGGGTAAAAAATGAATAGTACAATTATAGGGCAGCGCATAAAATATGCACGTAAATTGATGAATCTTACGCAGGAGGAGCTAGGACAGCAAATGTGTACAGATGGAAAGTATATAAGCAGGCTGGAAAGTGGCAAGAGTCTTCCAAGTTTGAAAAGGCTTGTGCAGTTGTCGAGGGCATTGGAGTGTTCGTGTGATTATTTTCTGTGGGATATGGATGTGACAGAGATGGAAAAGGTAGTGGATATGGATTTTGATGCAAACAATGCAGTGGATATGATGCTCTCTGTGTATAATTCTATAAAACGAAAATCGTAGGGAGGGACAAAATGTGGCAAAGATAGCAGTGTATAGCAAGAATCCCTATGGCATGGGAATGATCAGAGCGTATATAGAGGAAACAGAGATAAAATATGGGGAGAGTAACGAGGTGGCTTTTTATGATTCTGAGGATGTGCTTTTGTGGGATGCGGATTCAGTAGGAATGTTTGATGTGGTGATCGTATATAGGGATTGGCAGGCGGCAGCAATATTCAGAAGAAGATTTAAGGATGTGGATATTGTGATGGTTGCGCAGGGTATGAGCAGGAGGCTTTATGATGTGCAGCCTTGTTATCAGATCTATGAGCCAGCAATACGTGAGGATTTTATGAGAGTGTTTATGGCTGCAGTAAATGGCAGTCAGAGCAGCAAGTGTTTTGTTTTCCGGTCGGGGTGGGTGCGATACAGACTGAATGTACATGAGATAATATATTTTGAAAGTGATAGGAGAGTCATAAAAATAAAGGGATTGTACGGAGATTATAGTTTTTACGGGAACATGAGGGAACTTTCGGAACAGATAAAGGAACAGTGCACGACATTTGTAAGGGCACACAGTTCCTTTATAATAAACACAGAATATGTAAGGTCATACAGTTCCAGACAGATAGTTATGCTGGATGGCACCTGCATCAATGTAAATGGCAAGTGGAGACAGGATACGGTTCGAAGCTGCGGGAACAGAGAAATTGCATCCATCAGACATATTTCAACAGTTCTATATTGAGTCTGCCTTTTCTTGTTGTTGCTCCAATATCAACAAATTCATATTTGCCGTAACCTCTTATGGAGAACACATCTCCGGGTTTTAGCTGATAGCTGCTGTTCTCATACAGCCGGTTGTTAAGTGTGAACTTTTTTTCCCGGAACAGAATGGATGTATTGCTCCTCGAAAGCCCGGTTATAGAGGCGGTGACGGCATCGGCCCTTGCAGATGCAGATATTATATGCAATGGCTCTCGGCGAAGCTGTATCTCCTGAATGTCTTCTGTGGTACAGAGTCTGCATCTCACATTTGTATGCCGTATTTTTGAGAGATTATCAATGATATAGTCGGCGATGAAATCGGTGCAGAATATATATGCGGTGCTGTGTTTCCCGGTTTTGGCAGACTCAGCCACGAGTATATCTCCGATCATCTCTCTTTCGATACCCAGATTCATCAGTGCGCCCAGAAAATCACGATGGCTCAGATCGTCGGAAAATTTATCCTGGAGTGCTGCAGCTTTTATGATGGATATGGGAAAACTGGGTTCATATCCGCAGTCAGTTTCGTTGCCAAATGCAATCATGACACGTTCGCAGCCCTCCCTTCCGCCAAATAGTTTGTAGCCGGCAAATGACAATTCTTCTATGTTTCTGTAAAAAACATCTATATCAGCAGCGCTGAGAAAGTTGGTGTATGTATATCGATTCTGGGTATATGCCGTATCAGCAAGATCGTTCAGCCTGCCTTTTAAAATATCATTTTCGTTCATTTTAACATCTCCTGTGAGTAATTGGTAATTTATCATGACTTATATTATAGTACGGATGATGTTATTTTTTCACTATAATTATGGGGGGATGTAATCTTGCGATGAACAAATTGTACAATCAAGCAATCATTTGCAATAAAAACAATCAGTTGCCATTCAAAAAAATCCAAAATGCTGTTGAAATGCGCAGCTGTTGATAAAATATTACAAAAAAAAGCTCCAGTTTTATAAAATATTGCGTATTTACAATTGGAAAGTGTTTTGATAGTATATGGGCATAACAAGGAGATGACAGGAAACAATAAAGAACCTGAGAAATGGTCTTCTGGTTATATAGAAATGACAATCACATATATTTTGATATACGGAGGGTTCCCTTAGCACGAAATTCGTAGAAATCCCTTTATACGATGTAATGTAACCCCATAACCCCAAACCCCAAAATATAGGAATCCTCCACTCCCCCCTTCTTAATAACCTATTGCTATTGCGATAGGTTATTTTTGTATGTACAAGCAAGAGTTTTGACAAAGGCAGCATATCTGCAGGGGCAGTCTTTGTCATTTAAAACTATGTTATGCGTGTGTGACAGAGAGAATACATATTGACATGCTCTTTCTACTACTTCTGGTATTATGGAGTCATTTTGGTTGTTGAACATCAGGTTTCTGAAATTTTCAAGAAAAGAATATACATCCAGATCCACATCCCGCATATGAGTGTTTTTGATATGACGGATCAGATAATTGGTGCATATTATGGCGTCGTTTACGGTGAAAAAATGTTCTGAGTCAATATACAATATGGATTCGGGAACGAAAAAATCCGGACGAAGAAACTTATGGTCGTTGTGCAGCATTTCTATCCTTGGAATTATTGGAGGGTTGAATGAGAAATGATTTTTGTATTGTTCCAGCATCAGTAGAGTATTTGTGTGACTGTTCTTGATTATGGCTGTTCTTCTTTCATTAATGTAACATTTGAGTTCGATGAGAAGAAAGTATGCGTCTGTGAGGGAAAGGTGCATTATGCTAATAAATGACAAAAATCCCTGGGTCATGCACTTGAAAAAATTGTCTATACTATAGTAGCTCTTTAAAATATCGATGGACTGTTCTACATCGAAGTGTCGGATAAATTCCTTTGTGGCAGGCCTGTAAAGTGTTGCCGCATCTATACGGCAGATGTAATCATCCAATATTGTAAGCTTTGCCTCTGCCTCGGTTGTAGATCCGCCAAGTGAACAATAATCTGTAATATCACATAAATTCAGTGGTATTCGTGGACATAATAATGGGTCAGTCATATATGGTCTCCTTAATTTAGTTTGTACAGTGAGGTGTGTATAGAAACAACACAATTTCTTTAATCTAAATAAAAGGGTAGCACTTTGGTGTAATAAGTGGTAGGATATTTTGTAATGGAAAATTATACTATGAGTCTAAAAACAGCAAAATCTTTGCAAAAAACGGCAAAAATGTGGAAAAGATCAAGTAAAAATGGCTTGTAAGACAAGAAACATAAGTTGTGGGGATTGAGAGAATGGAGAAGACAAAGAGAGACAAAAGATCAGACATGAGATCCGGGCTGAGAGCGGAGGCGGCGGACAGTATAGGCTGCAATATGAAAGATATAAGATGTAACAGCAGATCATCAGGGTTTACAGTCAAATATGTTGTATCGGAGATAAACAGTGTTCTTCCTGATAAAATGAAGATAACTCCGTCACTGTATTATAAATGGGAAAATGAGGAGCGATTGCCCACCGCCAGACATATTCCGGCCATAGCTTATGCTCTTGGGGTGTCCGAGGCGGCATTGTTCCATTGGCAGACATTAAAAAAAGGTGTTGGGATGGGGGATCTTGACAGATTGATAGAGGGCGTGTGTGCTCTGAGCGATGAAAAGAAAAAAGAACTCGCGTGGCTTGCCTCTGGCTGGGATGGAGACATAAAGGCTCTGGTAGAGTTTGGTATATTGTATGCAAGCATGCCGGTGGAAGACAGAAGGGATGTGGCATCACTTGGGATAAGACTCTACGATGTGTGTAAGAAGGAAGATCGCCTGAGGCATGATGTTCCGAGTGCAGATTTTGCATATCTTCAGCAGGCACTGCGGGATATGTGGACGGCAGATAATGGTAAATGCAGAAAGTGAAATACATGTTAAAAATGTCTTGACTTAGGTGGAAAAAGAGATATGATATAACTATGGTGCAACCGATTGCGCATACATGGGATAATGTACTATATACTAGATTGTATTGAGGAGAATAATATGGAGAAAAGGGAACCGGAACAGCAGACTGGGAAAACAGCAGAAAAGGCAGCAGGAGATGGTACGGGACAGGGCAAGATGACGATAGCAGATGTTGCGGATGCCTTGAATATATCGAAAACAACTGTGTCTAGAGCAATATCTGGAAAGGGAAGGATCGGAGCTGAGACCCGCAGAAGGGTCATGGAGTACATAGAGGAACACAATTATAAACCGAGCGTAATAGCGAAGGGGTTGGCACAGTCCAAATCGTACAATATTGGATGGGTGATGCCGAGCGATTACAGCGTGGTTGATCTTCCGTTTTTTCAGAAGTGCCTTATGGGACTTTTGGAGATGGCTGCGCCGGTGGATTACGATGTACTTGTTTGTACAGTATCTCCAGATGATATGAGTCAGCTTGAGAGGATTGTGGAAAATCATAAGGTGGACGGAATTGTCCTAGGACGAACACTTGTGAATGATGCACCTGCGGAATATCTCAAGGAAAAGAATGTGCCGTTTGTGGTAGTTGGAAGTATGGATGATGACAATGTGATCCAGATAGACCATGATCACAGAAGTGCGTGCAGGGAACTTACTTCGATACTGCTGGCAAAGGGGATGACGAAACTTGCCCTTATGGGAGGAAATAAGAACCATGTGGTCACGTTGAACAGATACAGAGGTTTCCTTGATGCCATGGAGGATATGGAAGTTCCGGTGGACAACGGACTTGTGTTTTTTGATATTTGCAATTCGGTGCTCTGTGAGCATGCTGTTGAGGAGGTTATGAAACAGCATGTTGAATGTATCCTGTGCATGGATGATGGAATATGTCAGAACGTGTTGAATGTTCTGGACAAAAAGAATATAGTCGTGCCGGATGATGTGAAGGTTGCATCGTTTTACAACAGTTCTCTGCTGAACAATTACCAGCCGGCCATCACTTCACTTCAGTTTGACCCTAGGGAGCTTGGAATGGTGGCATGCAAACTTCTGGTGGATCATATAGAAGGAAATACGGTCAAGAAAAAGACTCATCTTGGTTATGAACTGCGACTCAAGGAATCTACGAAGTGAAATGATTAACATATCAGATGGAATAGGAATGAAAAAATCTCAGGTAAATTATATTTGCCTGAGATTTTTTCGTTATTTCACAAAAAAAGTTGCGCGCAAGTTGCAGCTTTGGTTTAAAATCATGCCCTTAGCAAAGAGGCGCGACAGGGATAGATAAGGGTTAAATATGGGCAATTTTAATCAAAAAATTCATATATTGAGACTTGAGCAAACGTGTGCGCAAGATATAGCGACTGTGGAAACGTTTTTGTCAAAAGCGGGTTGTGCAAAATGTATATTTTTTTGTGACAAAAGTTATTTCAATTAGTAGTTGACAACAATAAACATAACTGGTAATATATAACTACAAAGAACAACCGATTGCGCACGGAAAACAAAAAGAGCAACAAATTTTCTTATTATTTATTTAAAGAGGAGGACATAAGAATGAGAAAGAAAGTTTTATCATTAACACTTGTTGCTGCAATGATGGCAGGATGCCTTGCAGGATGCGGCAACGCAGATTCAAAGGACGAAGGAACAACAGCAGCTGCTGGTGACAGCACAACACAGGCTGCAGCATCAGAAGATGCGATTCAGAACTTAATTGCTGCAACAACAGGAACTGTAGATCTTTCAGTATGGGCTTCTGAGGAAGATCAGGATCTCACAACACAGGTTATTGAAGAATTCAAGAAAAAGTATCCAGACGTTGACTTCAACATCACACTCGGAGCTGAGTCAGAGTCAAAGGCAAAGGACGATATCCTGGTAGACGTTGAGGCTGCTCCTGATGTATTCGCATTTGCTGATGATCAGATCAATGAGCTGGTTAAGGCTGGAGCACTTCAGCCGGTACAGGCTACATATACTTTTGATGTTGCAAACGAGAATGTAGCAGCTTCTGTTGAGGCAGCTTCTGTTGATGGAACATTATATGCATATCCAATGACAGCAGATAACGGATACTTCATGTTCTATGATTCATCAGTATTCACAGAGGATGATGTTCAGTCACTGGATGCTATGATCGAGGCAGCAAAGAAGGCAAACAAGAAGATCGCTATGAACGTATCAGATGCCTGGTATGTATACTCATTCTTCCAGGGAGCAGGTCTTGACCTTACACTTAACGATGACGGACTTACAAATACATGTACTTGGAATCAGGCAGGCGGTACAGATGTAGCTCAGGCAATCCTTGATCTCTTCAAGACTGGCGTATTTGTAGATATGGATGATCCTACACAGGCAACAGCGATCGCTGAGGGTACGATCTGTGCAGCAGTTAACGGAACATGGAGAGCAGCAGACGCTGAGGCAGCATGGGGCGAGAACTATGCAGCAGCAAAGCTTCCTACATACACAGTTGCAGGCAAGCAGGTTCAGATGGCTTCATTCTCAGGCTGCAAGCTTATCGGTGTAAACCCACATTCAAAGAATGTAGGCTGGTCAATGCTCCTCGCAGAGTACCTTACATCAGAGGATACACAGGTTACAAGATTTAAGCAGAGAGGTCTTGGCCCTTCAAACATCAACGCTTCAGAGTCAGATGAAGTTAAGGCTGATCCAGCTATATCAGCTCTTGCAGCTCAGGCAGCATATGCAACACCACAGCGTGTAGGCGGCAACTACTGGACACCAGCTGAGACACTTGGTTCAATCCTTGCCCAGGGCAATCCAGACGGAACAGATCTTCAGAAACTTCTCGACAACGCTGTAGAAGGAATTGAGGCACCTGTATCACAGGAGTAATTTTAAATAAGAAGTACTTTGAATAATATTTATAGGTTATAATGAGAATGCCTCATATGTCATTCGTGGCATATGGGGCATTTTAAAAAGAGAGGAGCTTTTTCATGAAGAAAATATCAGGATTCTTTAAAGCTATAGGACGATATTTCAAGAATTTTGGTGTTGCTTTTGCAAAAGGTGATATATGGGTTAAGCTCTCAGCGGTTATCATGGGTGCAGGTTACTTCGCAAGAAAGCAGATCGTCAATGGTTTGATCATGCTCATCGCTGAGGCTGCGTTTGTGTTGATGTGCGTAGGCTATGCGGCACCAAACCTTGCCAAATTTGGAACTCTTGGAACTGTAAAGTTTGAGCAGGTATTTGATCCACTCACCATGCAGACAACCACTAATAATTACGACAATTCTTTCCAGATCCTTCTCAATTCGGTGGTTGCGTTGTTCATAATTCTTATATTCGTGCTTTTCTACATTCACAATATCAAGACAGTGTACAAGCTTCAGCAGATGAAGGAAAATGGAGAACATATAAATACATTCAAGGAAGATATGAAGGCACTCTTCAACGAGAAGTTCCACATAACACTTCTCACACTTCCGACGATTGGTGTAGTCATAATGAATATTCTGCCGATACTTATTCTTATAGCGGTGGCATTTACCAATTATGACCAGCAGCACCTTCCACCAAACTCACTGTTTACATGGGTGGGGTTCAAGAACTTCGCAAGCCTGTTCTCAAACAGCATGACAGTCACATTTGGATATTCATTCAGAAAGGTTCTTGGCTGGACACTTGTATGGGCGGTCATGGCTACATTTACCACATTCATAGGCGGTATTCTTCTTGCCAAGGCGATCAATTCCAAGACAACCAAGCTGCCAAAGATGTGGAGAACACTTTTCATCATATCAATAGCAGTTCCACAGTTCGTAACACTGCTTTTGGTTAGAAACTTCTTCGCTGATTCAGGTATTGTGAACACTATCTGTTCAAATATTGGTATCACAGACATGCTTAAGCATGCAGGACTTGTCGGTGAACATCTTACATATATACCGTTCCTGACCGATCCTCACTGGGCAAAGGTAATGATCATTCTCATCAATATCTGGGTCGGTGTTCCATACCAGATGCTGATCGCAACAGGTGTTCTGATGAATATACCTACAGATCAGATCGAGAGTGCAAAGATCGATGGAGCAACAAATTTCCAGGTATTTTGGAAGATCACAATGCCATATATCCTGTTCATCCAGGGTCCGGCACTTATAACAGACTTTGTAAAGAATATCAACAACTTCAACGTAATCTACCTGCTAACACAGGATGTATTCGTTACACAGAATCAGGCACTTGCCAATTCGCATGCGAAGGAAGTTGACCTTCTTGTTACATGGTTGTTCAGACTTACAAATGAATACTACGACTACAAGATGGCATCTGTTATCGGTATCATAGTATTTATCATATGTGCAGCATTTACACTTATATCATTCTCAAGAATGATCTCAGGAGATAAAGAGGAGGAGTACCAGTAATGAAGAAAACAATAGGTTCGATCGTTAAACATATCGTATTACTTGTCCTCGCAGTTATCTGGCTGGTTCCAATCATCTGGCTGGTTGTCACTTCATTCAGCGGATATAAGGGAATCAACACAGCGCATTTCTTCCCAACTAGCTGGTCTATGGACAACTTTGTTCAGCTGCTCACAAGACCTGACTCGGTTGTGCAGTATGTGTCATGGTTCAAGAATACACTTATCATTGCAGTATTTACATGTATCATCTCTACTATATTTGTAATTATGGTCAGCTATGCGATGAGTTGTATGAGATTCAACGGCAGAAAACAGATCATGAGTGCGTCGCTGATACTCAATATGTTCCCTGGCCCTCTTCTCATGATAGCAATTTACTTTATCCTGAAGATGCTGGGACTTACAAACAGCCATTTCGGTATGATCATAGTTTACTCAGCGGGATCAGGACTTGGATTCCTCATCATGAAGGGATTCATGGACACAATACCAATGTCACTTAAGGAGGCTGCCAGACTTGAGGGCGCTTCGGAGGCAAAGATATTTACTAAGGTAATTCTTCCTCTGTGTAAGCCGATCGTGGTGTATCAGGTAATCAGTTCTTTCCTTATACCTTGGGGCGATTTCGTGTTTGCAAAGCTTATGCTCAACTCAGGAGTTTCAAAGGATTGGACAGTAGCTATAGGTCTTTACAACATGCTTGAGAAATCACTGGTCAACAAATACTTCTCAGTATTCTGCGCCGGCGGTATCGTGGTAGCTATCCCTATCTCAATACTGTTTGTCATCATGCAGAAGTACTATGTAGAGGGCGTGACTGGCGGTTCTGTAAAGGGCTAAGGCGGACGGACGCCGCATGGAAAGGACGGACGTCACAGCGGAAGTGCCCTGATATATTCAGAGGTCGTTCGCACTCGACTTCGGACGTAGCGGACACTAAGCTCAGGCTTAGGGCCTTCGCTAAGTGCCGACGTCCTCGTATGCCTCTGAATACATGCAGGACACTCCGTTGTGGCTGAGACCGTCAGAATTTACAGGCGGCTGAAATATGTAGAATCAACATACGGTTGAGACTGTCAACATCAATAGGCGGCGGTCCGAGAGAAATGAGAAAATTTATTTTGAGCAGGTGTCTGCGTCACCGGATGGACCACAGATGGATGGTGGTGTGGATGCCTGCTATAAATTAGCCCTAAAATAGGGCTGACAGGATGAAAAATGAGGATATTGTCACTTATTTGGGACGATCATCTTTAGATCAAAAGGTTACAACATATACGCAATAGGAGATTTAAGATATGGAGAATACATTTATTGTAAACATTATCCATCGTCCTGAGATGGTTCCTGAGTATGCCGAGAAGGTTACAGGCCATGGTCAGGCAGAGGATATCGGAAGAAAAGCCCTCCTCACAGAGTCACTGGACATTTTCAAGTTCCAGCAGGAGACAGCACACAAGAACGGACTCAAGACTACTATTCAGATGACATATGCCAGCCTTTTTAACGAGGAGGCTGTATCACTTGCCAAGGAGCATCATGAGAAGTATGGAGATGAGATAGCGCTCTCACTTCTCGGACTTCCTTGCACAGAGTTCAGAGAGAAGTACAAGACCAAGGACTTCTGTATCTGGATGTTCTCAATGGAGGACAAGAAGAATATCGTTGATGATGTATTTGGAAAGTTCCATGATATATTTGGTTTTTATCCAGTGTCTACAGGTTCATACTATATGGACGCTGAGCTTACAAACTACATCAAGGAGAAGTACCCATCAGTCAAGTGTGCAGTTGCAACATGCTGGGAGGAGGGTCCTAAGGCTTACCACACATGCAACAACTCATGGTACACACTGTTCGATGGCGGCCCATGGAATCCGTGGATACCTTCAAAGCAGAACACACATGCTCCTGCAGCAAATGAGGCTGAGGACAGCGGAATCGTTGCTATCCCTCATCTTTCAAGAGATCTGCTGGCATGCTACGATGGAAATGGTTCTAACTTTGGTACACATCCACAGAACGTTCTCCGCGGAATGATCTATGACAGCAAGACATGGGAGTACCCATATCTGTACAACCTTATCGACCAGTACCGTCACCTTGCTAAGTTCAACAACGGATATTCATACAACATGATGTTCGTTGGACCGGGCTGGCTGAACAAGATGGGACGCTGGGAGGCTCCATATGAGCTGCTCAAGAAGAGCTACGAGGACGGAATGAAGTACTACGGCGATCTGAAGAAGGAAGGCAAATGCGTTGACATGACAATGGCTGAATTCGCTGATTTCTACAGAGAGAACAAGACATACGAGGAGCCTGAATGTGCTCTTTGGAAAGATATATTGTACGGATCAGACAAGCAGATATTCTGGTACTGCGATCCATACATGAGAGCTCAGATCAATATGGATCAGGGCGGTGCGATCGTTGACCTCAGACCATATGCAGCAAAGCTTAACTGGCCTGTAGGTATCGGAACTCCACACGTTCAGGATGCCTCATATCCATTCCTGATCCAGGAGAAGTACAGAGCGGGATATTTCACACACTATGCCGGAGAAGGTACTGTGAGAAGTGCCAAGATCAGCTATAATGGTGAAGAGGTCGATCTCTGCCTGTGCAGAACAAAGGCAACATTCTCACAGGAGGGCAGCACAAGGATCCTTACACTTGACCCGGTTGACATCGAGTTCTACGATCTGACAGTTAAACTTCAGACAAAGATATATTTTGAGGAGGGGTCATCCAAGATAAGACATGAGAGAACTATCCTCGAGATGAGCAACCCTGATGCAGAGGTTGAGATCAATGAGTACATGGTGGCATGCTACGGCACAACAGAGTATCCTGAGGACATGACAGGAATCACTCTCACAGCAAAGAATGCTTCAGAGAGCAAGTCACTCACATATGAGTACAAGTGCAGAGAAGAGGATCTCGCGGGTGCCGATGAGGTATCAGCAGTTATCCCTGCGATCGAGACAAAGGCTGCTATGGGAGCATCAGGCAGCGATGCAACTGGATATTTCAAAGAGGGATATGCGTTCTCGCCAATGTTCACTCTCGGGTATACAAAGACACTTAAGGATAAGGAGGTATTTTCAACATGGCTCAGTCTGGAAAAGGCAAATTAAATTACAGATGTCCAATGTGTTTCATGAGAGATCTGGATATAGATATGTTCTATGATAAGGACAAGAAGGAATACTACTGTATCCGTTGTCAGTATGTTGGACCAGAGGAGGACGTTCTGGCAAAGAACGAACTTATCAGAATAAAATATGGAAGAATGTATGACAGGATTACATTTGACGACTAGGTGACAAGTGTCATCTGGATAGACGGCCGCCGACAGATGAAGATGAACTGATACATCAGGAGTATGTTGTAAAAGACGTTGGAGTATGCAGAACATTTTTATTCGGCGGCTGTTCTTGGCTATAACGGGCAGTAAAATAAATGCAGGTGAAGGAGACAAAAATATGGCAGATTATATAAAGGGCGTGGATCTCTCCGCTGTTACCGAGGTTGAAGAGCTGGGTGCGAAATATTTTGACAATGGTGTGCAGGGAGATATATTTGACATACTGAAGAACTATGGTGTGAATTCTGTGAGACTTCGTCTGTGGAATGACCCGTACACGGAGGACGGCGTACCTTATGGCGCGGGCACAAATGACCTTGAGGTATACAAAAAACTCGCAAAGCGCGCTATGGATCATGGAATGAGCATTCTGCTTGATTATCACTACAGTGATTTCTGGGCTGACCCGGGCAAGCAGAGGGTGCCGAAGGCGTGGAGAGGCATGGATGCGGATCAGCTTGAGCAGGCTGTGTACGACTACACAAGGGAGACTCTTTTAGAGATGAAGGCTGCGGGCGTTTTACCTCAGCTTGTTCAGGTTGGAAACGAGCTTACAAACGGGCTGATGTGGCCTCTGGGGCAGAAACCGGAGTATGACAATATCGCAAAGTTTGTGAGCGCAGGAATAAGGGCGGTCAGATCGGTTGACTCTGATATTCCGGTCATGATACATCTCGACAATGGCGGCAACAATCCTATGTATGTGGACTGGTTTGACCACTACATGGAAAGAGGAGAAGATTTTGATATAATTGGAATGTCGTATTATCCGTTCTGGCATGGAACCATGAAGGAGCTGGAGGCAAATATGCGGGATATGGCGGATAGATACGGCAAAAAGATAGTTATCGCGGAGGTTTCCATGGGATTTACCATGGAGGACTATGCAGAATATGAGAAACTGGGGCCTGACAATAGAAAGGGCTATGCCACAAAGCCTTCACTGGTGGAGAATCTTGACTACCCTATGACACCTGAGGGACAGGCGGATTTCATGAACGACATAATGAAACTGATAGATGATGTTCCAGGCGGTGATGGATTCTACTACTGGGAAGCTGGGTGGATACCGGTACCTGGAAGCGGCTGGGCTACGGAAGGTGCTCTGTCATACATAGATGAGTCTGGACCATGCGGAAATGAATGGGCAAATCAGGCGCTTTTTGACTATGATGGACATGCTTTGCCGGCACTTAAGACTATACGTGATTACAAGCCGCTGCACAGCGACTATCCACTTAAGTAAATTATGGGGGACGGAGGGGACGGAGGTGCCTGTCCCATCCGTCCCCGTGGTTTCTGATAGTAAAGTACATATTTTTGATACATTTGGATATGTTTTGGCTGGGCGGGTCTGTGTATAATATATGCAGATGCGCCTTTTTAATATATTTGGCAAATTTACAGATGGGGGACAGGACGGGGCGTTCTGATTGATCAGGAGGTAAGGTATGAAAAAAGTAGCATTGTTCATGGATGGCTGGAAGAGGTATTTCACCTATGCCTGGCCGCTGGGATTTATGCAGAAGATAAAGGAAGCCAGGGCTGATGTGAATTTGTACATATTCAACAGCAATGGCAATTGGAACAGGGACGATGGTTACAGCTATGGAGAATACAATATATATAATCTGCCGGAGCTGACAGACTTTGATGGGATCATAATATCTGTCAACAATATCAAATATCCGGAAGTCACGGCGGAACTGCTCGATAGGATAAGGAAGAGCGGAGTTCCGGCTATAAGCCTCGAGACTGCTTTTGACGGTCTGCACTATGTGGGTATAGACAATTATGATGCCATGTATGACATGACTCGGCATATGATAGAGAAACACGGTGCGAAGAAGGTGTGGTATCTTGCCGGACCGAAGGACAACTATGAGGCTCAGGAGAGATGCCGGGCATTCAGGGACTGTATGGATGAATATGGCCTGACTGTGGATGATGAGGATGTCCTGTTTGGAGATTTTGGTTTTAATGACGGTGTGACGGGCCTTGAGGAGCTGCTCAGAGCACATGGACATACGTGTATAAAACACGAGAAGGACGGACCGGATTACGGCGGCCCTGCGGAGGTGTATGGAGAGATAACCAGCGGCAGTTTTGCGGATTCGGCTCCGGATGCCGAAGCTTCGAATAATGAGGAGATGGATGAGAGAAGACTGGAAGAACGGGAGATAGTGAAGAAGATTCTTCCGGATGTAATAATCTGTTCAAATGACAACCTGGCGGTGGGTGTGTGCAACAGAGCTGAAGCACTTGGACTTTCAGTGCCAAATGATTTTAAGGTTACGGGATTTGACAACTTTGATAAAGCAGCATACTATACGCCGCGCATAACAACGGTGAGCAGGATCCGTGAGAAGATCGGAGCTGCGGCTGCAGAGATCATGCTGAATATCTGGGCGGGAAACAATCCGGATACCAGCTCTTATATAGATTATAATTGCATATTCACGGAGAGCTGTGGCTGCGGCGCGGATGCCATGCTGAACGGCAGACAGTACCTGAAGAATTATATAATGGGAGTTGTGGAACGCGAGGAGATAGATGAGAGTACACTTGACTTCACGCATTTGCTCAGCAAATGTGGTGATTATAGTGGCCTTTATCCATGTGTACAGACGGCATATTCACAGGCAGAGTGTAAGAAATGCGTTATGGTTGTCGACAGATCCCTTGTGGAGATGGGGGGAGCCGGTCCGACTCTCTCAGCAGCGTACGATGAGGATGTATTTGCCGTGAAGGGCTATCCTCATAGAATGCAGATCGTGTACAGACAGGGCATAGCGGATGACGGTGACGATACATACCACAGTATGTTCCCGCTTCTGGATGATGAGGTCGGCGGCAATATATTTTTATTTGCGCCATTTCATTTCGGAGAAAAGGCAGTTGGGTTCTGCTGTGTTGAAAATGGATATTACCTCATGGATAAGCAGCTTTGGTCAACTGTAATGAGCGAAGTGAATGTAGCCATGATAAACCTGTTCAATAAATGGAGGCTGGAGCAGATCAATCAGGAGCTTACGGCAATATCCATAAAGGATCCACTTACCCAGATATACAACAGGGAAGGCATGAGACAGATCGCCGCAAAGGCATTTGACAAGGCTGCGGGTCAGGGCAGGGCACTTCTCATAATGTTTGCTGATATGGACAGGCTCAAATATATAAACGATACATACGGCCATGAGTACGGAGATAAAGCGATAAAGAGTGCTGCCAGAGCTGTTGCAGGAGGCGGCGGAATAAGCAGTATTCCGGTTAGGTACGGCGGAGATGAATTTGTATCCATATCTATATACGATGAGGCGGAGTCCCCTGAGGAAAGAAAGACGGCAATCCTTGAGAAAGCCAGGGAGATAGCGGCGCAGGAGAAACTGCCGTTTGCATTGGAGTTTAGTATAGGTTATGTTATAACAGACCCGGATGGTGATAAAACCCTTGAGGAATATGTGAGGGAGGCGGATCACAGCATGTATCAGGAGAAGATACAGAGAAGGGTAAGCAGATAATAATAAAAAATTATCAAAAAATGGAGAATCAGGCCTTTTGTGCTGATTCTCTATTTTCATTTAGTATGTTATAATTAACTGTCATGATCCAATTCGCCGCTCGCCAATCATGCAAGCATGTTGGCTCACTTGCGCTCATTATATCATATCGCCTGTCGGCTCAATGAGGACATTCGCATTATGACGTCTTGCGCAAGCGCATCCGTCGCAATGCTCATTATATCATGATTCGCACCTACGGTGCTTTTCGTTGCTGTCGCAACTATCATGATCCAATTCGCCGCTCGCCAATCATGCAAGCGTGTTGGCTCACTTGCGCTCATTATATCATGTGGACACAACGTGGATTATTTATATTAGATACTTAGGATCAAAAGGAGGATATACAATGCTTAAGAATGTAACTGACACAGTATTTTACGTGGGTGTGGATGACAAGGACATAGACCTGTTCGAGAATCAGTACATCGTGCCAAACGGTATGGCGTACAACTCATATGTCATCATGGACGAGAAGATAGCCATCATGGATATGGTGGATGCAAAGTGCGCAGACCAGTGGTTTGCAAATGTGGCAGAGGTGCTGGGAGACAGACAGCCTGACTACCTTATAATCTCACATCTGGAGCCTGATCACTCAGCAAATCTTGGGGATGTGCTTGCAAAATATCCGGATATCAAGATCGTGTCGAATGCCAAGCTTTTTGGAATGTTGCCAAACTTCTTTGAGGTTCCTGTGGCAGACAGAATTGTGACTGTGGCAGAGGGACAGACTCTCTCTCTTGGAAGTCATACGCTTCAGTTCTTCATGGCTCCTATGGTTCATTGGCCTGAGGTCTGTCTCTTATACACATCTCCGAGCCCACGAGATGTGTATAAGAGACAGGGTCATGGTCACATACGAGCAGAGCGAGAAGATACTTTTCTCAGCGGATGCATTTGGCAAGTTTGGAACATTGGATACAGATGAGGACTGGGCATGCGAGGCGAGAAGATATTACTTCAATATAGTAGGAAAGTATGGAATGCCGGCACAGGCACTTCTCAAGAAGGCAGCAGGACTTGATATACAGAAGATATGTGCACTTCACGGACCTATACTCACAGAGAACCTTGAGTATTACATAGGCAAATATCAGCTGTGGTCAACCTACACACCTGAGGATGAGGGAATCTTCATCGCATACTGCAGTCTCCACGGCAACACAGAGAGGGCGGCAAAGAAATTGGCGGAGATACTTGAGTCAAAGGGGGCGCAAAAGGTTGTTGTATCAGATCTCTCCAGAGATGATATGGCGGAGTGTATAGAGGATGCTTTCAGGTACGACAGACTTGTGCTTGCAGCACCTACATACGATGGCGGCGTGATGCCTGTAATGGCAGATTTCATCAACCACCTGAAGATGAAGGCGTATCAGAAGAGAAAGGTCGCTTTCATTGAAAATGGTTCATGGGCACCAATGGCGGCGAAACTCATGAAAGAGCAGATGTCAGCGATGAAGGATATAGAGATCGTGGATGAGCATGTGACCATAAGGTCCGCGTTCAAGCAGTCGGATGTGGCAGCGCTTGAGGCGCTGGCAGACAAGCTGTTATAAAAGATAATGTAAGGAAGGTGTGAGACATGGCTAAGTCCATGGTTTCCGGAAAGCCGCTTAGTCTAATGATGCAGTTTGCCTTGCCGCTCCTGCTCGGCAATCTGCTTCAGCAGACTTACAATATCATAGATGCAGCTATAGTGGGACAGATACTGGGAGATAAGGCGCTGGCGGGAGTCGGGGCAAGCAGCAGCATACAGTTTCTTGTCCTTGGTTTCTGTATGGGATGCTGCGCAGGCTTTGGCGTTCCGGTTGCAAAATATTTCGGTGCAAATGATATTCACAAGATGAGAAAATATATATTTAATGGTGCGGTTTTGACAGGTATCATAGCACTTATCGTTACATCGGTGTGTGCTATATGCTGTAATCAGATACTGCACCTTCTGTCCGTTCCGCAGGATATATTTGATAAGGCATACTCCTATCTTATAGTTATATTCCTGGGGATCCCATTTACACTTATGTATAATTATCTGTCAAGTGTGCTCAGATCCCTGGGAGACAGCAGAACGCCATTCATGTTTCTGGCGTTCTCGGCGATACTCAACATATTCCTTGATCTGTTCTGCATACTGGTGCTCAAGTGGGGCTGTGCCGGTGCGGCTATAGCAACCATCACGGCACAGGCGGTGAGTGGAATATTGTGTCTTGTGTATATCTTCAAGAAGGTTCAGATCATGCATCTTGAGGCGCAGGACAGAAAGGTAGAAGGTTCTGCAGTGAAGGAACTCCTCGTCATGGGAATTCCGACAGGCCTTCAGTTTTCCATAACTGCCATAGGCAGTATGGTCATGCAGTCTGCAAATAACAAGCTGGGAAGTGTGTATGTGTCAGGCTTCACAGCCGGTATGAGGATAAAGCAGTTCACTATGTGTCCATTTGACGCATTTGCAACGGCGGCATCTGTGTTCTGCAGCCAGAATCTTGGAGCTGGACAGGCGAAACGTATAAAGCAGGGAATGTGGCAGGCGATAGCAGTCGCAGTGGGATATGGCTTGATAGCAGGACTTATCATGATATTCTTTGGCAGACCGCTTTCAATGATATTTGTAAAGAAGAGCGCAGTTGATGTCCTTGATGCCTCTGCGAAATACCTCAGATGTATGGGATTTTTCTACTGGAGTCTCGGTATACTGAACGTGGCGCGTATGGTGACACAGGGACTTGGATATTCCGGTCGGGCTATATTCTCAGGTGTTACAGAGATGGTGGCCAGGATCATAGTGAGCCTGGGATTTGTCGGAACATTTGGATTTACGGCCATCTGCTTTGCTGATCAGACGGCATGGGTCACCGCGACTATTTACATATTGCCGACATGCCTTTACTGTGTGAAGAAGTCTACGGCGAAACTTACGGCAACGACGTAGTGATAAATTTTAACCTGATTTTAATCTTTCTCATATTGTAGATTAATCATCGGTTGGTATAGTAACAACATCAGTTGATGATATCAGCAACAAACGATAAGAAAGATGACAGATCATCGGAAGACGATGAAAATAAGATAATGAGAAAGGGTGTAAAGATCATGGATAAACTGGAAAAGGTAGAAAAGTTAAGAGAAAAAACAGGTGTAAGTTACGAAGATGCGAAGAATGCGCTTGAGGCGTGTGATTACGATCTGTTAGATGCAATCATTTATCTGGAGAAACTTGACAAGGTAAAGGCTCCGGATGTAGACAGTTTTGTGACAGGTGGAGATCAGCAGGCATCGACAGAGTTTGAGCAGGCACAGCAGACCTACACAAATGATTGCAATAAAGTGACATTTGGACAGATGATGGACAGATTTTTCAAATGGTGTGGCAAGATATTAAAGAAGAGTGTGGATAGTACATTCATAGTAGAGCGAAGGGGTCAGACCATGATAAATGTTCCGGTTCTTGTTCTGGTGATCGCGCTTATACTTGCATTCTGGGTGGTTCTTCCACTGCTTGTGGTCGGACTCTTCTGTGAGTGCAGATATCATTTTGAAGGAATCGGCGACATCAACGTAAACCTCAATAGCGCATGCGATAAAGTAGCCGACTCTGTAGACAACCTTAAGTCCGACGTCAATAATAAGTAAAAGAAAGGAAAAAGATATGGCACAGAGGATTCTCATTGTGGAGGATGAAGAGAAAATTGCAAGATTTGTTGAGCTGGAGCTTATCCATGAGGGATACGAGGTTGAGAAGGCATTTGACGGAAGAATAGGGCTTGAAAAGGCACTTTCCGAGAAAATTGACCTTGTGATTCTGGATGTGATGCTGCCGGCACTCAACGGATTGGAGGTACTCAGGAGGATCCGAAAAGAGAGTGATGTGCCGGTCATAATGCTCACTGCCAGGGATGCTGTGATGGATAAGGTGTCGGGGCTTGACGCAGGGGCGGACGATTATCTCACAAAGCCATTTGCAATAGAGGAATTGCTTGCGAGGATAAGGGTGGCTCTGAAGAAAAGGGGAAGTGTGGAGGTTCACACCCACAAAATAGAGATACATGGGGTAAGCATGGACACCGACAGACATGAAGTCACGGTGAATGGAGAGATAGTGGAACTTACCAACAGAGAGTTTGAGCTGCTCCGGACGCTTATGGAGAACAAGGACATTGTGATGGACAGGGAAAAATTGCTCAGTGCGGTGTGTGGATATGATTATCTGGGGGAGACAAACATCATAGATGTGTATGTGAGATATTTGAGAACAAAGATAGACGACAGGTTTGGCGTGAAACTTATAACCACAGTCAGAGGCGTGGGATACGTCATCAGAGATTGAGAGAAAATATATGGAAAAGAAAAGCAGGGAAAATAAAAGAATGTCGTCGATAGCCAGAAGGATCAACATGAGTTTCTGGCTCAAAGAGGTGGGCAATGTGATACTTATTGATATCGTCATTGCCTTTCTTATTGTGGGAACATTTGCCTGGTGGGGAAGAAATCAGCTGCCGCAGGGCGTTGGTGGAAGGCATTATTATGTTGAGAAGAATGATGATGGCGGAGCTTATGAATACATCATAGAGGGATCAGATGAAAAGAAATACAGATATGACTTTAAGATCCTGTGGGATATCATAGAGATACCGGGTATCGTGCTGCTTGGAATGGAGACACTGGTTCTGTTTCTTGCATTGTTCCGGACGGCAGATGTCAGAAGACGATTAAAGCCATTGAATGATCTTGCGGTTGCGGCGGAGAAACTCAGCAAGGAACCGATGGATCACAACAAGATAGATGATCTGGAGAAAGCCATATCACATCTGTCAGCCGATGACGACGAGCAGGTGATACACACCGGGGATAAGGATCTTCAGAGTATAGAGATCGCGCTTAACAGTCTGCTCAAGAACATGAAGGATAATGAGAAACGCCAGATGAGGTTTGTGTCAGATGCATCCCATGAGCTGAGGACACCTATAGCTGTTATTCAGGGATATGTAAATATGCTCGATCGCTGGGGCAAGGAGGATGAACAGGTTCTGGGAGAATCCATAGAAGCGCTCAAAAATGAGTCGCAGCATATGAAGGAGCTTGTCGAGCAGTTGTTATTCCTGGCCAGGGGAGATAGTGGAAGGCAGCACCTGAACATGGAGAGGACGGATATTAACCGTATGGTAAGCGAGGTGTGGGAGGAATCCATGATGATAGATGAGAACCACAGGTATGAGTTTAAAGGCACTGAGTCCGAGGCGTGTGTCAACGGTGATGTGGCGATGATAAAGCAATCTGTCAGGATATTTGTGCAAAATGCGGCGAAGTATTCTGAATCCGGTACTACGATCAAGCTGGGGGTGTCTGATGAGGCTGGATATGTGAGTTATTTGATAGAAGATGAGGGAACAGGAATGGAATCCTCAGATATCATTCATATATTTGACAGATTCTACCGCTCTGATGAAGCGAGAAACGGTGAGACCGGAGGTTCAGGTCTGGGGCTCTCTATTGCCAAATGGATAGTTGATGCCCACGGCGGAACGATACAGGTCATATCGAGGGCGGATATAGGATCAAGATTTATAGTGAGATTTCCAAAGTTTAGATAGAAGAAGTGATTTAGAAGAGAGTCTCTTTTGAACATGCAATCATAGCGGCGAGAGTCCCTGCATAGACTGTAAAAACAGAATATGCGGGGGCTTTTTCTTTGAAGGGATACATAGAAGAACGGGCGGTAGAAGCAGCAAATTATATCATTGACACCAGAGCGACGGTCAGGCAGACGGCGGACAAGATGGGGATAAGTAAATCGACGGTTCACAAAGATATAACGGAGAGACTTATAAGGATCAGACCAATGCTGGCCGCTCAGGCGAGGGTTGTTCTGGATGCAAATAAGGCGGAGAGACATATAAGGGGCGGACTTGCTACCAGGGAAAAGTATCTGCATGAACACGAGATGGAGGAACAAAGACGGAATATGCAGATGAGCACAAAGATTTAATACCTCGTGTGTTGTATTTTTCTCCGATATGGGGTAAACTTTTGTTGATTATACATAGGCGAAAGATGCGTTCTGTGTAGACAGATATAAACAGTTTAATTACGATCAGAGGGTAAGATATGAAATTTATACATGTTTCGGATGTGCATCTCGGAATGACACCTGATAAGGGCAAGCCGTGGAGCGAGATCCGTGCAAAGGAGATAGAGGATACATTTGACAAGATACTTGATATTGCGGAGGAGAGAAAGGTTGATCTGCTGCTCGTGGCGGGAGATCTGTTTCATAATGCGCCAGGGGTGACTGAACTTGACAGACTGGATAGCAGACTGGCCAAGCTCACGAATACAAGAACTGTTATAATCGCAGGAGATAGTGACTATATAGAGAAGGACTCTCCTTCGGAGACATATAAGTTCAAGTCGAATACGGTTATACTTCCGGTTGGCGAGTTCAGCAATGCGTATTTTGAAGATATCAATACCTGTGTTACAGGATTTAGCTACGGACAGGAAAAATATACAGAGGACTTCTCTGAGGGGATAGCGCCTCAGATGGAGGGCGCTGCAAATATACTTCTAATGTACGGCGGAGATGAGGAACATGGTGCGTTTGATTTCCGGGAACTTGCGGATGCAGGATTTGACTATATTGCGCTTGGATATCTGAGAAAGCCAAAGCACATGATAAAGAACAAAATGGCCTATCCGGGGTCGCCAGAGCCTCTGTCTCACAGGGATACAGGAAGACATGGTTTCATATATGGCCAGACGATCCATGGTGAGACTAGGATAAAGTGGGAATCTGCGGCATGCAGGAGTTATATTAATCTGGGCCTTGAGATAAAGCCGGAATATTCATCGATGCAGATAGAGAATGTCATTGCAAAGCAGATAGACAAGATGGGGCGTGAAAACATTTACAGGATCATCCTCAAGGGACAGAAGGGAAGAAATGTTGACACGACATTTGAGAAACTGTTATCTGAATATATGATATATGACGTTGTGGACAACACAATGTTTGATTACAATAAGGACAGTCTTATGAAGGACAATGAACACAATGTGCTGGGAAGGTTCATAGCTGAACTTTCAGATAAGGATGACGTGGTCAGCAGGAAGGCACTTGAGTATGGTCTGGAGGCTGTGATAGCTACTGGAGAAAAGTAATGTATATAAATAAACTGTTTTTGAAGGAATTTGGAAAATTCAACAATAGGGAGATTAAGCTGGAGCAGGGTTTGAATGTCCTATATGGCGATAAGGGAGCCGGAAAGAGTACAGTGAGGGATTTTATCACGGGAATGTTATTTGGCATCAGCAAATCACGGGGGCTTGGCTCTGGCAGAGATAACTATTTGGTCAGAAAGCCAAAGGGCAGTAATGTATATTCTGGAAAAGCCCATGTGATAGATTCCGGCAAGAATCATCTTCTTGAGAGAAATTTCAATATGGCGGCTGATGGAGCAAGGCTGACTGATATTGAGAGTGGCAAGGAGGAGAGACTTCAGGATAAGAATTCTTATAGGGGAGTTCTGTTCGATATGGATAAGAGTACCTATGTGGATGCTCTGAGTATTGAACCTTCGGACGAGAATGGAACTGATGATAAGGCTGTGTGTGATTTCCTTGAAAAGTATCTTCACAATATCAGGGAGACAGGATGCAGCAGTATAAACAGAGAGTCAGCGGTTGAATATCTTGAAAATGAACGCAAGAAATATGACAACAAAAAATACCTGATGCAGATGGAGGAGCTTGAGGCTCAGATGGATGAGTTGGGTGATGTCGACAAAGATCTGGAGGATATCAGGCAGGCGAGAAGAGAAGAGCTGGATGCCTATAATATGGAGATTGCAAGACTCAAGAGAGAGGCGAGACAGCTTGTAAATGAGAAGGATGCCGAGATACCGGATGAGGATGAGGACCGGGAGAGAAGTCATATATTCCTTGAGGTTGAGGCCATAGATGACGAGGACGAAAAGAAAGAGAAAAAGAAACAGGAAAAGAAGGAAAAAAAGCTTACAGATAATATATTCGTGATAATGGCAGTTGGTCTTTTGGTTGTTGCGGTGATCACATTTGTGGTTCATCTTGTGGGATTTCAGAAATCTATACAGCAGTTGTTTGTAATATGTACAATTGCATTTGTCGCTATAACTATAATAGATGGATTGTTCAGGAAGGGCGCGTTTGACGGCGACAAGCTGCCGTCTGAAGAGGAATTTCAGCGTACCATATACGAGATGGGCAGGGCTACAGAGTCGAGGACAGTACGTGTTGAGATAGACAGGATGTTCCAGGAGGAACATGACAAGAAATTGGATATGTTCAAATTTCAGGAGCATGACGCCATAAAAAAGAGAGATGCATACTATGAACTCAAGGAGAAGAGAGATGCTATATTTGTGGACTATGATGCCCTTGAGACAGAGAAGAAGGCTATTGATAAGGCAATAGAGACTATAAACAGTCTGTCCGAGGGACTGGCTGCAAGATTTGATGATATAGAGCAGCAGATTTCAAATCTGATCGGTCTCATAACAAATGGAAAATATACAGAGGCAAGACTTGATGAAGATATGCATGTGGCAGTCAAAAAGGATGGACACTTTTTCAGAACGGAATTTCTTGGAAATGAAGTTGTGAGACAGGTTTATCTTGCTGTGCGTCTTGCCGTTGCAAACATCATGAATGGCGAAAAGATGCCGCTTATGCTGGATGATGTGGTTGATGCAGCGGATGACCAGCAGCTCATAGGAGTGCTCAAGGCTATAAGCACAGTGCAGACGGATCAGACCATACTTCTGACATCTGATAAAGAACTGGCTGCAAGACTTGAGGGTATGCATGTAAAGTTCAATAGCATAGAATTGTAAATAACATACAGTATATAAAAACGCCTGGGAACATCGGTAAAAGATAGTTCACAGGCGTTTTTGTGTGAGGCGAGCCACCGGCGGCTACGCGCATGCGTTGTATAATAGCATGATATTAGTAATTCTCATAATTATCTGAGATGGTATGCTTTACCTTGTATTCAGCAATTCTTGCACTGATTCTCTCTGATGGGTCAAGAAGATCGCTGAGTGATGCATCGTGATTCAGATGATCGATGATCAGGGCGATATACTTGCTCATGTCAGCTGATACATACCAATCACGGCTTGCAAGCTCAGGGAGCTGGTATGTGAGGTTGGTCGTGATGACCTTATCAATGATGCCTTCCTCATGACACTTGTCGAATACCTCAAGACCCTTTGTGAATAGACCGAATGTAGCAAGTGCAAAAACTCTTCTTGCCTTTCTTGCCTTGAGCTGCTTTGCAACATCTATCATACTCTCTCCGGATGCAATCATGTCATCAATGATGATAACATCCTTGCCCTCAACTGAATCACCGAGGAATTCGTGAGCTACGATAGGGTTACGGCCGTCCACAACTCGTGAGTAATCTCTTCTCTTATAGAACATGCCGACATCAACACCGAGAAGGTTGGCGAAGTATATCGCTCTGTGCATAGCACCCTCATCAGGTGAGATGACCATCATGTGGTCATTGCCTATCTCAAGATCAGGAGTTGATCTAAGAAGTGCCTTGACAAACTGGTAGGTAGGTTTTACATTCTCAAAACCACTCTTTGGAATAGCATTTACGACACGCGGATCGTGTGCATCAAATGTAACGATATTGTCAACACCATACTGCTTAAGCTCCTGCAGCATAACAGCACAGTCAAGGGACTCACGACCTGATCTCTTGTGCTGACGGCTCTCATACAGGAAAGGCATGATAACTGTCAGCTTTCTAGGCTTGTCTGTCATAGCTGAGATGATACGTTTAAGATCAGCATAGTGATCATCTGGTGACATTCTCTGTGGCTGACCAGCCATAGTGTATGTGCAGCTATAGTTTCCTACATCCAGCATAATATATATATCTTTACCACGAACTGACTCGTTGACAATACCCTTAGCCTCACCTGATCCAAATCTTGGACATTCTGTGTCGATGAGATAAGAGTCCTTCTCATAACCATGGAATACGATACTTGACTTGTTCTCGTTCTGGCGGTTCTTTCTCCATTTAACGATATAGGAGTCAACCTTTTTTCCAAGAGGCACGATGCTCTTGTGTGCTATGATTCCCAAGCTACCTACGGGTATTGTTTCCAACTTACTATCGTCTGGCATAATAAAATCCTCCTATTTTGAATATGTTCATTTTCTGCCTGTGCTTAGCAGGCTGATGCCTACTTGCCGGTTATATGACCCATTCGTTTCATATAACGGATATTTTCTCCGTAGAGATTGAATATCAGATAACTATCAACTATGCGGGACATTATACGTTCTGTATAACGTTCGCTGATCTTTTGCAGATCCAGATTCGTGGATATGAGAGTGGACTGACCTTTGATAGTTCTCTTATTTATAATCTCAAATAACTGGGACTGGACAAATGAATTGGTAAGTTCTGTGCCCAAATCGTCAATTATTAGAAAATCACAGTTGTAAATGTAGTCATACAGCATCTCTTGATGCGGTTCATGACTGTTCTTCATTATAATATCCCGTAAGATATTATCAAATAAATTTATTGCAGACAAGTATAAAACCGTATAACCTTTATCAAGAAGGCTTTTGGCAATACAGTTTGTCAGAAAAGTTTTTCCTGTTCCGGTTTCTCCATAAAGGAGTATACCCGGTCGTTTATCCTGAAAATTCTCAGTAAAACTCCTCACGGATGCCAGTACGTTGCCGGCATTCCTGTATGGAGTATAGCGATAATTGCCAAATGTATCATCTTTATATACGTCCAGGTTGAAAGTGTCAAAATTCTCGATCTCCAGCACATTGCGTATGGTGGACTGCTCATACAGCTGGCTGATGACCATCTGTTTCAGACAGTTACAAGGTTTGCCATCCACATATCCGCTGTCCTTACAAATGGGACAGGTATATACCGGTGAAATGTAGTCAGCCGGAAAATCCGAGGTATCTATGATGGATCGTCTTTTTTCCTTCAGTGCAGAGACTTTGGCTGCATGAGAATCAGCGTCAAAATCCTGTTTCATTATTCTTGCTTTGGATGCCTGAACGGCAAGATGAGCAAGCTCATCATCTATTTCCTTGACTTTTGGAAGTTTGTTGTACAGTTCAGTCTTATGCTGATCCTGTATGCGCATGTTATCCTGGCGCCTTCTGCTGAGTTGGGAGAGGATATCATCGTAATCTATGTTCTTCATAATGGTTTTTATTTACCCCTGTTGTGTATGGATCTAGGATGTCTTCTTGTCCTTATTTAGATCATCCGCGAGCAGCTGCTCAAGCGCACCGAGTTGACCAGACATATCTGTCTGCTGGAAATTCGTAAATCCGTTTGGCTTTGGAGATACGTTGTATGAACGACTCGGATTGTCATTTTTCTTTTTTATAAACTCCTGATCCAGTGTCTCTACATCCTTTATGGATTTTACACCATTCTTGTACCAGTTTTCAAGGATTCCATTCACATATGCAAAGTTGGCCGACTGAGGTCTTGACAAAATAGCTTTCTGGCATGCAAATGCTATCAGTTCCTCAGAAAATCCCATCTCCTCAGACCATGCGTCTATATAAGCGGTCTCAGCGCTGGTTGGTTTGGTTCTTGATATGCCAAGTTCCTTGAACACCTTTCGAAATAGTGGGTTGTATGTACTGCTGTTTTCCCTTGCCTTGTCCACGGTATCTATCCCACTCTCGTACCATGCCTTTGCCACAGCCTCTGCGTACTTGAAACTCTTCTTGCCAAGTGTAAGGCAGTACTCAATGAGATACTCGATAAGTTCCTGTGAAAAATGCAGCTGATCATATATGTATATGAGCGTCTCGCTCTCAGACATCGAAAGGGTCTTGCCATAAAATGCCTCAGCCTCAAATAAGATGTCGGAAAATACATCGTCCTCCTGTTTCTTTCTCAAGAGCTCAGGGGTTATGAGTACCTTATCAGGCGGGTTATGCACTGAGACACTTCCTGATGCAGGACTCTGAGGTATTGCGGAAAAAGTTTCTTCGTATAGTGGCTGCGACACAGATGAGGTTTGAGGTGTTTGCTGCATCTGGGACTTGGTGGTATCCATATGATCTGTGCCAGCCGAGTAGTCCATTCCAAGCATGGAGAGACTGTCCAGTCCATCGTCATCGGCAGATCTGTCATGCAGAGGCAGCAGAGTAATCCCAGTCAAAACCTTCTTGCTGTTATAGTTGAGCCTCATCACATCTTGGCTTATCCAGTAGCGTATGGCTCTGCAGATATCCTTTTCAGTGAGATTGAAGTGGTCGGCAATGCCTGCTATGGACACAGGTTCTCTTGATGACAAAAGTCTCACCAGATATAAATATACTTTCACGAAATCTCCATTGGCGGAGGTCATGTAATAGTCTATGAAAAAGTTTGATATGGAGGAATATGTTTCGTTTTTTTCTGTTGTGATGGAAATGTAATTCATGTCAAAACTCCTTCTCATACTCCTAAAATAACGTATTTCCCTGAAATGCAAATGCATTATAACATGAACTTTTGGGATTGCAAATAGAACATATAGTCGGTTAAAAAAAAGAGGGGGGATGTGGATAGTGTGGATAATGTGGATGAAAAAACGACAAAAAAATATAAAAAAAAGAAAAGCTATAATTTAAAGGCTTTTGTAAAGGAACGGTAAAAATTATGTCAACGGATAAAAAATAAACATGGTGGGGATAGTTTCCCACCATGTTTTGTGGATAATGTGGATAACTATTTTTTTATCAGGTTATCACCAATAGAATAGACGTTTCCAGCACCCATAGTTATCAACAAATCATTTTTTTTGCAATTTTTTAAAAGGTAATTTTCTATATCGTCGAAAGATGGCAGGTAAAAGGCATCCGTGCCGTATTCTGCGATCTTCTCAGCAAGCTGTTTTGCTGATACAAGTCCAGTGTCCTTCTCACGGGCAGCGTATATGTCTGCAACTATCACATGGTCGCATACCTTGAGGGCTTCAGCAAAATCGTTGAAAAGAGCATATGTCCTAGAGTATGTGTGCGGCTGGAATACGCACCACAGTTCGTTGTAGTTGGTATTCTTTGCAGCCTTAAGTGTTGCAGCGATCTCAGTTGGGTGATGAGCATAATCATCCATGACCTTGACGTTGTCCAGGATGGTACCCTTGTACTCAAAACGCCTCTCAGCACCGACACATTCGGACAGTCCCTGTTTGATGACATCTATTGATATGCCCAACTCAAGGGATGCAGCTACGGCGGACAGAGAATTGTATACATTGTGTTCGCCAAATACTTTGAGGGTTATGTCTGTAACTTCCTTGCCATCGACAACAAGAGTGTATGTCGGATGACCGAAATCGTCGAATCTGATATTGTGTGCGGAGTACTTGTTCTGTGGACCTTTGCCAAATGTTACAACACGGCACTCGAGGTCTTTTACGACTGTGTTATAGTACTTCATGTCACCATTTACGATCACGAGACCTTCCTTTGGAGTCTTTGTGGCAAATACGTGGAAGGAATCAGCTATCTCGTCTATATCTTTGAAGAAATCCAGATGATCGGCATCGACGTTCAATATGATGCTGATAAATGGCTTGAAAGCGTGGTAACTGTTGGTGTATTCACATGCCTCTGTGACAAAATATTCGGATTTGCCAACTCGGATGTTGCCTCCTATGCTGTCGAGTATTCCTCCGACAGAGATGGTCGGATCTGTGTCTGCGTCTATGAGGATGTAGGACAGCATGGATGTTGTTGTGGTCTTGCCGTGAGTTCCGCTGACAGCGATGGAGTATTTGTAGTTTTCCATGATCTGTCCGAGGAGCTGTGCTCTGGTGAGCATAGGGATGCCCTTTTCTGCCGCAGCCTTGAACTCTTCGTTATCCGGATGGATAGCGGCTGTATATACGACAAGGTCTATATTGTCTGTGATGTTGGAGGCGCGCTGACCTATATTGATAAGTGCACCCATATCTGCTAGCTGATCTGTTATCTCAGATGCCTTCATATCTGAACCGGTTACTTTGAATCCTGCTTTTAGAAGAATCTCGGCGAGACCGCTCATGCTGATACCGCCGATGCCCATAAAGTGGACGTTTATTGGCTTTGAAAAATTGATCTTGTACATTTGTAATTCGCCTTCCTTATATAAAGATTGTTCGAAACTTACTCGAAATCCCACACTGCGTGCTCAAAGTCTGGCTGACGCCAGCCGTTTGATTTCTCTTTGGCAGTATAACACATCCCATATCAAATTAAAAGAAATCTACTTGTATTCGTGCATTGTTATTGTATGAAAATTGTGTTATAAATTAGAAGAGTTGTGGTGTTAGATGACACAAAGTTCTCGGTAAGGAGAAGATGAGATAGGTCCTGACGAAGTGATGGAGGCAGATGAAAAGACTGCAAAACTCGTAAGAATAGTTGAAGGTGCTGAAGATGTGGAGAAGATGGACGCTTTGCTCAGTCTCGCAATAACTGGCGGAGATTACAACTGGATCTAAGATAAAATGATAAAAAATTAATATTTATAGTAACGGAGTTGAGGCAAACGTATGATTACAAATGACGCTACATTATTAAAAGTAAAGCATGAGGTGCTGTATGAGGTGGCAAAGCTTGCTTACGATGGGAAATTGGATGATGAGAGAGACAATCTTCCTTATAAGATGGTTCCGGGACCCCAGCCATTTTTCAGATGTTGCATATATAGAGAGAGAGAGGTTATCAGACAGAGGGTGAGGCTTGCAGAGGGTAAGGCTCCAGGTATTGAGGATGATGGCAATGTTGTTCAGATAATCAATTCAGCCTGTGAAGGATGTCCGATTTCCCGTTATGTAGTAACTGACAATTGCCAGAAGTGTATGGGAAGGGCCTGTCAGCAGGCATGTCGTTTCGGCGCGATAAGTATGGGGCGTGACAAGTCGTATATAGATCCATCAAAGTGTAAGGAGTGTGGACAGTGTGCAAAGGCATGTCCATACAATGCCATAGCAGATCTTATGAGACCTTGTATAAAGAGCTGCCCGGTTGGTGCGATATCTGTTGCTGAGAATGGAACGGGTATAGCAGTAATTGACAAAGACAAATGTATAGACTGTGGTTCGTGTATCCATAAGTGCCCATTTGGAGCTATAGGCTCAAAGTCATATATAGTAGATATAATAAATGATATGAGAGCCGGCAAGAAAGTATTTGCAATGTTTGCACCGGCAACATACGGACAGTTTGGTGCTGATATAACGATGGCAAGTTGGAGAACAGCCATGAAGAAGATAGGATTTTATGATGCAGTCGATGTGGGGCTTGGTGCCGACATGACGGCTATGGCTGAGGCGAAGGAGTGGATGGAGGCTAAAGCGGAGGGTAAGAAGAAGACCACGTCATGCTGTCCGGCATTTAAGCTGCTTGTGGAGAAACATTTCCCGGAGCTTGCAGACCGGGTATCTGAGACGGTTTCACCTATGTGCGCGGTGTCGAGATACATCAAGGAAAACTATGAGGATGCTGTTACGGTGTTCATAGGACCTTGTATCGGCAAGAAGGCGGAGAGTGCGGCCGGTGAGAAGGAGTCTGCTGACTATGCATTGACCTACGGAGAGATCAGAGCTATGCTGAGGGCTAAGGATGTTAAGCTGGAGCCAGAGGCAGAGGACAATGATCAGTCCACATTGTTTGGTAAGAAATTTGCAAATGCAGGCGGAGTCACAGCGGCAGTCATAGAGAGTATGAAGGAACTCGGCTGTGATGATGAGGTGAAAGTTTGCAAATGTGATGGCATAGATGCCTGCAAGAAGGCACTTACCCTTATGAAGTTCAACAGATTCCAGGATGATTTTATGGAAGGCATGGCATGTGAGGGAGGCTGCGTAGGTGGCCCTTCAAGACACAGGGATCCAAACATGGCGATGCGCGACAGAAAAACAGCCCTTGATAACTCTACGGATATCAACATCACAGAGAATCTGGAGAAGCAGGGCGCAGACAAGATCGATATGGTGAGAGATTAAAAAGCTCGATCATGGAGGTGTAAGCCGTTGGCAGGGACAACTTTGGGACCGGCAGATGTTCATTTATAGGAGGACAAAATATGACAACTGGCATGATATTTTTTATATGTGTGTTGATATTCGTGGGTGTATCGATTCTCACAGCGATATTTGTATACAAATCACAGATGCGCAAGAGAAGAATGCATCAAAGTCAGGATCAAATTCAGGGGCATGATTCATAGTAGAATGTAGGGCAATAAATATAAATAATAAGGCGTATGCAGATGGTGCGTACCGGAATTCCGGATGCACTATCCGGCATACGCCTTTTGCGCGTCATGGGCGCAAATGGGGACGGAGGTACCTGACCCCTTTTGCAGGCAAAATGGTGAAGGAGTATGTGAAAATAAATTAAAATATTTATTTTTTTGTTGACATGATAAAGAGATATGATAATATATGGATGTAGTAATCGAAACTACATGTAAAGTTAATCAAAGACGTAAATTAAAGTAATGTTTATTTTGATTACTAGATAGAATTACGAACTTAGAAGACTTTTTATACTAAGTTCATGCATAATGTGACAAGAAACGGCATGTATCGCCGGCGTTAAAAGGCGGAAAAGTCGTTTTACCATATATATCATTAGAACTTATAGTTTATGGAGGAAATAAGAATGTCAACAGAAATGAGACCAGAGCAGGGAATAGCAGGAAAGTTTGTGAGATCAGCCCTTGATGAGAATGGAGTTCTCAGCAAGATAGAGTTCACCAACAGCGAGAACTTTAATTTCGCATATGATGTAATGGATGCTCTGGCAGATAAGGAGCCTGATCAGACAGCGCTCATCTATGTATCAAAGGACAGAACGGTTGAGAAGAAATTCACATTCCAGGATATCAAGGATTATTCCAATAGAGCAGCAAATTATTTCAAGAGCCTGGGTATAAAGAAGGGTGACAAGGTAATGCTTGTATTAAAGAGACATTACCAGTACTGGTTCACCATGATGGCACTCCACAAGATCGGTGCCATAGCTATACCGGCGACAAATATATTAAAGGCAACAGATTATCAGTACAGAATTGAGGCTGCAGGCGTATCAGCGGTTGTGTGCACATCAGATGACGGAATCACAGCCTCGATAGATACATTTGCGGATGACAAGCTGACAAAGATAGTTGTGAATCATCCTGTGGAAGGATGGAACTTCTTTGATGAGGGAATCATGGAGTGCAGCACTGAGTTCCCAAGGCCTACGGGTGACGATGCTGTTGGAGGAAAGGACGACATACTTTTCGTCATGTTCACATCAGGAACAACAGAGCATCCAAAGATGGTTGCACACAATCATCTGTACCCGCTTGGACACTATATCACAGCAAAGTACTGGCATTGCAATAAGCCTGGTGAGGTTCACCTCACAGTTTCAGATACAGGCTGGGGTAAGGCTCTCTGGGGTAAACTTTACGGACAGTGGCTGTGCGAGGCTTGCGTATTCGTATTTGACTTTGATACATTCAGCGCAGACACGATATTTAAGCTCATTGAGAAGTACCATATCTCAACATTCTGCGCACCTCCAACACTGTACAGAATCCTTATCCGTATGGATATGAGTAAGTACAACCTCTCATCCCTCAGATACTGCACAACAGCAGGTGAGGCGCTTAACCCTGAGGTGTTTGATGTATTTAAGGAGAAGACAGGATTCACTATATATGAAGGATTTGGTCAGACAGAGACAACACTTACCATTGGAAATCTTGAGAATACAACTCCAAGACCAGGTTCAATGGGAAAGGCAAGCCCAATGTATGACGTGAGGATCATGAAGGCAGACGGAACATTTGCTGCACCTGGGGAGACGGGTGAGATCGTTATAAATATTGCAGACGGAGCACCAGATGGACTGTTCATGGAATACTACAGGGATCCACAGAGAACAGCCGAGGTTATGCATGACGGCTTCTATCACACTGGTGATACAGCATACCAGGATGAGGATGGATACTTCTGGTTCGTTGGACGTGTGGACGATATCATCAAGGTTGCAGGCTACAGAGTAGGACCTTTCGAGATAGAGAATGAGATCATGAGGATCCCTTATGTCCTTGAGTGTGCAGTTACATCAGTACCTGACAGCACAAGAGGTCAGGCGATCAAGGCGACCATTGTTCTCACAGAGGGTACAGTTGGTGATGAGAACCTCAAGAAGGAACTCAAGAGATACTTCAAGGAGAACATCGCAAGCTACAAGAGACCTAGAGTTATCGAGTTCGTTGATGAGATGCCAAAGACCATCAGCGGCAAGGTAAGACGTGTTGAGATCAAGGAAAAGGACTGGAAGTAAGTCAGAAATCAGGTGAAAAAAATGATAGATATAGATATGAGTAAGATCAAGCCATATGAGAGATCAGTTTATTATTATGAGACGGACAGGATGCAGATAGTACACCACTCCAATTATATCAGATGGATAGAGGAGGCGCGGCTGGACTGGATGAGGCAGATAGGCTGGGATTATAAGTCTATAGAGGATGACGGATATATAATTCCTGTGCTCGGTGTAACTGCTGAGTATAAGAGCATGTGCCACTTTGGCGATGACGTACTGATACATGTCAGCCTTTCGGAGTATACAGGTGTCCGGGTAGGGTTTTCATATGAGGTCGTGGACAAGAAGACAGGCGAGCTTAGAACACTTTGTACAAGCTCACATTGTCTGCTGGATGGCAACAACAAGCTTGTGTTCATCAGAAAGGCATATCCTGAGCATGATAAGCTGTTTAAGGAGCTGCTTGAGGATTACAAGAAACGCCAGAGTAAATAAACAGAGCTGTTGTCTGGTGTAAAAATAATTTAATATTGTATTAATTGAAGGTTATTAATAGCTGGTAAAAAAGG
>ERZ1027061.101-NODE-101-length-36273-cov-4.284168_pt1 | contig 36273 bp, 30 predicted proteins | sample MGYA00519283_ERZ1027061 | MGnify/ENA primary metagenome ERZ1027061 (study PRJEB26926, sample SAMN06164849) | human gut metagenome | biome: ENVO:00009003; feature: ENVO:2100002; material: ENVO:00002003 | host: Homo sapiens | place: USA | collected 2012 ... | reverse complement strand
CGTGGGCTCGGAGATGTGTATAAGAGACAGATATTATAGCAGTGCTTATAATGCAGATGGTGAATCCACAGCACTTTCAAGCCAGATCATCAAGATAAGAAAATCAGATGGTCAGGTTCTGGAGGGATTTGGTGAGTATAAATTTACAAAGTATAATTCATCGGATTCAGTTGGACGAGTCAGACTCAATAAGTTCACTGGTGCACATACATATGGTAAGGAATAGGGGGGTGTGAAGATTGAGAAGAAAAAATAACAAGGGCTTCACATTCATAGAACTGATATTGTACATGGCTATACTAGGAATTTTTATGGTAGCGGTCATGTCGATAGTCGGAACTACGGTAGCCTCCAATAAAAAACATAGAGCAAGACAGAAATTACAGACACAGGCGACTGAGTCTTACGACACAATATCAAATATGGTCATGGGTGCAAATATGATCATGATCAACGGAAAAGGTTATGTAGGTACAGGATCTGGAACAAGCATTTCGTATTCTGAGGTAACAGGCAGCTTTATAACACCAAACCAGTTATACAGGAAAGCTTCGGATGGCAGTTTGATCTTGTCAAACAGTAATGCCAACGTTGTGAAGTCAACAACATCTGGTGCAAGCAGTGTATGCTACGATATAGCAGATCTAAAGTCATTTGCAGGAACTGCGGCATCAAGTGATACTCAGACATTCATAGATGTTGATTATCTGTGGATAAGTTATGATTCGGCAATTGGTACAGCGTCATTTTGTACTATAAAGTATGATAAGACAGCTAAAAAACTCTACATCTCTAGAGCGGCTGATCTGACAGGAGTTGACTATAATGATTATCAGAATGCACTTTCAACTTTGAAGACAATCAACCTTGACAAGTACAAGGGTGGTGCTGGAGCTTCATCAATTGAAGAGGCAAGTGCTAAACTGAAACTTCAGACAGCGCAGGCTACGATTGATACTTATACAAAGTATTCAGACAGTACTGCAGATGGAACACTTCTTGCGAAGGATGTCACAAGTTTTCAGATGCAGGTCAATCCTGGTGACAACAGTGTTGCGCTTATAATAGGATTCCAGGATAAAAACACAAAAGAAAAGTATTCAGTGACAAGTGTCGTAGGTCTTAGAAACTCATTCGTGCTCAAGCCGCACGAGTGGAACTGATATAGGAGGGAAATACAGTGTTTAAGAATAAAAAGATAGTTTTATCTTCTATAGCTATTATATTCGCACTTGTAGTATGTTCTATATTTGTGAATTATACACTGGCTAATTCCGATTCTCAGGCTTCCACAGCAGGACAGGGCAGCGGTAGCAAGACAACAAGTCTGACAGGATTGACGAATATAGACCTTGCGGTTATAAATTCAAACGATTCTACAAAGAAGGCAAGTGGAGAGGATAAGTTCAGGATTGTACAGATAGTACCTGATCAGCGTAAGGATATAGCTGAGATGGATACAGCACTTACAAGCAAACTTCAGAAACAGGATGCTGAGACTGTAGTGAAGAATCTGTCAGATGAGGACTATGCCAAGACATCATATCTCTGGAGATATGTGTACAATGGTGAGTATTTCAGACTTGCAGTATTTGATGGATATAAAACTGTTGACAGCAATATGGCTGAAGGGGCGGTTACTCTGACTACATGTACAGTAAGCCAGCTCAACAAAATGGATGCCACGGCGCAGGGAATACTCAATCAGGCAGATTTTATCTATATCTGGGCTGATGCGGCGACAGGTGCAAGTTCATATGCATCATCAGATATAAGCGAGGATCTTTACAATTGGCTCGATGCATATACCACGGTAAATTCACATCCATTGGGTATATGTACAGCCGCGCTTTGTACAGATGAACCGGCAGCTATAGTTGGAAATAACGATACATACCGTATGGGAGCATTTGCATATAAGATCATGACAAAGGGTGCTGTTGCAAGATTTGACAACATCCTTGTCACAGAAGCAGATTTCTTCCAGAAGTTATTTAAAGAGGCAGATGACAATAAGAAAAATCCGGATAATCCATCAACGACAAATACGATATCAGACTTCCTGCTCAAGGCATCAAAGTCAGTAAATGATGAGGGTTATGGATTCCTTACAGATGGTAAGAATACATATTTCAAGTGGTATAATGTGGGCAATGATGCAGTCTCAATTGAGGACTTTACAGATCGTAAGCCTGCAGGCGCTTTAGATACAGCTTATCTCCGTGTCGGCATGGCAGCTGATAAGACGGGGCTTACTACTAAACGTAAGTCTTGGGATTTTGACAATGCGAAGATTCTTGTCATCTCAGAAAATGGCAATAAGACAATGTTCAGTGAACTCAGCAGCAAGAACACAGCTCCTGACAATTCGCCTTCAGCCATGGCTGACACATACAAAAAATCAGCAAATAGCGGTGACAAGGTCATAGTATGGAAGGCCGAGGAAAAGGCAAAGAACAGTGCTCTTACGGGAACGCTCTATTCCGGAGGTAAGGACGGAAGTAATGCTTATGTGCCAAGTGGTGCAGAGATACATCTCATAACACCTGAGAATCTTGAGGCATCTATGCGCGATGGTTCAAAGGGACTTATCGAGACATCGATCGCAGGTTCATTCTACAAGGATGTAACAACCAAGACTGTAAGCGGCACGGTAAGTACTGCGGATGCAGCAAATGTAGATCTTGACAGCATCAAATTGTATGCTAATCTGCTTGTCAATGATGGTACTTCTGTATATCTCACAGACAAGTACTGTGAGATCGTCAAGAAGACAGTATCTAAGAGAGATGAAGATGGTAACGAGATACTTGATGATGACGGAAAGCCGGTCACAGAGAATGTATATAGTTACGAATTTGCAGGCCTTAATCCTGATTACGACTACAGTGTTGTCATTAAGTCGCAGGATGGATTTAATGATACATCATCACACCCGGCATTGCGTGCTGGTGTGGCAGTGAGCAATGGACAGCATGTGAGTCAGTATGATTTCACACTTGGGCTTGCAGACAGTCCGGCAGATCAGGGATACACATACAGAGAAGATAAGTCTGGAACAGATGTTGTAGTAGATCTTAATACAATAGTTACTGCAGACGATTTCGATGCAAATGCAGAACTTACAGCAGAGCTTGATGCAGATCCTGCACTTACTTCGGAAATGACAGGAAGATATTATGACAGCTCAGCTGCAGGTGTTGCAGATCGACTTACTGAGATGAATCTTGATCTTTCAGATGCATCAAATGTTGTCACTTATGTTACAAAGAAACATGACGTATATTCAGATGCTCAGAGAAAGCTGACAGATCCATATCAGATTAACCTTGAGGATTATGATTTTATTTTCATAGATCAGGGTATGTACAACACTGAGATTGACAGAACAGTTACAGACGGACTCAAGTCTGCGGTAGAAAAGGGTATATACATGATCGTATCATCCAGTGCCGGAGATGGAAAGGGTTCAGGCGGCGGCAGCGGTACAAATCCTGGCGGAAAGCCTATACCAGTCGTGACAAGCCCATCAGCAAAGGTAGTTGCTGATGTTATCAATGCCAGTGTATACAGAGAGGGATCAGACAATAAGTTCAAGGTTCTTGAGATACAGCCAGATTATCCGATCGATCTGGATGTAGCAAGCCGTAATGCTGATACAACAACAGCTTACACAAATAGAAGTGATGGAACAGCTATCACAGGAGATTATTACACTATTCCATCAGATGTAATAACAGGAAAATCAAAAGAAGAGCTGGATGAGCAGACAGAGTATTATCAGTTTGATCTCACCAAGGCGAAGATCGCATATGCTATAGACGGTGTTTCATATGGTGATATTCAGCTTACTCAGGTATCTACAGAACAGCTCATAGGTATGAAGGAAGATATTGCAGCCACATATGATCTTGTGTATATCGGCGGTGATATAAGCGCTCTTGACAGAGATCCTTCGCAGATGTATAGAAACCAGAAACAGGTAGGAAGTTATAGCTCAGAGATATATAGTTTCTTCCCAACATTTATCATGTATTACCATACAGGTATGTTGAATAAGGTTTCAGAAGCATCGGCGTACAGCATGGATACAAGTGCTACTGGTTCCCGTCTTATGGCAACACCAGTGATCGGTTCGACTGTATACAATACAGCATACATACCTGAAAATGGTAATGATATTACAGAGACTAAGTACGATGAACTTTTAAACTATGTTTCATCGGGAAGACCGGTTATGGTAAGTGATGAGCTTACATCTGTATATGAGAATATGCAGGGAACCAATGCAAGTGGAGAAAAACTTTCACAGATCCAGCTTCTTCAGGGATATTGGTACAATAACGGCAAGCTTGAGAGAAAGAATTATTATCTGGATCCTTCATCTAGAATGTATAAGCTTATGGGCAATATCTACACAAAGAAGAACAGCGGTAAGTCTGCGAATATTCTTTGGGGATGTGATATTGAAAACACAAAGTACATCAGCGATGCAGATGGTGTATATGGTTCGGGTCTGTACACAGCATATGTGGACGGTGATTCTAAACAGATACTGAAGGATGAGAGTGCCAAGAATGAGTCATGGTATGGGGATTCAGACAGTGGCAAGGTATTCTACAATTATAAGGTTGTGTTCGGAGACAGTATAAATACACAGATAAATGATCTTATAAAGAAGAGTGCCGGAAGAACAAGGCTTACAGTTATAAGCAAGCCGGTTACATACCAGGAGGGAATTGAGAGTACCTACATCAAGTCCAACAGGCTTACATTCAAGTTCCAGGTGGATGGAAGTGAAGATTCATATGGTTATATTCTTTATGTAGATAAGGACAAGAACACTGTATTTGATGATCAGGATTACATGTTCAGCGGAACAGCCAAGAGCGGCGAAGAGGTTACTCAGGTAGTAGCTCTTGATGCAGAATTCTTTGGATCAGCATCATGGTATCTTGTTGTAAAGGATGCAGACGGAAACGTTGCAGCATCCACATCGGGACTCAGCAAGATTGTAAACAACAATAATAGGGCTGAGATAAATGTACTCCAGATTCAGACCATGTCTGAGGGACAGAATTCATCAACATGGACATCAAGAGATACATTATATTTTGATATAACATCTCAGATGGCACATAAGATATGTAAGTATAATGTATACGCAAATCAGACAGAGTATGACAATGCCATGGCACATCAGTATAAGGCACTTGGACGTCATGAGAACAGATTCGGTATCTATGAGTACGATATGTCAACAGATTCAGATGATTTCTTCTCGAATCTTGCTGATACACTTACAAGTGATTATGATATCAATCTGGATATGGTTGTCGCATCGGCAGATAGGGCATCATTTAAGACCGAAGATGGAACAGATTCGTCATACGATTGTATAGACACAATGGTTGAGGAGGCTGAGACACTTGAGACTGGCGGTAAGGTTGATGGATTCAGCAAGGATGAGTATGCAGGCAAAGTTGAGGCTGCGCTTACAGCATACACCACAGCATCAGCAAAGGTTGTAGCTCCAAAGAAACGTCTTGATGATTATCTGAAGGGTGCTATAACAGTTATAGAGAACAATGGTTCCAGTGTAGGTGATGCTACATATGGTTCAAGAAGTACATATCGTTCATTCCTTAATGGATTCAACGGTAATTCATCAGATTCAGATATAGTAGATCTTCTGAACATGGCTATTAAGTACAGTGATTATTCAATGATGTTCTGGCCAGTATTCAGTAAGAACTCAGATATATTTGAGAATGGTGAGATTGGTCTTGTCTACGGTAAGGACTTCAGAGACTACTTCATCGCATACAGAAAGGCGAAGGATGCAGAACTTGAGGCAAGAGACACATATTACAAGTATCTGAGACGTTCATATGGTAAGAACTTCCTCAAGAATATGTATTCAATCCTTGTACTTGGTCCATCGGATTCGTTTGGTGGTTTCAAGGTTGATCTCAAGGAGAAGACATGTGAGTACATACTGGATTATGTATCAAATGGTGGAGATTTATTCTTCTTCCATGATTCAATGACACCGTTTGCAGACGCAGGTGCTGTAAATCTTACAAAGTCATTGCTTTCAATAGTTGGAATGAACAGATTCCATGTTGATCTCACAGACAATGCTAACTCATATACCGTGACAAATGATAAGCATGCTACAGGTTTCTATGGTGCTGGTTATATTTATAAGAGTAATATTGCAGCAGGTGAGACTTATTATACTAAGGAGCCTGCAGAAAATACACCAGAAGGACTTGTATGGATGACTCTTGGTAAGGAAGACTACATCTATGATCATTGGTACAATCATCAGGGAGATGCGTCATGGGAGAATGTAGGCAAGACATATATAGTTACAGATCAGTATGGTACAAAGATGGCGATGAGTGATCAGGATATGGTTCGCAAGAAACAGCCAGCTGGAACTACTGGATTTGTGATGAGAGCAGCTCAGAAGAACATAAAGATTGATAAGTACACTGATCAGTATGGAAATGTACAGACAAATGGTTACTTCTCAGAACATACAGCTATAGGCGGTGAGAATGGATATATTTGGAGAAATGCGGGTGCGAACCTCAGTGGGGATACAAGTGCATCGCTTGAGTACAAATCAACAGATAAGTATTATATGACTCCGTATTCGTTCAACAACACCAATGGCAGTGGTCTTATAAACAGTATAAACAGTAACTATAATGACTGGTTAGCTATAACAGGTGCATCAAGTAAGGGTATGGTTTCAAAGGATGCAGGAATATATGTAAGTGCAGTTGCTATGTCAGCACTTTACCAGAATGGTAATGACCATAGCGCTACTACAGCACTTCCATATGTATATGCACAGGAGCAGTTCCAGAGCGCGACAGCATGGTCAATGGCAGGAAATGCTGATGAGTCAGCATGTTCAGAGACAGTAAAGGCATCACAGCTCAATAAGGGTCTCGTGACATTGTATCCATACAATATCAGTTCGACACTTAACATCTCAGGAACACACCAGCAGGCATATGCACTGGATCTTGAGAGCAACAAAGTAACAGTTTGGTATACACTGGCAGGTTCGAACAACTCGAACAGTCCAAAGACTCGTTCTTCAAGATACGCAGCATCACCTGGTGATGCGATGGAGTCATACTTCATATACACAACTGCGTATGGTAAGGGTGCTGTTACATATTGTGGTGCCGGACATTCATCAGTAACAGGTAGAAAGACAAGAAATAATGATGAGAGAAAGCTCTTCATCAATGTAATTGTAAACAGTGCAGCAGCAGTCCCTGATATGCCTGAGATAAAGTGCTATCAGCCTACAAACTCATTTGAAGCGGATGATGAACTGCCAAAGGATGAGGAGGCACTGGCAAATGCAGGTAAGAAGGTATACCAGAGAGATGTTGATTCTAAGACAGATACACCAACATTTGATCTCAAGGTAGTAATTCCAGAGAATACTAAGATCTCAAGAGTGAAGGTATTCTATGATCTGGATTACTTCGATGCTGATGGCAATGTGGACTACACGATAACTCCTTCATTTGATGACAGTACAACAGATGCTGATGGTAAGACAAAGGAACCTGATGTTCTGATCGAGGAGTATACATCAGTTGGTGATAAGTCACTGACAGAGGTGACAAATGAACTCAAGGAGAATCTCAGAACAGACAATGGAGCACTTCCAAATCTTCCGCTTCAGGATAAGTATTTTGCTCCGTATGGTGGTGGATATACATTCATTGTTGTTCAGGTATTCTATCAGGGTAAGACAGAGCCGGTATATGCGATGATCAAGATCAAAGCATCAGATCCGTTGTTCAATCTTACACAGAATATAATAGATACTCCAGTGATCGGTGACTATGTTGCTGAAAAGAAATATATCTGTGGTTAATCCATAGAGAGACATTTAGAAATTTATAAAGGGCCTTTGTATTGAGGAGACTTTCCACAATACAAAGGCTCTTTCTTGTGCTATAATAGTTTTTGATCTGGCAGATAAAGATAAATATTAAGCGTACAAAGAGAAAACTCAGAATGCGTAATTATAAGAAGGATGGGAATGACATATGGAGATAAATGGAAAAACAAGACTTTTGGGACTTTTGGGTGATCCGGTAGAGCATACTATGTCACCGGTTATACATAATACTTTAAGTGAGATATTAGGTATAAATGAAGTGTATGTTCCATTTCACACGTATGGAGATGGACTTGAGGCGGCTGTCAAAGGCGCATATGATCTGAATATTCTGGGGATGAATGCAACGGTGCCGCATAAAAATGCAGTTATGGATACCCTTGTTGATATTGATGAGGGAGCAAAAGCCATAGGTGCTGTCAATACCCTTGTGAGGGTAGATGAAGGATACAAGGGATACAATACAGATATGATGGGATTATCCAGAGAACTTGATGTATATGGTGTTTCTTTGCAGGGAAAGAAAACAGTTATACTCGGGGCAGGTGGGGCTGCAAGGGCAGCTGCATATATGTGTGTTTTTAAGGGCGCCGAAAAGGTATTTATACTTAACAGGACGCTGCACAAGGCAGAGCAGATCGCAGGGGACATGAACAGCTATTTTGGTGGGGACAGGGTAACTGCAATGCAGCTTTCAGCACATGAAGAACTGCGAAAAGAATATGATGGCGATGGTTTTGTGGTATTACAGTCCACATCGATAGGACTTTCCCCTCATGATGATGATGTGGTCATAGAGGACAGAAAGTTTTATGAGATGATAAGCGTGGGTGTGGATCTGATATATAATCCATTTGAGACAAGATTTATGAAAATGTGCCGTGAGGCAGGTGCAGCAGCATACAATGGTCTGCGTATGCTGCTTTATCAGGGAATAATCGCATATGAACTGTGGAATGACATAAAAATATCTGAGGATATTGCTGATATAGTATATGATAGGCTGTTAAAGGCTGTCCGTGGCAATATAGTACTTATAGGATTTATGGGTTGTGGCAAGACGACCATAGGAAATGCTATTGCAGATCGCCTGGGATATAAGCTGCTTGATGTGGATGCCTATATAGAGGAGAGTGAGGGATGCAGTATAAGTCAGATATTTGCGGATAAAGGAGAGGCTTATTTTAGACAGCTGGAGACAGAGACACTTAGAAGACTCAATTCGTCATTATCCCACACAGTTATCTCAACTGGCGGTGGTCTTCCGATGAGAGAGGAGAACGCACAGGAGCTTAAGATACTGGGAACAGTCATTTATCTTGATGTTGTTTCAGATGAGGTTATACGGAGACTGGCCGGAGACACGACAAGACCACTTCTACAGGGTGGAAATGCAGCTGAGAAAGTGAACAGACTTATGGATGAAAGGCGACCGGTGTATGAGAGTGTGGCTGATTATATAGTACCAGTAACAGGCAGACAGGTGAGCGAGATAGTGGCGGAGATATCAGAGATAGTTAATGGCTGACAGACATGGAGGAAGATTGCATATGATATCAGAGAGAATAAAAAGAGAACTGGAAAAGATACTCTGTGAGTTGGAACTTGACGCAGTGATGATAACAGACAGATATAATATGAGGTATATCGCCTCATACAGAGGAGAGGGAGTTATACTTTATACGAATACAGCAAAGTATGTGCTCACGGATTCCAGGTATACTGAACAGGTGGAGCGTGAGTGTGAGGGTTACGAATGCGTAGATATAGCAGGCATTGGATACGCAGGCAACATAAGACAGATACTGGAGAAAATCAAAAAGCCAGGGATCAAAGTCAGGGTCGGATTTGAGAATTTCAGTATAGGTTACAGAGATTATTCGGAATACAATGAAAAGGTAGACTGTGCAGAATTCATACCGGTGGATGGAAGACTTGATGCCATCAGAGAGGTAAAGACGGATGAGGAGATAGAGAAACTTCGCACTGCTGAATCTATAGGTGACGCTGCATTTAAACATATCCTGGGATATCTGAGAGAGGGGATAACCGAGAGGGACGTGGCACTGGAACTTGAGTATTATATGAAAAAGAATGGGGCTGAGGGACTTAGTTTTGATACTATAGCAGCATCAGGAAAGAATTCATCAATGCCACATGCTATACCTACGGATAAGAAACTTGAAAATGGCGATTTTCTTACGATGGATTTTGGGTGTTTGTACGATGGATATTGTTCAGATATGACAAGAACAGTGGCGATAGGAAATGCCTCAGACAGTATGAGAAAGGTGTATGATATCGTCCTCAAAGCGCAGATGGAATCTATGAAATGCATAAAGGCTGGAGCTTGGTGTAATGAGGTTGATGCAGTGGCAAGACGAGTTATAGCAGATGCGGGATATGGAAACTGTTTTGGGCATGGACTTGGACATTCGGTGGGCTTGTTCATTCACGAGAATCCAAGATTCTCGCCAAAGTGCAAGGCAGTACTGAAACCGGGAATGGTGATCACGGTGGAGCCAGGCATATATCTTCCGGGACAGTTTGGTGTCAGGATAGAGGATCTGGTGGCTGTTACAGAAAACGGATTCATCAATCTTACAGAGTCGGATAAAAGCTTGATAGTTGTATAATAGGTAGTTGATATGAATACCAAGGAGTAGCATGATTTCATGAACATTAATAAAAATAAAAAATCAGGAATATGGTGGTACGTGTTGGCGTTTGTGCTTACGGCGTCGATATATGTAATAGTTATATGGTTTAAGGATGCCTATCCATTTGGAAATAAATGTGTTTTGTATGAGGATGCATATGTACAGTATAATACGATGCTTAGGACATTGATAGAATTTGTGCATGATCCGGATAAAAGCGTTATATTGTGGAATCATGGATTGGGTGTTGATTTTTATCTGACATTTTTGTATTACCTGGCGAGTCCATTCAATATAATTGCACTTGTACTAGGGGAGACGTACGTTGAATTATCTATCATATTGATTATAATGATCAAAGGTGCCCTGATCGCTGTTACCGCTCTGTATTACTTCAGGCATACGGATATAGCAGAAAAACCACTTGGAGATTGTGAAAAATACAGAGGATTGATTCAGTTCACATGTGCTATGGCAATAGCCTTATGTGGTTATCTTGCCGCATATGGACAGAATATAATATGGCTGGATGGATTGATGCTGATGCCACTTATAGCACTTGCTGTGGAGCACGTCGCAGCCGGAAGGCATTACGTTCTGTATACTGCACTTTTAGCCTGTGCGATAATAGTGAATTTCTATTTTAGTATATATATATGCATGTTTGTTTTTGTGTATTATATACTGTATAATCGCGATAAGATTGGTTTGCTTATAAAAAAAGGCATGAGATTATTGGGACTTTCATTGATATCTATATTGATGTCGGGAATGGTGCTTGTGCCGGCGTTTATGTGTATAGCAAAAGCTGGAGATTCATACGCAGGGATTGGACAGAAAGGGCTGTCAACATGGGGAAATATAGCTGGATATGTAGTGTCATTTTTCCCATTTAAACAGATAAGTGTAGGTTATCTTTATAATAACAACAATTATTGCGGTGCGGCAGCTATTATGCTGCTGGTAATCTTCTTGTGCAACAGGAAGATCGCGGTGCCTAAGAGAGTTAAGTATGGGGTAGTACTGTTTATTCTTATGCTTGGAGCAAACTGGTTACCGCTTAATTATGTTTTGCATGGTTTTACTATACCGCATGGTATGGGAAACAGATTTGCCATTATACTTGTATATGTGGTGGTGATAATGGCGTATATAGAACTTGAGAATATCGGTGAAGTTCAGATACGTGATGCTGTTATAGCATTTGTGGCTGGAATTGCAATGCTGATCATAGCGATAAGGGATACGGATAAATTACAGGTTGCCTGGTGTTATGTAGGATTTCTTGGTATCGTGGTAATCTGCGGAATGATATTTGTACTTTTGGCAAGAAAGAGTATAAAGAGTAGTTCTGCGTTGATACTCCTTTGTGTTATATGGTGTGCCGAATTGACAGGGAATGCTGTATATACCAGACAGTATAATGGAAATGATGATACACTTCTAAATTATATAGAATATGATAAGTGGAGCGATGCTTATAAAGAGCTTGATGATTCTGATGAATCTAGGAAAACAGCGCTGATATATGCTGATTATACACCGGCATCACAGGTGAACTGGTATTCATCAATGATAAATGGGTATTATGTAAATGCCTTTTCATCAATGGGACTTGCAAGATATGACAATGTGGAGAGTATCTACGAAGGGACGACACCACTTACGGTGCTTATGTACAATGTGAGATATGTACTCAACAATTCAATCAATTCAAATGGCGGATATAAACTGAATACTAAGACTGATGATTATTATATATATGAGGCAGACACACTGGCCGATTATGGATTTATGGCAGATGAGTCTTTAAAGAACTGGAAGGCAGATGGGGCTGTGGCGGAGAATCAGTCATCATTTATAAAACTTGGTTACGGAAAGAGTTTGGCAAATGATCAAGGAAAGCTTATGGATGTTGTACCATGGAGCAATGTTCCATATGATTATGGTCAGAAGATAGGTTTACTCACCAGTTATTCACAGCCGTACAAATCAGTTATAAGAGAGTTATTTTATCTGGGTGACTTTGAAAAGACAGGTATAGGTGATTACATATATACGGGAACTTCAACTTATTCAGCGAGTACCCAGTTGGACTTTGTAGCAGATAAAGATATGGAGCTGTATGTATATAGTTATGATACAAGGGATCAGTATGTAATAATAAGTGTTGATGGAGATACAAGGACAGAGACATCGTATTATGATACAGCCCAGTTAGTATATGGCGGTTATGTAAAAGAAGGACAGAAGGTCAGAGTGTCAGTGTACGGTGGTGCGTCTGTCGGAGAGACTGCTGAGAAAAGGATCCGTCTCTACAGTTTCAACACGGATCTGTTTGAACGTGTAAAACCATATATAACGGATGAGACACTCATAAGTGATGGGTATGAGGGCAATACTTTTAAAGGCCATATAACAGTCAAGGAAGATGGTGTACTCTATATGGCGTTTCCGTACAGTGACGGTTATACGATATATGTGGACGGTAAAAAGGCAGAAAAACTCCTTCTTGGCAAAGGAAATATGGGCGTGGAGCTGACTGGCGGCGATCACGAGATCATGCTTGAATATCATACACCTGGACTTGTCATTGGGATTGTTGTGAGTGGTGTGGGCTTGATATTGTTTGTACTTATCTGCATATATGACAGCCGAAGAAAAAAATCAGGTATGGAATGATGTCAGAATGAATGTGTGTGGTAAAAAATAGTTGAAAAATTATTTCATATATTATAAAATGTGACAAGAAGTTTACATCTTTAAGGAGGATAATATAGTTATGGCAGAGATGATCTCAGCAGGCGATTTTAGAAACGGCGTTACAATCGAATTCGAAGGAAATATTTATCAGATTATAGAGTTCCAGCATGTTAAGCCAGGAAAGGGTGCAGCTTTCGTCAGAACAAAGCTTAAGAACATCAAGAGTGGCGGTGTTGTAGAGAAGTCATTCCGTCCAACAGAAAAGTGTGAGAAGGCTCATATCGAGAGAAAGGACATGCAGTATCTTTACAATGATGGAGATCTTTTCTATTTCATGGATCCTGAGACATATGATCAGATTCCTATCAGCTCAGCAGCTATAGGCGATTCACTGAAGTTTGTTAAGGAGAACGAACTCTGTAAGATCTGTTCACACAACGGCAACGTATTTGCAGTAGAGCCGCCTCTCTTTGTAGAGTTGGTTATCACAGAGTGCGAGCCTGGTGTAAAGGGTGATACAGCTACAGGTGCAACAAAGCCATGTACAGTTGAGACAGGTGCTCAGGTATCAGTACCTCTATTCGTAAACGAGGGAGACACTATCAAGATTGATACACGTACAGGTGAGTATCTTTCAAGAGTATAATCTTTATAGAGAATATGCATTATAGAAATCCAGATATGGTATTTATCATATCTGGATTTTTTTTGTTTTAAGATAATTATACTTCGGGATATCCAGTTCTAAATTCCCCCATACATGAATATATTGTTTATGTAGCCATAATTAGCAGAATCATCACAAGAGGGAAAATGTATGTGCGGAGAAGATATATTGCGCCTGCTGCCAGTACGGCTTAGGTGTATGCTGGAGAAATTGAAACTCAACTATGCGAGATTGTGGGAGATCAGGCTGAGAGTAAACAATCCATTCATTTTGAGATACGAGGAGAGCGAGATATATGTGGATGCCAGGGGAGTTAAGACCGATGATGCGAGAAAGGCATATATAGTGACTGCCCGGGATGTGAATGACACGTTGGAGTGTGTGTGCAACCATTCGCTTTATGCATATGAAGATGAGATAAGACAGGGGTTTGTCACTGTATGCGGAGGACACAGGGTGGGGGTCGCAGGAAGGATCATACTTGATGGCAACAGGATAAAATGCATACGCCACATCTCGTTTCTCAACATAAGGGTTGCACATGAGATAAAGGGATGCAGCAGCAGGGTGATGCAGTACATAGTAAATGATGGAAGACTTCTGAATACTCTTATAGTGTCGGCTCCGTGCCATGGCAAGACCACACTTCTAAGGGATATCATAAGAGTGGTATCAAACAGTGGGACTACGGTTGGAGTGGTGGATGAGAGGTCTGAGATAGCTGCGTGCTACAAGGGGGTACCTCAAAATGATGTGGGCATGAGGACGGATGTGCTTGACTGTTGCCCTAAAGCTGCTGGGATGATGATGCTTGTACGCACTATGGCTCCGGAGCTTATAGCGGTGGATGAGATAGGAGGACCATCTGATGTGGATGCGATATTTGGTGTTGTAAACTGTGGATGCAGACTGCTCGCTACGGCACATGGCTATTCCATAGATGATGTGAGGGAGCGTGCCGGTATAAGGCGGCTTGTGGAAAACCGCGTATTTGAGAGGTATGTGGTTCTTGGGGGAGAAAAAGCAGGACAGGTATCGGATATATTTGATGGTCAGGGAAACCGACTGTGTTGGTGCGAGTAGATGAGTGTGCTTAAAGTTACAGGATGTCTGCTCATATTGTACTCATCGTTTATGACTGGACACGCAGTTGGAAATTTTTATACAAGAATGGTGAAGGAGATGGAGGAACTCCTCTTGATCATACAGATAATAAAAAGTCAGATCATATATGAGGGGACAGAACTGCCGGAGCTGCTTGAAAAATGTGAGCAGAGATCTGGGGGAGCTGTGAGAATATGGATACGCAGTCTCAGGCAGAGAGTGTCTGAGTGCAGGGACAAGCCATTTGCGGAACTGTGGCAGGAGTCAATGACAGTCCTTGCTGATCTGACGGCGGTGAAGGGAGATGTCCTTGACGAGGTAAGACGTCTGGGAGATATATTAGGCGACATGGATGTGGAGGCGCAGATATCCAGGATAACACTGGTTGAGAGTGTGATAACTGATAAATATGAGAGGGAGCGGTACAGAAACGGGGGCGTTAGGCGGCTTGCACATTCACTTGGATTTCTGGGTGGAGTATTCATTGTGATAATGTTGTTGTAAGTGTAGAGGAGAGGGAATATGACGATCCAGATACTGTTGAAAATTGGTGCAGTGGGCATTCTGGTGGCACTTCTGAATCAGATCCTAAAACATTCTGGAAAAGAGGAACATGCATATCTGCTGAATCTGGCAGGACTGATCATAGTGTTGTCATGGGTGATCCCCTACATACGGGACTTGTTTGATGAGATAATGGAACTTGTTAATCTGGGACAATGATGAGTGGGGGGATGTGATGAATCTCGTTGCAGTGGCATTTGCAGCTGTGGTGGTGGTACTCATAGCTATAAAGATAAAGGACATGGACTCTGGATACGGAGTACTTTTGTCCATAGCGGGATGTGTCATGGTCATGTATTTTGTCATAAGCAGATTCAGGCAGATCGCGGATTATATAGACAGGATCACGTCATATGTTTCGGTGAACATAACATACATAGATGTCATCCTCAAAATGATAGGACTTGCCTACGTGTGTCAGTTTTCCAGCGATATATGCAAGGACGCAGGGTACACAGCCATAGCATCCCAGGTTGAGATGGCAGGCAAGATATCACTTATATTGCTCAGCATGCCTGTGCTTATGAGTGTGATAGATCTGGTGGTGAAGATTGTTGAGGGGTAGGGATATATTCAGATCTATATTCATGGCATTGATACTTACGTATGCCGTGTTAATGACACTCTCATCTATGAAGTATCGAATCTATGCAGATACTGGAGATGATACGGTATATGAAAATGTGGGTGATCAGAATGAAGGAGATTTTGATCAGCTGGATGAGATAATTGGTGCGCGGACATCGGTGAGTTTCAGTGATATATACAGCGCACTCAGCAGGGGGGATCTGGACAGTGCATGTAGGAGTATTGGAAAAGCATTGGCCGACAGTTTTGTATATGAACTGAGGTCAAGCAGGGTACTGGCTATTCAGATGATTGCTGTGATAGTTCTTGGAAGTACATTTGCACAGGTGTCCGGAAATATAGGAGAATATGTCATGGAAAATGGTTTCATGGTAACATATATGGTCCTTGTGTCACTTTTGTTGGGAGATTTCGTGGTGGTGCAGAATGTAGTTATAGACACGATAGGTGATGTGACTGAGTTTATGCGGGCATTCTATCCGATGTATGCCTCTCAGATATTGTATGTCAGCGGACCTGAGAGCGCAGTGTATTCACAGTCGGTCATCATATTGGTTATATACATATGTCAGACAGGGATAATAAGTTTTATATTCCCTCTTATAAAGTGCAGTGGTCTGATCGCTCTTGTGAACAATCTCAATAAGGAGGACAACTTTTCGAGGCTTGCGGAATTGATGAAGAAGATCGCCGGTTGGGGACTTGGAACCATGTTCGCCGTGGTGACGGGGATAAATGTGGTGAAGAGCATGATCGCGCCGTCCATAGACAGGGTATCCAGGAATGGGATAATCCGGACCATAGGAAAGATGTCTGGAATGTCATCAGTGAGTGCTGTCTTCAGTGTGATGATAAGCACCGGAGAATTTATAAAGAACTGTATGGGAATGGCGTGTACTGTCATCATAGTCATACTGGCAGCTGTCCCGATGATAAAGATATTAGTCATAGTGTTCACACTCAGATGTATATCTGCAATAGTGCAGCCAGTGGGCGACAGCAGATATGCCGAGGGGGTGGGGATAATGGCATCCACAGCCGAACTTATGCTGAGGGCTTGTGGTATAAGCGTTATGATGTTTGTTATAAGCATAGCAATCATGACGATGAACATATCTTCATAAAGGTTGGAAACTTTTGGCATGGGGCTACGCTCCATTATGGAGGTTTTGCTATGCTTAGAGAATGGATAACAAATATAATAGTGTGCAGTATACTGTTTTCGGTCATCCTGTATCTGACGCCGGATCCAAGGATGAAAAAATACATACAGACAGCCGTAGGGTTTGTCATGATGATAGTTGTGCTTTCACCGGTCATAAGGTTTCTGCACAGCGAGGATCGCATGGTATTTGACATGTATGCGGAATCATTAGTAACAGATATAGGTGAGGATGATGATGTGTATGTGGGACTTATGGAAGGGGTGGTTGAGAATTTCTTAAAGGACAAATATGGTGTGGATTCTGATGTTGTGATCACCCTGTCAGATGCAATGGAGATAGAGGAGATGAGGATAAGTATTTCGAAAAATGCAGATCGCGATGGAATTGCTCAGGCAGCAGCCGCTGAGTATGGGATAAGTCAGGAGAAGATATCTGTCAGATGATGGGGAAAGGCTGGTAAACAAAATGAATATTAAGGCGATACTTAAAAGCAGCAACAACAGGATATACAAGTTGCTGCTTGTTTTGCTTGCGGGAATATGTCTGTTGGTGATAGTGTGGCCATCTGATAGCGGCGATGGAGGGCTGGACGCGACAAATGGTGGTCTCGTATATGAAAAGACGGCAGCAGTTGAGGACGGTTCGGGGACAGACCAGATGGGAAATACGGATTATATCAGTGATGTCACGGAATATACGGGTATGCTGGAGAACCGTCTTGCATCTGTGCTTGGTGCGATGGATGGAATATCAAATGTACAGGTGATGATAACGGTAAAGGACAATGGGCAGAGGATAGCCCTCAAGGACCGAAATACAAGTCAGAGTGAGGGAGGAGATTCGAGCCAGAATTCAGTCACGGAAGATACTGTCCTGGAGGAATATGGAAGTCAGAGTACGCCATATGTGACAAAGTATGTTCAGCCGGAGATAGAGGGCGTCGTAATATGCTGCAAAGGAGCGGAAAATGCAGAAATGTCACTCAAGATAACCAATGCTGTTCAGGCATTATTTGATGTACAGGCGCATAAGATTGTGGTATTAGAATCAAATTAAAGTGGAGGGCTATATGAAAAAAGTGAGTGGAAAAAACAGACTTGCGATAATAGCACTTGCGGTCATGATCGGTGTGGCTGGCTATATGAGCTTTGCTGATGGCGGAAAGGACAAAAAGACACCAAAAGATAAAAAAGATCAAGTTGAGGTCATAAGTTATGATGAGGTGGCAGAGGGACTTTCCGAGGATGTAGAACTCAATGGACCGGAGAATGAGATCGGTGATGCTGTGCTGACAAGTGCCAGTGCCAGTGGGATCAGCAGCAATATGGCGGCAGTAAAGCTCACAAGGGAACAGAGCAGGTCAAAGAGCAGGGAGACACTCATGGATATCATAGGTGACGAGGCGCTTAGCGATGATGCGAAGAAAGAGGCGGCAGATACATATGTAAAATTGAATGATACAATAGAGATGGAGACGGACATAGAGACAGTGCTTTCGGCAAAGGGTTATAAGGATGTGGTCGTTACCATAGGTGAGCAGACGATAGATGTCACGCTTGGAGTTGCGGAACTGGATGAGACAGAGAAGGCACAGATAGAGGACATAGTAACCCGCAAAAGCGGTTATAATATCAGCGATGTGGCAATATCTGTGATGGGCGGTAAGTGATGGCTGTAAGATCTCATATACTTGCAAAATAGCTGTCAGGATATTATAATGTGTGATATATAAGTCTGGAAGTCTGCCCTTTGGAACTGTCATGGGCAGACTTGGCGGATTTGTCGATTTGAAAATACGATCCGGGAGGTATGAATGAGTATGAGTGATACAGTACAGAACGGTACAGCAGTTGATGTTGTGGATGATAAAAGTAATGATAAAGTTCAGGGTGACAATGCTCGGGATGAGAAGATCAGTGATGGTTCATATAATATAGAGGAGTGCAATCCTCTTGGCAAGGTTCAGATAGCTGACGATGTTGTGGCTATCATAGCAGGACTTGCCGCAGGAGAAGTTGAAGGTGTATATAGACTTACCGGAAGTATTTCAAATGAGCTTGCATCGAAATTTGGAAAGAAGAATCCGGCGAAGGGAGTCAAGGTGGAACTGCTCCCTGGTAAAGTGAAGGTCGATATTGCCATAGAAGTGTTATATGAATATAGTATACCTTCGGTATCCGGTCAGGTACAGGATAAGGTAAAGCAGGCTATAGAGACTATGACAGGACTGTCGGTTGAGCAGGTCAACATCAGAATAGCAGGGGTTCGTGTCAGTGATGCAAAATAGGACCGGAGTCTGCGGAATAGATCAGGAAACACAGAAAACGTGTGACATTGGAGAGGAAAACATGACGAGAAGAGAGATAAGAGACAAGATATTCAAGATTATTTTTACGGCGGAGTTCAACACACCAGAGGAAATGTCAGAGCAGATACAGATGGCATTTGACACAGAGATGCCAGGGGATGAGGAAGATGATCCTATGCTGTATGCATCGGTTTCTGATAAGGACAAAGCTTATATAACAGATAAGGTTATGGATATTCTTGCTCACAGAGATGTCATAGACAGCACTATATCAGAGATATCAGAGGGATGGAAACTTCAGAGGATCGGCAAGGAGGAACTGGCGATACTCAGACTTGGCGTATATGAAGTGGTATATGATGATACTATTCCTGAGAAAGTAGCTATAAACGAGGCTGTCGAGCTTGCCAAGAAATATTGTGATGTTTCGGCCAGCAAGTTTGTCAACGCACTTCTTGCAAAATTAGTAAAAAAGGAAGAAAGCGGTAATGCCACAGAATAATATATATACAGTTCAGGAACTCAATCAGAGGATCCAGGAGCTTATCAGCGGTGAACCGTGGTTAGGCAGTCTTTGTGTTGAGGGAGAGATCACCGGATTTGGCAGAGACAAGAAAGGTCATTGCTATTTTTCGCTGAAAGATTCCAGTGGTGTTGTCTCCGCTGTGATGTTTGCCGGCAAGCAGCGATTCGGATTGGGGTTCACACCGAAGAATGGTGATAAGGTTCATGCCTTTGGCAGAGTGGAAGTGTATGTGCGTGATGGAAAATATCAGCTCTATGTGGACAGGCTTGTGCGAGTGGGTGACGGTGAGGTGAATGCCAATCTGCAAAAACTCATAGCCAAGCTTGAAGGCATGGGGCTTTTTTCACAGGAGTACAAGAAACCGATCCCGCCATATCCGCGAAGGATAGGAGTCGTGACTGCGGGACATAAGGCAGCGATAAGCGATATATGTAAGGTTGCTGAGACGCGGGATCCATATGCTCAGCTATATTGTTATCCGGCAACCGTGCAGGGACAGTATGCGGCGGCTGATATATCAAGGGGTATAGAGATACTGGACAACATGAACATGGATGTCATAATAGTGGGTCGAGGCGGAGGTTCAGAGGAGGATCTCTGGGCGTTCAACGAGGAACAGGTGGCATGGGCTATATTCAATGCGGAGACTCCAATAATCACAGCCACGGGACACGAGATAAACACGACAATTGCAGATATGGTTGCGGACAGGAGAGAGTCCAATCCGTCAACTGCGGTCATGCATGCACTTCCTGTTGTGAAGGACACTGTCTCGGAGTTTGAACAGAGATATCTGTACATCAAGACACTGATGGAGAACAGGCTGGAGAGGTATCGCAGAAATACAGACAACTATGCCAGACAGCTTAGACTTTTGAGTCCGGATGCTCAGCTTGACTTAAAGCGTGAAAAGTTGATGCATTTCAGGGAAGGACTTGATTCGCTGATGAATGTGAAACTGGATATGGCAAAGGAGCGGTGCAGCAGGGCAGAGGATCGGATGACCAATGGAATTGATAGAAAATATGAGATCAGGCTCAATGCTCTGGCGGTCATGACTGAGAGGCTGCATGGATTGTCCCCGACAGCCAAGCTGATAAACGGATTCGGATATATAGCAGTTTCAGATCAGCCGGTCACATCTGTTTCGGATGTCGAGCCGGGAAATGAACTTGAAATTACATTACATGATGGAAAGATATTGGCATCTGTGACAGATACCAATGGTCAGGAGGAATAGATATGGCAGAAGATAAGCTGGAAATGTCCATAGAGGACGCATTCGGAAGACTTGACGAGATCGCGGCGGTACTTGAAAATGCGCAGACTGGGCTTAAGGAATCTCTCGAGGCATATGCTGAGGGGGTACAGCTGATAAACAAATGCAGGGATTATCTCTGCGATGTAGAGAAGGAGATGATAACTCTCTCTGGCAAGGAGGCAGAATGATGGGAATTGATAATTCGCCAAATGATAGATTGATATATGAAGAGATAAAGAACAGAGCCGAGCGCATAGACGAGATAGTAGCAGGATATCTCCCGAAGGTTGAGGGATTTCCGAGGACTGTATGTGAGGCTATGTCATACTCTGTGGAGGCGGGCGGCAAGAGGCTCAGACCTATGCTGATGGAGGAGACCTTCCGTATGTTCGGAGGAAATTCAGATGTGGTGAAACCATTCATGGCAGCGATAGAGATGATACATACATACTCACTTATCCATGATGATCTTCCTGCACTTGACAATGATGATTATAGAAGAGGAAGGCAGACATCACATGTGGTATTCGGTGAGGCAATGGCAATTTTAGCCGGAGATGCGCTGCTTAACTATGCATATGAGACAGCTTGTAAGGCATTTGACATGGATGATGACGTCAGTAAGGTGGCAGATGCCATGAAGATATTGGCGAGAAAGCCAGGGGTGTATGGTATGCTTGGTGGTCAGGTGGTTGATGTCGAAATGACAGGAAGACCTCTTACAAGGGATCAGCTGGAATACGTGTATGAGAATAAGACTGGTGCCCTGATAGAGGCGTCAATGATGATAGGAGCAGTGCTCGCCGGTGCGACAAAAGAGCAGGTGACGGCAGTTGAGAGAATCGCCTCGGATATCGGAATGGCGTTTCAGGTCCAGGATGACATACTGGATGTGTGTGGAGACAGTCAGGTTTTAGGCAAACCGACCATGAGTGATGAGGAGAACGGTAAGGTGACTTATGTGACAATACATGGCATTGAGAAGTCAAGACAGTATGTCAGAGAGTTATCAGAGAGAGCGGTAAGAGAATTGGAAGAAACAGATGGGGATAATGAGTTCTTGAGAGAACTTGTACTCTGGCTGATAAACAGACAGAAGTGATCCATCCGTCTATGGTGTGTTTATGAATATACTGGATAAGATAAATAAAGAGAACGATATAAAAAATATTGACAGCGAGGATCTGCCGAAACTGGCAGAAGAAATAAGGGAATTTTTGGTTTCACATGTGAGTGAGACCGGTGGACATCTTGCGCCAAATCTTGGGTGTGTGGAGCTTACCATAGCCCTTCACAGGGTACTGAATTTCCCCGAGGATAAACTTATATGGGATGTGGGACATCAGTCATATGTTCACAAGATACTTACCGGCAGAAAAGGTGATATGGGCAGCCTCAGGCAGTTTGGAGGTATGTCGGGTTTCCCGAAGACAAGCGAGAGTCCATGTGATGCGTTCAATACCGGACATAGTTCAACATCAATATCAGCAGCACTCGGTATGGCATGTGCAAGGAGTATAAAGGGCACGCATGAGAATATTGCGGCTGTGATAGGTGACGGTTCATTCACGGGCGGTATGGTGTATGAGGCCATGAACAATATGGCAGATATAAAGACTAGCTGTCTGGTTGTATTAAATGACAACAACATGTCTATAGATCAGAATGTGGGCGGCATGTCTACTTATCTGAGCAAACTCAGGGTAGGGCAGCAGTACAATGATTTCAAAGGAAATGTGGAGAAGGTACTCATGAAGATACCTGTAGCCGGTGAACACTTGGCAAGGGGACTCAAAAAATCCAAAGACTCTATAAAACAGATATTGGTGCCTGGAATGTTTTTTGAAGAACTAGGGGTGACATATATAGGACCTATAGATGGACATGATATAGCTACGATGGAGGCTACGTTTAGGAAAGCCTTGAAACTTGACAGACCTATACTTGTACATGTCAAGACGGTCAAGGGTAAGGGCTATATACACGCCGAGAAACATCCTAGTTATTTCCATGGAATAGAGCCGTTTAATATCCAGACGGGGCATGTCATCAAAGAAAAAAAGATGATGACCAATACAGGAGTATTTGCCAGAAAGCTGGTGGAGCTGGGCAGGAAAGATGAGCGTATAGTGGCTATAACCGCAGCTATGGGCAAGGGTACAGGTGTATCTGCATTTGCTGAGAAATTCCCGAAGAGAGCCTTCGATGTCGGAATCGCGGAGGAGCATGCGGTGACATTTGCAGCGGGACTTGCAGCCTCAGGTCTGATACCGGTGGCTGCCATTTATTCATCCTTTCTCCAGAGGGCATATGACCAGGTGCTTCATGATGTGTGCCTTCAGAATCTGCATGTGATATTTGCAATTGACAGATCTGGACTGGTAGGTGCAGATGGAGATACCCATCAGGGAATATTTGATACTGTATTTTTGTCACATATTCCGAACATGACTTTAATGGCTCCTAAGAACAGGTATGAGCTGACAAAGGCTATGGAGTGGGCTGTTGCCCACGATGGCCCAGTGGCTATAAAGTATTCCAGGGGTGAGGCGTATTACGGACTCAGTGAGTACAATGCTCAGTTTGAGTACGGAAAAAGTGAGGTCATACATAGAGGACATGGATTGGCTGTCATAGCAGTTGGCAATATGGTCCAGGAGACAGAGAAGGTGTATGACAGGCTTAAGTTGGACGGCGAAGATGTGACATTTGTAAATGCCAGATTCCTAAAGCCGTTGGACACAGCCCTCATAGAAGAACTCAGCCATGACCATGACAGGATAGTGGTCGTTGAAGAGGGGATAAAGCATGGTGGATACGGAAGTGCCATAGAGGAATATGTGGAAGAGAAGAATCTGCCGGTGAAGGTGACGACATGTGCCATAGAGGACAGATTTGTACCGCAGGGAACAGTGGCAGAACTCAGGCGGATGCTGAAACTGGATGCTGATTCAATATATGACATGGTTAAGTCGATCACCGTTAAATTATAAATGATAAGAGGATACAAGATGAAAAAAAGACTGGATGTGCTCCTCGTAGAGCAGGGACTTGCTGATTCCCGTGAGAAAGCGAAGGCGATCATCATGTCGGGGATCGTATATGTAGACAACAATAAAGAGGACAAGGCTGGAACTACATTTGAGGAGACAGCCAGGATAGAGGTCAGAGGCAATACGCTCAAGTATGTCAGCAGGGGGGGGCTCAAGCTTGAGAAGGCGATGAACAATTTTGGAGTCACGCTGGACGGAAAAGTGTGCATGGATGTGGGCGCTTCAACAGGTGGGTTTACTGACTGCATGCTGCAAAACGGAGCAGTAAAAGTATACTCTGTGGATGTTGGACACGGGCAGCTTGCATGGAAACTCAGAAATGATGAGAGAGTCGTGTGCATGGAGAAGACCAATATACGATATGTGACGCCTGACGATATATCTGATGTGATAGAATTCGCATCCATAGATGTGTCATTTATATCGTTGACAAAGGTTCTTCCGGCGGTCAGGGAACTCATGACACCGGACGGTGAGATCGTGTGTCTGATAAAGCCTCAGTTTGAGGCAGGACGCGAGAAGGTTGGCAAAAAGGGGGTTGTCAGGGAGCTTTCAACACATATCGAGGTTGTTCAGATGATAGTTGAATATGCCCGTGCAAATGGATTCAGGACACTGCATCTGAGTTATTCACCGATAAAGGGACCTGAGGGCAACATCGAATACCTTCTGCATATAACAAAGGATGAAAGTCGTGAAAACGAGGAGTTCGATATCAAGGCGTTGGTAGAGGAATCCCACAGTGCGCTTAGCAAATAGCTGGAGGATTTATAGATGAAAGCAATATATATACTTTATAATCCAGACAAAGATGACGAATCCGGGGTACTCTCCGGACTCAGAGAGTATATACGTGTGCATGGCGGAAGATGTGAGTGCGTGGATTGCTACAGTTTCAGTGCATTCACAAAAAGCCAGGTGAGCGATGCGCTTTCCGGTTATGATTGTATCATTGTACTCGGTGGGGATGGAACCTTGCTAAATGCGGCATCGGCAGCAAGTCATGTGGATATACCACTGTTTGGGATCAATCTTGGAACCGTTGGATTTCTCACAGAGGGTGAGGTCACGAGCTGGGTTGAGATAATGGACCGACTGATGGCTGATGATTTTACTATCCAGGAGCGCATGATGATAAAAGGATCAGTGAAAAGCTCCGATAGTGGTGTGGCCGGAAGTTCATTTGAAGGTTCATTCAGGAAGAGAGCACTCAATGATATAGTCATAAGCAGGGCAGGTTTTTCCAGATTGATTGGTCTTGATGTGTATGTCAATGGAAGTTTCCTCAATGCATATGAGGGAGATGGTATCATTGTGTCAACTCCTACAGGCTCAACAGGATATAATCTTTCTGCCGGAGGTCCTATCGTGGATCCCATGGCACGGCTTATGATAATCACGCCTGTATGTCCACACTCACTCACATCAAAGAGCATTGTTCTTCCGAGTGATGCCAAGGTGTCAATAGCCATTGCAAAAAAACGAAAGACACAGGACACGGAGGCGATAGTGTCATTTGACGGAGGAAATGACTATGAGCTTTCCGCCGGGGATGTACTAGATATATGCACATCACAGAGAACAACGAAGCTGATAAAGGCGAGTGATGTGAATTTCTACGAGATACTTAGAAATAAGCTCGGGGGTAAATAACATGAAACAAAAGAGACAGGCAATGATATTGTCCATAATAGAGCAGTATGACATAGAGACTCAGGACGAACTTCTGGAAAAGCTGGCAGAGGCAGGATTCACAACTACCCAGGCTACGATTTCCAGGGATATAAGGGAGATCAATCTGACAAAGGTTGCGGTGGCCGGTGGGAGACAGAAGTATACTCTGGGCAAGAGTACCAGCCATGAATCAATAGAATCATACAGAAAGGTTCTGTCTGCGGGAATACTGTCCATGGTCCCGGCAGAGAATCTGATAGTTATAAAGACTGTGTCGGGTATGGCAATGGCTGTTGCGGCGGCACTTGACAATGTGGAGATCAACGGATTGCTTGGAAGTATTGCGGGTGATGACACGATATTTCTTGCAGTGAGAAACAAGAATATGACTGATGCGGTGATGAAGACCATCGACCGTATGCAGAGATGATATAGCACATCATGGAATGACAGCTTTCATGTGTGCGTAATATGTGTGTGGAATTCTGTGTAAATACAGGAGGAGATAATGCTACTTAATGTACATATAAAGAACATCGCGCTTATCGACGATGCAAATGTTAATTTTACAGACAATCTTAATATACTTACAGGTGAGACCGGTGCTGGTAAATCCATCATCATGGGAGCACTTAAGATAGGTATGGGTGACAAGCTGCCTAAGGATATAGTCAGAGAGGCTGACAAGGAGGGCTTTTGCCAGCTTCTTTTTCTTGTTGACGATGAACAGGTTCTCGAGCAGATCAGACAGATAGGGATTGAACCGACTGATGACGGGGAGATACTCATCACGAGAAGGATAATGAATTCCAGAACCATCAATACTATAAATGACATGGCTGTCACAGCAGCGAAACTCAGAGAGGTATCTGCGTTTTTGATCGATATGCATACGCAGCATCAGCAGCAGACACTTTTGAAAAAAAATGGGCACATGAAGCTTTTGGACAAATTTGGAAGATCCTCCATAGAGCCGCTTAGGCAGGAGGCTGCTAAACGCCATGCGGAGTATGAAACTCTGGTTGAGCAGATGAACAGTCTCTCCATGGATGAGGCTGAACGAACCCGCAGAGCGGAGTTCTTGAAATATCAGATCGCTGAGATAGAATCTGCAAATGTTAAGCCTGGCGAGGATGAGGATATAGAACATCAGTACAATAAGATGGTAAATTCAAGGGATATTGTTGCGGCGGCATCCGAGGTGTACAGTGTGACAGGCTACGAGAGTCAGTCGTCTGCGGGAAATGAGATAGGACGTGTTCTCGGAAATCTAAAAGGCATAAAGGAACTTGATGATGAGATAGACGGACTCTACGGTCAGTTGGAGAATATAGATGCATTGCTGAATGATTTCAATGTTGAACTCAGCAATTATATGCAGAGTATGAATTTTGACGATTCGGAGTTTCGGGAAGTTGAGTCGAGACTTGATGTCATAAATGATATAAAGGGAAAATATGGAAACACAATAGATGATGTAGACAGATATCTCGAGGAGAGCAAGGCTGAATATGAGAAACTTTCAGAGTATGATGAATACATTGCTGAGCTTTCAGGAAAGATAAACAAAGCGAAGAAACTTATGCTTGATGCCGCTGATAAACTCAGTGTGGAGAGAAAGAAACAGGCAAAACTTATGTGCCGCGAGATAAAGGCAGCTCTCTCAGATCTGAGTTTTATGCAGGTAGACTTCGATATGGTATTTGACAGACTTTCTGAATGTACGGCAAATGGTATAGACGACTGTTATTTTGTCATATCCACAAATGTCGGAGAAAAGATGAGACCGCTCTATGATGTTGCATCAGGCGGTGAACTTTCAAGGATCATGCTCGCTGTGAAGTCATGTATGGCAGCTGAGGACAACATAGGAACCCTTGTGTTTGATGAGATAGATGTGGGAATCAGTGGAAGGGCAGCGCAGGCTGTGGCTGAAAAAATGGCATTAATTTCCAGAAAACATCAAGTAATAAGTATCACGCATCTTCCGCAGATTGCGGCCATGGCTGACAGTCATTATCTCATAGAAAAGTCTGCGGATGCCGGCAAGACTGTCACCAAGATAGTAAGACTTTCTGATGCGGAGTCAGTGACAGAGATAGCAAGACTTCTGGGCGGCGCGAGTATAACAGATGCAGTCATGGGAAATGCTCTTGAGATGAAACAAATGGCAGAAAAGACAAAAAAATACTGATATAAAGTTATTTATAAATCAACATAATAAGAGTAACAGCAGATGCTGTTGCTCTTATTTTTTTTCAGGAGGAAAGGATTATGAAAAATAGTAAAAAGTTGATCTTATGGGTGACTGTAGCAGATCTTTTGCTCCTAATAGTTTTGTTTGTTTTATGTGCTGTGGCTGATGGAATGAGGAAATCTAATGATAAATCAAAAAATTACGTTGACGATGAAATTGACGGTTTGGATGGGTCAGATTTTTACAATGCAAGTTTTGCCATTGGGGAACATTCTGTCACTGTAAAAGAAAAGAGTAAGGTCTTTGGCAGTGACATATATGGCAGGACTGTTATTCCATCAGGTGAGGCGATGGGTATATATATGAAGACGGATGGTGTGATGGTTGTTGATGTCTGTAGTTTCAAGGGGGTATCAGGAAAGTCCTATTGTCCGGTTGAAGATATTTTAAGGACCGGTGACTATATAACCAGTATAAACGGCAAGTCAATATCCAAGCGATCAGAACTGCTCAGTATGGTTTCGGCAAGTGATGGGAAGTCACTTGATATAGAATATATACGTGATGGAAAAACATATCATGACACTGTGACACCTCAGGCAAATGAAAATGGCAATTATCTGCTTGGCGCGTGGGTTAAGGATGATGTATCTGGGATTGGCACTATAACATTTATAGATGAAAATAACTTTATGGCACTAGGGCACAGCGTTTCAGATGTTGACACAGGCCTGATGATGAGATGCAGTACGGGAGGAATGTACACGACAAATATCACGAATATATGTAAATCTTACTCTGAACAGCCAGGACGACTTCAGGGCAGCATAGCCTACAGAAAGGCTCTTGTTGGTATAATAGACGGCAATAGCTCAAGTGGAATATATGGGCACTTAGATGAGACGTATTGCAGCTCAAAATACAGTGATGCTGAGCGCATGTATATTGCCAGAGGCGTTGAAGTACACAGTGGCAGCGCATATATATATTCAAGGATGAATGGCACACTCAGCAAGTATGAGATAGATATAGAGATTGTGGACAGTGATGCAGCGGATAAGAATATAGAATTTCATGTTACAGACAGCAATCTTCTGGAGCTTACCGGAGGAGTGGTCCAGGGGATGTCCGGCTCACCGATCGTGCAGGATGGAAAGATCATAGGGGCTGTCACACATGTATTTGTAAATGACCCGACAAGGGGATATGGAATATTTATAGAGAATATGCTGGCGGAGTGAGATTGTAGTGGAAAATAATTGCTGAAAAGGATAAAATTGTATCTAAATAACAAGCGACGACAGCAAGGGGGAAGGACCTATTAAAGTTTCAAAAGTTTCATTGTGTCACACATTGAGAAATTACAAAAAAGAGAATATCGTCCCGGACATTTTCACGGGAGTCATTATAGCGGCGGTGTCAATACCTATATCAATGGGGTATGCGCAGATAGCGGGACTGCCGGCGGTGTACGGACTTTACGGTTCCGTGCTGCCTATAATCATGTTTGGATTTTTGTCCACATCAAGGCAGTTTATATTTGGAGTTGACGCAGCCCCTGCGGCTCTTGTGGGGGCTGCACTTGTCTCAATGGGGGTAACTCCTGGAACTGAGGACGCGTTGCGGATAGTTCCTGTGATAACATTCTTTACGGCAATCTGGCTGATTGTATTTTTTCTGTTCAAGGCGGGAAAATTGGTAAACTACATATCTACACCTGTTATGGGAGGATTTATATCGGGAATATGTGCCACGATAGTATTGATGCAGATACCGAAACTATACGGTGCCGGGGCAGGGACTGGAGAGCTTTTTGAATTGACTGAGAATATTGCAGCAACTGTGAAACATGCGAATGTGCCGTCTATAATCATGGGTGCTGTGGCTCTCGTCATACTTTTTGCGTCAAGACGCATAATTCCTAAGTTTCCGATGGCAATATGTGTCATGGCAGCAGGGGCGGTCGTGTCATGCGTTATAGACATGGATAAGTATGGGATTGTGTGTCTGTCGGAGGTGGACAAAGGACTTCCGTCATTTATTTTGCCGCAGACCGATGTGAGGATGCTGCCCAATATACTCACAGTTAGTTTGTCAGTTGCAGTAGTGATCATGGCGGAGACACTTCTTGCCGAGAATAACTTTGCACAGAAGAACAGATATAAGATAGATGATAACCAGGAACTCCTTGCCTTTGGCGCAGCAAATTTGGCGGCGGCATTTACAGGATGTTGTCCGATAAACGGTTCGGTGTCAAGAACTACCATGAATGAACAGTATGGGGGAAGGACTCAGCTCACAGGAATAACAGCTGGGGTAGTAATGATCATTATACTGTCATGTGCTACGGGGTTCATAGGTTACCTCCCTGTCCCGGTGCTCACGGCGATCGTTATATCTGCGCTCTGCAGTGCAATGGAATTTGATCTTGCGGTAAGGTTGTGGAAGGTCAGCAAGGTAGAATTTTACATATTCTGTGGTGCGTTTTTTGGTGTACTGCTGCTCGGGACTATCAACGGTGTGCTTATAGGAATGATCTTGTCATTTGTAGCGGTTATAAAGAGGGCTGCAGATCCGCCAAGGAATTTTCTTGGACTTGTGCCTGGACATGGGGAATTTCTTGCTCTTGAAAAGTTCAAGCATGCGTACCCTATACAGCATGTTGTGATTTACAGGTTTAGCAGCAACCTGTTCTTTGCAAATATTTCCACGTTCCAAAAGGATATCATGGATGCGGTGGATGACGATACAAAGGCAGTTATAGTGGATGCCTCCGCTATAGGAAGTGTAGATGTCACTGCGGCAAAGACTCTCCGTATAATGTATGATACGCTGAGTGACATGGGTGTGAAACTGTACATAACAGAGCATATAGGACAGCTGAACGTTCAGCTGAGAAAACTTGGGCTGGGTGATCTCATTGAAAATGGCAGTGTGAGGCAGACCATAGAGAGGGCACTGGCTGATTGTGACCTTGAAAGTCCGTATCCATTGGTGGGAGTGCATAACAGCTACCACGATATCAGGCGAAAGAGAACCGACACTATGGTACAGGAACTTGTGTGGGCATTTGGAGATGACGCTGAGGATGTGATAGAAAGACATATACAGGAGTCCATAAGAAGTATGAAAAAGGGTGCTGATATGGAACAGGTAATGTCGGGATTTTGGAGTCAGATGGATATTCAGGATGAGGATGAGTGGCTCGAACACATGGAGTCCCATATTGAGGAGATAGTGAGAGTGACCGGCGAGGATGAGAATAAGATTGCTGAACACATAGAGAGAAGAAGAAGACAACTGTATGAGAGGCTTGAGAGCGAACATCCTGAATTTGTGGAGAGGTACAAGGCTAGACGTCTGAGAATGGATGAGAGACTTAAGAAACACAATCCGGCAGCTTACGAGGTAGTCATGAAACTTCGTGAAAAGGAATGATTGCTGTCGTAACTTGCGAAGTTCTATATATTCCCAACAAATGCTGGATTATATATAATAAAACAAGTGAAATAACAGCAAAGTGAAAGGAGTATAGCATGGGTCATGTTAAGGTTATGATGGTAAAACATGACAAAAGAGAAATTGAGCAGCTAAAGAACATAATAAGTAATTTTAAAGACTATGAATATGCAGGATGCTGTGAAAAAGGGGAAAATGCGTTAAAACAGATATCGGAGTGCAGACCGGATATCCTGATAGTAGATGAGGTTATAGCCGGAACAGATATTCCGGAGGTAGTTGATTTGCTTGTGAAAAATAAAAATCTAAAAAATACCAGGATAGTGATATGTTCATCGAGAAAGCACAGAAATTACCTGGAGTTTCTGTTTTCAATGGTCAGAGAAAAAGCTGTACTCAGAGTGCTCGAACAGCCATATGAGGAACAGAACGTGAGGGATGTGCTTGATGAGGCCGTAAAGGGCAGAGGCAGCAATACGGAACTACTGTTCAAAAAGGAGAGCCATGATAATGAAATATTGGAGACAACAGTCACAAATATAATCCATGAGATTGGCGTGCCGGCGCATATAAAAGGATATCAGTATTTGAGAAGTGCGATAATAATTGCTGTTGGTGATATGGACATATTGAATTCCATAACAAAGCAGCTCTACCCTACTATAGCGGAGATGTATGGTACAACTGCGTCAAGGGTTGAGAGAGCAATAAGACATGCCATAGAGGTGGCGTGGAGCCGTGGAAGGGTTGAGACTATAAATGACCTTTTTGGATATACAGTGAGTGCGGGAAAAGGCAAGCCTACTAATTCTGAATTTGTGGCACTCATCGCTGATAAAATAAGGCTTGACGCCAAGATGCGAAATGCCGGATAAGGTGTTTGAAAAAATTGTCAAAAAATATGATATTAAAAATGATACCAAAAACACTTGACAAAATACATCGGTTTTAATATTATTCTAACTGAAAACAGGAGTAGCGCTAATGACTGAATAAATTTTTTATACATAACAAGGGAGATATTATGGGAGACAAAGGGTTTAACATTGTAATAGCTGACGGCGACAGCACACAGATAGCAAAACAGATAGCCACATATGCATCAAGAGATGAGATGAGAGTAGTAGATATGGTCAGTACAGGAGACGAGGCGATAGAATCGATAAAGATAAACAAGCCGGACATAGTGATTCTTGATATATGTCTCACAGGCATCGATGGGCTGGGTGTCATGGAGCATATAAGTGAACTTCCTGAGTACAAAGATACAACATTTGTCGTGCTGACATCGGTGTCATCGCAGAGACTGATAAGATGCGCCTTTGAAATGGGTGCCACATATTACATATTGAAGCCTTACAACCCGGTTCAGCTGGTTGCAAGACTCAGACAGATGTATATAAAAAAACAGGAGAGCAGCGTAGACATTACGGATAACCTGACATGTCTTACGGAGAAAAATCTGAATCACAGAATAGACAATACAATAGAAAGCGATGTGACGGATATCATAAGAGATATAGGTATTCCGGCAAATATTAAGGGATATCAGTATATAAGAGAGGGAATCATCATGGCGGTGCATGATGTGAATATGCTCAATTACATAACAAAGCTCTTATATCCGACTATTGCAAAGAAATACAAGACCACATCATCCAGTGTGGAGAGAGCCATAAGACATGCTATAGAGGTGGCGTGGAGCAGGGGACAGATCGATACGATAAATGATCTTTTTGGCTATACTGTCAATGCAGGAAAGGGAAAACCGACCAACTCGGAGTTCATAGCACTGATTGCGGACAAGCTTAGGATAGAGTATAAAAAGAGAGCATAGACATATACAGAGGTGAGAGGTATTTTGATGGAACAGTCAGGGTTGAAGAACGAACCCTGGTAAGGTATAATAATATAGGTACAATGAAGAGCAGGTTACGCAAAAGTACCCTGCTCTTTATGTTTGCACCTGGGACGGTGAAAAGACCGTGCTATAGAATTAAGATGATGGACAGATGATACAAACATAGTGGGTGGTTAAGATATGATAGAGACAGTTGTTTCAGCAAATATGCTGATAGGAGAGGTTATGAAGGTGAAGAAGAATCACCTTGCACCGGACTTTCCAACGGGAAAGGAGAAAAGGCTTTGTATTGTTTCGGGTATTCATGGGGATGAGGTTGCCGGACAGTACATTTGCTATGAGCTTATAAGAAGGATAAAGAAAGATTTTGATAAGCTGACGGGAATAGTCGATGTGTACCCATTTATCAATCCTATGGGGCTTGAGGCTCAGTACAGGGATGTACCTGTATTTGATATTGATATGAACACACTGTTCCCAGGTTCAAAGGACGGAACCGTGGGTGAGTATACTGCGGCGAAGGTTATGAAGGATATAGAGGGGGCTGATATATGTATTGATGTACATTCAAGCAGTGTGTATATCAAGGAGATTCCTCAGGTGAGAGTAAATTCTGATGTGGCATCCGATGTGGCACCATATGCAGCCTGCATGAATGTCGATGTTGTGTGGATACATCCGTCATCCACCGTCATGGAGGGAAGTCTTGCACATGCGTTGAACGAGGCAGGCGTCAAGAGTATGGTGGTAGAGTCAGGAGTTGCCCTCAAGATAGACTATGACTATTCCAATCAGATAGTGGATGGCCTGTTCTCCCTTATGAAAAAGATGGGGATATGGCAGGGTGAAGTTGAAGTTATGCACAAGCCCAAATTCGCAAAGGACAAGGATGTGGAATTTGTCAATGCGGAGAGCAGTGGCATATTCCTTCCGGTTGCAAAGCATTCAGAGTATATCCAACAGGGGGAGATAATAGGCAGGATCGTGAATGTCCTAACAGGCTCGGTTGAAGAAACTATCAGGTCTCCGAGAAATGGAATCGTGTTCTCACTCAGAGAATATCCGGTCATAGAAGAGGGCTCGCTTGTTGCCCGTATATTCGGAGGTGCGCATGAATAAAGAAATCATATATTCGATGAATACAGCCTACAGAGGCGAATATGAGATACAAGGATTCTCATATGGGAGCGGAGAGAAGACTGCATGCATAGTTGGTGCGATGCGAGGAAATGAATTTCAGCAGCTTTACATATGTTCTCTTCTTGCAAAGAAACTAAGTGAGCTCGAGGAGCGGGGAGCCATAGTGTCGGGAAAGCAGATACTGCTCATTCCATCTCTCAATTACAGCTCATTTAATGTTGGTAAAAAATACTGGATAACAGACAATTCAGATATAAACAGATCTTTTCCGGGCAATCCGGAGGGACAGGCTACAAGCCGTATCGCGGCTGCGGTCATGGAGAAGGTTACTGGTTATGCATACGGGATACAGTTTGCAAGTTTTTACATGGATGGTGAGTTCATTCCACATGTTCGCATGGTTGAGACGGGCAGACAGAGCAACAGTCTTGCAAACCAGTTTGGTATGCCGTATGTGCTCACAGCGGAGCCGCGTTCATATGACAGGGCAACACTGAATTATAACTGGCAGATGCGCGGAACAGATGCGTTTTCGGTGTATTCGGGTGTCACGGACACGATTAACGGTGAGAGTGCAAGCCAGGCGGTATCATCAGTGCTCAGATTTCTGACGCGTATGGGCGTGATAAGGTACAACTGCCACGCCGGCTACATATCAACGATCCTTGATGAGGAGGATCTGCTCAGCATCAGATCAGAGCATGCGGCGGGCTTTTTCAAGAAACTTGTGGAGCCGGGGGATGAGGTGGTTAGAGGCGACATTATAGCCAACATCATCAACCCGATGACAGGTGAGAATACCACAGATATATATGCGCCTACAGATGGAATCATATTCTATTGTCAGAATTCTCCGATGATATACCAGAATTCTGTGATATTTAAGATGATAAGAAGGCTGCATAACTAATATTTATTCAATGAAAAATTGATATAAATAGTATGAGGGGGATATTTATGGCAATAACAGAGAAAAACAGAAATAGGGCTGAACAATTACAGTTTCTGAGATTTTTAGCATTTTTATTTATATTTTTGTGGCATGCAGATGACTGGTCATTACCGTTTTTACCTCGCGAAAATGGAGCGGCAAATGGAGTTGCGTTCTTTTTTATGTTAAGCGGAGCTGTAACCGGTTATTCGGCATTACAAAATGAAATAAAATGTACACCGCGGGAAATAGGTTCATATTTAAGTGGGAAAGTAAAGAAAATTTATCCACTTTATATTACAACAACATTAATTACTGTAAGTTATTCAGGAATAGCTAAGTATATTGTAACGCAAAATTATAGTAAATTAACGGTACCGGTTACGCATTTATGTAAGAGCATATTGTTATTACAGTCGTGGTTCCCTAAATATTATTTTACATTTAATGGTGTTGGATGGTTTTTATC